>VFQO010000644.1_pt1 | contig 34529 bp, 33 predicted proteins | sample 3512331 | NCBI WGS metagenome assembly VFQO01 (sample SAMN10412371, study PRJNA504923) | tailings metagenome | isolation source: Replicate 3 from Balatoc abandoned mine | place: Philippines: Itogon, Benguet | collected 2017-08-28 | reverse complement strand
CGACGACGTACCGGGCGATGACGGCCAAGCGCCGGCGGGCGCCTCGCAATCCGAGTGCGGCGTTGCGCTGACTTGGTTGCAACTGGGGGCACGCCCCTGGGAGCGGCCGTGGCGTGCGAGTTGCCAGACCTACTGCGGCAGCGAAAGGAGAAGCACGTGCTTGTCGTCATCACCGACGATGGTCCGGACGATCCTGAACTGCTGGCAAAGGTGCTGGCAGAAGCCGACGAAAACGACGTCGAGGTGATTGGCGTGGGGATCGGATGTTGCATCCGCGCCTTCATTCCCAACTCGACCAGTATCAGCTGCATCGAACAGCTACCCGATGCGATGGAAGCCCTGTTCCGCGAAAAGCTCTCTCTGAGACTCGCGGCCTGAGGCCCATCGGCTCTTTGCTCCCCGCTTCAGCGGGGGGCTTTTTTCAGCCCTTGCCTCCGAGCGCTGAAGAAAGCCCTGGCGCTCCCGCCAGACGTGGTCAACGACGTTGGACAACGGGCCAAAGGCCCCGGACAATTGGCATGTTTTCGCAATGGCGAAGATCGCAGCCTTACGGCTGCATTCAACCACCCACTGGGGCATACCTGTCCCTTGGGACGGTGCATGCCTCAGTTTCTTTGGAGATTGGGACGTGAACATCAAAGCAGAAGACCTCGTCTACGGTCGCTGGCCGGACATCCTCACGGCAGCGGGCATGGATGCGAGTTTCTTCACCCAGCGAAATGGACCGTGCCCCTTCTGCGGAGGCACTGACCGGTTTCGATGGGCGAAGAAGAACGGCGGGTTGTGGGTCTGCAATCAGTGCACCGGCGGAAGCTACGCAAATGGCTTTCGCATGCTCATGGAGCACATGGGCTACACCTCGTTTCGAGAAGCGGCGGACCACGTGCGCAGCTACTTCGGTGCAGGGGTGCAGATCCAGGCCATCGCGCGCGAGGCGCGTGTGGCCAGGGCCAATGACCTCTCACCGGAGCAAGCGCAGCGCAACCTGCAGCGCATTCAGCGGTTCTGGAGCGAAGCCCGCGCGATCACCGAGGGCGACCCGGTCTCGCGCTATCTGCGCAACCGCGTGCCTGGATTGGACGTGACGCCGCAGATGCTGCGCTATCACCCTGGCCTGGAGTACTGGGCCCCCCCGGAAACGGAGGGCGGCAAGCCGGTATCGCTCGGCAAGTTCCCGGCCATGCTTGCGCTTGCTCAAGACGCCAGGGGCGAGGTGGTACAGCTGCACAAGACCTTCCTCACGATGGAGGGTCAGAAGGCGGCGGTACCGCTTGCCAAGAAGACCGACTACGGCCTGGGCATCAACTCTTTTGCCGTCCGAATGATGGAGCCCGAGGGCGACACCTTGGCGGTGTGCGAAGGGATCGAAACAGGACTTGCAGCGGCGATGCTGCGCCGAGTGCCCGTGTGGCCTTGCCTGAACGGCCCAGCGATGGCGCAGTTCGAGCTGCCGCAAGAACTCAAGGCGCAGATCCGTCGCCTGGTGATCTTCGCCGACCACGATGAGCGCAAGCGCGTCGGTGTCGTCGATGGGGTGCAGAAGTTTCGCCGTCCCGGCAGCTTCTACGCCGAGCAGCTTGCCCAGCGCATCCGCAAGCAAGGCGTTCGGGTGCTGGTCATCAAAGCAGCCACAGAAGGCCAAGACATGGCCAACCAGTGGGCCGCGCAGTACGAGCGCGCCCATAGTCACTAAACGAAGAAAGCCACCGGTCCGCAGACTGGTGGCTTTTTTTTGCGAAGCTCTGCAGCCGCCCCGGCGCGCTAGCTGAAGAACAGGTAGGCGCTGCCGTCGCGCGGGATGTTCTTGCCGGCCTTGAGCACGCAAATCACCTGCGAGAAGTGATGCATGCCCTCGCCCAGGCCGCCTTCCTGGAAGTCGGAGTCACGGCGGTCGGCGGCCGCGATGGTGGGCTTCAGAACGAGGGTGTGCTTTCCATCGAAGCTGGAGAAACTCGCGCGCAGAGGGGTCTGGGCGGTGCAGTTGCGCAACTCAAATCCAGCGCTGGCCCCAATGAGATAGATCTGATTGCGGGTCACGCTCATGGGGGAAACGGGGATCTCAAGCGTGATCACGTAGTCGCCGCCTTGCACACCGAACCCCATGTCGCGGGTAGCGCGCAGGTAGTACAACGTGTCTGCAGAGCCGACGGCAACGCTGCCGAAGTCATCGGGAAGCGAAAGCGCCAGGTCCGAACCTGAGCCAAGTGAGTGGACGAGTCGAGTGCTCGCGGGGAAACTACTGCCGTCAGCATCGAGAAACCAGCCCATGGGCTTGCGCGTCAAGTCGGCAAGCTTTGCCAGTAGGTCCAGATCAGGCAATGACGTGCCGTCAAAGGCCAAGAAGTCATTGACGACGCTCTCGTGAACGCCGAGCGCAATGGCCAGAGCGCGACTTCTGTCACGCAAAGCGGGGGGAAACCCTAGCTCATTGAGAGAAACTCGCAGCCGAGCCCTAAAGCGCTGAGGGAGGACGTCGATAGCGGACATGTACGGGGCTTGACTCGGGCGCGAGCCATGGCAGGCTTAAGTTGAAGCGCAAAGCCGTTGATGTGCCCGGCTTATCGGCGGTTGCTGGCGGAATATTGACGGTTGGTCCCCGGAACTGGTGAAGGCTCTGTACGAGATCGCCTCGGGTAGCGCCACGCAGGCGCGCAACTGCCTCGACGTGGTCCAGACCATCTGGGAGCGGATCTCGCGACGCGAAGAAGCGCGTCGGCCTCAGGCATACGGGCGTCAGATCGTGGGTACGCACATGGGGCCGTATCTGGTGGGTGCCATTCGCGCACTGCTTGCAACGACCGACTGGAGCCTCAACGGCGAGAAGGTCAAGGCAGATCAGTCGGGCCTGTACCTCGTCTGGCCCGGCGCCATAGAGGACATCGCGCGCTTTGGCGTTCAGCAGGGGTACCCGGGCTGGCCCTCCAGCTCATCCACCATCGCCGAGCTGCTCAAGGCCTCACAGGTGGTGACGCAGGGCGGGGAAGAAAACCTCGGCATGGTCGAGGTGATCGCCAGTGGCGGCGAGATCCTGATGGCGCTCAAGGTCAAGAATCCGCTTTCGGTGCTGGAGGACTTCGACCCGGCCGCCTACGAGCAGCAGACGCCCAAGACGCTGACCGCCATCATCGCCGCCGACCCGCTGGCGCGCGCAGAGGCAAGCATGGGTGCAAAAGAGGTACAGGCGCCGCGCGGACAAGCCAAGCAGGCGACCCTGCAGGTTGAGCGCGAAGAAGCTCAAGAAGCGCAAGTGGTGACCACGACCCCAGCGCACCGCGCCGACCAGGACGCCCAGGAGAGCCAAGAGGGCGTGCAAAAGGGGGCACAAGCCGAGGCCGTCGATCACTCTGACCCTGGCATCGAACCCCCCGCGCCGCAATCGGAGCCACAAGGCGAGGTCGTCGCGACAGGTGCTGTGGCTCCGATCCGCGAGGCCGCAGAGGTGCGCTACAGCGATCTGGTGCCGCAGGAAGTGCAGAAGGACATCAGGAAGCGGCTGCACATCGAGCTTCTTGGCAAGGTCATGAAAGCATGGCGAGATCGTGGCGAAGCCAGCAAGTCCATGCGCATGACGGACAACGGCGCGGCCATCACGGTCGAAAAACTCGCCACGCTTGTTCGTGATGTGCCGGCCTGGGTCGGAGAAATGGCCGCTGCTGGCCTCATCTACAGCCCACCGGCAACGCCAGGTCTCAAAGTCATCAAGGTCGCGATCCCCGAGGGTGCCAAGCCCAAGGAGGCGGTGGTGCTATCGCGGTTCGCGGTGAAGAAGTTGGGGCTCTGACATGGCAGAGAAGAAGCGTTTCGAGCAGCTGCTGCGGCCGGTCTACGAGGCCCGAGCGGCGGTGGCATGGGCCGTTGCCTGCATCTGGATGGCAGGCGTGAGCATTGCGCTGGAGGCACCCAAGCCAGCGCTGGTGGCCTGCGCGCTGCTCGCCCTGTGCATGACCAGCCTGCGATTCCTCTCAGCCAACCGATTGCTCAAGTACAAGCTTTCGCTGCTCGGCCAGCCGACGGTGGTTATGCCAGCGACCCGACTGCAACGCTCCATGTCCAAACTGGGAAACAACCTGTGGCTGGGCTGGGGCTATCGCTGGGAGCCGAGGCACACCCAGCGTGCCTACGAGATCATGAAGCGCGATCTGGTGGACGTGTACCCGCCGCCATGGTGGCTCAAGTGGCGCGGGGACAAGCGCGACCCCCTCAAGTCCAAGGGCCTGCCCTGGATTCACGGGCTGGACATGGGGGAGAAGGACGTCATCCTTCCCTTCGAGTCGCTCAAGGGGCACTGCGCCATCATCGCTACAACCGGTGCGATCAAGACCCGTCTGGCGGCACTGGTGATCTTTCAGCTGGCCATGCGTGGCGATTGCGTCATCGTGATCGACCCCAAGGGCGACAAGGACCTGCGAGAGATTTGCCGCCAAGCCGCCGTGCTGTCGGGCAAGCCGGAGCGCTTTCTGATGCTGCACCCTGCCTTTGCCAGCGAGTCTGTGCGCCTTGACCTCATCAAGAACTGGGATCGCGTGTCGCAGGTGGCCTCGCGCATCACCATGGTGCTGGACAGCCAGGAGAGCGACAACTTCAAGGAGTTCTGCTGGATGGCGGTGCACCGGATCACCAACGCCATGAAGTACGTCGGGCGCCGGGTGTCCATCTACACGCTCAAGACCGCGATGGAATCACGCACGGCGGTTGAGGCGCTGACCGAGCAAGCTTTGAAGAAGTTCTTCGAGGTTGAGTGCCCGGGGCTGCATGAGGCGCTGGAGAAGCAGATCAACGCGCTGGCCTCGGCTGGCGGCAAGCCACAGAAGGGCACCATCGAGACGAGCTCGCCGGAACTGGCGGCAATGATCAAGGTGTTTCAGGAGCAGGTGCCTGAGGGCGAGGAGCAGGCCAAGCTGACCGGTTTGCCCATCAAGCCGGAGGAACTGCGCGGGCTCATCGCCATTCTGGAAGCCAACCGCGAGTGGTTCGGCAAGATGATCGTGTCGATCACGCCGATGCTGACCAAGCTCACCACCGATGACCTCAAGGGGCTTCTGTCCCCCGACTACGACGACATCAATGACAAGCGCCCCATCATGGATGGCAAGCGCATCGTCGAGGGCAACCACATTCTGTACATCGGCACCGACACCCTCGCGGACGAGTCGGTGGGCCGGGCGATCTCGACCATGGCGCTGGCCGAACTCTCTGCGGTGGCCGCAGAGATCTACAACCATGGCACCGCTGCAGACACCGGAGAGGAGCCTCGGCGCGTGCACGTGGTGATTGATGAATGGGGCGATGCCGTGTGTGCGCCGGTGATCCAGCAGGCCAACAAGGGTCGCGGCGCAGGCTTCTTCATCTGGGCGCTGGGCCAGACCTTTAGCGACCTGGTGGACAAGTTCCAAGGAAACACGGCGCGCGCCAAGCGTTTCATCGGGAACATGAACAACATGATTGTGGGGGCCACCCAAGATCCCGACACGATGGCGCTCATCACCGAAAAGCTGGGTGAAACAACGATCACGGTTCGCGGCCAGTCCACCGGCATTGGCTCGAAGACCGAGGACGTGGGGCTCGAGTTCTCCGCGAACTCAAGCACTTCGATCTCAGAGAAGGACAAGGAGATCTTTCCGCGCTCGCTATTGCCCAGCTTGCAGGATCTCCACTACATCGGGTTCTTCAACCGTGGCGAACTGGTCAAGGGCCGAATCCCGGTGATCGTAGAAGACAAAAAGTACCGAAAGACATGACCACCATCGTCACCCTCAACGCGGCACGAGCACGCAACACGCAGCAAGTCCTCAAGAGTGACGCCGCGGTCTATTGGCCCGTCAGCGAGCTGCACCAGTCGGACAAGGACGAGTGGATCACGAACGCCGTCAAGGGAACCCCTGATGAGGGCTTCGCGCAGGTCATCTGGGCGCACCACCCCAACCTGAAGGAGGCCACCCGCAAACTTGCCGAATACATCGGCCCGCGCTGGCCCGCCAAAGATGGGCGTTCCCTCCTGGCCGTGTGTATCGCGGAGGCGCTGCGCCGTTCGAACAACGCCGTGAAGAACGGCGAGTCCTTCCTGGGCCGAATCGTGGGCGTCTACCTCTATGGGCTGACCGAGCACGCCGCCGATGTGGCGCGCCTGTCCATCACGGGCATGGACCTGGAGGGCATCACCCATCGCTGGACACCGTTTTCGGAGCCACTCGCGGCATGGGCCAAACGCCTGCGTGTGGACACCGTGTGTGTGGAGTTCGCCAGCCCCGCGCCGAGCGAAGGGACCATCGCCGGAATCCGGACCCACATGGTCACCCATCTGTCCAATCCGACCGACACAGGCTATCTGCTGCGTCACGCGGCCCATGGCTGAACTCGGCTTCCTCTCATGAAGAACTCCCAGCACCTCGGCTTCTGGTTCCTCCTGGCAATGCTGGGCTTCATGCTCTCCCCGCTGCTTCGATCTGGCGAGAGCATGGAGCGTTTTGTGACAGGTGAGATTCAGCAAACCAGGCAAGCCATGGGCAAGCGGGCCGCGGATATGGTGGTCGGCTTCGCCAACTCGATCTTCGAAGGCACGCCACTGACCGTGGTGGCACACGCTGCCAAGACCGCCTCGCTCTCGGACGAGGACAAGAAGCTCAGCCGAAAGGTGGCGGGCCCAGGCGGCGCGATCATGGGCAACCTTTTCAACAGCTACATGCAGGGCCTGGTGCTGCAGTCCTACATCGTGGCGATGCGGTTGGCCATCGTGCTGATCTGGCTGGCCTTCCTGGCGCCGCTCTTCATTGCGGCTGTCTATGACGGCCTGATGCTGCGCAACGTCAAGATGAGCGAGTTCGGCTCCCTGCGGCCGGCGACGTTCACGCTTGCCGGGATGGTGGTGATCCCCGTGATCGCGCTGCCGGTGCTGTATCTGGTGCTGCCCTTCAGCTTGTCGCCTTTGCTTGCGCCCGCGTGGGCCGCGTTCGTCGCGATGCCCCTGTCCATCCTGGTTTCGAACTCGCAGCCCATCTTCGGGCGCTGATGGGGCGAATCCCTGTTCAACGGTCCCATTTGGGGCCGTTGGAAGGGGAGGCGAACGCAAACCGCGGGCAAGAATTCCTGCATGAGTTCAGGAGTCTTTTCTGGTGCAGATGGTCGGGGAGCGCGTGGCGGCTACAGCCAAAGCGTGCTGAACCAGATCAAAGACACGCTTCACTCCCTGCGACCGTATTTCGAGGACGAAGAGGTCAACGAAATCATGGTCAACGGGCCTGACGACGTCTTCATTTCACGCCGGGGCAAGGAGATCCGCGTCCCGGTGAGCCTGAGCGCCGGCACCATCAAGACGGCCATTACCCTGATCGCCGCCACGGTGGCAAAGGAAGTTGGCGAGAAATCCAACAACCGGATTCTTTCGGCCCCGCTGCCTGGCTTTCGTGTCGAGGCCATCCTGCCGCCCATTGCGGTCAAGGGCCCTTCGATGTGTATCCGCCGCCATTCTGCGCGCGTCTTCACCATCGAGGAGTACGTAGCCTCAGGGACCATCTCTGAGAGGTACGCGACCTTGCTGGCCGACGCCATCTCTGCGCGCGAGACCTTCTTGGTGGTGGGCGGCACCGCATCAGGCAAGACCACCTTGCTGAACACCGCGCTCTCGATGATTCCCCACGATGAGCGGCTGTTCGTCATCGAGAACGTGCCGGAGCTGAAGATCGCAAGCGACAACCATGTCCGCATTGAGTGCGATGAGGACCAGGGTGTTACGCCGCGCAAGGCTGTACGCACCGCGATGCGCTATGCACCCAAGCGGGTGGTGCTGGGCGAGTTGCGAGGTCCCGAGGCCTACGACTGGCTCGACGCGGCCAACACCGGGCACCCCGGCTCGGCCGCAACGATTCACGCCAACAGCGCACCCAAGGCGCTTCCGCGCCTCGAGAACTTGCTCCTGATGGCCAACATGGGAGTGCCCTACGACCCGTTGCGCGCAGCGATTGCCGACACCGTGGACTGGATGTTCTTCATCTACCGCGATGGCACCACGCGATCGGTCTCACAGGTCAGCCGTCTGCACGGATTCGACCGTGCCAAGGGCGAATACGAGATCGAGAACTTTTGAAACCAGGGCATCCCGCCCGAAACAAGCAGTCCCTTTTTCTTCATTTTCAACCCGGAGAGTTACATCATGAATCTTGCCCAGTCCTTTCAGTTGATCGCCTCGCCCATCATGGATCGCCGCGCGAGCCCGCACCAACTGCCCATCCTGCTCGCCGTGGTCCTGCTCATGCTGGCAGTGTTCATGCCCGGCGAGGCGGCTGCGCAAACCATCTCCGTTCCCTTCATCCAGGACTTCGGGTGCAGCATCGTCTCGTGGCTCAAGGGCCCCTTGGCGATCGTGGTGTTCGTGATCGTCGTTGTGGTGACCTTGGTCTTCGGCATGATCTCCAAGATGGACTGGGGCAAGATCATCACGGTCTGCATCATCTTCGGCGTGTTGCTTGGCCTCGGCTCGATCCTTGCCAACAGCGGCTACATCAACAACATCGCTGGCATGAGCGCCTGCCTGCAGTAAGTCGTGGCATCGCGCTCCAGCCCCTTTCATATCTCGCTCCACCGGCCCAAGCTGATCATGGGTGTGGAGAAAGGGAGCTTCGCAGGCATCGTCTTCATCGGCGTGTTTGCGCTGGTGGCCAAGATGTATTGGGCGTATCCCCTCCTGGCGATCCTTTACATGATCGCCCGGTGGGTGACGAAGAAGGATGACCAGTTCATGGCCATCTTGCTTCAGTACCTCAACGAAGACCATGTCTACGACTCGACGCCTCGGCCGAGCGACTTCACCAGCCGCCCCCGCGGCTGGGGCAAGGGATTGCCCCGTTGAATCCACGCGCGGCCTCGTCCGCGCGTGACTGTTTTCCCCTTCCGCTGACGCATTGCCATGCTCTCCTTCGAAGACCTATTCACCAAGCCGCGCAAGGCCGCGAAGAGCTTCGCCGAACTCTTGCCGTGGTTCGGCCAGGTCACGCCCGGCTTGGTGCTGTGCCAGGATGGCTCGCTCTTGGCTGGGTTTGCCTTTGCCGGCGAGGACGTCGAGGGCAAGGAGAACTTCGCGGTCGACCAGCGCATCAACCAGCTGCAGATCGCCCTGCGTTCACTCACCGATCGCGTGACGCTCTGGAGCATCCAGGAACGCCGTTTCACTGACGGGTACAGCTTTGGCGAGTTCAGCAGCCCGGTTGCGCGGCTCATCGATGAGCAGTGGGGGGCCGCATGCAAAGTGCAGCGAAACGCTGTGATCCGTCAGCATCTTTACCTGTCGTACAACTTCCCGAACAAGTCGGAGCGCTTCTTCGAGGCGCTTAACGCCGAGATCCAAGAGCACGATGGGCAGGTCCTGAAAGCGACGGCCAGCCTCATCAAACGCCGCTTCACCGAGAAAGGCGCCATCGCCCAGGTGCGTGGCCAGCTCGCCGAGATGGCTTCGGAGTTCGAGAAGGTGATCGCCTCCTTCTCAGGGGTGGTCCAAACCAACCTGGGGTTTCGGCGCATGGAGGGCGAGGAGTTCCTGGGCGAACTCTACTCGCGTGCCAACCTCGCTTCGCCGCGGGGCCCTGTAGCCGTGGAGTCCGACACGCCTTTCCTGAACACGTTACTCGCAACCGACTCCATCGAGCGGCGCAACGATCAGCTGATGTTCAAGGGGCCAACCAAGCCAACCTACGTGGCGGCCCTTTCAACCACCGCCACCCCGCGTGAGGCGTACTGCAAAGACGTCGATCGGCTGATGGGTGCCGACTGCGAATACGTCCTGGTGCAGTGCTTCAGGTTCTTGGACCGGATGGTGGCCGAGAAGGCGATCCAGGACGCCGAGATGTTTTACCGTTCCGAGGTCAAGTCGGTGGTCACTCGGGTCTTCGAGCGCCTGTTCGACCAAGAGAGCGAGAAGGTCAACACCGGCAACCTGCACCTGGCGCAAGACGCACAGGACGCGCTGGTCGAGCTCACCACAGAAGACCTCACCTACGGCTACTACAACATGACGCTGCTCGCCCTCGGCGACACGCAGCGGCAAGCTGAGGTTGCGGCAGATCAGCTGGCTGGGTCGCTGCGCAGCAGTGGCTTCACCATTGTTCGTGAGCGTCAGGGGATGATGTCGGCCTATCTGACCAGCCTGCCCGGCAATGCCAACGCGACGCTGCGTTGGAAGCTGGCTTCCACGGCCAATGTCGCCGATCTGGCACCCATTCGAACCATCACGCGCGGGGAGACGATTCACCCCTTGTTCTCACGGGTACTCGGGCGCGAAGTACCTCCGTTGTGCCGGTTCCTCACGCCCTATGGCGTGTCCTACGACTTCAACCCCCATGAGGGCGACTTGGGGCACACCGCCATCATCGGCGGCTCTGGCTCGGGCAAGACCTCCTTGATGACCTTGCTCATCGCTCAGTTCCAGAAGTACACGCCCGCCCAGACCTACATCTTCGACAAGGACTACAGCCTGATGATGGGCGCGGTTCTGATGGGAGGGAAGCATATCGACTCTGGCCCCAAGGGCAAGGATCGAGGCATGAACCCGGTCAAGGTGATGATGCAGAACAACGATGACATGCGTCTGCGTCAGTGGATCGAAGTCCTGATCACGGCGGGCGGAAGCGAGGTATCGCCAACGGAGAGTGCGACCATCTTCACGGCCATACAGGGCTTGCGGCGCAGTCCTGAGGCCGCGTGGCGCCTGTCGGCGGTTTATGCCCTGATCGCTGGCGAGAATCGAGACCTAGCCGCAAAGCTCGCACCGTATGTGGATCGCTCCGACTCGGAAGACGACTACGGCGCAGGCCCCTATGCCAACTACTTCGACAACGATGAGGACAACTTCAAGCTGACCCACATGGTTTGCATGGAGTGCGGCGGCATCCTCGAGACGCCGCAGTTGGCCAGTCCCTTCATGGACTACGCGTTCTATTGCATCGAGCGCAGTCTGAATGGGACCACGCCCACGCTGATCTACGTGGAGGAAGCCTGGTACATGCTCTCGAACCCCGTCTTCGCGCAGAAGATGGAGGACTGGCTTCGCACCTTCCGCAAGAAACGAGCGTTCGTCATGTTCGCCACGCAAGCACTCGATGAGATCGCGCGACTACCCAACATTGGCAGCTTCGTGACCAACATCCCCACACAGATCTTCCTGCCCGCGGTGAAGTCCTCTGTGCACGAGCAAGCGGAGTTGTTCCGCTCCGTGTTCGGCACGACCGATGCGCAAATGGAGTTGCTGGCCGGCGCCATACCCAAACGCGACTACCTGCTGGTTCGGCCGACCGTGACGCGGCTGGTCAACACAAAGATGCCGCATGCCGTGATCGCTATCAACGAAGCGACGACGCAAGAGGCCAAGCGTGAGCAGCTCGCAATGTATGCGGCTTCCAGGGAAGCCAACTGGGAAATGAAGTTTTTGAAGGAGGTCCTCAATGTCCAAGCGTAATTCCATGGCCCAGGTCGTGGCCGTTGCAATCGTGTTGTCTTCACCGGTTTCTGCGTGGGCCTGGGGTAAAGCATCGGAGATGACACAGATCCTGAACAACATTCAGCTGCTCAAGGTGGCATCGGACTCGGCGAAGTCAGCCAGGGCGGAGATATCAGCGCTGGCCGTCCAGAACAAGCAATACGGCATCGACATTGCGAACAACGCCAAGTTCGGGTCGATGCCAAGCAACACGCCGCACGGTACCAAGTCACAGGATGATCTCGTCACGTATGCGAAGGCATTGGAAACCCTGCACGGTTCGCTGGAGGAGCAGCAGAAGATGATGGACACCCGTATGGCAGAAGCTCGACTGAGCGGCCTCACGTGGGAGCAATACACGGAGAGGGTTCACGCCGACGCTCAGAACCAGAACAAACGAGCCATCAGCCGGATGCAATACGAGGCCTCCGTCCTGGAGCAGGTCAAAAGCGACTATGAAGCCGCGCGCAGCTTCGAGCCGATGATCGCGGGTTCGGTCGGCCTGCAGCAATCATTGCAGGTCATGAACAAGCAGATGAACCGCCTGGTGCTGCAGAACGCAAAGCTGACGGAAACGATTGTGGCGACCATGCAGGAATCAACGCGAGCTCAGGCGGATGCGGCCGAAAGAAAAGAGCGTAGTGCAGCCGAGATGACGACGCTGAACAGTCAGCAAAAGGCGATCACCGCCCGCCAGCAGGCCGCCGCCAAGGCATTGCAGGCCAAGTAAGGACGCAAATGGCAAGGCAGAACATGCACATTCGCGCAAACATCATCTTCGGCTACTGGGTCGGCCGTATCGCAGAACTGGCGATGGAATGGCTGTCCGACAAGCGTGTGAAGATCGTGCGCCCGCGCAACATGGTGATTGCGTTAGTGTGCATTGCTGCCTTCGCTTCCGCCATTGTCGGTGCGGCGGAATCGCCGGAGCCCCCTGCTCCAACTGCGGCACAACCTTACGCCAGCGGCATCGAGACCGTTGTGCCTCGGGTGTCAGAGGCCATCGGTCAAGCCCTAGACAAGCTTGCCAATGGCAGTCTCAAGGGCATGGGAGATGCCATCACTGCGTTCTTCCTCATCGCATTGATGGTTTGGACGTCGGTCAAAACCATGGCGGCAGGAAAGGGGTTTGGCGAGTTGATAGGGGAGTGGGTGCCGATATGGATCTCGTTCGCCTTTGTGTATACCTTTCTGGACAAGTCGGCTGCCAAAAGCATTGAGGCATTCATGGACTCCGTTGGCACGGCGCTGGGCGGTGGGTCAATGGCCTCACTTTCATCTGCATTGCAGGTAATCGCTCAGCCCGTATTCTCGGCAATCACCACAGTCACACAGATGGAGTCTTCTGCGATTGTGGACGGATGGTCCCCATCAACATACCTTCCGGCAGGCGTGTCGCTTCTGGGAGGTATTGTCGCCAAGTTGCTGACTGTCTTGTTCTTGGTGATTGCCGCGGTTGTCGGAATGGGAACCGTGGTCATGTCGTTCGTCTCCCTATCGTTGGTGTTGGCGCTTGCGCCAATCATGGTGCCGTTCTTCATGTTCAAGCCGTTGTCGTGGATCTTTGATTCCTGGCTGAGGTTCTTCCTGGGTGCATGCATGATGAAGATCGTGCTCGCGTTTGTACTGACAGCGGCCGGGGCGCTACTTGCGGCATTGAGCACAGTGAACGCGCAAATGGTTGCGGAGGCAGCGCAGGCTACGGCTACCGAGAAGATGGCGGTGGACCTGCTGATGCACGCTGTGATGATGATTCTGTCCCTTCTCGCCTCACTGTTGCTGCTTCAGGTTCCGTCGATCGCGACCGGATTGCTGTCGGGGAGTGCGGGTTCCACAGGGTTTAATGGCATCAGAGGCCTGACGCAAGCGCCGACTGGGCGTATCGCGGCTTCCACGGCTTCGAAGCCCTTGGGCGCTATGGGCGGAGCATTGGGCAGTGGAATCGCTGGCGGGGCCTCAGCCTGGAGAGGGGCAAGGCACGCAAAAGCCGGAAAGGACCGTGATATGGCGTACCGCACCGGGGCGCAAAAGGCAGGTTATGACCGCGGCTATAGCAGAGTCGCGAACGCGCGGACGAGGGCGCAATCGGAAGAAAAAAAGCGCGCGACAGATGTTGCTATTTGAAAGTCCTCTGGTAACTTGAGTGCAGTACCAGATCAGAGCCCCTATGTTCAAGCGCTTTTTCCACTTCGTTGTCGATGCCCTGGAAGTCTCCGGGACCGTACTCAGCAGGTTCATTGTTTTCATCGTCGCAGGCTTTTGGCTGCTGGCGATTGCATGGATGACGTTTCGAGGCTTCATGGATTGGGGGCCTGGTATTCAACTTGGGACGCTGCAAAAGCCCTCCGCCCTAGTGCCTCCATTGATCATCTTGTCGGCGGTGGGCCTGTGCTCTCTGCTGTGGCGGATGTTTGCCCGTTTGTTGCTAGGCGATCTGAGCGCCGGTTACTCGGATTTCATGTTGAATCTTGCACCTGTACTGGCTGTGTTGGGTGCGTGCTTCTTGGGGCAGGTTCTGTTCTTCTCCGATGTTCCTCGTGGTGCCGAGACGGTGGTGCCGGCGGTGTACGCTGGTTGGATGACCATCCTCTCGGTCCTGGGTCGGTACGGACCGTTGGCATCTGGCAGATTCACCACCAAGACCCGAGTCTCGAGTGGCGCGGTGAGGCAGGACGCCAAGGTGGAAAAGTCCGTGGCGCGCCGCACCCACCCGAAGATTACCTTCAACGACATCTTCGGCAACAACGAGATCAAGGCTCGCCTGAAAGACGCCGCCAACGCGATCGTGGCTCGCCGCGGTGATGGCAAGGCCGCTCGCAACGGTATCCTGCTCTCCGGCGAGCCAGGCAACGGTAAGACCGTCTTTGCCGAAGCGCTGGCAGGCGAGCTCAAGCTTCCCCTGTTCCAACTCTCCGCTGCCGATGTGGCTAGCCCTTGGGTGGGCGAGAAGACCTCGCGCATCAACGCCGTGTTTGCCGAGGCGCGTGCCAATCAACCCTGCGTGCTGTTCATTGATGAGGTCGACAGCTTCCTCGACTCGCGTGATGGCGGCGGCCAAGGCGTGAAAGAGGACCGCGATGTGGTCAATGCGCTGCTCACGCTCATGGTGGACGTTCGCAAGGACCGGGTCATTCTCGTGGCCGCCACCAACCACATCGACCGCCTCGACGGAGCGGGCATCCGGGAGGGCCGCTTCGACTTCAAGGTAGAGATCACTCCGCCCGACAGCGAGGCCCGCGTTGGCCTGCTCACGCACGGTCTGAAAACCAACCTGCCAGGAGTGACCATCGACCAGGCTGTCATCGAGGCCGTCGCGCGCCGTTGGAATGGCTTCTCGGTCAAGCGCATCCTGGCCGTGACCGAAGAACTTCCGTCCTACCTCCAGCGCGAGGGCAAGACCCGGCCGGCTTTCGAAGATTTCATGGGCGCGCTGCGCACGTTGCAAGGCCGCAAGGGCACGACTCTGGAGAACGTCAAACCCATGGAAGATCTGGTTCTGACGCCGACCACCCGCGACATGCTTGAGCTGGTAGCCGGTCGCATGGCCGACCCCGAGCATACGGAAGCCCACGGCGGTACGCTGCCCACCGGCGTGCTGTTCTATGGCCCGCCCGGCACCGGCAAGACGGCCACCGCCAAAGCCCTGGCCAAAGCCATCGATTGGGCCTTCCTGCCCGCCACCGGTGCGGACCTCGCGCGCGATCCCAAATCGCTGGAGAAGCTCTACGCCAAGGCCAAGGAACTGCGCCCCTGCATCATCTTCGTGGATGAGGCTGACGAGTTGCTCAAGAGCCGCGACTACTCGCCCAACACCGAAGCCACCAACAAGCTGCTCACGCTTATGGATGGCGTCAGCGACCGCGTCAAGGATGTGGTGTGGATCGCAGCGACCAACAACCCTGAGCAGATCGATGCCGCTCTGCTGCGTGGTGGCCGTTTCACCGAGAAGGTGCTGTTCGAGCGCCCCAGCGCCGAGGCGCTGGGAGCCTACCTGGAGAAGTGGTTCACCAGCCGCAAGGTGGAGTTGGAAGCTGGCCTGACGCTCGCGGCTGTGGGCAAGGCGGTCGAGGGGGAGAGCATCGCCAACGCCGAAGCCGTGGCCCAGGCCGCGCTCAATCGGGCAATCTCTCGGCGCGCTACGCCGGTCGTGGTCAGTCAAGCCGATCTCGAGCAGGCAGTCAGGACGGTCCTGTAACCATGATTCGAATGTTGGGCCTGCTGCTGGCAGGCGTCTTGATTGCGGCCGGTGCGCGCGCCCAGACGGCAGGATCCATACCGCGCCTGGAGGACATGGCGCTCACGCCGGCGACTCGATGTGTGGTGGCCGCTGCCGAGCGCCATTCCGTAAACCCGTGGGTGCTCAAGGCGATCCTCAAGGTGGAGAGCAACTTCAACCCTGGGGCGATCAATCGCAATCCGAACGGCACCAAAGACATCGGCATGGCGCAGATCAACACGATCCATCTGCGCGAGCTATCCAAGCACGGAATCAGCGGGACCGATCTTCTCGACCCCTGCGTGTCGACCTACGTGGCGGCGTGGCACCTTGCCAAGCAGTATCGCCAGTATGGCAACACCTGGTTCGCGGTAGGCGCCTATCACTCAGTCACGCGCTGCTACAACGAGCGATACGTGGGCCTCGTGTGGAACGCCCTGGTGGACTGGAAGGTGATGGCAGAGCCGCGCCGGGCGACGAAGTCGCTGGAAGCATGCGGGTTCAAGGCCGTCTCCTCAGACGGCAGCACAAGAAAGCCGAGCAGCACCCGAATCGCCAAGGCGGCTAGCGCTGGCCTGCTTGCGTTCGATGAGTGAGCGTAGGCGAGCGCGTGCACCGATCCGGCGCTATTTACTTTAGACAAGTCTTGTGACGCAATGTCGGCATGGACCTAAAACAGTTCGCAGACACTTTTGGCACAGAGGAGCAGTGCGTCGAGTACCTCGCACGCACGCGCTGGCCGCATGGTCCTGTCTGCGACAAGTGCGGATCCATTTCGGATGCCTGGAAGACGGCGCAGCCGCGCACCTGGGCATGCCGAGCCTGCCAAAAGCAGTTCAGCGTGACTGCTGGCACGCCCATGGAGCGCACTCACTTGCCGCTGCCGGCCTGGTTCATGGCTATCTACCTGATCGCCACCTAGAGCAAAGGCGTTTCGGCAATGGTCATCAGCAGACAGCTGGGCATCTCTTACAAAACCGCCTGGCTCTTGTGTCATCGGATTCGCCAGCTTCTGGCGGACGACGATTTCACTCTCAAGGGCATCGTTGAAGTCGATGAGACCTACATCGGCGGGAAGCGCCGCCGCGATACGAAGAGCAAGCGCGACAGCGATGATGACCAACCCAAGGGGGCGCGGCGGCTCCCGCAAGATGATGCCGATCACTGCGGTTGAGCGCGACGGTAAAGCCAAAGCACGCAAGGGCCGACCCCACAGCGAGCGAACCATCGCGGGGGCAGTGTTCGATTGGCTCGACCGAGATTCTGTGCTCGTCACCGACGAGCTGCCAGCCTATCGATGGATCGGCAAGCGCTTCCCAGCGCACCTACGCGTGAACCACAGCAAGGGAGAATGGTCCAGGCGCGGTCCGCTGGCCGTCGCATGTGAACACACCAACAGCGTTGACAGCTTCAACGCCACCATCAGACGCGCCATCGCTGGCGTTTGGCACTGGTTCAGCATCAAGCACGCAGACAGGTATCTGCGAGAGCTGGCCGTGCGCTGGAACATGCGGCGGATGAGCCGGATGGAGCGATTTGATGCAGTTCTCGGCTCGATGTTTGGTCGCCCGCTGAGCTGGAGGGCATTGACCGCATGAACGAGGCCAAGATCACCCGCGCTGCCGTGCTGCGCCTTTACCCTAACCAGCAGCAGGTCTCAGCCCTGCGCCGCTGGCAGGGTGGGCTGCGCTACGTCTGGAACGCAGCTCTGGACTGCGTGTTCACTTCGCGCGATATCAACGGCCGCTGGCCCAGCAAGGCAGAAATCCAGTCCCTGATCGTCGCCATGAAGAAGATGGAGGGGACCGAATGGCTCTCCGACATCCCCGCGCACTCGCTGCTGACGCTAGCCGATGATCTCCACAAAGCCTTGGCGAACTGGTTCAACAGCATCTCTGGCAAGCGCAAGGGGCCCAAGATCGCCCGTCCGCGCTTTCGGGGCAAGTACGCCCGGCAGTTCTCGGTCTACATGGTCAACCAGAACACTTCGTTCGGTGATGGCCTGGTCAAACTACCCAAGCTGGGGCTGGTGAAATTCCGGGCGGGTGACCTGCCTGCCGGGCGCCTGCTCTCCAGTCGCGTCTACCGCGAGGCAGACAAGTGGTTCATGGCCAGCATCTTCGAGTGCACTGCACCGGAAATGAATGCTGCACCCATTGAGTGTGTCGGCATCGACATGGGCCTCAAGACCCTGGCTACCATCTATGACGGGCAGAGCATCCGGGAAGTGCCCAAACTCGGCGCTCTGCGCAAGCATGAGCAGAGACTGAAGCGATACCAGCGTCGGATGAGTCGCCGTGTCAAAGGGAGTAACCGCCACAATCAGGCCAAGCAGGCCGTCGCACGGCTGCACCAGCGAATCGCCAACATCCGCAACGCCTACGCACACAAGGCGACCAGTGAGATCGTGGCCTGTGCGCAGACGATCAAGGTCGAGACCCTCAACGTCAAGGGCTGGGCGAAGAACCGCAGCATTTCCAAGAGCACCGCCGATGCCAGCGTCGGGATGTTCCTAAGCATGCTGCGCTACAAGGCTGACTGGGCCGGGCGAAGCTTGGTCGAGGTGGGTCAATGGGAGCCGACCAGCAAGACCTGCAGCAACTGCGGCTTACATGAACAAGGCGTTGTGCTGGGTGTCAGCCGATGGGTTTGCAGCGCCTGTGGCGCGATCCACGACCGCGACCACAACGCGGCGAAGAACATCTATGCGTACGGCGAGGAACGCCGAAACGTGACCGGCAACACGGTCGAAAGCGCGTGGACTGGTGGAGATCAGGCGGGAGCAATCCCGCCAGTGCCCCAGGAAGAAACGCGAATCTTGAAACGGGCGGCGAGCGATTCAGATCGCGCGCTTGTCTAACGTAAATAATTCCGCACCGATCAGATGGATCCTCGATGAACAAGACAGAAGAACTGCTGCAGCAACTGCTAGCCCTTCCTGAGGGCGAGCGGTTGCGCATCCTCGATGTGCTTGCAACGTTGCATGGCAAGCCAGCACGCCAAGAAGGGGTGGCCCCGCGCGCCGCGGCGGAGCAGGAGCAGGGACATGAGCGGTCCGAACTCGAAAGCGTCAAGCTCTGGTACGAAGGACTCCCTCCTACCGCTAGCCTGTACGACCGCCTTCAGCAGATTGAGTACGCACTTGAGCAGGTCGAAGAGAGCGAGGCCTTTGAGTACTTGCAGCAACAGCGAAAGGCCATACTCGATGACCGGCCGAGCCTTGCCGTTCGGTTGTCGGTGACAAAGATCGCCACTGAGCAGCCTTGGGTGGTTGTGGGTGCAATAGTTGGTGTCCTGCTCGGCGGGGCTGCGATCGCACGCTGGGGCTGGGCCCTGTGGTTCTAGGATCCAATCAGCTCCAATGAAGCCAGCCGCCGAGCTGGCTTTTTTTCGTCCTGAAACGGCCGTTCGAGCGGCATTTCCCGGATCTATGCGGTGAAACGCAGACGTTGGACGCCCATGCCTTTGGGTACTTCGTCCTTAGCATCGTCCGGGAAAGGTACCGCTCATGTCTCTGTTCAAACGCTCCAGATCCACCGAGGGAAACGGCCCGCTGATCCCCGCCGAGGAAACGCACGGCAAGAAAGCGAAAAAGGTTGACGCCATCGCTGCAATGGCAACCCAGCCCAACACCCCGGCAGTTGTTTTTGGCAAGGGGATGGCTGCGTTCGCCGAGATCTACGGCTCATCCAAAGTGGATGCAGCCCGCTGGTTTGTGGTGGCAATGCTTTCGATCCTGCTCGCGATCACGGCAATGGCCGCCGTGTCGGTGCTCATGCCGCTCAAGGAAGTGCGCCCATGGGTCGTTGAGATCAACCCTGAGACGGGCATCGTCAACCGACCGGTCCAGGTCGAAAGAATTGATCCGAACCTGGCCGTGGTCAAGGCCGAGCTGGCGCGCTGGGTTGAGGCCGTCTACACCCTGGATCCGCTTCGTACGTCCGAGCTGATGCGTTGGGCCAACAGCCGCGCGGCTGACAAGGCCGTGGCGCAGTTCACGGAGTTCCGCGCGCGCGAACGCGTGTTTGAGCGCATCCGCAACGAGAAGGATCTGGCGCGCGAGGTCAAGGTGACGGCCGTCGACGCAAGCGCCCGCGGAACGGCCTTCATCTTCATCACAACCACCGAGCGGGTTGGTTCGAGCGCGCCCAGCGCAGATCGCATCAAGCGATACCGCGTCACCCTGAATTACCGGCTGACGCCCGCAACCCAGGAGGCCGAGCTGCTGGCCAACCCACTGGGGATTCTTGTCACCTACTTTAGCGATGCCGAGGAGCGCGCGCAGTGAAGACCAACATCCGATTCCCCTTGAGCATGCCCAAGGCGCGCGGCTTGAGCGCAGTGCTCGCTGTGACGTCGGCGTTGCTGACCCACCAGCCAGCCTCGGCCGAGCTCGTCGCGACGCCGCTGCGCGGCGACACCCGACTGGTGGAGTTCCAGTTTGACGCTGACAACACCTTCCTTGTGCTCACGAAGCCACGCGCGGTAACGCACCTTCAGTTTGCGCCCGATGAGCTGATCATGTCTGTGGCCGCAGGCGACACGTCCAACTGGGAGATCACGCCGACCAAGAACCGAAAGAACCTCTTCCTCAAGCCGCGCTACGAGGACCTGGAGACGTCCCTGACGGTGCTGACGGACAAGCGTCCGTATCAGTTCGTACTTAAGTCCACGGGCGATGGACGCAAGTGGTACCAACGCGTGTCCTGGGTCTACGCCACGGAACTGGTGTTGGAGATAGACCCTTCGGAGGCCGCCGGCGGCGCCATGTCAGGCGCGGATCGTCCCACCCCCCTCACGGCAGGCCCAGTGGCAAGTGCCGCGCCCACCTCGGCCCGCGCCGGGGATGGCAGGGCTGTGCCCGAGAACCGCGATGCGGGGACTCTGGGGATCAATCCGTCGAGCATGCGTTTCAACTATCGCATCGAAGGGGACGCAGCGTTCCGCCCGGACATGGTGTTCGACGACGGCAGGTTCACCTATTTCCGAATGCCCGCCGATCTGCAGGAGCAGCCGGCGCTGTTCGCTGTGATCGAGGGTGCCGAGTACAGCTTGGTGAACTACACGGTGAACGGCGACTACATCGTGGCGCAACGCCTGCTTGAGACAGCCGTGCTCAAGTTGGGCAAGCCTGAAGTGCGCGTGCACCGCGTCACCAAGCGCAACTGGCTCGGTCAAGTCGTGCAGGACTGATATGGGCTTGTCCAAAGAATCGATCATTGCGCCGGAAGAGCCCAAGCCGGGCATTCCGTTGAAGAAGTCCACCTTGGCTGTGCTCGCCGCTGGCGTGCTTGGCTTGGGCGTGGCCACGTCTCTGTTACTCGGTGGGGGCCCCTCGCAACCGGCTGACTTGGCCGTGAAGCCGACCGAGGCGCCGGTGGGGCAAGTCGTAGGCAAGCCTCAATCCATCGACGAGGAGATTGCTGCCGCACAAGAGGATTCGAGTGTGGTGCCGGAAGGTGTGCGGCGCCCGAACAACACGGCCAGTCTCTACGAGAAGCCAATGTCAGAGCTGGACAAGGAAAGCGTCACGCCAGTGGTTACGCCGACCCGATCCGGCCAGCAAGCCGCGCGCGAACAGCAAGCGATTCGGGACGCGGAGCGTGAGGCAGAGATTCGTCTGGCCAAGGCGGTGGTGGTGGACTTTGATGGGCGCGAGGAGCAGGCCAGGAGTGCTCTTGGCATGACGCCAGCAGGGAGGGCGCTGGGCGCGGCGCAGCAACTGGCTGCTGGCCAAGGACTCGCTGAACTCGCAGGCGGTCAGGGTGCCCAAGGTGAAGGCCTGGACCCCGGCATCGACCTGGCTATCCGGCGCCTGCAGGAGGAAGAAGGAGGCGGCCCCCGTCCGACCTCCTGGATGAAGGAGTACGCCGGCGAGGTCGGGGGAAGAACCCGCGGTGGCAAGGTGCTGCAGAGCTACCAGGCGCCTGCAAATCTCGTGTTGATGCAGGGAAAGGTAATCCCCGCCGTGCTGGGCCGCGCTATCAACTCCGATCTGCCTGGGCGAATCTCTGCATACACGACGCTGGATATCTACGACAGCCTTGGCAAAGGACAACTCCTGATCCCCAAGGGCAGCGTGCTCGATGGCAAGTACGACTCCAACGTGAAGATCGGTCAGGCGCGCATTCTGTTCGCCTTCGAGCGGCTGATCCTGCCCGATGGCACCAGTTTCGACATGCCGCCGGCACCGGGCTCCGACCTCAGGGGCGCGGCCGGTATCGGGGGCGAAGTCAACAACCACTTCCTGAAGATGTTCGCGTCGAGCTTCTTCATAGCGGTGCTGGCCGACAAGACTACCGCCCCCACCGGCGTCACGACGATCGGCAACGAAGGCGGGGGCATCAAGGGTGCCGCCGGCGAAGTGCTGGTCGACGTCAGTAAGTCGATCCTTGATCGAAACAAGGTCATCCCGCCCACCATCACGGTGCGCCAAGGTGAGCGCATCAACGTCGAAGTCGTGAGCGACATGGTGTTTCCGCGCGCCTACAACCGCCGCTAACAGGGTATCCCTATGAAAGCCAAACTCACCAGGGCGGCGGCTGCAGCCGCAATCGTCCTGCTCAACGCGAACGTGGCCGTGGGCAGCGCCAAGCAACAGGTTGGTGCCTACGACTTCACCTACATGAGCTCTGGAAGCCTCAGGGCCACACCCGTGCAGGTGTTTGACGACGGTCGAAATACCTACTTCCAGTTCAGGGCGGGAGAAGCCATCCCAGCGATCTTCGCCCAGAACAACGGCGTCATGAAGCTGTTGGTGCCCACCCACGAAGGCCCCTACATCAAGGTGCCTGAGGTGCATGGCCAATTCACGTTGCAACTGGGTCGCGCACAGGCGATGGTCGTTCATGGCGGGGGAACCCGCTTGGACGTGCCCCCGATCGAGCAGCTTGCAGAGAACGGCGTGGCAACGCCTTACAGCGGTGGCCCGGTGCGCCCGGGATCACGACTGGTCGCTTCGCTCGCGCCGTCAATCCCCGCGCTGGTCGACGACGCTCAGGATCGCAACAGCTACGCCACCCCGGTCCGAGGCGATCGAGTGGCTTGGGTTGCCCCGGAAGTGTCCGTGACCGAGCACACGATCTGGTTCCCCAAGGGGAGTCATGTGCTGGGGCCGCAGGGGCGAAAGCTGCTGGCGGCGATTGCTACCCGGGTAGCGCCAGGCGATCACCTCGAGGTGGTTGGTCGCGACGACGAGACGCTCAAGGAAGGGCTGGATCAGGCGCGCGCAAACTCTCTGCGCGATGCGCTGGTGAAGGCTGGTGTGTCTGCGGAGGCGATCACCACGCGTGTAGCCGTCGCCGGCAAGCGGGACAAGAACCTCTGGGAGTCCAATGTTCGGGTGAGTGCGCAAGCCAAGATGCGAGACGCGCGACAGCCCGCGACTCAAACACGCGCGATGGATGCCAACCACGCCAACATTCAGGCGCTGGTGCGTTCGGGGGTCCTAACAGTGGAGCAGGGCAACGCGATGCTTCGCCGACAGGCAACCCAGGCGGCCATCGAGTCGCGCAATGTGACCACCCTGACGCCGCCGACCGTGATGCATCCGGCCGTGCCGCCTGGTGGCTTTCGGATGCTGGCCACGGACAAGACGGTCCAAGGAACGGTGCGCCGCTGGGCTGCTGCCGTGGGGCACACCATCGTCTGGGAGGTCCCGCCTGAGCTGGACGCACAGGTCTCCGGCGATGCAGCAATCCAGGCCACCTCTATTAAGGAGGCCATCGAGCGCCTGCTCTCTGGTCTGCGTCAAGCAGGCTACGCGCTGGACGCGACCGTCTACAGCAACCGCGTGATTCGCTTCACGGTCGCTGGCGTCAGGCAAGACGCCGCACCCTCGACCTCATCGCCAGCGACCAACACCACATCGCCGCATGCGTCGCGTGCTGCGGCCGTGCACACCCGCGCCGCTCAACCGAATGTGCCTCAAGCCGAGTCTATGGGGGCGTTTGGGCACGATGAGCCGGTGCGTAAGTGGTCGATGAGAGCCGACGATAAGAGCCTCGAACAAATGCTCAATCGCTGGGCCCGTGAGGCCAATTGGTCGGTCGTCTGGAATGCGCGCGAAAGCGTGCCGATCGCAGGGGATGCGCTGGTCGATCAACCCACATTCCTGGCGGCGGCAGATTTCGTGTTGGCACAAGTGGCCTCAGTGGGGTACCGGATGAAGGCAGCGGCCTACGCCAACAACACGCTGGTCGTCAGCAGCTATTGAGATTTGAGGAAACCTATGAACGCAAAACACACCTTCACGTTGCTGGCCCTCGTTGCCGCCTCGGCTCAAGCGCAGGCACAGGTCATTCGCATCGTGAACGAAGAATTTCCGATCCAGGGCGCGCCCACTGTGCTGCCGATCAAGCCGATGGAAAAGCCCCAAGCCCCCAAGGTGGACCTCTCGCTCTCCATCAAAGCGGGCGACCTCATCTCCCCGCGTTTGGTCGAGTGGGCAAAACGAAATGGCTACGCCCTCAGCTGGGAAGCTCCCGAGTTCCGCAGTGAGGCTGATCTTGTGCTCAACCAGGACTTCGAGAAGACGCTGGACATGTTCCTCGGCTCTATGCGGCTGAACAAAGTACGTCTGGAGGCCGAGATCTATGCGAACAACGCAGTGCGCGTTCAAGAGGTGAAGTGATGAGCAAGTACAACAGAGCGATCTTCGCGTCAATTGCAGTAGCGGCCCTGGCGGGCTGCACTACGTCGGCGATGAAGCCGATTCAGGGCGGTGTCGACGGCGTGGCCACCCAAGCCCAGAAGAGTCTGGAGGATCTGCGTAGCGGTAATGCCGAGTCCCGCACCCGTGAGTCTCTGGTACGTCGAGTCGAGAGCATCTGGATACCCCTCAGCAAGGTACCGGTCTCCAAGGATCCGGCGGCCGACGTCGCCCTTAACCGAACCCTCTCGGTCAACCGTCGCTTCGTCGGCCTGGTGGACTCGGCCAGCTACCTGAGTCAAATCACCGGCATCGTGACCAGTGTGTCGTCGACGGCGCGTCGCTTGAGCGAAGCTGAGCAGGCCGCCAGCGAGAGCGCAGCCAACGCTTCCGCAACCGCGGCTGGCGGGGCCCCTGCAGGTGCTCCCATGCTGCCACCTCTCCCTCAGGCACAAGGCCTCAACACCGTGAGCACGACGCTCGGCGCTCAGAAGGCGCCCCTCGTGTACAGCGGTACTGTGGCTGGGTTCCTGGATCTCGTTGCCTCGCGCTACGGTGTTTTCTGGGAATGGGATGGCAAAGGTGTGCACTTCTTCAAGACAAAGACCCGCACGTTCCGACTGGCTGCACTGCCGGGCGACACCAGCCTGCAAGCGCGGGTCGGCACCCAATCGAACACTTCCACGGGCGTCGGTGGCACGGGCGGCAGTGCTGCCGGCGGCTCCACCAGCGGCACGGCAAGCAGCGAGATGCGCGCCGGCGTCGAGTTCTCGGGCCTGAGCGTCTGGAAAGGCATCGAGGACAGCATCAAGGCGATGACTTCGCCGGATGGCCGCCTGGTTGTGACGCCGGCGACCGGCACGATCACGGTGGATGACACCCCGGTTGTTCTGGAGCGTGTTGCTGCCTTCGTGGAGGAGCAGAACACCGCCTTGTCGCGCCAGGTCGCAATCAACGTCAAGGTCCTCTCCGTCGAGCTCAGTGACAGCGACCAGTACGGCATCAACTGGGATGCTGTGTACCAGAGCGTGAATCGCGGTCTGGGCCTGTCGCTTCGTACAGCCGCCGAAGTTGCCGCGGGGGCTTCCTCCTTCGGCATGCAGATCATTTCGCCCACCAGCAACTGGAAGGGTACTGAAGCCTTCGTTGACGCCCTTTCGAAGCAGGGCCGTGTATCTCAGGTCACCTCGGCATCTTTGCTGACGATCAACAACCAGCCGGCCCCCATCCAGGTTGGCCGCCAGACGGCCTATCTCGCCTCGAGCACGACCACCATCGGCACCGGCGGCGCGGGCAACACCACCACCCTGCAACCAGGACAGGTGACCACCGGCTTCAGCATGAACACGCTGCCTCACATCCTGGATGACAAGCGCCTCATGCTTCAGTTCAGCGGCGACATCTCCTCGTTGCTGGGCATCGACCAGGTCGTTTCTGGTGACTCGTCGATCCAGACCCCCGAGATCGATACCCGCAACTTCCTACAGCGCACGATCCTCAACAGCGGTGAAACCCTGGTTGTGACTGGCTTCGAGCAGTTCGCTCTGGACGGGCGCACCGCAGGCGTTGGCAAGGCAACGAACGTCGCTCTGGGTGGCTCGGTTCGCACCAGTACCTCGCGCAACGTCTTGGTTGTGTTGATTCAGCCCATCGTGGCAGGCGGCCGGTAATGGCACAAGCACAAGTCGTCTCCTTTGGCGGGCGCGACTTCGCCGCGGGTTTGCTGTGGATGCCTCTGGCGTCCACCAACACGAATGAGCGCCAGAACGAGGTCAAAGCGCTCGGCAAGGAGCTTGATCTCAACCTGCATGTGGTTCATCGCGACAACACGTGCGTGGGGTTGGTCAAGTCCGGGCTGGAGATCAAGCAGGGTGTCCTGTCCCTTGCCGCGGCCGTCTCCGATCGGCTGAACGAACTCTTCGGTGCCCGCGATTTCATCTACGTGGCCGATATCGGTGGTGGCCGCTGGTACTACCTGGTGCAGCGCGAGGGGGTGATCTTCCCGGAGCGTGACGTTGTGGTCACCTCGGAGGAGCTGGCCAGGACGATGTACTACGAGGACAACTCCGCTGCCGATTGGCCGCATGTGTTCGCCCCCGCCCACTGGGGCATCACTGGTGCCAAGGAGAGCGAGTCCCTCAGCGAACTTCTGCCTCTGGGGCGCAAAGGGAAGGTGGCAACTGGCAAGGGTTGGACGCTTTCGCCCATCACCGTAACGCCCGCGCAGATGCTGGCTCGCCATGCGGTGCCCCTAATCGTGATCGCCATCGTGCTCGGCGGCGGTTCCATCGGACTGGATCAGTTCAAGAAGCACCAGCGCCAGAAGGCGATCGAAGAGTCGCTTCGCATTCAGGCGGAGATTGCCGCTCGCCAAGAAGCGGTGCTGCCTCGCCCTCGTCCGTGGGGCGAAATTCCTGGTGCGGTGGATCAGATGAACGCGTGCTTGGCGACGTTGTCCCAGGTTCATCTCTTCCCCGGCAACTGGGACCTGGCTGGCGTGAACTGCTCGGGCGGCGTGCTGGTGGTGTCGTGGAAGCCGTCCGGCCGTGGCTGGATCGAGCATCTGAAGCAGGTAGTGCCGGAGGCCGTGATCTCCATTGACGGGAGCCTCGCATCTGTCACGAAGCCGCTTCCCCAGCTGCGTACGGGCGTGGATGAGGACGTTCATGAATCCAACGCTCGCATGGCAGCCATGTACGCAGCTGCTCAGCGATATGGCGTCAAGTTCTTGGCTACTCCCCCGGTCAACAACGTTCCACCGGCGCTACCCGGTCAGGCCGGCGCCAAACCTCAGGTCCAGATGTGGGACGAGCTAGGTTGGAAGGCAGAAGGGGTATCTCTGCCCGAGGTCGTGATGGACGCCCTCGATGGGAACGGTTTCAGGTTGCGCGCAATGTCTGCGCAGTGGCAAGCAGGTCGATTGATTTGGACGATGGAAGGGTCGCAATATGTTCGCAAATAAGTTCTTCATGCAGTTCATCGGTCTGGGCGCGCTGGCCGCCGCGGTCATGTCGATTGCCAGTGCTCAGCCTGTGGTCGCAACCGCCGAGGCGACGCCTCAGGCAGCCGCGTCGCCAACCGCTCCTGCGCCTGTTGTTCCGGCACCTTCGATCGCAACTCGCAACAGCGCTGCTGCTTCTGCGATTGCCAACATCAACGAGCGCATGAGCGTGAAGGAAGCCGAGCTGGCCGAGCTCGAACTCGACGCCAAGATCGTGAACAAGCGTGCTGAGATCGACAGCCTGCGTCGCGGCCCCAGCGCTCCCTTGGACGATGGCATCAACCCCACCGTCCTGGAGATCGGCGGAGCCGATGGCAAGCTCACGGCGAGCCTGGTCATGTACGGCGGGAACGTGCAGACGGTTCGTGTGGGTGACATGGTCGGCGGCTGGGAGGTTCGAAGGATCACAGTGGATGCGCTGACGCTGGCTCGTGGCAAAGAGACGAAGCGGCTCGCATTCGGCGCGAGCCCGGCCCCTGTAGCCGCGCCCGTGGGCATGCCCGCACCCTCGCTTATGGGCAACCTCGCTGCGCCCGCCCCGGGCCGCATGCCCTGATTGCTGCGAGCGCGGCGTTTCGAACAAGAACCTGAGGTGATCTGAAATGAAGGTGTTGACGGCCAAGGACGGCGAGATCCCGATCTCCGACGACCTGCGCTCCATCCTGGCGTTCCTTGACGATGGTCGCCTGATCGTTTCGCGATCGCACAGGTTCAACCCCCATGTTCGAGGGTTCGCCGGGCGGCTCAAGTATCTGGGGCGTGACTACATCCTGCAAGAGGCCGACCTCGAGGCGATCGCGAAGCTCTACGAGAACGCGGTGGGTTCTGAGAAGCACTCGAACATGCAGGCCACGGCCAAGTCCCTTTTCACCCGCGCTGTGGAGAAACGTGCCTCGGACATCCACATCCGGGTGAGTGTGCGTGACCGTTCGCAGATCCTCTTTCGCATCCACAACGACCTCACCTTCATCGAGGAGCATCCCTACGAGTACGGCAACCAGCTGTGCACCACGATCTACCAGGCCATGGCGGACGTCTCGGACGCAACCTTCGAGCAGCTCTCTCGCCAGGACGCGCGGATCTCCAAGCGCAGCAGCCTGCCTGAGGCCATTGACGGCATCCGAATCGCTACCTCCCCGCAGGTCGACGGATACATCATGGTTCTGCGTCTGCTCTACAACGACACCTCCAACGATCTGAATCTGGTGCGCCTGGGGTTCTCTCCCGAGCACATCAGCTGCATCGAGCTCATGAAGCGCAAGCCCACGGGCGCGGTGCTGATCGCTGGCCCCACGGGTTCTGGCAAGTCGACGACGTTGCAGCGCGTCCTGGGTTCGATCATTCAGGAAACGGGTGGGCGCAAGCACATCATCACGGTCGAGGACCCGCCGGAATACCCGATCAAGGGAGCCGTGCAGACGCCCGTTACGAATGCCGACTCTGCCGAGGACCGCTCGCGCGAGTATCAGAAGGCCATCAAGGCGGCGATGCGCCTGGATCCCGACATCATCATGCTCTCCGAGATCCGCGATGCACCCAGCGGTTCGCTGGGCATCCAAGCGTCGATGACTGGCCACCAGGTCTGGAGCACGATCCACGCAAACAACGCCATCGGTGTGATCGGCCGCCTGATCGACCTGGGCGTGAACGAGTCCCAGGTGACCGACCCGACGATCGTCGCAGGCCTGATCAGCCAGCGTTTGGTCAAGCAGCTCTGTCCGCACTGCAAGCAGCCGCTGGCCGACCACATGCACGAGTTCGAGCAGCGCACCATCGATCGTTTCATGCAGGTGCTCAACCTGGAGGATGTCTACGTGCAGTCCTCCGACGGCTGCGAGCACTGCGCCAACAGCGGCACGATCGGCCGCACTGTGGTCGCCGAGACCATCATCCCCGACGAGAAGCTCATGGACCTGCTGCGCGCCAACAAGCGCATGGAGGCCACGGAGTACCTGCGCAAGGAGCTCAAGGTCATGTCGATGTTGGAGCACGCAATCCAGAAGATCAATGCGGGCCTGATCGACCCCCTGCAGGCCGAGGATGTCGTCGGGCCTTTGGCCGAGATGGTGAGCGCTGAACGTCTCGCACTGGTGGCCTGAAGATGAACGATCTCGAACTCAAGTTCGCGCGCTTCATGTTCCGCAGCGACGCAGCACAGCGTCGTCGCCTCTACCTGAAGATGAGCAAGCTCCTTGGCAACGGCGTGCAGATCATCGACGCCCTGGACACGATGCGCTCGCGCCGCGTGACGCTCAAGAGCGCAAAGGACCCGTTGGCGATCGCGTTGGGCGACTGGCTGCGCAAGATGCGAAACGGCAGCCGTCTGTCCCAGGCGATCCAGGGTTGGGTTGGCAGTGATGAGGCAATGCTGATCTCGGCCGGTGAGCAGTCCGGCAAGGTCGACGAGGCATTGGTCTCGGCGGCCGAGGTGATGGAAGCCAAGAAGAAGATCAAGAGCGCCGTTGTCGGCGGTCTGGCCTACCCCGGCTTCATGCTCATCATCGCCTTCGCGGTCCTGATCATGTTCAGCTACAAGATCATCCCCGAGTTCTCGCAGGTGGTCCCATACGAGAAGTGGCATGGCATTGCCAAGGCCATGATCGATTTTTCCAACTTCACCAGAAGCTGGATCTTCATCATCGCGGGCTTGCCGGTGGTGATGTTAGTCGCCTTCTGGTTCAGTCTTCCGCGCTGGAGCGAGGGTCTTCGCATCAAGCTTGATGCCCACGTTCCATACAGCGTCTACCGCGTGCTGCACGGTAGTACCTGGATGATCAGCTTCTCGTCCCTCGTGAGTGCTGGCGTCCGAATCGAGAACGCGCTCGAGCAACTCATGGACGGCGCATCGCCCTGGTTGCGCGCCCGCATCCTCGCTTGCCTCAAAGGCATGCGCTCCGGCCTGAACCCTGGTGACGCGCTGGCGAAGACTGGGTACGCCTTCCCCGACGTTGAAATCATCGACGACCTTGGTGTCTACGCACGCCTGTCCGGCTTTGACACCGCGCTCGCCACGATCGGCAAGGAGTGGATCACCGAGTCGGTCGAGCGCATCGAATCGATGATGAAGGTCATCTTCGGCATGAGCATTCTGCTCGTGGGCTTGTTCATCGCAATGATGGTTGGTGGTCTGATGGGCATGGAGCTTCAGATGACTTCGATCATTCAGGGCACGTATCGCTAACCCTTTCCCGTCACACACCCTTTCACAGGATCAAACACATGAATTCGATCAATATGAACACCCGCATCAAGAGCCTGAAGAAGCAGGCTGGCGTCACCCTGATGGAACTCATTGCGGGTCTTTCCGTGATGGCGGTTGTGGTCGTTGGTGCGCTTGCGCTCTACCAAAGTGCCACGGCGTCGCAGCAGACCACCCAACTCACGCAAGACCTGGCTGCAATTCGGGCCTCGGTGAAGCAGATGTGGCAGGGTCAGGGAAGCTTCGGCGCCAACGGCACCAACCTGAACTCTGTGCTGGTGACCGCGAAGCGCATCCCCACGACCATCCGCGTCGATTCGAGCACCACGCCCCCGACGCTCACCCACGCAGCCAACGGCACGGTGAATCTGGTCTCGTCCGTGACGTCCTTCGATGTGACCTTGACCAACATTGGTGAAGAACTCTGCATTCCTCTGCTCACCGGCGCGCAGGGCTGGGTGAGCGTCACCGTCGGTGGTGGTACCGCAGTGACGAGCTTCCCGGTGGCGCCCGCCGTCGCTGCGACTTCTTGCGCGGCGGGCTCGACCGTGGTGTTCCGCGGCAACTGATGCAACTCTCGACCTGAAGGGATCATTCATGCTCGACAGCCTGCAGTTCAAAGACATCTACCTGGGCAACGAGAAGGCCTGGCTGTCTGGGGTCCCTCACTCGAAGGACCCGATCCCTGCGCCGGCAGAGGCTTATGAGGATCTTCAGGCCCTTCGCAAGCTGTGCGCAGAGCGACTGGCGGCATCCTCGCGGGAAGAGTTCCCAGTCCGCTCGAACAACGTGAGTTACCGGGCGTCGGTGTTGAAGTCGGTCAACGAGACCGTCTTTGTCCTGCGTCGCATGCCAACCAGCATCCCTCAGCCGGATGAGTTGAGCATACATCCTGGCTACGTCGAGCTTCTCATGCGGCCCGGTCTGAGCGGTCTGGTGATCGTGGCCGGGCCCTTTGGCCAGGGCAAGACCACGACCGCATCCTCGATCCTTGCAGCGCGCCTCACCAAATATGGTGGCGTCGGCGTGACAATCGAGGACCCTCCCGAGATGCCCTTGGAGGGGCTACACGGTGAGGGGGTTTGCTACCAGACGGAGACGGAGATCGGTAAGTTTCCCGAGGATTGTCGAAGGGCTCTCCGCTGGGCGCCCAGCATCATTTTCATCGGGGAGATTCGGGACTCCGAGACGGCTGCAGAGGCGCTTCGTGCCGCGATCAACGGCCGTCTGGTGATGTGCACCATACACGCCGACTCTGTCACCATGGCCATCGAGCGCATTTACTCGCTGGCCAACGGTGTCATCGGCAACCCCGATGACACGGCGAGTTTGATGTCAAACGGTCTGCTGGCGGTGATGCATCAGCGTCTCGAAGGCGAGCCTCGAAAGCCCAAGCTCGAGTTTCTGTGGGCTGGCGAGCAGCAGGAATCCTCGGGCGTTCGCAGTACTATGCGGCAACGCCGTTGGGAGCAAATCGCCAACGAGGTCCAGGTACAGCGCAATCGACTCCTCGTCAGCCGTCGGCCTCAGGCTGCGGAGTCCGAGGGACGTCCACTCGTGAGAGGTTGAAGTGCTGCCTCTGTGGATTGCGGCCGTTTTCCTTGCCTTGGTGACCTTCTACTCGGGACAGGACTTTCCCAGGAAAGAGGCCGTCACGGCGGCAGTGGTCGCAGACGTTTCGGCAACGAATTTCCTCGCCTACCGCAGTGCAGCGCGCGCTTACCTCGCAGCCAACCCTGGCGCGAGCGGCGTGATTGACGACGCTGCGCTGGCGCCGTATTGGCTTCCTGGCTACAACCGCAACCCGCTCTGGACCAACCTGGTTCAGAGTGAGACCTTGTTCGTGTACGCAACCGCTGCCACTGAGAAGGGCACGGTTCACCGTTTGTTCGAACTCTCGAAGCGCTCTGTCCTCGTGGGGACCAAGAATGCTTCGACGGGCCGCCTGATGTCCGGCATGGGTCTGGACACCGGTATCAACCTCCCCGCGGCGATTCCTGATGGCGCCGTGGTCATGATTGGAAGCTGAGAGAGATGGAAGTCACCAAAGTCATTGAGCAGTTGATGTCTCGCTCGGACGTGTTCTCCGACATCATGCTGCAGTCCGATGCTCCGATCATGCTCAAGACGCCGCGTGGTTGGGTTGAAGCGGGCGTGGAAGGGGCGCCGAGCTTCACGGACCTGACCGAGTTTGCTTTGACACTGGACTCCAACTGGGAAGCCGCGATCACAAAGGGCGAGATCAATCGCCCGTACGACGTACAAGGCCAGCGCCTGCGCGTCAACGTCTATTTGGCGTCTGCTGGTCAGCGCGTGATGCTGTCCATGCGCCGCATCCCGGCCGTCGTCCCCAGTCTGGCTGATGCGGGCCTGCCACCTTCGCTGCGTGCTCTGCTGGAGAACCCGTCGGGCCTGATCCTGGTTTCGGGGCCGACGGGATCGGGAAAGACGACCACGATGGCCGCGATGGTCGACACGATCAACAAGATTCGCAACGCGCATGTGGTGACGGTGGAAGACCCAATCGAGTACGTCTTCAAGCGCGAGCGAGCGATCTTCTCTCAGCGCGAGGTTGGGGTTGACTGCGACACCTTCTTGGATGGTGTTCGCGCGGCTCTTCGTCAGCGTCCTGATGTGATCGTGATCGGCGAAATCCGTGATCGCGAAACGGCTGAGCAGGCGTTCATTGCTGGCGAGTCGGGGCACTTGGTCATCGGCACGTTGCATGCGAGCTCCGCTCCCGGGACGGTTGGCAAGATGCTCTCGTTCTTCTCGGACACCGAACGCGAGGCGCGCACCGCATCCCTGGCCAGCTGCCTGCTTGGCGTGGTGAATCAGACCCTGATCCCCCGCGTCGACGGAAATGGCTACGCACTCGCCGTCGACTTCATGGCCAACCACAAGCGGACCTATTCGAAGGTGTTGGGCGAACCGGAGAAGCTCCAAGGACTGCTCACGCGCTCGGAGGATCAGGTCTCCATCCCCTTGGGCAATTCCGCGCAGGCCTTGCTCAAGTCGAACGTAGTGTCCCGAACGGACGTCCTCAAATCCCTGGTTTCGAACCCGATCGCATACGAAGCAGTGGTACGCGCATGAGTGCGTGTTCCTTTTGTCCCAGTTCAGTTCGGGTCCCCGACTGGAAGCACTTGGTACTGCGGTGAATGGCGCCGAATGGCGGGAACGGCCTATGTCATCTGCTGTTGAGAGAACCCTATGAAAAACAACATCCGCGGCGTCACCCTCGTTGAACTCCTAATCGCGCTCGTTGTCCTGGCATCCGTGAGCGTTGGTGTGACCCGGCTCGTCCAGATGGCTGCGGAGGACACGCAGATCTCCGTAACGGCTCTGCACGCGAAGACGGTCGGTGATGCTGCCCAGTCCTACATCCGAGACAACTACGCCGAGATCATGCTGGTCGCAACGGCGTCCCAGCCGGCCCTCGTTCGGGTTTCCGACCTGATAGCCGAGGGCTATCTGCCAGCAGGGTTCTCGGCAACGAATCCCAGCCGCCAAAGTGTCTGCGTGCTTGTGACGCAGCCATCGTCTGCCAAACTCAATGCATTGTTGGTGACCGAAGGTGGCGACGCAATCGATGACTTGACCCTTGGGCAACTGTCCTCAACGATTGGCGCCGCTGGCGGCGGCATCTACACGACGGCGCCATCGGTTGTGCGCGGCGCCATGGGTGGCTTCGAGTTCCCGATCGGTGCCTTCGCCAATGCCAACCACCTGGGCCAGCGGTGCGATGGCAGCCCGGGGGCGGTGAGCATTGCTGCAGGCCATCCAGCGATGGCGCTTTGGTTTGGCGACTCACTAGCGCCGTCGCCGACCCTCTACAGGGACGAAGTGCCAGGTGATCCCAGTCTGAACACGATGAACACACCGATTCTGTTCGGAGCTTCAACCGTCCAAGTAGAAGGTGGGACTTGCTCGCCGCGGGGAGCCCTTGGGGCTGTTGCGCCGGCTCAGGTGGGATTGAGCAGATCGCGCCATCGCAATAAA
>VFQO010000643.1_pt1 | contig 34634 bp, 36 predicted proteins | sample 3512331 | NCBI WGS metagenome assembly VFQO01 (sample SAMN10412371, study PRJNA504923) | tailings metagenome | isolation source: Replicate 3 from Balatoc abandoned mine | place: Philippines: Itogon, Benguet | collected 2017-08-28 | reverse complement strand
TTTGTGTATCTGTGTAATAGATTCTCGGACGTTGTTTCATTTGCAACACTCCTTCTGCTTACGCAGTTTCTAGTGTGTTGCATCGACCGGTTGAATTCAAGAGATAAAGCCAATACGGCAGCGAGTCGCTGAGGCTGTCTTAATGCAGTGCGTAAGGCAATGGCGCCGCCTTGTGAAAAACCTGCCAATACAATGCGCTCCGATGAAATGCCTCGCTCGATTTCATTTTCGATTAACTGCTGAATATACTGGCGGCTGGTTTCAATGCCTTCCGCATCTTCTTTGCTTAGTGGTGTAATTCCATAGATGTCATACCAAGCCGGCATGATGTAACCGTTGTTGCGGGTCACCGCTATTTCTGGCGCATGCGGCAGTATGAAGCGCACATGAGGTAAGCCATCTGGTCTTAGCAGATGATTGGCAACAGGTTCGAAATCATAGCCATCTGCGCCCAAGCCATGCAGCCAGATCACGCTGGCGTTGATAGATTGTGCGTACTTAGGGTGATTACTCAGTTCTAGTGGGGCGATATAGTTCATTGGTGCTGTCGGTAATTGAATTGCTGAAACGATTAATCATACAATTGTGCCATGATAGTTAGCAGTTACCATCAAAGATTTTGTTCACTTGCTATGATAAAGTGAATGAGGTCAATGATGTGCTTAATCGTGTATTTAGACCAAAGATTAAGGGCTAATTCCCAAAAAAGGAATTAGCCCTTTGTGCTTCATTGAATTTGTTTCTTTAGAGTATTAAGTAATCAATCTAAGAAACAAACATCATGCAACTAGATTAAGCGTGTGAGCAAGTACCTGTTGCAGTACAGGTCACAGTGCCGCCGCCTGGCAGTTTAGGTGTTGCTGTGAATGCACCAGTTGATTCAATAGTACCATAGCTAGTACATGCGCCACCTGATGGGGGAGTAGGTAATGTAGCAGCAGTTTCAGGGTCTGCTAGCGCGGCGGTCACAGTGTTGGCAAAAGATTTTGCTTCAGCTAGGCATGCTCTATTAGCTGCCCTGACTGTGTAGTTTTGGTATGATGGAATTGCAACTGCAGCCAAAATACCGATGATGGCCACTACAATCATCAACTCAATTAAGGTAAAACCTTGCTGTACTTTTTTCATGATGAGCTCCTAATGTTTCTAATAAATTTATTGGACACTGCAACTTTATAACAATCAAAGTTGTTTAGTCTGTAATTGGTTTAGCAATAGTTATGCCAGTGAATTGAAGTGATTGTGACTTAATGCAGCTAGTGCTGTTGTTTATAAATATATTGTATAAAATTCATTAGCTTAGGTGCGTTGATTGTGCTGTATTCATGTCATCAAAATTTAGATAATAAAAAAGCACCCGACCAGGGGTGCTTTTTTTAAACAAAATTGCTGACAAAAATGGTCACATTAAATGAAGACTTGTGACAATTTTAGTAATCAAGTTTGCTTACTTGTGTTTGGTTTACTTGCCTTCAGCAGCTTTTTGCAAACCAGCCAAACCTGCATCAAAAATTTCGTTGATAGTATTTAAGGCAGTTTCGTCATCTTGGCCTGGTGGAATCGGTGGGTTCAATTTATACAGACGATAGAAACGGCCAACCCACTGCACATTGGTTTCGCCTGGATTTGCGCCTTTGGTCACTACCATAAACGCATTGTAGTCAGTCAATGGTAAACCACTGCTCACGATTTCATATTTCAGCTTCATGTCAGCATCATCAGCGCTGCGCAGTTTTTCCAAAATGGTACCACCACTTTTCAGGGTCAATGTTCTGAATGTGTCAGCACCTTTTTTCTCCAATTTTGTGCTGGCAATGGCTGGATGCCATTTTTGCATGTTGCCGAAATCTTTAACCAGTGCCCATACTTTTGCAGGGTCAGCTTTAATGGTAACGGATTTGTCTACTTTGAGTGGTGATGGGCCATGAGCCGCAGCAGTGAAAGAAACTAAACTCATACCCAAGCTTAGTGCGATTAAGGCCAGAAATTTCTTCATTTATTTTTTCTCCAAGTATCTCAATAATTGAGAAGATTAATTCAAAAACAACAATGCATTATAAATGACTCGTCCTATTTATTGAACCCTAATTTATTCATCGCGGTTCAGCTTATGCGCTAGAAATTTAAGAGTTGGACGCTCATTTTGTGCAATTGTTAATGAATAAACGAAAATGATGATAAGCCGTTGACAGTGCGCTGCTCTTGCTAAAAGTGACTGATGCGGTCATTGGAAAGTTTATGGTGCAATAAACTGCCCGAAAGCCCGGCTTTTTTCACCAGTTTTAATGGTGCTGATCAGTGTGTGATTGATGATGTCTATCACGCTGACATTATTGCTGCCCCAATTTGCGACATAAGCGCGCTGCTGCTGATGGTCAATGGCGATGCCCTCTGGTGTGCTGCCTACATTAATAGTGCGTATGGTTTTAGCCTGCTGCACATCTACTACACTCACACTATCGTCTTGGGTATTGGTGACATAAAGAAACTTTTCATCACGGTCAAAAGCTGCGCAGTAGGGGTGGTAGCCCACTTTAATCACTTGTTGTGCAAGTGTTTGTGTGTTGATGATACTAACCGTATCGTCCTGCACGTTGACCGCGGCAAGTAATTTGCCCGATGCGCTCAAGGCCAGTCCAAATGGATGCTTGCCGACCGTAATACGGTTTTTAATGCTCAAGTCAGCTGTATTGACCACTGCAACATCATTGCTGTCACGATTCGCGATATAAAGTGTTTGATTGTCCGGGCTGACTGCAAGGCCTGCTGGCGCATCTCCCACTTGCAGCATGCTAAATTGATGGGTGTTTTCTGTGTTAATTGCGAGTACACGGTTTTCAAACCAGTCTGCAACATAAAGCAATTTGCTGTCGGCTGACAGGGTGATCCCAACCGGTGAACCTTGAATGCTGATGGTATCTACCACTTGCTGGTTTTGTGTATTGATGACCGTAATGTTCTGACTTTCAACATTGCTGATATAAGCGCGCTGCAGTTGTGCCGATACAGCAATGCCAACAGGTGCTTTGCCAACCTTTATGGTATGCGTCAGCTGCTGGGTCCGCGTATTGATAACGCTGACCGTGTGATCACCTTGATTGCTAATATAAGCATGATGATCTTTGGCGATGCTGCAGGCAGCCAGTGCCAAGATGGAACACGATAGAAATACAGATGAAAACAGTTTAAACATATGACAATGATAGTGTTGGTAAAGATAGCTGATAAATTTGTTTAGCGAACAATGCTTGCTTTCAATAATGCTGGAAATGTGAAAAAATTGCACTAAATTATTAAGGTAGTTGATAGCTATGTTAGATCGTGACGGGTTTCGCCCGAATGTTGGCATTATTTTGTGTAATGCCCACAATCAGGTATTTTGGGGTAAGCGCATCCGCGAACACGCTTGGCAATTCCCACAGGGTGGTATCAACTATGGGGAAAGCCCAGAGCAGGCGATGTATCGTGAGTTGATGGAAGAGGTCGGCTTAAAACCGGAGCATGTAAAAATACTGGGGCGCACCAAGGATTGGCTGCGTTATGAAGTGCCAACCAGCTGGATTAAGCGTGAGTGGCGCGGTAGTTATCGTGGTCAAAAGCAAATCTGGTATTTGCTGCGTTTACTGGGCAAAGACAGTGATGTGTCATTGCGCGCCACCAGTCATCCTGAGTTTGACGCATGGCGTTGGAGTGACTATTGGGTGCCGTTGGAAGATGTGATTGAATTCAAGCGTGCGGTATATGAATCTGCGTTAAACGAGTTGGCGCCGCATTTGCATCAGAAACCAAACCAGCAAAAATCCAAGTAAATTTAAGTAACATCGGAGTTGAATTAAAAAAGGGGCGCAAGCCCCTTTTTTAATGCGTATGGATCAACAGAGCCTATATGAATAGGTCTAAGGGTTAGACAGGTTCAGCTTGCAGCTGTGCCCATTGATTCCCCCAGCCTAATGGGGCGGCCGGCAGACCATTCAGCATTAAAAGATATCTGGTTTTTTTCAAACAGCATGACCACGGTAGAGCCTAGTAAGAAACGACCCATTTCAGCGTTCTGTTTTAGTTGAATATCCTGGTCTGCGTATTTCCACACCTGGATATAACCGCGTCTAGGCGGGTTGATGATGCCGTGGTTTTCTGAATGCCATACGGTTGCCATGCTGCCTACGATAGTGGCGCCCACTAGCACCATAACAAAGTTTCCGTGCTGTTCGGAGCTGAATTCACATATGACGCGTTCATTGCGGGCGAATAAGCCTGGTACGCCCTGTGCTGTTGTGGGGTTTACCGAAAATAAATCACCAGGCACATACGTCATTTTTTCCAGCTTGCCATCACATGGCATGTGGATGCGGTGATAATCTCTGGGGCTAAGGTACAGGCAGGCAAAACTGCCGTTCATATAGCGCTGGGCAGTTTTTTTATCGCCTGCCAGTAAGGCTGAAGTGCTGTAATGATGCCCCTTGGCCTGAAAAATCTGGTCTTTTTCAATCTTTCCGAATTGGCTGATGGCACCGTCTACGGGGCAGATAAACGCAGCTTTAGCAGCTGGTCTTGCATCTAGGCGCAGCGGGCGTGTAAAAAATTCGTTAAAGGTTTTGTAACTTGCGATATCGGGGTTGGCAGCCTCTGCCATATTGACTTGATAGCGTTTAACAAACCATTGAATGAATCGAGTCGTTGCAGTGCCTCCCGGCCAGTGCGCAAGTTTGCCTGCCAGCATGCTCAGCGCTTGTTTAGGAATAAGGTATTGCGGAATAACTGCCAATTTATTTTTCATGATGAATATGTTGTTGTTGATTGTAGTAGTGCATAAAAATGAGAGTGCCGAATATAAAACACAGTGGATAGAAACTGATTCTGGTAAAGAAGCCGTGATTGAGTCCGTTTGCGATGATAGTCACTGTGAGCATGACAAGCATTGCACATGCCAGTGTTGCATTGTTTCGATCATTGTGTGTGATTTTTATAAGGTTTAAATAGAGATGATAAATGACCAGTGCTGCCAAAAGCAAACCGAGTATGCCGCTTGCGTAGAGCACATCCAGAAAAATGTTATGTGGCGATCTATAGTTGATGTTCTTTTCTCGATGAAATCTTGAAAATTCCTTGAAATCGACGACAAAACTGTTAAGGCCATGACCATAAAGCCATTGCTGTGAGGTGCTCGAAGATTGCATTTGCCAAGCATCGTGCCAGATGACGGTGCGCTCTTCAGTGCGAATTTTCTGAGCCAGTTCAATCAACCTGTCAGCATAGTTGCCAACATTGCTGCCGAACAATACGCATTGCAGCAGCACCATCCCCAATATTAATTTGAATCGCATACGTTTTTTAACCAGCAGCAATATGAATAAGCTACCCATCATTAAGCCGAGCCAGAGCGGACGCCAACTGGAAAAAAGAATAAACTGCAGCAGCACGAGACTCATGATGATAAATGCAAGCTTGAGTAGTTTGGATGCATTGCAGAATAGATACGCGGCAATGATGAGTGCGAAAGAGGCATAAATCGCAAGGTAAAAAGTGCTGATTCGATAGTCGTAGCCTAGGCTAAAATTAAATATATGAAAAGGGTCGGTTAGATGCGCGCTTTTGCTCGATATCTGCGCCAGTAAAAATACATAGATAAAAAGCAGCGTTGTCAGCAGGCCTCTTAGGTAGGTGGTTAGTATAGGCAAGTGAAATTTAGCGAGCAGCCAGATGCCTAGAACAACAAAGCTGCCATACCACATTGTCCAGGTGTCCTCATTCGGGCATGCGCAGCCGTTTGCAGCAAAATGCAGCATATTGAATGTCAGTGCAAACAAGATGACTGCCAGTGGCGCATAGCCAAGGGTACTTAACCCGTTCGCGGATTTACTTTTTCTTACTTCCAATAGTGCGTAAGTTAAAGCACTGCAAATGTTGAGATAAAGTATGCCATTATTTTCATAACTGACGATATTGGCGATGACGTCGCTCAAAATCAGTACTCCAATTGAGAGTGGTGATAGCATCCGCAACTGTTTGATGCATAAATAAAATAAGTGTATGCCCACATATGCCAGATTCAAGCGGGATAAGTTGATAGACAGATGCTGCATATCCAGCATGAGGAACACAGCAATTCCGACAATTAGCAATAGCTGAATAGCACCTGCAATTGAGACGCTAAACTGGAGCTTATCTGGGTTTTGCGCGTTTGCGTCTTGAGCCTTAAAAAAATGCGTGAAATTCTTAGTCATGATTTTTTTGTTATTATTTTTCTTGAACAGCGTTTACGCCTACAGCGGATCGCCATGACTGTAAAAGAGCTGAATGAGTTTGCCACACTAAATTTTTCTGCTCGTTTGCATCGCGCGTGATGTCGTAAACAAATTCCTCTCCAGTGTTGAAGTTACGCCAATATTTCCACAAGGTATTGGGATTTCTATGATCATATAAGCCTTTGAAAGCTGACATTTCAAAGAACGTGTATGGCCGCGCCAGTGCAGAACCAGCCGGTTTACCTTGCCATGAATCGGGTATATTCAAGCCTAACTCATTCAAAATGGTCGGCGCAACATCAACAATAGACATAAATTGATGCGACTGCGCAGGTAAAGCAGACTTATAACCCAAAGAAAACATGAGCAGCGGGACGCGCAGGATTTCTTCGATGACATTATTGGTGTGTGTAAAAACCTGATGTTCACCTAAAGCCTCACCATGGTCTGCGGTGATAATCAGCAGCGTGTTATTCAAATAATTTTTTTCACCTAAAGTCTCAATAAGTTGTTGAATAACAGCGTCAGCCTGCAATACACCGTTATCATAATGATTAAAATATGCTGTCTGTTCGGCTACATCGCTCATGCTTGAGTAGCGTTTTTGGGGTAGGAATTTTTGATAGGCGGGAAATTTTTTACCCATGATATGTGCAGACAGCAGATGGTAATGCAGCATTACCGGTTTGCCATCCCATTCAGGTAATGACTTGGTTCTGTTCAATACAACCGTGTCGTCATTAAAATAATAACCTTTAGCCATTGAACCATCGTAGTAGTCGTCTACTTTGCCGTACACTTCCCTGATATTGTTGAAGTTGATATGGTCGCCGCTGATGATAAAGCGTGTTTGGTAATCATATCTTTTAAGCACCTCCTGCAATGTGAACATATTGTCCGGCAGGTTCTGTACAAATCTTGATGCCATAAAGCCGGCGTGAGCGCAGGTGGTTTCGCCACACACAGAGCGAACATTGTTGAACACATGTGCATGGTCTTGTGAAATTAATTGTTGAATATGTGGTGTAGTTTCTCTGTGGTAACCATAGCTGCTCATGTGGTCAGGCCTAAGTCCATCGACCATAATCACAATCAGATTTTTCCCTCGCACATCAGGCGTGATGGAATAAGACTGCCTGGACAAGTTTTCCTTTAAGTTCAAGTTTTCATCTGGTGCGCGCCCCAGTTTTGCGGAGTGATTGCGTATGGGGTGTGTTTTTCCGGAGAACAATGTCAGCTTCAATGGTTCTTCACTCTTTTCTTCGTGAGTGGTGACATATAAGTAGGTATAGCTAAGGAAAAATAGGCACAGGCTGGCAATGAGCGGTCCAATTAGCCACGTGCGTTTTGATGCTGTAGCGGGTAGCCAGTGAAATTTTTTCAGGAAAAAATAGCAGCCTATTGCAATAAGCGTGTAGGCAAAAACGCCAAGCACAATCACCAAATGATAGGAAATATTGAACGCATCCAGCAGGTATTGCAGCTGACTCAAATACGAAATGATAAACTCTTTGGTGATGACTTTGCCCCAAGAGTTTATGCTGATAAATACTAGGGAATAGTAAACAATTAAGCTGAATATAAAACTGCTGTATAAAACGCTGCCTATAAACAGCAGCAGTTTTTGCTGTTTTACATAGTGATGAATCAGTAGCTTTACGGATAGGATTGAAAAGACAAATAATGCAATTGCGCTTAAGTGCTGATAGATGACGATGGATGGGTGGAAATACAAGCACACATAAGCCAGGATAAAAACAATCGGCAGTATAAACAGTAGTGCTAAGTTGTAGGCCACGTTATATGCAAGTTTGTATGAAAGCTGAGTGGCTGTTTTTTTCATTGCCGGCTTGTTTGGGAGGCTTGATGGAATAAGTGTCTATAGTACAAAAATTAAATCGTTGTTTATATCTAATTCTAAATCTCGTTGTAAAAATTTCAGAATGTAAAATTTTAGCGATAAAAAAAGCGACATCATCGATGCCGCTTTTTTATGCACTACGCTGATTGTCAGCGACTAGCTAGAATTGCTTACAAAAGTGAATGAATTCTTTGATTGAACTCGTATTCAAGTTCAACTCTTTGATTGAACTCGCAATCAAGATCAATTCTTTGATTGAACTCTTAATCAAGATCAATTCTTTGATTGATCTACTAATTTGTTTTTCGCAATCCAAGGCATCATCGCACGCAGCTGGCCACCCACTTGTTCAATTGGGTGCGCTGCATTCAAACGACGGCGTGCAGTCATTTCTGGATAGTTAGTGCGGCCTTCCAGAATGAAGCGTTTTGCATATTCACCGTTTTGAATGTTAGCCAAGCATTCTTGCATCGCGTAGCGTGATTCATCGTTAATGACTTTAGGACCAGTCACGTATTCGCCGTATTCAGCATTGTTAGAGATTGAGTAGTTCATGTTGGCAATGCCGCCTTCGTACATCAAGTCCACAATCAGTTTTAGTTCGTGCAAGCACTCGAAGTAGGCCATTTCAGGTGCGTAACCCGCTTCAACCAGTGTTTCAAAACCAGCTTTCACCAACTCAACTGCACCACCACACAGAACCGCTTGCTCACCGAACAAGTCAGTTTCTGTTTCTTCACGGAAGTCAGTTTCAATCACGCCGCCTTTAGTGCCGCCGTTGGCAGCTGCATATGACAATGCGATGTCTTTTGCTTTGCCAGACTTGTCTTGATAAACCGCGATGAGTGAAGGTACGCCGCCGCCTTTCAGATATTCTGAACGCACAGTGTGGCCTGGGCCTTTTGGTGCAATCATGATGACGTCCAAATCAGCACGTGGGGTGATTTGGTTGTAGTGAATGTTGAAGCCGTGTGCGAAAGCTAAAGCTGCACCTTGTTTCAAGTTGGCCGCCACTTCAGCGTGGAAAATTTCCGGCATGGTTTCGTCAGGCAGCAATAACATCACTACATCTGCTTGTTTGGTTGCTGCTGCGATTTCCAGAACGTTGTGGCCGGCTGCTACTGCTTTAGCCCATGAACTGCCGCCTTTGCGCAGGCCAATGGTTACATCTACGCCGCTGTCTTTGAGGTTAGCCGCATGAGCGTGACCTTGTGAACCGTAACCAACGATGGTTACTTTTTTACCTTTGATTAAACCAAGGTCAGCGTCTTTGTCGTAATAAACTTTCATAATTGCTCCAAATGGTATTTTCAAAAGTGAAAAGTGAAAAGTGAAAAGTGAAATGAATTAAAGCATGCCACCAGGCATTTACATTTCACGTTTCGCGCTTCGCGTTTCACCAAATTACTAAACTTTTAAAATTCTATCGCCCCGTCCGATACCAGATGCGCCGGTGCGCACGGTTTCCAGAATAGCTGCTTTATCCAGCCCTTCAATAAAGGCATCCAGTTTGTGACCGGAACCTGTGAGTTCGATGGTGAATGTGCCGTCGGCGACGTCGATGATGCGGCCACGGAAAATGTCGCACATACGTTTCATTTCTTCGCGGAAATTACCGGTGGCTTTTACTTTCACCAGCATTAGTTCACGCTCAGTAAATTTACCGTCATTTAAATCAAGCACTTTAACCACATCCACCAGTTTGTTTAACTGCTTGATAATTTGCTCAATCACGTCATCCGAGCCTGAAGTGACAATGGTCATGCGAGACAGCGTTTCGTCTTCAGTAGGCGCTACGGTGAGTGATTCAATGTTGTAGCCACGTGCTGAGAACAAACCAGCCACGCGTGATAATGCACCCGCTTCATTTTCCATTAACAGTGAAATAATGTGACGCATTTATAGATCCTCCGCGCCTATCTGATTCGCTAGAATCATTTCAGACAAACCCTTACCGTTAGGGATCATCGGGAATACGTTTTCTTTTTGGTCAGTAATAAAATCCATAAACACAAAGCGTGATTTCATATCAAATGCTTCTTTCAAGGCACCTTCTACATCTTCAGGTTTTTCAATGCGCATACCCACATGACCATAAGATTCTGCCAGCTTCACAAAGTCTGGCAGACTGTCCATGTAGGATTCTGAATAACGGTTTTCGTAGAAGAATTCCTGCCATTGGCGCACCATGCCTAAATAGCGGTTGTTGAGCAGAATCACTTTAATTGGCAAATGGTACTGTTTACAGGTTGAAAGCTCCTGAATATTCATTTGGATACTGCCTTCGCCTGTTACGCATGCAACTTGTGCAGTTGGGTCAGCAAACTGACAGCCCATGGCATAAGGCAAGCCCACACCCATCGTGCCTAAGCCGCCAGAGTTAATCCAGCGGCGTGGTTGATCAAATTTGTAATACTGCGCAGCCCACATCTGATGCTGACCAACATCCGAAGTCACATAGGCTTCGCCTTTAGTCACTTCCCACAGTTTTTCGATGACATACTGCGGTTTAATCAGGCCATTATTGTTGTTGTAGCTCAGGCATAACTTGCTGCGCCATGACTCAATCTGGTTCCACCAAGCTTTTAGCGCCGGTGATTGTGCAGGTTTTTCCTGTGCGATGAGGTCATTCATTTCGGCCAGCACAGACTTCACATCACCCACAATTGGCACATGCACTTTTACCCGCTTGGAGATGGATGATGGGTCGATATCCACGTGAATAATGGTGCGTGCTTTTTTGTAAAAATGGTCAGGGTTGCCAATGACGCGGTCATCAAAACGCGCACCAACAGCTAGCAGCACATCACATTCCTGCATTGCCATGTTGGCTTCATAAGTGCCGTGCATGCCCAACATGCCAAGAAACTGTTTATCGGTAGAAGGGTAACCACCCAAGCCCATCAAGGTGTTGGTAACCGGTAAGCCTAGCGCACGCACCAGCTGAATCAAATGTTCTGCTGCGTCACCCAGCACTACACCGCCACCGGTGTAAACCATTGGTCGTTCTGCCTCAAGCAGCAACTTCACCGCTTTTTTAATCTGGCCGCTATGACCCTTGGTGATAGGGGTGTAAGAGCGCATTTCAACGGTGCTAGGGTAAACAAATTCCGTGACATTGGCAGTGATGTCTTTCGGAATATCCACCACAACCGGACCCGGGCGACCGGTTCTGGCGATGTGAAAAGCTTTTTTCATGGTGGATGCGATGTCTTTAACATCTTTCACCAGGAAATTATGTTTTACGCATGGGCGTGTTACACCGACCATGTCTACTTCTTGGAACGCATCCAATCCAATCGCGGCAACCGGAACTTGGCCGCTGATAACGACCATAGGAATAGAATCCATGTATGCTGTTGCGATGCCGGTAATGGCATTAGTGGCGCCCGGGCCAGAAGTTACTAAGGCAACACCCACTTCACCAGTGGCGCGTGAGAAGGCATCAGCTGCGTGTACGGCCGCTTGTTCATGACGCACCAAAATGTGTTTGAAATGGTCTTGTTTGTAGATGGCATCATAGATATGTAAAACTGCACCGCCGGGATAGCCAAATACGAATTTTACTTTTTCTTGTTCCAAGCAACGGATAACGATTTCTGCGCCCGTGATCTGGTTGGAATTCTGATGCGAGTGAGATGTTTCTGCCATAAATCTTTTTGATTTTAAATAATTTATTTGGTAACCCTACACGATAACCGTTTGAGGGCGATTGGTCAAGAATAAACTGGCGCACAAGTCAGGTATTCGTGTAGTTTAGCCAATGGTATTTAAATTTGCTAACTTCTTGTAAAACCACAACATTTAAAAGGTTTTAACTGTCCTTGAGTGGCGGGGCAACTTTGAGCAATTCTTCTATCGTGGTGAGACCTGCGGCCACTTTTTCTGCACCATTCATCATCAACGCCTGCATGCCCTCAGCGCGCGCAATTTTTGTCAGTTGTTCAAGATTAGTGTCCGCGCTGATGCAGCTTCTTAAAGCTGGGCTCATACTCAGCATTTCATAAATTCCGCTGCGACCCTTAAACCCGGTGTTTCTGCATTCCAGACAACCTACTGCACGGTAAATATGTGCCGGTTTTTCTATTGGATCGTTTCCCACAAGTTTGTCCCACGCCTGCTGAGAAATTGGTGCTTCAGCTTTACAGCTAGGACATAGGGTTCTCACTAGCCGCTGCGCCATAATGCCCACTACGGTTGAGTTAATCAGGTAATACGGCACGCCTAAATCCAGTAAACGCGTCACTGCAGACGGAGCATCATTCGTGTGCAGGGTGGATAGTACCAAGTGCCCCGTCAGTGCCGCCTGTATGGTCATTTCTGCGGTTTCCAAATCGCGCACCTCGCCCACCATGATAATGTCAGGGTCTTGTCGCATCAGGGTGCGTATGCCTTCTGCAAATCCCAAGCCCAAATTGTGCTGGACCTGCATCTGATTAAATGCAGGTTCGACCATTTCGATTGGGTCTTCAACCGTGCATACGTTTACCTCGGGTGTGGCAAGCAAACGTAAGGTTGAATAAAGTGTAGTCGTTTTACCGGAACCGGTAGGGCCAGTCACCAAGATGATGCCATTAGGTGACCGTGTCCAGTGCTGCCACAGTTCTGCCTGTGCGGCAGAGAACCCCAGCGAGAGAAAATCTTTGCTTGAAATATCGGGTGAGAAAATGCGCATCACTAGTTTTTCACCAAACGCAGTAGGCATGGTTGATAAACGCAGTTCGACTTCAGCGCCTTCTGCGCTTAGCGTTTTTATACGGCCATCTTGAGGGCGGCGTTTCTCAACCATGTCCATGCGCCCAAGCAATTTGATGCGGCTGGTAATGGCATTCATGATGTTGGGCGGCAGTTGGTAGACTTGATGCAACACGCCATCAATGCGGAAGCGCATGATGCCCATATTGCGTCTGGGCTCGAGGTGAATGTCGCTAGCGCGTTGTTCAAAAGCATACTTGAATAGCCAATCCACGATACTGATTACATGCTGTTCGTTGGCATCCAGATTCTTGTCGCGGTCAAGCTCGACCAGTTGCTCAAAATTCTGTACACCAACAATTTGTCCGGCTTTGGCTAAATTGGCGGCATGCATGGAATTCGCAAGGTTATACATTTCAGGCAGGTAGCGGTTCAGCTCCAATGGGTTTGCCATCACCAGTCTGATTTTCATTTTCAGAACGCGCTCTAGGTCTGGCATCCAATCCGTGTTGAGCGGTTCGGAAGTGGCAATGACTGCTTCGCCGTTTTTGACTGATATCGGCATGATTTTCAGGCGTTCGGCAAAACTTTTTGAGATGATTTGTGCAGCGTCGCCAACATCCAGCTTGAGTGGGTCTATGGTGTAATAATCTAGACCGGATTGAACGGCCAGCCATTGGCTGAGCCATTCAACCGTGAGTACATTGTTGGGTGACTTGAGGTTTTTCCATTTCTGCTCGCCAATCACCACCAGCGGATGCAGATTCGAGCTATCAAGTTTTCGGTCTTTATAGAGTTTTTCTGCCAGCATTTGGTCGAGCACACCGTCTTCAATCAGCAAGCGCAGTGCGTTTGCCAGAGTCATGCGGCCAGTGATTTTCAGGGTTTGGGCTTTACTCATAAATGCATGTTAGCACGTGAGTTCGCTGATGCGCATGGAAAGGTCCAGCGCCTTGATGTTTTTAGTCAGTGCGCCGATAGAGATACGGTCTACGCCAGTATCCGCAACTTCGCGCACATTATTCAAGTTGATATTGCCTGATGCTTCCAGCAACGCTTTTTTGCCAGCTGCGTGATTCATTTTCACCGCTTCGCGTAGTTGGTCATTGCTGAAATTGTCCAGTAGTATACTAGTAGCGCCTGCTGTAAGCGCTTCAGACAATTGCGCCAAATTTTCTACTTCAATCTGGATGCTTTTTTCGGTGGCAAGCAGCAAGGCTTGCTGCATCACTTGTTGAATACTGCCTGCGGCAGTAATGTGATTTTCCTTGATTAATATGCCATCGTACAAAGCAAGACGCTGGTTATAGCCGCCGCCAACACTGACCGCATATTTTTGTGCCAACCTGAGCTGCGGGATAGTTTTGCGCGTATCCAGAATTTGGGCGCCAGTCCCCGCAACCCTCTCTACATATCGACGTGTTTCAGTTGCGGTGGAAGATAGCGTCTGTAAAAAATTCAGCGCACAGCGCTCGGCACTGAGTAGTGCTCGAGCCGGGCCAGAGATTCTGCACAAGGTTTGATTGGCTTCTACGCTTGCCCCTTCATGCACCAGCCATTCGATTTCGACCTGATGATTGATGAGTTTAAAACAAGCGTTTGCCCAAGGCTGACCGCAGATGATGGCAGGTTCACGCGCTAAGATTGTGGCGTATGCGGTTTGATCTTCGGGAATCAGTAACGCGGTCAGGTCTCCGCTGCCGATATCTTCCTGCAGTGCGGCCTCTACTTGTGAATGCACCAGTGCTTCGAAAGCGGGGGAATTTAAAGGGTAAACTTGCGTAAATTGTGTCATTAGTTTTTCATAACCATGGCGGAGATTGAATTATAATGCTAACAAATATTTCACATCTTTCATTACACATTCGAGTCCGAAGTTAACATTATGAAGCTTTTATATACCGTCAACAGTCCGTATGCCAGAAAAGTGCGCATCGTTGCAGCTGAAAAACATATCGACATCAAGTTGCAGGAAGTTGTGCTGAGTGACCCAGACTGTCCGGTAAAGCACTACAACCCTTTGGGTAAAGTGCCGGTGTTGATTCTGGCTGATGATGAAAGCCTTTATGATTCAAGAGTGATAGCAGAATACTTGGATAATCGCACGCCTTTAGCGCATCTGATTCCAAAAGATAACAGCGCTAAATCTGCGGTTCGACGTTGGGAAGCTTTGGCCGACGGTGTGTGTGATGCGGCAGTCGCAGTCATGCTGGAGCAGCGTAAATCCGAGCCTATGCAAGATGCCAGTTTTATCAGCAGGCAAATGGAAAAAGTGACTCGTGGGCTGCATGTCCTAAACAATGATTTAGGTCAGAATCGCTGGTGTGTAGGTGATGCATTCAGCCTGGCGGATATTGCCGTAGGCTGCATGCTGGGTTATGTAAATCTGCGCTTTAGTCAGGTGATTAATGTGGCTGAAACTTACCCGAATCTGGACAGGCTGCAAGCCAATCTGCTGAAGCGTCAATCATTTATAGATACCATGCCGCAGCCTAATTAAGGCAAGTTGCGGTATTTCTTAAGCGTGCTTATCACAGCGTATCTTCGCTGTCGCCGAGCAAATCTGAAAGCTGTGAGTTGCGGCGCATTGATTGGCGTTGATTCAGGCGGCGCTGTGCAGCCTCAGGGAAGTCAGTAAAGCGTATCAGGTTGCGCTCTATCATCAAGTTAATTAAATCTTCCAATACGCGCGCAAGCTGAATATCACTCTCTCTGAAGGTGTTGGACTTTACTAGGGCGCTTTCTAGATAATCCAAATAAACTTTTGCGTTGTTTTCTACATATTCCCAACCCGCGCCAGGGTTTTCGCTGGTGCTCGCGGCAATCACTTCACCTTGTGCATTCTTCAGAATATAAGCCATGGTTGACCTCGACTAAGTAGCAGTTACTCTAAATGGCACCGGTAATAATGCCGCCGCCTAAACATACATTACTTTCGTATACTACCGCAGATTGGCCAGGGGTAATCGCCCATTGTTTCTGACCAAACTTGATGGTAACTTCGTCGCTATGAATGCTGTCAATTTCGCATGGCGCATCTGGCTGGCGATAACGTGTTTTTGCGGCATATACCCAGTTGGTCATCGGCGCTTGTTCGCTAATCCAATGCAGCTGACCGGCTTTTAAACCATCATTCAGCAGCAGGGGATGTTCATGTCCTTGTACCACGATGAGTTCGTTTTTTGCCATGTCCTTAGCTGCAACAAACCAGGGCTCACCATTACTATCTCGACTGCCGCCAATTTTCAAACCTTGGCGCTGTCCGAGCGTGTAATACATTAGACCTTCATGACGGCCGACTAATTTGCCTTCAGGTGTTTTCATGTCGCCCGGTTCGCGCGGCAGATAACGGCTCAGAAACTCCTGAAATGGTCGTTCGCCAATAAAACAAATACCGGTAGAGTCTTTCTTTTCAGCGTTAATCAAACCTGCACCGCGAGCAATCTCGCGTACTTCGCGCTTTAAATAACTGCCCAGAGGGAACAGTGTTTTTGACAACTGTGACTGATTCAAGCGATATAGAAAATAACTCTGGTCTTTGCTGCTATCATCAGCCTTGAGTAGCTGGAACTGACCCGGTTGCAGCGGGTTTTCGCGTACTTTGGCGTAATGGCCGGTGGCAATTAAATCTGCGCCCATATCCATGGCATGGTCTAAAAATGCCTTGAACTTGATTTCGGCGTTACACAAAATGTCAGGGTTTGGCGTTCTTCCGGCTTGATACTCGCTGAGAAAGTTGGCAAACACGCGGTCTTTATATTCCTTGCTGAAATTCACCGCTTCGATGTCAATACCGATTTTGTCAGCCACGGACACTGCGTCGATTAAATCTTGCTTGCTGGAGCAGTATTCATCGGTATCGTCATCTTCCCAGTTTTTCATGAATAAACCGGTGACTTCATAGCCTTGCTGTTTCAGTAGCAAGGCGGTGACAGAGGAATCTACGCCGCCAGACAATCCGACGACTACTTTCTTTTTTTGTGCTTTGTTTAAGTTCACTTTAATTTATGTTCTATAGTGGTTACAGATGCGTTACCACGCTGAGCGGGTAACGGCGTCCGTTTAAGTAATCTTCAATACATATTAAAACTTGTGGGCTGCGCATCAGATTGGCATTGGCACGAATTTCATCCACCGACATCCAGACGCTGCGAATAATGCCATCGTCCAGTTTTTGCTCCGGCTGATGCTGGCTGATGTTGCCAATATAGGCAAAACGCAGATAAGTAGTATCGTTGTGTTCATGTTTCCAGTGATAAATGCCCAGTAGTGCAGTGGGCTCAAATCGATAAGCAGTCTCTTCCTGGGTTTCACGTATCACGGCATCCAATAATGATTCGTTGTCTTCTAGATGTCCCGCAGGCTGGTTGAAGCGATTGCCGCGGTCGGTTTCTTCTTCTACCAGTAAAAATTTGCCGTCTTGCTCAACAATTGCCGCAACCGTGGCATGTGGCTTCCATTGCATAGTGGAGTATCTTTTAAAAAATTACCGTTATTTTACCCGATGCATGACGCTTCGCGTTGCCGGATTTTTAAGTCAGCATTTAAGTGAATAGTTTTGGGAAGAGACCGCTCAATCCATGTGCGATAAATTCAACCGCCATCGCTGCCAGAATCAGCCCCATGATGCGCGTGACGATATTGATACCGATGGTGCCCAGTTTGTTGGCAATTGCTACTGCCAGCTTTAGCACCAGCCAGATAATCATGCAGACAAAGAAGATGGGGATAATCAGTGAGAGATGACCATAAAAGCTGCTGTTTTGCTGTGCGGCAATAATCATATTACTGATGGCGCCCGGGCCTGCAAGCAAAGGAATGCTCAGCGGCACAATGGCAATCACTTCTTTTTCGGCCAATGTCTGCCGCTCTTCTGCCGTTTGATGCACCGCACTTTGTTTGGCATGCATCATGGAAATCGCAATGAGCATTAACAGAATGCCACCACCGACCTGAAATGAGGGGATGGAAACGCCGAAAAAATCCAGAATCTGGTCGCCAATGAAAGCAGCCAGTGTCAGCACGATAAATACGGTGATGGCGACTGTTTTCGCAGTTTTGGCGCGCTCGGCGTTCTCCCAGCCGCTGGTGGCGCTCATGAATATGGGTACACTGCCTATCGGATTGACGATGGCAAATAATGCAATACCGATTTTGAGTAAATTCGGCCAGTCAGTCATGGCGTTCCTTTTTGTAGATGCAAATGCATTTAAGCTTTGTCTAATTCGAGATAGTAAATTAAAGTGCCGTTATGCGTAACCACTTTACAAAAACACCTAGCATTATTCTAGCTTCCCGTAGTCCAAGACGCGTTGAGCTGCTCAAACAGATCGGCATTCATGCGATTCCGCATCCGGCTGATATTGATGAAACTCAGCTCGATGGCGAATCTCCGGTGACTTATGTATTGCGGCTGGCAGAGCAGAAAGCCGCTGCATGCGTGCATCAAATATCAGCGTCGCAGTCAAGCTGTCCGATATTGGCTGCCGACACCACAGTGGAGCTCAATGGGCAAGTATTGGGTAAGCCTGAAAATGATAACGAGGCGCACAATATGCTGGCTAGCCTTGCCGGAACTGTGCATCTGGTACATACCGCCGTTGCGCTGGCCTATCAGAACAAAATAGAAGTAGTTCTGTCCACCACTAGTGTGGAAATGATGCCCTTATCGGCGCAGCAAATTGCGCTTTATATTGCGTCAGGCGAACACAGAGATAAAGCCGGCAGCTACGGCATTCAAGGCTTGGCGGGTACCTGGATTAAAAGAATTGAAGGCAGTTACAGTGGCGTGATGGGCTTGCCCATTTTTGAGACCGCTGCACTGCTCAGGCAGCATCACATCATTCAGATTTGAGTGCATGAACAATAACAAAAATCGAGTATTGAGAGTTTAAATTGAGTGAAGAAATATTAATTAATGTCACCCCACAGGAAACGCGCATTGCCATGATGGAAAATGGCGTGGTACAGGAACTGCAGATTGAGCGCAGCTCCTCATTAGGATTGGTAGGCAATGTTTACCGCGGCGTAGTATGCAGGGTGCTGCCTGGTATGCAATCCGCGTTTGTGGAAGTGGGTTTGCAGCGCGCGGCATTTTTGCATGCGGCGGATGTGTTGGAGTGCGGTGGTTTAGAGTCGCCGCGACCGATTCAGGAAGTGCTGCATGAAGGCCAAACCGTCATGGTGCAGGTCATTAAAGAGCCTATCGGTACCAAAGGCGCTCGTTTGACCACGCAAATCAGTATCGCTGGCCGTTTTTTAGTGTACCTGCCGCAGCAGGATCATATTGGCGTTTCACAGCGTATCGAAGATGAAATCGAACGAGAGCAACTAAAAGCGCGTTTGTTGGGTTTACTGCCGGAGTCTCATCAGGGTGGCTACATTATTCGCACTATGTCCGAAGCTGCCACGGATGACGAGTTACTTGCAGATATTGATTACCTTACCAAAACCTGGAAACACATCAAGGAAAAAAGCCTGACTGTGCCAGAGCGTACGCTGATATTTCAAGATTTGAATTTGCCGATGCGTGTCCTGCGCGATGTGATGTGCGCCAACACGGAGGTGGTGCGAGTGGATTCCAGTGAGACCTATCAGAAGCTGGTGGAATTTGCCAATTTGTATGCCATTACTGCGCTGGATAAGCTGGTGCATTATCAGGGTGAGCGGCCTTTGTTCGACCTTTACAACATTGAACACGAAATTGAAAAAGCCATGTCGCGCAAGGTGGAGCTCAAATCAGGTGGCTATCTGATTTTTGACCAGACGGAAGCGCTGACCACTGTGGATGTGAATACCGGCAGTTTTGTCAGTGGCAAAAATTTATCCGATACCATTTTTAAGACTAATCTTGAAGCGGCACAGTCGATTGCACGTCAGCTCAGGCTGCGCAATTTGGGCGGCATTATCATTATTGACTTTATCGATATGGATGAAGATGTGCAGCGCGAGGCGGTGCTGGAAGAATTGCAGAAAGCGGTGGCCAAAGACCGCGCGCGCACCGGTGTGAATGGATTTACGCCGTTGGGCTTGGTGGAGATGACGCGTAAACGCACCCGCGAAAGTCTGGCGCATATACTTTGTGAGCCATGTGCCGCTTGTCAGGGTCGGGGTGAGCTTAAAACAGCGCAGACCGTGTGCTACGAAATCTTGCGAGAGCTGTTGCGTGAGGCACGCCAGTTTAATGCGCGTGAACTGCGCGTGCTGGCGGCTCCCAAGGTGATTGACATGCTACTCGATGAAGAGTCACAGAGTCTGGCGAATTTATCTGATTTCATACGTAAACCGATTTCTTTGCAGGCCGATGCCAGTTACAGTCAGGAGTCTTTCGATATTATCTTGATGTAAGTTAAAGGCTCGCCAGTAGTGTATTTTCCAGCGGCAGCAGTATGGTGGTTAATACTAGCTGCGCTAGAATAATAAATACCAACGGGCTTAAATCAAACTGGCCTGCCGGCGGAATATATTTTCTCAACAGACGCAATACCGGATAAGTCAGGCTATTTAAGGTTGGCGCTATCGGGGTATGCGGATTCACCCAACTCAGCACCGCCTGAATCAGCACTGCATACAGAAAAATGGAAATGCTCACGCTGATAACGCCGAGCGATGCTATGCTTAGTAACACTAGCCATACCTGCGCTCCTGCAACAAACAGCGGAAACCCTTTTAACAGCAAGCCAAAAAAGTGCAGAAGCAGCTGGGTTTTGTAGGCCAGCAGCAGGGTGGATATATCTATTTTCCCCAGACTGGGCAGCATGCGACGCAACGGAGTCACCGCAAAATTGGTGAGTGTGACCACTAACTGAGCAAATGGATTCTGAAACGAGGCTCTGGTGAGCTGAAAATAAAATCGCAGCAAAAACGCGAAGGTCATCAGGCTGAAAATGGCCTCTAGCAAAAATAACAAAATGTTGTTGAGCATGATATTGTACTGACAATCAGTTGCCTGATTGTTCTCCTTTATTGACTTTCACCGAGTTGATCGCCGAGCAAAACGGATTTATCTGCCGCAGCTTTGGCCGCCTCGCGCATAATTTCTTTGATATGTCTATTTTCAAGCGTCAGAATACCTTGCTCGGTGGTGCCACCTTTTGAAGTGACCTGAGCGCGTAAGGTTTTGATGTCAGTATCACTTTGCGTCGCAAGCAAACTTGCGCCGGCAAAAGTTTCTAAAGCCAGCAGTCGCGCAGCTTCTGGTTTTAAACCTAATGCCAGGCCCGCTTCCTGCAAGGCTTCAATTAAATAAAACACATAGGCAGGCCCACTGCCTGAGATAGCGGTCACCGCATCCATTTCTGTTTCGTCGTCCAGCCACAACACTTTACCCACCGCTTCAAGAATCATGCTAGCTTGCTGGCGCTGTTCAGCATTCACTGCGGGCAATGCATAAAGCGCAGAAATGCCAGCGCCAATTTGGGCAGGGGTGTTTGGCATGACGCGCACGATGGCTTCATAGCCGGCCAGCCAGCGTGAGATGTCTTTGCTTCTTACGCCTGCTGCGATTGATACCAGCAGTTGTTTGCCTGGATGTTTACCTAGGTGTTTATCAAGATGTTTATCAAGATGTTTATATAAGTGAGGCTGTAAAGTGGTGCACACTTGTCTTAACTGCTGTGGTTTAACCGCCAACACGATGACATCCGCCAGATTAAAACTAGTGTAGCTGTCGGTGGTGTTGATGCCCAACTCCTGACTGAGGGCATCGCGTTTATCTGCATCCGGCTCCAACACGGTAATCGCTGACATGCTAAAACCATTTCGTTTTAATCCGCCAATGATGGCACGCGCCATATTGCCGCCGCCGATAAAATAAATATTCATGTAAAGCTATCCCTGTAGAGTTAATTGCTTACTTTTGCAGGTCTGGCGCCGAACAATGCCGAACCGATACGCACAAAAGTTGCGCCTTGCGCGATGGCTGCCTGAAAGTCCTCAGACATGCCGATAGAGAGTGTGTCCAGATTAAAGCCCTGCGCCAGCATTGCATCATAACATTGCCTGACTTGTTTGAACTGGGCTGCTTGCTGGGCTTCATCATGGCTGGGGGCGGGAATCGCCATCAAGCCGCGTAATCTGAGTTTAGGCAACTGCTGAATCTGGCTTGCTAATGCCGCTAAATCATTGGGGGCGACACCGCTTTTGCTTGCTTCATTGCTGACATTTACCTGTAGACAGATTTGCAGCGGAGGCAAGTTGTCTGGCCGTGCATCATTCAGGCGTTGTGCAATTTTGAGCCTGTCTACACTATGCACCCAGCTGAAGTGCTGGCTGATGGGCTGTGTTTTGTTGCTTTGGATTGGACCAATGAAGTGCCATTCAATGTCGAGATCGGTTAATTGTGCCTGTTTATCCAGCGCTTCCTGTAAATAGTTCTCACCAAATATCTTTTGACCGGCTGCATAAGCAGCGCGAATGGCATCGGCTGACTGAGCCTTGCTCACAGCCACTAGTTGCACCTGCTGTTGATAAATGCTGGCTGTTTGTGCCTGCTGAATAGCTGCGATAATTTCTTGCAAGCGATAAGCAATTATGGTCATAATTCATTAAGCCTAGATTTGGTCACACATCACAAGAAAATTATAACAGGAGCAGCTTGTGGATATTTCAGATTTACTCGCGTTTTCGGTGAAAAACAAGGCTTCAGACCTGCACCTTTCGGCAGGTTTGCCGCCGATGATTCGGGTTCATGGTGACATACGCAAAATTAACGTGCCAGCCATGGATCACAGCCAAGTGCATGATATGGTGTATGACATCATGAACGATGGGCAGCGTAAGATTTATGAAGAGCATCTGGAATGCGACTTTTCATTTGAGATTCCTAATCTGGCGCGCTTTCGTGTGAATGCTTTTAACCACAACCGTGGTGCGGGTGCGGTTTTTCGAACCATTCCTTCCAAAATCCTTACGCTTGAGCAATTGAACTGCCCAGCCATTTTTAAGGAAATTGCTGAAACGCCACGCGGTATTTGTCTGGTCACCGGGCCAACCGGTTCGGGCAAATCCACCACGCTGGCCGCTATGATTGATTACATCAATGAAAATGAATATGGCCATATTCTGACGGTGGAAGACCCAATTGAATTCGTGCATCCATCCAAACGCTGCTTGGTTAACCAGCGCGAGGTCGGGCCACACACACTTTCGTTTAATAACGCTTTGCGCTCGGCGCTGCGTGAAGACCCGGACGTGATTCTGGTGGGTGAAATGCGTGATCTGGAAACGATACGGCTGGCATTATCAGCCGCAGAAACCGGGCACATGGTATTCGGTACTTTACATACAAGTTCTGCCGCTAAAACCGTAGACCGTATTATCGATGTGTTTCCGGCGGCGGAAAAAGAAATGGTGCGCTCCATGCTCTCTGAATCGTTGCGTTCAGTGATTTCTCAAACGCTGTTGAAAACCAAAGATGGTCAAGGCCGTGTCGCTGCGCATGAGATCATGATAGGTACGCCGGCGATTCGCAACCTGATACGTGAAAACAAAATCCCGCAAATGTATTCTGCTATTCAAACTGGACAAAACGTAGGTATGCAGACACTAGACCAAAACCTGCAGGATTTAGTCAGACGCAATGTGATTTCGGCGGATGAAGCGCGTTCCAAGGCTGCCAATAAAGATGCAATTATGGGTTAGCAGAAATCGGTTATCACAATGATTCAATTAAAAGTTATTTAAAAGGAACGAATGTGCAAAGTCAGATGGAAAAGGGTCAGGCTGAAAAGTTTGTATTTGATTTGCTGCGCTTGATGCTGACCAAGAAAGCGTCGGATATGTTCATCACGGTCGGGTTCCCGCCGGCGATTAAGATTGATGGCAAACTAACTCCGGTGACCAGCCAAGCACTATCACCGCAGCAATGCCGCGAGATTGCACGCTCTATTATGAACGACAAGCAGACTGCAGAATTTGATGCAACCAATGAGTGCAACTTCGCCATCGGCATTCCCAATCTGGCACGCTTTCGGGTAAATGCTTTTATACAACGTGGTTCAGTGGGCTTGGTGTTCCGCACCATCACCACCAAAATTCCTGAGTTTGATGAGTTAGGTTTGCCGCCGATTTTAAAAGATGTGGCCATGAGCAAGCGAGGCCTGGTGATTTTCGTTGGGGGAACCGGTTCTGGTAAGTCAACCTCACTGGCAGCCATGGTAGGTTATCGCAATCAGAATAGTTATGGACATATCATTACGATTGAGGACCCGGTTGAATTTGTTCATGAGCATAGAAACTGTATCGTCACTCAGCGTGAAATCGGTGTGGATACCGATAACTGGCAAATTGCCCTGAAAAATACGCTGCGGCAGGCCCCCGATGTGATTTTAATCGGTGAAATCCGAGACCGTGAAACCATGGACTACGCGATTGCATTTGCTGAAACCGGCCACCTATGTATGGCAACCTTGCATGCCAACTCTACCAATCAGGCGCTGGATAGAATCATCAACTTTTTCCCGGAGGAACGCAGACATCAGTTGTTAATGGATTTGTCGCTCAATATCCGCGCTTTTGTTTCGCAGCGCCTGATTCCCAGAAAAGAAGGCAAGGGGCGTGCAGCCGCGATGGAAGTCATGCTGAATTCACCGCTGATTTCTGATTTGATTTTCAAAGGTGAGGTGCACGAAATCAAGGAAATCATCGCAAAATCGCGCGAGCTTGGCATGCAGACCTTTGATCAGTCGCTGTTTGATCTGTTTGAAGCGGATGTCATCACTTATGAAGATGCGTTGCGCAATGCCGACTCAGTGAATGATCTGCGTTTGAAAATCAAGCTTGAAGGCAAAGCAGCGCATGACAAAGATTTGTCAGCCGGATTGGACGCACTGGGCATTGTTTAGGTAGTGTACTGTTGCTGCCTAGTGGGAATCTAGTGCGAATTCGGATAGACGATTTGGCCGTGAACCAATGTATATTTCACTTTACCGGCTAATTCCAACCCATTAAAAGGCGTGTTTCTGCCTTGGCTTTTTAGGGTTTGCGGGCTGACACGCCAGTACTCGTTGGCATCGAATAGACACAAATCTGCATCACTGTTCACGCTCAAACTGCCGCCGGCAACCCCCAGAACTTGAGAGGGGGTGCTAGTGATAAGCCGAATAGCGTGCATGAGGTCGATTTTAGCATCAGTCGCCCATTTCAATGTCAGCGGTAACAATAACTCCAACCCGGTTGCACCAATCTCGGCCTCGGCAAATGGCGCTTGTTTAGCATCGTCATCCACGGGTGTGTGATCGGAGCAGATGGCGTCAATTGTGCCATCCAGTAAACCTGCTCTAAGCGCATCTTTATCGCGCTGGGTTCTCAGGGGTGGTTTCAGGTGACAGTTGGCATCAAAGTAAGCGATGTCGTGTTCGGTCAGGTGCAGATGGTTTGCACTGACATCGCAGCTAATATTCAGGCCACGCTGTTTAGCGCTGCGTATCATGTCCACACCTTCTGCTGTGGACAGGCGGCTAATATGAATCTTGGCGCCAGTCTCTTGAGCAATTCTCAGAATACTAGCTAGTGCGAGCGCTTCGGCAGCGCTGGGGATGCCTTTCAGGCCAAGACGAGTCGCCACTTCGCCATCATGTGCCACACCATTGGCAGCGAGAAATGGTTCTTCAGCATGTAAGTACAGTGTGAAACCGAAAGTCGCGGCGTACTCCATGGCGCGCCATAACACTTGCGTATCGGCAATGGCAACATTGGCCTGTGAAAAGCCGACGCAACCTGCGGCATGCAGTTCATTCATTTCAGATAATGCACTGCCAGCCAGCTGCCTGGTAAGCGCGCCCAGTGGGTATACATGCGCCAAACCTTGCTGTTTGGTGCGATGCTTGAGCATTTCTACCAGACCCGGCTCATCAAGCACCGGGTCGGTGTCGGGAGGGCATGCCAGGCTGGTAACGCCACCGGCAACTGCAGCTTGCAACTCACTGAGCAGTCGTGCTTTATATTCATCACCTGGTTCGCGCAATCTGGCAGATAGGTCAACCAGCCCCGGACAGATCGTTAGACCAGTAGCATCTATGGTCTGATTGGCAGTAAAGCTATCAGGAGCCTGACCGATGCTGACGATTTTTCCGGCTGCAATAAACACATCTGACTTTTTGTTCAGCTGGTTTTTTGGGTCGATGACGTGACCATTTTTGATATGAATTTTCATGCGGATGCTCCTGCCGGACTGCCGCCTGCCAATATGGCCATGACTGCCATGCGAATAGCAATGCCATAAGTCACCTGAGGCAGAATAACCGATTGTTTGCCATCAGCTACTGTGGAGTCTATTTCGACACCCCGATTCATCGGGCCTGGGTGCATAACGATGGCATCAGGCTTGGCAAGCTTTAGTTTTTCCTGAGTGAGTCCGTAAGTTTTGAAATACTCCTGTGAGCTTGGCAGCATTGCGCCACTCATGCGTTCATTCTGCAGTCGCAGCATCATGACCACATCAACATCTTTAAGACCTTGTGTCATGTCATGAAACACGTGCACACCGAGTTTTTCTACCTGTGTAGGCAATAATGTCTTGGGTGCGATAACGCGAATTTCCGGTACGCCTAGCGTGGTGAGTGCATGAATCTCCGAGCGTGCCACGCGTGAGTGCAGAATATCGCCGACCACTGCAATTCTCAGATTATGTAGATCTGGTTTGTATTTGCGGATGGTGAATACATCCAGCAAGCCTTGAGTAGGATGTGAGTGGCGGCCGTCTCCCGCATTGACTACATGGATGTGGGGTGGGACATGTTTGGCAATCAAGTGAGCCGCACCCGATTGCGCGTGCCGCACTACAAACATATCAGCATGCATCGCGATGAGGTTATCCACGGTATCCAGGATGGTTTCACCTTTGGATTGCGAAGAGGTACTGACATTGAGGCTGATGACATCTGCAGATAAGCGTTTGGCTGCAATTTCGAATGTGGTGCGTGTGCGCGTGCTGTTTTCGAAGAACAGATTGCATACTGTTTTTCCGCGCAGCAACGGTACTTTTTTAACTTCTCGCTCAGCAACCCCTACAAACGATTCAGCAGTGTCCAGTATTTGATTGAGGATTCTTTTCGGTAACCCTTCAATAGAAAGCAGGTGCTTCAGGTTGCCGTCACGATCAAGTTGCGGATTGTTCATACGCTTCAGGTTCTCGCGTTATCGTTTTGATGAATAAGGGCTAAAGTCAGTGTGTTATCAGCTTGCTGTACCAGCTGCAGGTTCTGATGTGCATCTAGTTCAATATTGGCAGCCACTACTTGCGGTGCGATCGGCAGTTCTCTGCCGCCGCGGTCTACCAAAGCTGCAAGTGCAATGCTAGCAGGGCGGCCGTAATCAAATAGTTCATTCATGGCAGCACGCGTGGTTCGACCGGTATAAAACACATCATCTATCAAAATAATATGCTTGTTTTCAACATCAAAACTGATTTGACTGGGGCGGTTTTCAGCTTTGAGACCGCGCTGCGAATAATCATCACGGTAGAAAGACACGTCAAGCGTGCCATGCTCCACATGGAATTTTTGAATCGAATCTTGCAATAAAGTGAGTAGTCTATGCATGAGCCATACACCGCCGCTGTGAATGCCGACCAAGGCTGTGTTTTCTTGCAATAAGGGGTGAATTTTCTGAGCTAAAATCTTCAGCAAATCTTCTGCGTTCGGGAGTTGAGAAGTGCTTGCAGTTTGATGATTTTTTGTCATGCCGCTATTTTACATAAATATTCAGGATAGGCCATCAAAATAGCTTTGCAATATGGTTTGTGCAGCCACTTGATCCAGCATGGTTTTTTGCGCGCGACCCTTGATGCCGGTCTGGTTCAAGAGCTGGCTGGCATGTGCCGAGCTGTAGCGTTCATCAATGAGCGCAACCGGCAGGTTGAAACGGCCATTGAGGCGGCGTGCAAATTTTTTGCATAGTTGCGTCATTTCTGTTTCAGCACCATCTAAGCTGAGCGGCAGGCCTACGACTAATAAAACAGGCTGCCATTCCTGAATCAGCTGTGTGATTTGAGTGAAGCGTACTTCGTTACTTTCGCTGTCTATCGTGATGAGTGGGTTGGCGCTTTTAATCAGATGCTCACCTACCGCAACCCCTATGCGTCTTTCACCAAAATCAAACGCCAGCACAGTGCCTTTCAGTACTTTTTCGGCTTGATAAACGTTTTCGTTATCGATCATCTGCATTAGGAATATGTATCATGTCTTTAAGCATGACCGGCAGTGTCAGACAACATGGAAGGGTCAAAGCCCAACAGCGACATTGCTGTATTTAACTGTTCTTCATGTGGCGTATCAAACAACACTTTGACTAGGGTTTCCTGATCTTTGGGTTTAACTGAGAGCCAGGCGTTCTGGGAGATTTCCTGTTCCAGCTGACCGGCTACCCAGCCTGCATACCCTAATGACACTAGTAACTGCTGTCGAGTGTTGGATTCTGCTACTGCAGTTAGAATGTCTTTGGACGTGGTGAGCGTTACTTGTTCGGAGATTTTGATGGAGCTATCCCATTCGCTGCCTAGACTGTGAATCACGAAGCCGCGTTCAGGCTGCACCGGACCGCCAAATAGCACCGGTTGTGCCGCCAGATCTGGATTGCTCAGTGATAATCCAATTTTCTCAAACAGCACACCGTAACGCATATCGGTTGGACGGTTAATGACCACACCCATCGCGCCCTCAGCGCTGTGACTGCAAATCAGCGTGACAGATTTCGCAAAATACGGGTCTGTAAGATTGGGCATTGCAATCAGCAAGTGTCCGGTAAAATTAGTGGTTTCCAGTGCCATACTTAATAAATCATGGATTGTTTTTATCTGATTCCAGATACCCTGTTACTTCCAAACCAAAGCCTGCCATGCTTGGCATTTTGCGCTGATTAGCCATCAGTTTCATTTTTCTTACGCCACAGTCCAACAGAATCTGCGAACCAATGCCATAGGTGCGAAGCTCCTGATTGAGACGTATGGGTTCATCTGCGCCCTGTATGCGTTCTATGATGTTTTTGCCGGTTTCTGCCTGACGCAGCAACACCATCACCCCCACATCAGATTGCGCAATCACTTGCATTGCTTTTAGCGTGTTCCAGCTGTGTGAACAGCTGGAACTGTCGAGCAGGTCAAATACTGATAGCGGTTCATGTACGCGCACCAGCACTTCCTTATCTGCGCTCGGTGTGCCTTTAATCAGCACCAAGTGCGTTTCTTTGCCAATCTTGTCGGTGTAAGCCACGAGTTTTAATACGCCGTAAGGCGTTTGCACCATGCGCTCAGCGGTACGTTCAATAAAACTTTCCGTTTCCGCACGATAGTGAATTAAATCTGCAATCGTACCGATTTTGAGTTCATGCTCTGCGGCAAAAGTCATTAAATCCGGCAGGCGCGCCATGCTGCCGTCATCTTTCAGAATTTCACAGATGACACTGGCTGGCTCTAGACCTGCGAGGGCGGCTAAATCACAGCCAGCTTCAGTGTGGCCGGCACGCACCAGCACTCCGCCGTCCATCGCCGCAAGCGGGAAGATGTGTCCAGGGCTGACAATGTCTTTGGGTTTCGCATGTTTTGCCACAGCAGCTTGCACGGTGCGTGCACGGTCTGCAGCAGAAATGCCTGTGGTGACGCCTTCGGCTGCTTCGATAGAAACGGTGAAGTTGGTGCCCATGCGCGCGCCATTTTTTTGTACCATTTTTGTCAGATTGAGCTGTTTGCAGCGCGCTTCTGTGAGCGTCAGGCAAATCAGGCCGCGGCCATGTTTTGCCATGAAGTTAATGTGAGCCGGTGTTGCGAATTCCGCGGCAACGACCAGATCGCCTTCGTTCTCGCGATTCTCATCATCGACCAGCACGACCATGCGGCCGTTTTTGATTTCTTCAATAATTTCTTTTGCTGGGCTGATTTGTTCAAGCATGGTACGTCTGCCCTTCGGTTTCCTGTTCCCATAAACGCATGCGTTCTACATAGCGTGCAATTTGATCTACTTCCAGATTAACGCGATGCTGCACTTGGAGCTCATGCAAGGTGGTTTTTTCCAGTGTGTGCGGGATTAAATTCATGCTGAATACATCATGCGCAATGCTGTTGACGGTAAGGCTTACGCCATTCACGCAAATTGAGCCTTTAACGGCAATATACTTGGCGATGGCATGGGGGGCGCGGATGTCCAGTTTCCAGCAGTCACCCAGCCGCTCAAACGCCACCACTTCGCCAATGCCGTCCACATGGCCGCTGACGAGGTGGCCGCCAAGTCTGTCGCTAAGTCTGAGTGCTTTTTCCAGATTCACCGCCTGGGGTTTATCCAGCCCTACCGTGACAGAGAGCGTTTCGTGCGATACATGTACCTGAAACTGACTCTGAGTAAATGCGATAACCGTGAGGCAAACGCCATTCACGGCAATGCTGTCACCAAGCTGAACATCTTGCATGTCCAGCCCCTGTGTGGCTATCACAAGCTGTATATCCTGACCGACTGGCGCAGCTTGCGTAATTGCACCAACGGATTGAATGATTCCTGTAAACATGGACAGAATTTTAACAGATAACACTGTCTTACAATGGGAAGCCTGCTAAAATTCAGACTATGAAATTTCTACCATATGAGTTGTTCGTTGGCTGGCGTTATACCCGCGCTAAACGTAAAAATCATTTCATATCCTTTATCTCTCTTACCAGCATGGTTGGCATTGCGCTTGGCGTAGCTGCCTTAATTGTGGTGCTGTCGGTGATGAATGGATTTCAAAAAGAGCTGCGCACCCGTATTTTGGGGGTTGCATCGCATTTGGAAATTACTGGCAGTAATAATCAGCTTGCTGATTGGCGTAATGTGGTTGAATTCACCGCCAAAACCAAGCGTGTAGTGGCAAGTGCGCCGTATATTTCTGCCCAGGGTATGCTGAGTTATAACCAAGGCGTTCAAGGCGCAATTATTCGCGGTATCGTGCCGACGGCTGAGGACAAGGTTGCAGATTTAGGACATCACATGAAGGCGGGTAGCCTGACTGACCTGAAGGCGGGTGAGTTCGGCATTATTCTTGGTGCTGATCTGGCGTATGCGTTGGGCGCGCAAATCGGTGATAAGGTGGTGTTGATGGCACCGCAGGGGCAGTTTACACCTACAGGCGTTGTGCCTAGATTGAAGCAATTTACTCTGGTAGGTTTGTTCCAAATTGGCATGTATGAATACGATGCAGGTTTGGCATTGATTCATATGGATGATGCAGCCAAATTGTATCGCATGGGGCAAAATGTGTCAGGGGTGCGCCTTAAGCTAAATGATTTGTTTGAGGCCCCGCAAATGGCGGCTTTGATGATCGACCAGCTGAATCGACGCCTAAATCCGTTTGGCAATTATTTTGTTTCGGATTGGACACAGCAGCACGCCAATTTTTTTCGTGCGGTGCAAATGGAAAAGCGCGTGATGTTCATCATTCTGACATTGATCGTTGCGGTCGCGGCATTCAATATCGTGTCTACCCTGGTGATGGCGGTGACTGACAAGCGCGCGGACATCGCGATTATGCGCACTTTTGGCGCAAGCCCATCTAGCATCATGAAAATTTTCATGATACAAGGGGCGTTCATCGGTGTGATTGGTACGATGCTAGGGGCCGTGTTTGGGATAGTTGTCGCGTTGAATATTGAAACCATCGTTCCGTTTATTGAGAATCTGTTTCAGGTGCAATTTTTAGCCAAGGATGTGTATTACATCAGTGATCTGCCGTCGGATTTGGTGTGGTCTGACGTCATCACAGTCGTGACGGTATCTTTCATTTTGAGTCTGCTGGCCACAATTTACCCAAGTTTCAAGGCAAGTAGGGTGAATCCTGCGGAGGCTTTGCGTTATGAGTAAGCCCATGCAATCGATTATTTCGTGTCGTGATTTGCACAAAACTTATCACGGATTGGATGTTGCAGTGCTGAGCGGAATTTATCTGAATGTGTTGGCGGGTGAGCAGGTTGCTATCGTTGGCGCTTCAGGGTCAGGTAAAAGTACTTTGCTGCATTTGCTGGGGGGGCTGGATATTCCAAGCAGTGGTGAGGTCAGTATTCTGAGTCAGGATCTGGCGCATTTAAGCGAGTCACAAAAAGGTGAACTGCGTAATCAGTCACTCGGTTTTGTGTACCAGTTTCATCATTTGTTACCTGAATTTACGGCACTGGAGAATGTTGCCATGCCTTTGCTAATTCGCCGTGTTTCCAGAGAACAGGCATTGGCGCTGGCGAGCGAGATGCTCGCTAAAGTGGGCTTGGCGCATCGGCTTGAGCATATGCCGGGCGAGCTTTCAGGTGGGGAGCGCCAGCGTGCAGCACTGGCTAGGGCTATGGTGACGCAGCCACAATGCATCTTAGCGGATGAGCCTACCGGCAATCTCGATAGGCATACCGCGCATGCCGTGTTTGACTTGTTGCTGGAGATGAATCAACAGCAGAATGTGAGCTTGATTGTGGTCACCCACGATATTGAGTTGGCCGCAAAAATGCAGCGTCAATACAAGCTGGTTGATGGGAAGTTAGTGCCGGTTTAGTTTATGGTGCGCATGGCATTGGCTTTTGTGTTTGGGGCATTTTTCCTGCAACAACAGCCAATGTTACCCAGCCTTTATTGGGCTGTATTGCCTCTAGGTATCCTGATTTTTTATCTTGCTTTACCGCACCTCAGTTCTGTTGGTGCAAGATTTTCTTGTGTCAGATATCTTCACATGGCTGCAGCACGTTCTTCACTCGCAGTCATCACTGCTTTTCTATTGGGTTTTTTCTGGGCTGCGATTTTTGCTTACATTCGTATGTCGGATGAGCTGCCACATCAGCTGCAGAATCAAACGATTACGCTGGTAGGTGTGGTTGCCAGTTCCGTTGAGCATTTAGAACGCGGTGAGCGTTTTCGTTTTGATGTCGAGCAGGTGCTCACGCAAGATGCAAGAGTCCCCAGACACATCTCGTTAAGTTATTACCCTCCGGAACGGCAAGGCTTTAATGCTAACCTTGCTACTGTAAAGTCTACCAAGTTTAAGGTGGCTGAACGTTGGCAGATTGTTGTTAAATTGAAACGTCCACATGGCACACAAAATCCTCATGGCTATGATTTTGAAGCTTGGGCTTTGACTGAGAACATACGTGCCACTGGCACTATTAAAACCAAGGCGCAACACCAAAAATTACAATCTTTCGTCTGGCGACCTAAATACGTTGTGGAGTACTTGCGTGATAGGGTTAAGCAGCGCATCGCCAGTGTATTGCCGGGGCGACCCTACAGCGGAGTTCTGCAGGCGCTAGTGATGGGAGATGACGCTGCGATTGCGGCTGACGACCGCGCGCTAAAGATAAATGTTTTACAAAAAAATATTTTAACTAACTGATAAATAAAGAGTTATAATTTCATGTCAGACTTTATCTTTATTTTCATATATACGATAAAGTCTTTCATGTTCGTATGATCTAGTTTGCTTTCAATCTTTCGGAGACGAATGTGATTGTTAATAAACAAACCATAGACGAGTTAATGACTCCATCAGCTTTTAAGCGAGAGAATTATTCCGCCCATTTATATGCTCCGTATTCAATAAAGCTGCACCGTCGTGTTTATATCTATACTCATGACTCTTACAATCTTTGGGTTTTCATTGAAACCAACCCAAAAATTTCCTCTTACAATGAGGATGTTGAAAAAATTCCAATTTCACTCGAAGATGGTAATGTCATCAATATTTCACCCAGATTTATAGCTTTAAAAGTAGATGGGGTAGTCGAAGTACACACGATTCTAAATAACTCACAAAAACCATCAGATAAAAAAATAGCAGAGATTAATGCATGGCAACGTTTCTGTCAGCTCCATGGATTTAATTATCAAAATTGGACGTCAGAGGAACTTACAATTAATAAAGTTCGCCTGGCAAATTATAAAAAACTCTTACGTTATACAAGCTCACCCAATTCAGTTGTTAATCGTAAATTAGAACATCAAGTTCTGTCTGAAATAAGCAATGTTAGAAAAATCGTTTTCTATAAAATATTGCAGCATTTCCCGCTATCTGACCCAGAAGATATAAAAACTTCAATTGCTAGATTGATCATAAGTAATCAGGTTTATAGTGACTTGGATTTGTACCCATTTAGTATGCTGACAGAGATCTCCGCGCATCATGAATTCCACAGTAATTAATCGGCGAATTAAAGCCGGACTTGAAGATATTGATCACTGGGTACAACCAGAAGTTTTGGGAATGAGTGATGATGTTAAGAATGACTTTGAAAAGAAAAAGGATGCCTTGAATCAATTTTTACAAGGGTTGTCCTTTTCAGAAATTAAGGAAAACACTGGCATTACTAGGCAACATCTCCATTATCTTATCAATCGTTGTACTGACAAAGATGAGGCAGGTAATTCGTTAGGATATTTTGGTCTCATAAAATGGAAACATTCTACCAAAAGGGTTGAGCAAGTCTCCAAATTAGAAGCTGGTAAAGCGCTACCTGGGTCTTTGCAAGCACTATTTTCTAAAAATCCTATGTTGTTAAAAACAATGCGAACATTAATTTTAGAGGGGATCGCTCCGGAGTCAACAAAAGCAAGTCAACATCTAACCTGGCATCAAATTCACAATATATTTTTAGATCAATGCACTCGGATTGGTATAGCTCCACCACTTTACCCATTTTGCAGTGACTCTAAAGGTAAAGCCTCATTAATAGCTTGGGGCAAAAAAATTATTTCTGAAAACAATAAAGGTGTTTTAGGGGGCAACCAAAATTCTGAAGATATAAGGCTACCGCCAAGCTACTGTTATGAAAGAGTTGAAGCTGATGTGTTGGCGCGCGTTTAAAAATGACCACCTGTGCGCGTTGAATTTTGACCAGGCGT
>VFQO010000642.1_pt1 | contig 34644 bp, 29 predicted proteins | sample 3512331 | NCBI WGS metagenome assembly VFQO01 (sample SAMN10412371, study PRJNA504923) | tailings metagenome | isolation source: Replicate 3 from Balatoc abandoned mine | place: Philippines: Itogon, Benguet | collected 2017-08-28 | reverse complement strand
CTTCTGCATCCACCACGCTGAGGCCGTTTACGCCAGGCAGCGCGCGGCTCAGGGAGTTGATGTGCAGGCTGGCCTGCAGAAGGGCCAGCGTGGTCCTCTCGCCGGAAATTTCGCTGCGTATGCTCAATAGCGCTTGATTGATACTGGCGATCCGCTCTTCCAGATTGTCGGCAACGACCTTTGCCTTCGCCGTCAGCCTGTCCTCTTCCCAGGACTTCGTGCGCGCGTGCTCGAAATACAGATTGAGCACGATCACGCCGCACAGGGCAAACAGCGCTGCGACGAGTGCCAGCCAGGGCAGGGCGGATTTCTTGCTGAATGGATGCGGTTCGATCATGGTGAGCCACGCTGTCAGGGTTAGTCGCAACTGGCCAGTGACTGGGTTGCGACGTCCACGTATCTACCGGTGGCAGTCTATGGCCGTTCAGCACAGTTTATATGGCTGCGACGGTTCAGCGTGGTTTTTCGGCCACCCTGGGCCGGCCCCGCCAGTCATGGCGGAAATGAAGGGCGGGCTGGCCGTGCCAGAACGCGCTAGGCCGAGAAGCACACCCGGTTTCGACCTGTCTGCTTGGCCTGGTATAGAGCCACGTCGGCCAGGTCGAGCAGGCCGCCGAGGCCGACTTCCCGGTTGCCGAGTTCCACTGCGCCTATCGATATGGTGAAGTGCAAGGGCAGTCCTGTTGCCTGGCTCAGGTCCGTTCCTTCGACGCTTAGCCTCAGCCTCTCAGCCACTTCCTGTGCCTGTTGAATGGCTGTTTCGGGCAGCAGAACCGCAAACTCCTCGCCACCGATGCGTCCGATGATGTCGACGGAACGGAAGCTGCTGCGGAGAATGTCCGCCAATTGCTGAAGAACGCTGTCGCCGACCTTGTGGCCGTGGCTGTCATTGATGTTCTTGAAATGGTCGATGTCGATCATGAGGAGTGACAGGGCATGGTCGTAGCGTCTCGCCAGGGCGAGTTCGTTCTCTCCACGCTCCATGAAGTGGCGCCGGTTGGAAAGGCCGGTCAGATAGTCCTTGCTTGCCTGCGCTTTCAACTGTTCGAGCAATTCCATGTGCTCGGTGATGTCCGTCGATATGCCGCAGATGCCCCAGATGCGGGTCTTCTCGGCGTCCTCGTAGATCGGCGTCTTGATTTCCCAGTAGACCCGGCGGCTGCCGTCCGCCTGCTCCGCAATGACCTCCTCGGCGGTGTCCTCGCCATGATCGAGCACGCGAGTGTCGATTTCATACAGATGCTTCGCCGTTTCCGGAGGGAAGAAGCGGTTGTCGTCGCTGCCGCGCAGTTCGGCTTCGGAGACCCTGAACAAGTCCAGGGTGGGCCGATTGGCGTAAACATAGCGGCGCTGGCGGTCTTTCATGTAGATGTAGGTCGGGATCTTGTCCAGTGCCAGGCTGAAGCGCTCGGCCATCATGCGCGCCTCGCGTGCTTCACGTTCATGGACTCGCCTACTGGCCTGATAGCCGTAAAGCCCCATGAGCGAGATCAGGGAGATCACGGCAAAGAGCATGCCCTGGGCGAATGCATTGTGGCGCCAGGTGGCATATATCGCATCCAGTTCGCGGCTTGCTGACACCACGAGTGCCTTGTCCATGTTGAGCGCGGCCGGACGCACGGTGTGCAGGGCCATCATGCGCTCATCCTTCGTGGCATAGGTGGTGCCCGTGAAGACGTTCCTGGTCTGGCCGCTTTCAAGGTGGCGGCTGAAGAACGAGCCTGGTCTGGCCTGGTCCATGCCGTAAAGAGGCTTGTTTTCCGGGGCTGTCAGCAACAGCTGGCCGTCGCCATGGACGATGGCATCCCACATGTCCGGCGCATACAGCACCGAATCCAGTGCGGTTTTGAAGAATTCCGGATCGACGGTGGCGGTGACGATGCCGGCGAACTCGCCGTTCGGACCGGCAAGCATGCGCGTGAGATTCAGGGAATAAACGTCGAGCACGGTCCTGAATGGCTGGCTGACATAGAGCGTGTTCGCGTTCGGCTGCTTGCGCACCGTCTGGAAATAGCCGCGGCCGCTCAGGTCGGTGCCCACCAGTTCGGCGCGGTTTGAGGCGAGCGCCTTGCCGCTGGCGTCAATGACAAGCAAGGTGCGGATGCCTGGCATGGCATTGGTGAGCGAGACGAGATCGTCGGAAATGTCGTCCCGGCCGGCGGCGGCTCCGCGCCGAGCGAGTGTATTGCGTATGCTGGTCAGTGCGTGGTTGGCCGCTGTCAGCTGGAATTCCATGTTGTCGGCGATGACCTTGGCCTGGGCGAGGAGCCTTTCCTGCTCGCGCATGCCCGTGCGCTCGCGCTCGATCTGCAGGTTGACGAAAATCAGCCCGCCCAGAATGAGCAGGGCGATGCCGAGCGCCAGCCATTTCTCCAGGCCGGACAAGCCAGGTTGCGGGCGGCGCGGCAGCATGCGACCGTCAGCCTCGCTCAGCGAGCGGTCGGCTGCGGCAAGGAAGCAGCGGACAGTTCGCCTCTGGAAACGGCGTCGCCGAACACGGCGGCCTGATTGCGACCGGCCTGCTTGGCTTGGTACATGGCCATGTCGGCATGCTTGGCCAGTTCGTCGCTGTCCTGCCCATGCTCGGGAAAGAGCGCGACGCCGATGCTCGCCTCGATGCGGAATTCGCAGTCGGCAACGGCCAGCGGTTCGCCGAGATGGCCGAGGATCTTGCCGGCGGTTTGCCTGGCATCATGCGCGCTTTCGAGATTGTTCAGCAGGACCACGAATTCGTCTCCGCCGATGCGGCCGACGGCGTCCGATTCCCGCAACACGGCAACCAGGCGACGCGCGGTTTTCTGCAGCACCAGATCGCCCATGTCGTGGCCATGGCTGTCGTTAACATGCTTGAAATTGTCCAGATCGATATACAGCAGGGCGGCGCGCCGGTTTTGGCGCCTGGCCTGGGACAGGCCGCTGGCGGCCAGTTCGAAGAACAGCGCGCGGTTGGGCAGGTCGGTAAGCGCGTCGTAATGGGCCATGTGGCGGATGCGCTCTTCCGCCTTGCGCCGTTGGGTGATGTTGCGGCTGACGCCGTGCAGCTCTGCATGACCGGTTTCGCGATTCAGCCAGTAGTAGCTGCTGACCTCGGTCCAGACGCTGGAACCGTCCTTGCAGGGCTGCATCACTTCGTCGAAGAACTGGTTTTCTGATGTGATTCTGCCGGCGCGAAAATCGGCCAGCTCGCGGGCGATGGTGCTGAAGACGTATTCGCGATGCTCGGGCACGATGGATTCTTCCACTCCGGCGGCCATGACTTCTTCCGCGCTGAAGCCGCGCAGATATTTCACTGACGGGCTGACATAGGTGAAGCGCAGAGTATCCAGGTCCAGCACCCAGATCACGTCCTTCATGCTTTCGGTGAGCATGGCGAACAGGCGCTGGTTCTGCGACAGCGACGCCTGGTCTGCCCTTGTCCGCGCAGCCTGGCGCTTCGATCGCCGGGCGCAAATCGCAAGCGCGGCCGTACTGATGGCCAGCAGGATAGAGATGACTTCGAGAACCATTGCTCCGCGCCGCTCGGGATTGTTTCTTTTGATTATCGGCGCGCGCGGCCTTGGCCGCAAGCCGGATCAGGCGTCTGGCCCGAACTATCAGCCCGGTTTGCCGTCCACCCTCGGGCGCCAGAGCATGGGTGCGTAGACAACGGCGAACAAGGCGAATGCCGCCATCCACAGTGCGCCGCTTGCATGCGGCAGCATGGTCGTCTGCGCGGGCAGAAGCAGCGGACCAAACACCCGCAGGACGGCGGACAGGTTCACGAGCACGAAAGCCCAGGTCATGATGGCGGGGGCTTCCAGGATGCGGCCGGTATGGCCGAGCGAAACCCGCGCCATCATGCCCAGGGTCAGCACGCCGATGCCGCCTGCGGCATAGGCGTGCAGGGCGAGGAAGGGCGGCACCATTCCCGCGGCGTAGAGGGCGTCGAGCAGGAAGCCGATGACGATCCAGCCGTAGCCCAGGTGCAGGACCCACAGCAGCGGCACGCTCCAGAGGCGCTTGTCATGCCAGCCGGCAAGGCGGATGGCATGCACCATGGCCGCCGCCGCGGCCAGGACTGCAAGCAGCATGCCGGAGAACAGCGCCGGCGCGGCAAGCACTGCGGCCAGCACGGCCAGGGTCGTGGCAGCGGCCAGCCATTCGATCGGCACCCACTTTTTCGCGGTCGAGTTGAGGCGCCGCTCGGTGAAATACGGGATGACGCGGCCGCCCATCACTACCATCATCAGCACGATGAGGTACAGCGCCAGGTCGAGCCCGAGCATGGTATAGGCAGGGTCGAAACCGAGGGCGCCGGCATGGAACAGGGCGTTGGCCGCGGTCAGGCCGAGCAGCATGAAGGGGAAGGGGTAATTGCGCGTCTGCTGCACCCGCAGTACCGGACGCAGCACGGCCACCAGCAGCACTGGCAGGAACAGCAGGTCGACGATGGCGATGACAGCGTAGGGCACCGGGAGCCAGGGCAGTATGCGCCCGGCCAGCCACAGCGCGAACAGCATGGCGAGCGCACGGCCCTTGGGCATGGGAATGCTGGTCCAGTTCTGCGTCGCGGTCAGCAGGAAGCCGCCGATGACCCCCGCCGCGTAGCCGAACAGCATTTCGTGGCCGTGCCAGGCGGTCGGCGCTATCCCGGCGGGCGTCGGCATGACGCCTTGCAGGGCGGCAAGCCACGTGCCCAGGTAGATCACTGCGAACAGGCCCGAAGCAAGGAAGAAGGGCCTGAAGCCGAGAGCAAACAGGGCAAAGCCGCCGGGCGATTTGCCCTTCCGGGTTTCTTCTATCTGGATCAGCGCCATGCGAAGGGCCTATTCATGTTCAAGCAGGTTCCTAGCCTATCAAAAAAACCGGGACGCAGTCCCGGCGATGGCGGAGGCCCGCAAGGGCTTCCAGGAAATGAGTGATGCGGAATGATGGCCAGTTCGCCCACGTGCGAAGCTGAATCCCGCCAGCAGGCCCGTTGCGAGCCTCCTCAGACAAGGCTGAAAAGATAAAGCAGGCCGAAGTGCAGAACGATGAAAAGTATGACGATCACGGCGACGGCGCGGTTTTCGCTTTTTTCGAAAATTTTTTGAAGGCTCATTGGTTTACTCCAGCTTGGGCGGTTGGCATTGTGCTCAATTCCGGCGGCGCTTTCCTTGATGCGGTGAGGCTGCCGTGCGACAGGCTGCGCCTGTCGCACGGGATGCTGCGTCAGGCCGGCTGCGGCTGTTCGGCATGCAGCTCGCTCACGGAGCGGGTTTCGCGCTTGCCGATGGTCAGCAGATCCCATACCAGCAGGATATAGCCGAGGCCGAAGATGTAGCCGGATATCTGCCGCCAGGTCATCGCCTGCATGAACCAGGGATGCGACTGCGCTTCGAAGTAGGCCATCCAGGTCGAGCCGCCGACCGCGCGTTCGATCTGCGACTGCTCGTAACCGGCGATCAGCAGGGCCATGGTCATGCCGATCATGCCGATCCACAGGAAGGCCATCGACCATTTCCACTTCCAGCCGCCGACGATGTTGCCGCTCATCCATACGTTGCCGCGCGATTTCTGCGCAGCCAGGTAGAAGAAGGCGATCACCGCGGTGGAGTAGGCGCCGAAGAAGGCGAGATGGCCGTGCGAAGCGGTCCACTGGGTGCCGTGGGTGTAGAGGTTGATCTGCGGCAGGGTGTGCATGAAGCCCCACACGCCGGCGCCGAAGAAGTTGCCGGCGGCCTGGCCGATGGTCCACGCCAAGGCCGGGTGGTTGCTGTTCCTGAGCTTGTGCACGCCGGAGTCGAATACCGCATGCACCACCATCGCCACCAGCGGGATGGGCTCGAGGGCGGAGAAGAAGCCGCCGATGGTCAGCCAGTATTGCGGGGTGCCGATCCAGAAATAGTGGTGGCCGAGGCCGAGAATGCCGGAGCCGAACATCAGCGCGACCTCGATGTAGAGCCAGGTCTCGACGATCTTGCGACGCACGCCGAGGGTCTGTATCAGCATGTAGGCCATGATGCAGCCCACCAGCACTTCCCAGGTGGCTTCCACCCACAGATGGATCACCCACCACCACCAGAACTGGTCGACGGAGATGTTGGGCGTGTAGAACATGCCGGCGAGGTAGATGCCGAACAGGGCCAGCAGGTCCAGGACCAGCACGCCGCCGATGCCGGTATAACGGCCCTTGGAGAAGGTGGCGGCGACGTTGAAGAAGAACACCAGCACCGACACCACGATGCCGATGTCGGCCCAGCGCGGCGCCTCGATGTATTCGCGACCTTCCATGATGAACCAGATTGTCGACATCTCGGCAGGGCCAATCTGGATCAGCAGGTAGACCAGCACGACGATGGTCACGGCGATGGTCAGGATCCAGAAGATCAGGTTGCCGAGCCACAGGCCGACCACCGGATGCTGGGCCTCGTCTTCCAGCATCCAGTACACGCCGCCGATGAAGCCATACAGCATCCAGACGATCATGGCGTTGAGGTGGACCGTGCGGTTGACCGAGAAGTCGAGAACCTGGAACAGGAAATCGGGAATCAGGTACTGCAATCCGGCCAGCAGGCCGAACAGTATTTGCGCGCCGAACAGCGGCAGCGCAACGGCGAAATATTTCATCGCCAGCTTCTGTCCGCTGTTCAGATTGGCAGTGTCGAAAACACCCAGAGCAGCCATGTCAATCTCCTTATTGTTGGGCAGAGGCGGCGGACTGATCTATCGCCTTGAAGTTGTGGGGGAAGCCCAGCGTGTTGATGGCGCTCATCCACTTGAGGAAGGCCACCGTCGCCCGCGCCTCTTCCTCGGTAATGTTGAGGTTGGGCATTCTGCGGCCGAGCGCATTGTGCAGGCGGTCCTGCGGGTTCATCAGGAAATCCACCATCTGCTGCTCGCGGATTTCCTTGTTGCCCCACCACGGGTCGAGCCAGGCCTTGGTGAGATCGGGGGCGTAGTAGGCGCCGTTGCCGAGCAGGGTATGGCATTGCATGCAGTTCTTGGCCTGGGTGGTGAGCTTGCCCTTGCTGACCAGGGCCTTGGCTTCCTCCTCGGTGAGCATCTTGCCGAAGAGCGGCTCTTCCGGGCCGATCACCGGCAGGTAGCGCTTCTTCTCGTCGTCATACTGGTAATCGACGCGCTGGTTGATGATGGAGTAGCCCGGCACCTGCTTGCCGCCAGCCGAGATGTAGGACATCGTGTCGAAAGTGAGGAAGACGAGGATCACGAACGAACCGCCCGTGATCCATACTGCGGTTTTGCGCCAGAGCGACGGGGATGCCCACCAGGCTTCGGTTGTCATGGTGCTTGCTCCTCAGGGTTGAAAAATCTTTCGGGTTTCGGAGGCCTCTTCGTCTTCGTGTTCGTGCGTGCGAACGCAAAGATGCCAGATGCCATGCGGCGCCAGCAGATAACCGAAGAGCATGAGCAGGACGACGATGGTCCAGAACGTACTGTTGAACAGGTTGGCGGCGTTGGCGAGCATGACCGCCGAAATCGCCAGGCCGAGGTAGGCGGTGTAGGCCAGCGGCATCAGGCGCGGGGCGTTTTTCACGCGCGCGAACGCGAACAGCAGGGCATAAAGCCCGCCGCAGATGATGACCATGGCCGCGGAAAAGAATGTGACGAAGAAATCCGCCAGATCGACGGGTTCGATCATGTGTCCTCCTGATTGTTGTTGTGAGTATTAGAGTTTTGTTTAGGACATTCATTGACCTAGATCAAGCTCGGCATGCCGAGCGGCCGGATTCGTCCGCAGCAGATGCCGTGCGGGGAGGCGTCCGGCGCCCCCTGCATCCCCTTGCTGGCCGGCATGGCGTGCTAAACTCGCCGGCATAAAGAGGGGAGAGGATGGCCGAGGAAAGCGATTATTCCCGTACCGAGCCTGCCAGCGAGAAGCGCCGGGACCAGGCCAGGGCGGAGGGGCGGGTTCCCCGCTCCGCCGAGTTGTCCGGACTGCTGGTGCTGGGGACGATCTTCGGCGGCCTGGTGATCTGGGGCGCGCAGTTGTTCGATCGCCTGCTACAGCTCTTTGCCGGACATTTTGGCCGGGTTGCCCAGTTGCCGCCGCAGGCGGCAATCGATCTGGCGCAGCAGGCAGTTCTTGAGGTAGTGCCATTCCTGATCGCCCTGTTCGTCGCGGCGCTGGCCGCGCCGCTGCTGCTTTCTGGCTGGATCTTCGCTCCCGCTGTCTTGCGGTTTCGCGGCGAGCGCCTGAATCCGTTGCACACGGTTTCCCGCCTGTTTTCCGCAGGCGGCCTGTTCGAGGCTTTCAAGGCCGTGGCGAAAATCGCCTTGCTGGCGCTGCTGCTGTTTGTTTGCTACCGCATGAATCTCGACGCCCTGGCCGGCTTGCCGGCCCAGCCGCTGCCGCAGGCGGTGGCCGCCGCCGCGGGCGTGCTGGGGCAAGGCTTGTTGCTGCTGCTCGCCGCCGTGCTGCTGGCGGCGCTGCTCGATGTACCGTGGCAATGGTGGCGCCATCTGAAGAATCTCGCCATGACCCGTGCCGAAGTGCTGGCCGAGGCGCGCGAGGACGAGGGCAGCCCGGAACTCAAGGCGCGGATGCGCGCGCGCCGGCAAGCCATGCGCCTGGAGCGGGCTGAATGAGCACGCAACTGGCCATGGCGCGCGGACGCAGCCTGGTGCACCTGGCCGGCGCCCTGCTGGTGCTGCTTATCCTGGCGATGATGGTGCTGCCGCTGCCGGCATTCATGCTGGACATGCTGTTTACCCTCAACATCGCACTGGCGGTGATCGTGCTGCTGGTTGCCCTCAACGCCGGCCGCCCGCTGGATTTCTCCGTGTTTCCCACCGTGCTGCTGGTGACCACCCTGATGCGGCTCGCGCTCAACGTCGCCTCCACCCGCATCATCCTCGTCGAGGGCCATACCGGCACCGACTCCGCCGGCAAGGTGATCGAATCCTTCGGCAATTTCCTTGTCGCCGGCAACTACACCGTGGGCCTGGTGGTGTTCGTGATCCTGGTCATCATCAATTTCGTGGTCATCACGCGCGGCGCCGGCCGCATCGCCGAAGTGGCGGCGCGCTTCACCCTCGACGCCATGCCGGGCAAGCAGCTCGCCATCGATGCAGACCTCGCCAGCGGCGCCATTGGCGAGCAGGAGGCGCGCAGGCAGCGTGCCGATGTCGCGCGCGAAGCGGATTTCTACGGCGCCATGGACGGCGCGTCCAAGTTCGTGCGCGGCGATGCCGTGGCGGCGCTCATCATCCTCGTCATCAACCTTGTCGGCGGCATCGCGGTGGGCGTGTTCCAGCATGGCATGGGGCTCGCCGAGGCGCTCGACCGCTATGCGCTGCTGACCGTGGGCGACGGCCTGGTGGCACAGATTCCCGCGCTGGTAATCTCCACCGCCGCGGGCATCGTGGTGTCGCGCACCTCGAACGAGCAGGACCTCAACCGTGAATTCATGCTCCAGTTGTTCGGGCGCCCGCAGATCCTCTACGTGGCGGCCTCGGTGCTGGCGGTACTGGGCATCATTCCCGGCATGCCGCACGCTGCCTTTCTGCTGCTGGCGGCGATCCTCGCCGCCACAGCCTGGTTCGTCGAACAGCGCCTGCGCAATCGCGAAGCCTTCACGGCGGAACCGGAAGAGGAAGAGATCGAGCCGCTCACCGAACTGACCTGGTCCGACCTGCCGCCGGTCGACGTGTTGGGGCTGGAAGTCGGCTACCGCCTGATTCCGCTGCTCGACCGCAAGCAGGGCGGCCAGGCGCTCAAGCTCATCACCGAAGGCCGCCTGCGCTTTGCCCTGGAAATGGGCCTGGTGGTGCCGCCGGTCAGGGTGCGCGACAACATGGAACTGCGGCCGACGAGCTACCGCATCAGCCTCAAGGGCGTCGAGGCAGCCAGCGGCGAGGCTTATCCGGAATTGCTGCTGGCCATCGAGGCCGCCGACATGCTGGGCCGGCTGAAGGGCGACCCCGGCATCGATCCGCTCACTGGCGCGCCCGGTATCTGGATCGAGCCGGAGGAGCGCGAACGGGCGCTCATGCGCGGTTATCGAGTGATCGACGCCAGCCACGTGATCGCGCGCCATGTCGAGGCGGTCTACCGTGCGCATGCCGGCGAGCTGCTGGGCCGCGCCGAGGTGCAGCAGTTGCTCGACAGCGTGAATGCGGTGACGCCGGGGCTGGTAGAGGAAGTGACGCCGCGTCTGCTGCCGCTTACCTCGGTGCAGGCAATCCTGCAGAATCTGGTGACCGAGGGGGTTTCCATCCGCGATACGCGCAGCATCCTGGAAACCCTGGCTGCGCGCGCGAGCCGCGCCCAGGACATCGATGAGCTGACGGAGACGGTGCGCGCCTCGCTCGGCCGGAACATCGTCGACCGCCTGTTCGAGGGCGCCGAAACCCTGTATGTGATCGGGCTGTCGCCCAAGTTGGAGAGCCAGCTGATTACCGAAATGGGCGAGGAGGGCGAGGCCATGTTGTCGCCCGAACTGGTCGAGGCCCTGCCGCTCGTGGCCGAGCGCGCCATGGCGCGCCAACTGGAGCGGGGCGGGGCGCTGGTGCTGCTGGTTGCGCCGGCGCTGCGCGCGCCGCTGGCAAGGATGCTGCGGCGCACCGGACTGCCGGTGCTGTCGTATGCCGAAATCCCGGCGGACAAGTCCTTGCAGATCACTAGCCTGATGGACATGGAGGATGAGCAGGAACATGAAGCTGCGCAGATTTCTGGCGCCTGACGCGCGTTCCGCCCTGGAGCAGATCCGCCGGGAGCTCGGCCCCGACGCAATCGTGGTGACTTCGCGCAAGGCGCCAGGCGGCGTGGAATTCATGGCCGGCCGCTACGACGAACTGGAAGGCGGCAGGCAGGAGACTGCTGCCCAGGAGACTTCGGTCAGCGAGCGCCAGGCGGAAGGCGGCGGCCCGGTCTGGCGCGAACTGGCGCGCCTGCGGGCCCTGCTCGCCAACCAGCTGGCCGGCTTTGCCTGGTCGGCGGAAAAGCGCCGCCATCCGGTGCGCGTGCATGTACTGCAGAAAATGCTGGCCGCCGGTTTCAGCCCGCGGCTGGCGCGCCATCTCGCAGCCGGGCTGCCCAGGCGCTATAGCGCCGAGCAGGCCGATGCCTGGATGCGCCAGGTGCTGATCCGCAACCTGCGCACGGCCACGGCCGAAGACATGCCCGGCATGAGCCCCGGCGTGTGGGCGCTGGTCGGCCCGACCGGGCACGGCAAGACCACCACTCTGGCCAAGCTTGCCGCCCGGACTGCCCTGCGCCACGGCCCGGAAAAGGTCGCGCTGGTGTCGGTCGATGCCTACCGCGTTGGTGCGCAGGCCCAGCTGGAAGCCTATGCGCGCATGATGGGGGTGGATTTCCTTGGCCTCGATGATGCGGGCCGCCTGGGCGAAGCGCTGGCCGGGCTGAAAGCCAAGACCTGCGTCATGGTGGACAGTGCCGGCTTCGCCCCCGGCGACGAGCGATTTTCCATGCAGATGGCGGCACTCGGGCAGGCTGGCGCCGCCTGCCTGCTGACGCTGGCGGCCAGCGCCCAGGGCAGCCTGGCCGAGCGTTTCATGCAGGGAACCCCGTCTTTCGCCGGCGCGATCATCACCAAGCTCGACGAAGGCGGCTTGTGCGGCGCGGTGCTGGATTGCCTGATGCGCCATCGCCTGGAATTGAGCTGCCTGTCGACCGGCCAGCGAGTGCCGGAGGATCTGCATGCCGCCAATGCGGGCTATGTCATCGACCGGGCATTGCGTGCCCGCGACTCCGGCGCCTTTGCCATGCGCGAAGAAGACTGGGCGGCGTACGCCGGCCTTGAAGCGGAGCAGGACGCCTGGAAGCGGAGCGCCTGATGCCGCACCAGGCGCAGGGCTTGCGGCGGCTGTTTGCGAGTCAGGACACGCGCGTCGTCAGCGTGCTGGCCGGTCCCACGGCCGCGGATGAAGGCGAGTTCGCCCAGGCGCTGGCGAACCGACTGTCGCGCGAAGACGGCCGGCCGATCTGGCTGGTGGATGCGGTGGCAGGCAGGATTGCTGACAGGCTCGGCTGTCGTCCGCTGCTGCCCTGGCGCACAGACCTGCCATTGTCGCGGCAGGTCATCCGCGCAGGCGCCTGCGGGCTGATTCACGCGCCCGGCGTGCTGGCGGGCGATGCTGCGCTGGCGCGGGCGGCCGGAGACAGCCGTGCTTGCGGCTTTCTGCTATTCGACGGCGGACGCTTCACCACGATCGGGGCGCCGCTCGACCTCATCACACCGCAAACCCTCGTCGTCCTGCTGGGAAAGCGGGATGCCGAGGCCGGCTATGCGCTGGCCAAGGCTCTGGCCGCCACGCCATCGCCGTCCCGCCTGCTGTTGCTGGGAGAAACGGCGGATCGGGCAGCGCAGGCAGCCAGGCATTTCCTGAATCTGGCTGCAGAGGGCTGCCAAACGAGGGCAGAAGTGTCTCAAATTGACAACAGAAAGCCAGAAACTTCAAGTAACACATTAACTATCGAGCCCAATTTGACATGGGTTGTGTCTAGAATCATGCAAAACGACCAACCGAAGGTGGCGCATGGGGGCTGTAGCAACAGTGCAGAAGAAGTCTACCAACGATGATGTAATCCGGCAGTACCTGCCGCTGGTGAAACGTATTGCCTATCACATGATGGCGCGGCTGCCAGCCAGCGTCGAAGTCGACGATCTCATCCAGGTCGGCCTGATCGGCCTGATGGATGCGGTGAGCCGCTTCGACGGCAGTCAGGGGGCTCAATTCGAATCCTATGCCACGCAGAGAATCCGCGGGGCCATGCTTGACGACCTGCGCGATGCCGACTGGTTGCCGCGTCATATCCGGCAGAAGTCGCGCCAGATCGAAAACGCCATCAACAAGCTGGCCCAGCGAAATGGGCGGCCGCCGACAGAACTGGAAATTTCGGCGGAAATGGGCATCTCCCTCGCCGACTATCAAAGCATGCTGGGCGACGTCAAAGGCAACCAGCTGTTGTATTACGAGGATTTTTCCGACGAGGAAAGCAGTGATTTTCTCGAGCGCTATCTGGTCGACGATGTATCCGACCCGCTTTCGCTGCTGGAAGACGACGGCTTCCGCAAGGGGCTGATCCAGGCCATCGAAGACTTGCCCGAGCGCGAGAAGAACTTGATGGGCATGTACTATGAGCAGGACATGAACCTCAAGGAAATCGGCGCGGTGATGGGCGTTTCCGAATCACGCATCTGCCAGTTGCATTCCCAGGCAGTGGCGCGGCTGCGCGCCAAGATGAAGCCCTGGAAGTCCTGAACGGCGTATTCACGGCCCCATGAACGCCAGCGACGAATCCGGCCGATCGGCCCTCGAGGAAAAATTCCCGCGCATTGCGCAAGCGCTTTGCGAATGCTGGGGCAAGGCCGACTGCACCGCCTACCTGGAAAGCCTGATTTACGATCAGCGCGGCGGCCGCCAGGGATTCCCTGCCGATGTCGGCGCGGAACTGCTCATGCTGCACGGCCTGCTCGAGGTTCAGACGGTGGGGGATGTGTGGACGCAGTCGGACCAGCGCATCTGATCACTATCTTTCGAGCGGCTTGCGCTTCCTGAGCAGCAAGGCGTTCGTCACTACCGACACCGAACTCATCGCCATCGCCGCTCCGGCGAACACCGGGCTTAGCAGCCCCAGCGCGGCGAGCGGGATGCCCAGTACGTTGTAGACGAAGGCGAAGAACAGGTTCTGCCTGATCTTCTTCAGGGTCGCGCGCGACAGCGCGACGGCCTCGGCCAAACCTGCCAGATCGTGGCGCGCCAGCGTGATGTCGGCGGTTTCCTTGGCGATGTCGGTGCCCATGCCCATGGCGAAGCTGGCGTCGGCCTGCGCCAGCGCGGGTGCGTCGTTGATGCCGTCGCCAGCCATGCCCACTTTCTTGCCCATGTCCTGCAGGCGCCTGATGGCGGCGGCCTTGTCCTGTGGCGCCTGGCGCGCATGAAAATCCTGGATGCCGAGCTTTTCCGCCACCGCGCGTGCGGCGGACTCGTGATCGCCGGTCAGCATCACCACTTCCACGCCCATGTCGCGCAGGGTTTGCAGGGATTGCGGCGTGTTGCTGCGCAGGGTGTCGGTGAGCCACAGCGTGCCGAGATACTGGCCGCTGCGCGCAACCAGGATGGGGGTGGCGGCTTCGACGTGGGGGTGCGCGGCGAGGCGCAGGTTCTGCGCCTGCAGGAAATCGGCAGTGCCGGCGAGCGCTGCCTCGCCTGCGATATTGCCGCACACACCCTGGCCGGGCAGGGCAGCAAACTGCTCGACCGGTTCGAGGGCGAGCCCGCGTTGCTGCGCGGCCTTGACGATGGCCCGGGCGAGCGGGTGCTCCGAGCCTTGTTCGAGGCAGGCAGCGGTGGCGAGCAGGCTGTCCTCGCTCACGCCCGGCGCGGGACTCATGAGCGAGAGGCCGAATTCGCCGGTGGTAAGGGTGCCGGTCTTGTCCACCGCCAGGGTATCGAGCCGGCCCGCGGTTTCCAGCGCCTCGGCGTTGCGGAACAGGATGCCGTACTGCGCACCCCAGCCGGTGCCGGCCATGATCGCAGCCGGGGTAGCGAGCCCCAGCGCACAGGGACAGGCGATCACCAGCACGGTGACGGCGCGGATCAGGGCCTCGCTCCAGTCGCCCAGCCACAGGCCGGTGGCGACGAGGGTAATGAGCGCGATGACGATCACCACCGGCACGAAGACGCCGGAGACCTGGTCGGCCAGTTTCTGGATCGGCGCCTTGGAGCCCTGCGCCGCTTCGGTCAGGCGGATGATCTCGGCGATGCGGGTGTGCTCGCCCACGCCGGTGGCGTGGATGACCAGCGTGCCCAGAGTGTTCTGGGTGGCGGCATAGACCTTGTCGCCGCTGCGCTTCAGCACCGGCAGCGATTCGCCTGAGAGCGCGGCTTCCTCGAGCTCGGATTCGCCTGACTCCACTGTACCGTCCACCGGTACGCGCTCGCCGGGGCGCACGCGCACGCGGTCGCCAGCCCTGATTTCGGCGATGGTGGTTTCGACGAACTCGCCGTTCCTTTGCACCCATGCGGTTTGCGGCGTCAGCGCCAGCAGTTTTTCGATGGCGTCGAGAGTTTTGCGCTTGGCGCTCGCCTCCAGCAGCTTGCCCAGGCGAACCAGGGTGATGACCGCGGCGCCCGCCTCGAAATACACCGGCTGCGCGTGCAGTCCCATGAAGGTGACGATGGTGGAAAGCCCCCAGGCCATGCTGGTGCCGAGCGCGACCAGCACATCCATGTTGGCGCCACCGCCGCGCAGGGCGTTGAAGCCGCCGCGGTAGAAGCGCCAGCCGGCGATGAACTGCACCGGCGTCGCCAGCAGCCACTGCAGCCAGCGCGGCAGCCATTCGTGATGCATGCCGAGCATGGGCAGCACAAGCGGCAGGGTGAGGACGACCGCGCCCCAGAACACCAGCCATTCCTTCCGTGCTGTTTTTGCGTCGCGCGCGCGCGCGTCCTCGCGGTTCTTCTCGTCCCAGACTTCGGCGCCGTAGCCGGTTCTGCTGATGGCATCGATGAGGACGCCGACCTCCACGCCCGGCTGCAGCACGGCGCGCGCGGTTTCCGAGGCGAGGTTGACCGCGATGTCCATGCCCGGCTGCCTGTTGACCGCATTCTCGATGCGCGCCGCGCAGGAGGCGCAGGTCATGCCGGAAATCTTCAGCATCACATGACGCGGCGGCACGTCGAAGCCGGTCTTGCGGATGGTGTCGAGGATCTGCGCCGAGGTGGTCTCGGCGGTGCGGAAACGGATGGTGGCGGTCTCGTTCGCCAGGTTCACCGCCGCCTCCACGCCCGGCAGCTTGTTCAACTGCTTCTCCAGGCGCGTCGAGCAGGACGCGCAGGTCATGCCGGAAACGGGAAGGGAGAGTGATTGCTTTGTTTCCATTTCAACCATTTTTTTACGCAAAGGCGTAGAGAAATTCGATAACAGAGAGGTTAAGGGAGGCAAGGGAGTAATACCAGTTTTCCTCCCTTATCCTCCTGCACCTCCCTGTAAATGCTTGCAGATTTTCTCTGCGTCAGGTTCTTTTTCGTCTGGCTTCGCGCAACAGGAAGCGGGCCGGATCGATGGCCTGCCACAGGTCACGCGGCAAATGCCAGGGTTCATGGTCCAGTCTAGCTGCCAGGGCCTCGGCCAGGAAGGGCCCCCACACCAGGCCGCGCGCACCGAGGCCGGTCAGGGCAAAGAGTCCGGACTGGCGCCTGATACCGGCAAGCGGCGTTTCCGGCCGGATGTCTGCGCTGTCGTCCGCAATCGCGCCGGCAAAGGGCAGGCGGTCCGGGGTGGCGGCGCGAAAACTCACGCGGGCTCCGAGCGTACTGATCGCCAGCGGCGGCGGGCGTTGCAGCAGGCGCAAAAGCCGCTCGACGTTGGACGCCTGGTCGCTTTCGCGCGGGGCGGGATCGTCATCGAAGCCGAAGCTCGCACCGATGTTGCCGATGCCATGTATCGTCGGCAGCACATAGCCCTCGCGCGTGACCGGGAGATTCAGGCCGGGCAGGCTGCCGTCGGGCAGGGCCGTGATCTGGCCGCGCACGGGTGTGAGCGGCAGACTTGCGAATTGCACGGCTTCATGTGCGCCACAGAGGATCACGTTCGCCGCATCCGCGAGCGACGTGCCGTTTGCCCACACGCGCCAGCCATCTGGCGTCCGTTCCAGCCTGCTTGCAGCGTGCATGAAGCGTCGGGTGAGCGATTCATTGCAGGCGCCCAGAAGGGCCGGACACACACGCGTTCCGGCCATCCAGCCGCCGTGCGGGAAATGAATGCCGGCTGCGGCGACCGGCGCGCCGGCGAGTTCGCCGGCTTCTTCCTGAGTAACCCAGCGCGCGAATTCCGCGGGATATGCGTGCGCGGCCAGCATGGCCTGCATGTGTGCGGCGTTTGCTTCGTCGCGCGCGAGTTGCAGCACGCCATTGAAGGCGTGAAGCGAAGATTCGGAACGGGGAAGACTGGAAATCTGTTTGATCGTATGCAGGAAACACTGGCGCGAGAGCCTGCCGTTGAAACTGTCGTCCAGCGCCAGCTGCGGGCGCACTACGCCCGCAGGGTTGCCCGATGCGCCTAGGGCGGGAGCAGGATGGCGCTCGATCAGGGTGACCTGGAAGCCGCGCTTGCACAGGGCATGGGCGAGGGCGCTGCCGGCGATGCCGGCGCCGATGATGGCGGCGGTTTTGGTCGGTGCGGGGCGCGGGCTGCGGGCGGAGGATTGGGCAAAGCGCGCTTCCAGCCTTTCCTTCTTGTGGCCGAAGCCGGGCCTGCGCTCGACTTCAAAGCCGGCTGCCTGCAGGACCTGGCGCACCTTGCCGGCCACGCACCAGGTGGCCAGCCGCGCGCCGGGGCTGGCCAGGTGTCTGAGCTGCGCAAGCAATGCAGGCGACCAGATGTCCGGGTTCTTCGCCGGGGAAAAGCCGTCGAGGTAGATCGCGTCGGCCTTGGCTTCCAGTTGCTTCAGCGCGGTTTCGGCGTCGTCGAAGATCAGCGTCAGCTGTACGCGTCCGTCATCGAATTGCAGATGGTGGTAGCCCGCCACCAGCAGCGGCCATTGTTCACGCAGTTGTTTCGCGAGCTCCGATAGCTCGGGCCAGGCTGCATGGCAGCGTGCCAGCGTGTCTTTTGACAGCGGGTGTTTTTCGACGGAAATGAAATGCAGGCGGCCGCAATGCCCAGGGTGTTCGCGGAATGCCTGCCAGGTGGCGAGGAAATTCAGCCCCAGGCCGAAGCCGGTTTCCAGGATGACGAAGCGATTCGCGTCCTGCCAGGCCTGTGGCAGGTTGCAGCCTTGCAGGAACACGCTGCGTGCCTGCTGCAGCCCGCCGTCTGCACTGTGGTAGATGTCGCCGTATGTCGGGCTGGCGGGGATGCCATTCTCTGCAAAGGCGATTTCACCGGGCGTGATAGGCATGGCAGTAAAAGATTAACAGGGAGGCAGGAGAGGCAAGGGAGGATTTTCCTATGTTTCCTCCCTTAACCTCCCTTACCTCCCTGTAAATGCTTGCTGTGGTTTGTCTGTCAGGACGTTTGTTCAGGCCGCATGTGCGGGAACAGGATCACATCGCGAATGGAAGGAGAATCGGTCAGCAGCATGACCAGACGGTCGATGCCGATGCCGCAGCCGCCCGTCGGGGGCAGGCCGTATTCCAGGGCGCGGATGAAGTCGGCGTCGTAGTACATGGCTTCCTCGTCGCCGGCTTCCTTGGCCTTGACCTGTTCCAGGAAACGGTTGGCCTGGTCTTCGGGGTCGTTCAGTTCCGAGAAGCCGTTGGCCATTTCGCGCCCGGTGATGAACAGTTCGAAGCGCTCGGTGATGTCGGGCTGCTTGTCGGAACGGCGCGCCAGCGGCGAGACTTCGGCCGGGTAGTCGATGATGAAGGTCGGCTGCACCAGCAGGGCTTCGGTGGTTTCCTCGAAGTAGGTGAGCTGCAGTCCACCCAAACCGTCGTGCTTTCTGTAGGCCGCCTTGCGCAGGTGGAACTGCTCGATCAGCCAGTCGCGGCTGTTCAGCTGCTCGTCCGTGGTTTCCGGATGGTATTTCCTGATGGCCCCGGTAATCGTCAGGCGGTCGAAGGGTCTGGACAGGTCGATGCTCTGACCCTGATATTCAACGATGGCGCTGCCGGTCGCGGCGATGGCGGCATCGCGGATGATGCTTTCGGTGAAGTCCATGAGGTAGCGGTAGTCGCGGTAGGCCTCGTAGAACTCCATCATGGTGAACTCGGGATTGTGCCGCGTGCTCAAGCCTTCGTTCCTGAAGTTGCGGTTGATCTCGAACACCTTCTCGAAGCCGCCCACCACCAGCCGTTTCAGGTACAGCTCGGGCGCGATGCGCAGAAACAGTTCCATGTCGAGCGCGTTGTGGTGCGTCACGAAAGGCTTGGCCGCGGCGCCGCCGGGAATGGGGTGCATCATCGGCGTTTCCACTTCGAGGAAGCCGTGGCCGGTCATGAAGCTGCGGATGGCCTGGATGATCTTCGAACGCGTGAGGAAGGTCTTGCGGGTTTCCTCGGCCATGATCATGTCGACGTAGCGCTGGCGATATTTCTGTTCCTGGTCGGTGAGGCCGTGGAATTTTTCCGGCAGCGGGCGCAGCGACTTGCTGAGCAGGCGGATCGACCTGGCGTTGATGGTCAGCTCGCCCTTGTTGGTCTTGAACAGGCTGCCGGAGACGCCGAGTATGTCGCCGAGGTCCCAGTGCTTGAAGGCGTCGTGCGCGGCCTCGCCGGTGACATCGTTGGAGACGTAGACCTGGATGCGGCCGCTCATGTCCTGCAGGGTGGCGAAGCTCGCCTTGCCCATGACGCGCTTGAGCATCATGCGGCCGCCCAGCTGCACCTCGATGTTCCGTGTTTCGAGTTCGGCCTTGTCGAGATGTCCGTACTGCGCCTGCAGGTCGCCAGCGTAATGCACGCGCTCGAAATCGTTGGGGAAAGCGGGGCCGGCCTCGCGCAGGCGGGCCAGCTTCTCGCGGCGCTCGCTGATGATCTGGTTGTCGTCAGCGGCAACGATGGCCTGGATATCCTCGCTCATTCTTAGACTCCCTGCTTGAGGCTGGCTTCGATGAAGGCGTCGAGGTCGCCGTCCAGCACTTTTTGTGTATTGGAAATTTCGACGTTGGTGCGCAAGTCCTTGATGCGGGAGTTGTCCAGCACGTAGGAGCGGATCTGGTGGCCCCAGCCCACGTCCGACTTGCCCGCCTCCAGCTTGTCCTGCTCGGCCTGGCGCTTGCGCAGTTCGGCTTCGTAGAGCTTCGACTTCAGCATCGACATCGCCTCGGCGCGGTTCTTGTGCTGCGAGCGGTCGTTCTGGCACTGCACCACGATGCCGCTGGGCAGGTGGGTGATGCGCACCGCCGAGTCGGTCTTGTTGATGTGCTGGCCGCCGGCGCCGGAGGCGCGATAGGTGTCGACGCGCAGGTCGGCGGGGTTGATTTCCACCTCGATGGAATCGTCGGCTTCCGGGTAGACGAACACGCTGGCGAAGCTGGTGTGGCGGCCGCCGGACGAGTCGAACGGCGATTTGCGGACCAGGCGGTGTACCCCGGTTTCGGTGCGCAGGGTGCCGTAGGCGTAGTCGCCCTCGATCTTGATGCTGGCGGACTTGATGCCGGCGACGTCGCCTTCGGATTCTTCCAGCAGTTCGGCCTTGAAGCCCTTGCGTTCGGCGTATTTCAGGTATTGCCGCAGCAGCATCGAGGCCCAGTCGCAGGCCTCGGTGCCGCCGGCGCCGGCCTGGATGTCGATGAAGCAGTTGTTGGGGTCGGCCGGGTTGGAGAACATGCGGCGGAACTCCAAGGCGGATACCTTTTCCTCGATCGTATCCACGTCGGCGATCACCGCGTTGAGGGTGTCCTCGTCATCCTCGGCCCTGGCCATCTCGAACAGTTCGCCCGCATCGGCGAGTCCCTGTGCGATCTGGTCGAGGTTGAGGACCACGTCCTCCAGGCTCTTGCGCTCGCGTCCGATGTCCTGGGCCTTCTTGGGGTCATCCCACAGGCCGGGATCTTCGGCGAGCTTTACGACTTCTTCGAGACGCGCTTTCCTGGCGTCGTAGTCAAAGATACCCCCTCAGGGAGCGCGCGCGGTCGGCGAGGTCCGCGAGCTTCCCTTCGATCTGGTTGAGAACTTCTGCTTCCATGGTGCAATGAGTCCGCAAAACCGGGAATTATACGTTCATACGGCCATCAGCAGCCAGCCGGCCGCCAGGCCGCCGGCAATGGCGGCCATGCCGGCGATGACGTGGCGCGCCAGGCCCCAGCCGCCAATCACCCAGACCAGCCCGGACTTGAATACCAGGTTGGCGACGAAGGCGAGCAGGATGGTGATGACCGCCTGGTCCGAGGTGATGTTGTCGATATTGAACAGGCGCAGGGTGGAAAGGGTGATGGCATCGACGTCGGTGAGGCCGGAAGCGGCGGCCACCGCATACAGCCCGCCGGGGCCGGCCAGGTCGGAAAGCCAGGCCGAGGCCACCAGCACCACGGCGTACAACAGGCCGAAGGTGAGCGCAGAGCGGATTTCGGTGGGGTTGGTCACATTGAGTTCCGGCGCTTCGCCCGAAGGCTTCAGCTTGTGCAGGCCATACCAGGCGGCGAGCAGCCCGCAGATCAGGCCGACGGCGAGGATGGGGGCGAGCTTGGCGAACATCGCGCCGGACAGCACGCCCACGACCACGGCCAGGCGCGCCAGCACCATCAGGTTGGCAAGCACGATGACGACGATGGCCAGATTTCCCAGGGTCTCGTTGTCGCGGGCGTGACGCGAGAAGGTCAGGGTGGTGGCGGTGGAAGATACCAGCCCGCCAAGGAGGCCGATGAGGATGGCGCCGCGGTTCTGGCCGACGATGCGCAGCGCCGCGTAGCCGGCCAGGCTGATGCCGGAAATCAGCACCACCATCCACCAGACCTGGTGCGGGTTGAGCGCGCCATAGGGGCCGAAGCCCTGGTTGGGCAGGAGCGGCAGCACGATCAGCGAGAGCACGGCGAACTGCAAAATGGAGATGAGGTCGCGGCGCGTGAGGGTCTGGCTGATGCCGCGCAACTCGGCCTTGAAATACAGCAATACGGTGGCGCCGATGCCGAGCATGGCGGCAAGCTGCAGTTCATCCAGCCAGCACAAAACGCCGAGGCCGTAGCAGATGAGCACGGCGCTGACCGTGGTGGTGCCCGGATCGCCGCTCTCCACCGGCTGGCGCAGATAGGCGGCGATGATCATGCCGCCGGCGAGCAAGAGTCCGGCGACGATGAGCCAGGGCGTGCCGGTCTTGTCGGCGAGGTGCGAGGCCAGCACGCCGAACAGCGCGGTCAGGGCGAAGGTGCGCAGGCCCGCCTTGGCTGCAGGATTGCGTTCGCGCTCCAGCCCCATCAGCAAGCCGATGGCGAGCGCGGCCGCGTAGCGCGGCAGGAATTCCAGTCCGTCAGGCAGGAAGTCGTCGATCATTGCAGGGATTCCCAGTACTGCAGCTTCAGTTGTATGGACAGCCTGCCATTGAATTCGTTGAGCATGGGCGCATAGACGCCGACGAAGCGATCCGGCAGCGGCTCGTTGTGGAAGAAGGCCATGGCTTCATAGCGAGCATCCTGCACGCTTACATCGAGCTTGAGATGCTTCTCGCCGACCACGCGCTGGTTGAGCACGGCAAATTCACCCTGGAACAGCGGGGCGGGGAAACCCTGGCCCCACACCGCGTTTTCCAGGGTTTTCACCACGTCGAAATCGAGTTCGCCAGGCGCCAGTTTACCGTCGGTTTCGATGACCTCGTCGAGGTCGGCGGGCGTGAGCCAGGCTTGCGCCAGAGCTTCGAAGGCCTGCTGGAATTCGGCGAAGCCTTCTTCGCGGATCGTCAGCCCGGCCGCCATGGCATGACCGCCGAACTTGAGGATGAGACCGGGATGCTGGCGGTCGATCCAGTCGAGCGCGTCGCGCAGGTGCAGGGCGGGGATGGAGCGGCCGGAGCCCTTCAGCTCGCCGTTGCCGCCGGGCGCGAAGGCGATGACAGGGCGGTGATATTTTTCCTTGAGGCGCGAGGCGAGAATGCCGATCACGCCGGCATGCCATTCGGGGTGATGGATGGCGAGGCCGTGCTTGCCGGTGCAATCCACCTCTTCCAGCAGCGTCAGCGCCTGTTCCTTCATGTCGGACTCGATGTCCTTGCGCGACTGATTGATCTCATGCAGGCGCTGCGCCAGCGGCAGCGCGGTTTCGAGATCCGGCGCTAGCAGGCATTCGATGCCGAGGCGCATGTCCTCCAGCCGCCCGGCGGCGTTGAGGCGCGGGCCCAGCATGAAGCCGAGGTCGAAGACGCTGGCTTTTTCCGTGCGTCGTCCGGCCACCTGCATCAATGCCTGGATGCCGGGCGAGGCGAGGCCGGCGCGGATTCTTTGCAGGCCCTGGTTGACCAGGATGCGGTTGTTGGCGTCGAGCTTGACCACGTCGGCCACCGTGCCCAGCGCGACGCGGTCGAGCAGTACGCGCAGGTCGGGCTCGGGTTTGCCGTCGAAGGCGCCGCGCCCGCGCAATTCGGCGCGCAGGGCGAGCAGGAGATAGAACATCACGCCCACGCCCGCCAGGTTCTTGCTCGGGAAGTCGCAACCGCGCTGGTTGGGGTTGACGATGCCGGCGGCTTGCGGAAGGGTGTCGCCCGGCAGGTGGTGGTCGGTGACATAGACCGGGATGCCGAGTTCGTTGGCGGCAGCCACGCCGTCGATGGCGGCGATGCCGTTGTCCACGGTGATGAGCGCATCCGGTTCCATGCGCGCGGCTTCCTCGACGATGGCTGGCGACAGCCCGTAGCCGTGCACGGCGCGGTTGGGCACCAGGTAATCGACGTCGGCGCCGAGCATGCGCAGGCCCAGTACGCCGACCGCGCAGGCGGTGGCGCCGTCGGCATCGTAGTCGGCGACGATCAGAAAACGCGCGCCGGCCTCGATGCCGTCCGCCAGCTCGGCGGCCATGTCGCGGATGCCCTTCATGGACTCGAACGGCAGCAGGCCGGTCAGCCTGGGCTGCAGCTCGGCCGCATCGGCCACCCTGCGCGCGGCATACAGGCGGGACAGCAGCGGGGAAACGCCCGCGCCGGTCAGGCTTTTGTAGGCGTCGGGGTCGATTTCGCGGTTGAGTATCCTGGGCATGACGGCAGCAACAGTTCCAAGTTTCAAGTTTCAAGTTGCAAGCTTTCGAGTTCCTTTCTTGTCACCTGGAACTTGCACAGCCTGCGACCCGGGCTAAGCCCGGCAGATCTTTTTGTACACGCCGAGATACTGGTGCGCGCTCCTTGGCCAGCCGAAATCCCGGGTCATGCCGTTGCGCATGAGCTTTTGCCAGGCATGCTTGTGGCGATACAGCACCATCGCCCGGCTGACCGCGTCGACCAGCGATGCGACATCGAGTTGGTCGAGCACGAAGCCGGTTGCCTTGCCGCTGGCGAGGTCGGCCAGGCTGGCGTGGGTAACGGTATCGGCGAGGCCGCCGACCTTGTGCACGACCGGCGGCGTGCCGTAGCGCTGGCTGTACATCTGGTTGAGGCCGCAAGGCTCGAAGCGCGAGGGCATCAGGAACATGTCGGCGCCGGCCTCGATGCGGTGGCCGAGCCCTTCGTTGTAGCCGATTTTCAGGGCGATCCTGCCGGGGTGGGCGGCGGCCAGGTCGCGCCATGCGCTTTCGAGTTTCGCTTCGCCGCTGCCCAGCACGGCGAACTGCGCGCCCAGCTTCAATAGCTGCGGCACCGCTTCGATGACCACATCCGAGCCTTTCTGCTGGGTCAGGCGCGACACCATGCCCAGCAGCGGCGCCTTGGCATCCGGCTGCAGCCCCATCTCATCCTGCAGCGCCCGCTTGTTGACCGCCTTGCCGGAAAGCTTGTCGGCGGAATAGGCGGCGGTCAGATGCGGGTCGGCAGCGGGGTTCCACTCGCGCATGTCGATGCCGTTGAGGATGCCGGTGAGGTCCGCGCTGCGCGTGGCGAGCAGGCCCTGCATGCCCATGCCGAAGGCTTCCGTCTGGATTTCGCCGGCATAGGTGGGGCTGACGGTGGTGATGTGGCTGGCGTAGTAGAGGCCGGCCTTGAGAAAGGAAAGCTTGCCGTAATACTCCATGCCGTCGATGGAGAAGCTTTCCGGCGGCAGCCCGAGCCGGTTCAGGTCCGCCGGCGGGAAAATGCCCTGGTAGGCAAGGTTGTGCACGGTAAACACCGTCGGCGTCGGCTCCGCGCCCTCGAAATGCAGGTAGGCGGGAGCGAGCCCGGTCTGCCAGTCGTTGCAGTGCAGGACGTCAGGCCTGAAGTCGAGCGGGGTTTTGGGGCCGGCGAGCCAGGCCGCGAATTGCGACAGCAGGCCGAAACGCATCGCATTGTCCGGCCAGTCGTGCCCGTTTTCGTCCTGGTACAGGCCCTTGCGCCGGAAATAGGCATCATGTTCGATGAGATAGACCGGCGTGCCGGTGCCGGGAAACATTCCCTGCAGCAAGGCGGTTTCGCCATGTCCCGGCAGCTTGATGCGGAATGCCTGCAAGATGTTCTCGGCCTTCTCCAGCACGGACGGGTAGGCCGGCATCAGCACGCGTGCGTCGACGCCGATTTCCTGCAGCGCGGCGGGCAGCGCGCCGCTGACGTCGGCGAGCCCGCCGGTTTTGGCAAGCGGGTGTGCTTCGGAGGTGGCGAACAGGACTTTCATCGAATCTTCTTCGTGCAAAAGCGCAGTATAGCGGCCTGAAGAATGTGCCGCCGTCGTATGCGAGCCCGTTTTTTGCTTGAAACGATCGGGACACAGCAAGCCTGGGGTATGCTGAACGATAAACAGGAGAACATCATGCAGGAAATCGGACTGATCGGACTCGGGCGCATGGGCGCCAACATGGCGCGGCGGCTTTCGCGCGCCGGCCTCAAGCTCGCGGTGTGCAACCGCACGGCCTCGGTAGCGCATGCGCTGGCCGCGGAAGAGACCAATCTGCGCGCGGTCGACAGCTACGCGGAGCTGCTTTCCAGCCTGCCGTCACCGCGCATCGTGTGGCTCATGCTGCCCGCCGGCGGAGCCACGGAAAGCGCGCTGCAGGAGCTTTTCGGCCAGCTCGCTCCCGGCGACCTGCTGGTCGACGGCGCCAACGCCTATTACCAGGACAGCATGCGCCATGCAGAGGACCTGGCGGCCAAGGGGGTCGAGTTCGTCGATGCCGGCGTGTCCGGCGGCGTGTGGGGGCTGGACAACGGTTATGCGCTGATGCTGGGCGGCGCGCCCCAATCCGTGGCGCGCCTGCGCCCCCTGATCGAGGCGCTGGCGCCGGCGCCCGACAAGGGCTGGGTGCATTGCGGCCCGGCGGGCTCCGGGCATTTCGCCAAGATGGTCCACAACGGCATCGAGTACGGCATGATGCAGGCGCTGGCCGAGGGGCTCGCGCTGATGAAATCCAAGCAGGAATTCGATTTCGATCTGGCCGAGGTCTCGGAAGCCTGGCGCCACGGCAGCGTGGTGCGCTCCTGGCTGCTGGATCTGACCGCGGAAGTGCTGAAGCAGGACCAGGACCTGGAGGCCATCCAGCCGCACGTGGCCGATTCCGGCGAGGGCCGCTGGACTGCACTCGAAGCCATCAACCAGAAAGTGCCGGCGCCGGTGATGTCGCTCGCGCTGATGATGCGCTATGCCAGCCAGGGCAACAACGACTACCCGGCGAAGCTGCTGGCCATGATGCGCAATGCCTTCGGCGGCCACAAGGTTGAGCCTGCCAAATGAGCGACGCCTTCGATACGCCCTGCGCGCTGGTCATTTTCGGTGCGACCGGCAACCTCGCCAGCCTGAAACTGATCCCCGCGCTATTCCACCTTGAACAGGCCGGCCGGCTGCCCGACCACCTTTCCATCATCGCCTTCTCGCGCCGCGACTGGAGCGATTCCGAGTGGCGCGCGCACCTGCGCGAAGTGCTGCGCGATCGCATCAGCGAGGAGTGCCCCGAAGCCACCTGCGAACATTTCCTGTCGCGCTTCAGTTACGTGAAGGGCGAATTCCAGGACCCGGCCGCCTACGCGCGCCTGCTGGAGGCGCTGGCGCAGCCGCGCATGGGCGCCTGTTCCAACGTGGTGTTCTATCTCGCGATCAAGCCGGCGGAGTTTCCCGCCGTGATCAAGAACCTCGACGAGGCCGGACTCAACAAGCCGCGCGGCCTGCACCGCATCGTCGTGGAAAAGCCCTTTGGCGAGGACCTCGAATCGGCGCAGATGCTGAACCAGATGCTGCACAGGAGCTTCAACGAGGACCAGATCTTCCGCATCGACCATTACCAGGGCAAGGAAACGGTACAGAATTTACTGGTGTTCCGCTTCGCCAACACCCTGATCGAGCCGTTGTGGAACCGCAACTTCATCGACCACGTGCAGATCACCGTCGCCGAGTCCATCGGCATCAGCGGACGCGCCGACTACTACGACCGTGCCGGCGCGCTGAGGGACATGCTGCAGAACCACATGATGCAGCTCTTGACCCTGGTGGCGATGGAGCCGCCGCCGGCGCTCGAGCCCGATGCGCTGCGCGACGAGAAGGTCAAGGTGCTGCGCTCCATCCGCCCCATCACGCGCAAGGCGGTGCATGCCCATGCGTTTCGCGCCCAGTATGCGCCGGGCAACGTGGGCGGCCAGCCGGTCGCGGGCTACGCCCAGGAGGCCGGGGTGGAAAAGGGCTCGACCACGGAAAGCTTCGTCGCCGCCAAGTTCTACATCGACAACTGGCGCTGGCGCGGGGTGCCGTTCTACCTGCGAACCGGCAAGCGCCTGAAGACGCAGCAGTCGATGATCGCGCTCCGGCTGCGGCACCCGCCGCAGCAGCTGTTCCGCGAAACGCCGCTGGAGACGCTTGATCCCAACTGGATCCTGCTGTCGATCCAGCCGCAGGAATCCATGCACATGGAAATCCATGTCAAGCAGCCCGGGCTCGACATGAGTACGCGCCTGCTGCAGTTGCATGCGGGCTTCCGCTCCATGCACGAGCGCGTGCTCGACGCCTACGAGGCGCTGCTGCTTGACGTGATCGAGGGCGACCGCACCCTGTTCATCCGCTTCGATGAAGTCGAATGGGCCTGGCGCGTGGTCGATCCCATTCTCAAGTACTGGGCGCAGGAGCGCGAGTTCATCCACACCTATCCGGCGGGAAGCTGGGGACCGCAGGAGGCGAACCGTTTGTTCGATGCGGAGGATCAGGAGTGGCGCAACAGCTTGTAGCCTGGATTTTCCTGCTGCTGTCGGTGGGGGCGGCGCAGGCCGAGCCGACAAAGCTGGAGAACCGGCTTGCCAGCCACCCGTCGCCTTATCTTGCCCTGCATGGCGCGGACCCGGTGGCCTGGCAGGCATGGAACGCGGATACCGTGGCGCGGGCGAAGCGCGAGAACAAGCTGCTGTTCGTGTCGGTCGGCTACTACGCCTGCCACTGGTGCCACGTCATGCAGCGCGAATCCTACAAGAACGCGGAGATCGCGGAACTGCTCAATCGCGAGTTCATCCCGGTCAAGGTCGACCGCGAACTCCACACCGGCCTGGACGACGCGCTGCAGGAATTTTCCTCGCGGCTGCTGAAGATCTCCGGCTGGCCGCTCAATGCCTTCGTCACTCCCGAGGGCTACCCGGCCTACGTCGTGTTGTACGCCCCGCCGGAAGATTTTCGCAAGCTGTCGGCGCGCCTGGCCGAGCGCTGGAAGGCCGACAGCACCGGCGTGAAGAAGCTGGCGCAGGAAGCCAATCCGCCGCCCACGCAGGAAATCCAGCGCCAGGCCCTGAATGCGGCACAGCTCTCGCGCTGGGAAAACGCTTTCCTCCAGCAAATGCGCGGGGAGCAGGACGACCTGCGCGGCGGTTTCGGCGAAGTCAGCAAGTTTCCCATGGCGCCGCAGCTCTCGCTGGCGCTCGAACTGCAAGCCGCCAGGCCGGATGCGAAGCTGGAAGGCTTTCTGCGCCTGAGTTTCGATCAGATGGCCGAGCGCGGCCTGCGGGACCATGTCAACGGCGGTTTCTTCCGTTACACCACCGATCCCGGCTGGGAAACGCCGCACTTCGAGAAAATGCTTTACGACAATGCCCAGCTGGCGGTGCTGTACCTGCGCGCCGCGCAGGTGTTGAAGGAGCCGCGCTATCGCGCGGAGGGGCTCGCTGCAGTGGACTTCATGCTGGGTGTGCTGGCGGCGCCGGAAGGCGGCTTCTATGCCAGCACTTCGGCGGTGGACGACGCCGGCAGGGAAGGGGCGCATTACCTGTGGGACAGCGGCGCAATCAGGCGCATGCTGAACGCCGCTGAATATGCGGCGGCGCGCCGGGTGTGGAAACTGGACATGGCTGCGCCGTTCGAACTCGGCTACTTGCCGGCGGAATGGGCGACGCCGAACAAGACCGAGAAGCCCTTGCTGCGGTCTGCCCTGGGCAAGCTCGAACGGGCGCGCAGGAACCAGCCCCTGGCAAAGGACGACAAGCGCAATGCCGGCCTGAACGGACTGGCGCTGTCAACGCTGGCCGCTGCCATGCGGGCGGAACCGCGCTACCGCAAAGCCGCTGCCGATACATATCGCTTCGTCCGCACGCAGATGATGACTGCGGACGGCCTCTACAAGTCCATGGCAAAAGGCAGGAAGCTCGCCGGCGCCGAACTGGAAGACTATGCCTACGTGGCGCGAGGATTGCTGGATTATGCCGAGGCTGCCGGTGTCGAGGAGGCGCGCAGGGATGCCCTGAGACTGGCGCAGGCGGCATGGAAACAGTTCGCCGATGCGCAGGGATGGCGCCGGGAAAAGCAGGCGCTGCTGGCGACCGTGCGGCCCGAAGCGGTGCTGGCAGACGGCCCGGTGGCGTCGCCGTCGGCGGTTTTGATCCACGCCAGCCTGAGGCTGGGCGATGCCGGCCTGGCGGCGCGTGCACGCGAAGCGCTGCAGTGGTATTCGCCGGCGATGGGCCGGGACCCGTTCAGCTACCCCAGTCAGGTGCTCGCCTACCGGCAGGCGGTCAAGTGAGTGAAGCCCCGGGTGGGGCAGTGGCTCAGGGGCTCGTGCGGGCGTGCGCTGCGTCAAAAACCATGCGCGTAGCGCATTCCCTGAGCACTCGTCGCCGAGTCATTCCTCGGTCTGCATGGCGACCTGTGGCGGCCGGCGCGCCACCTTCACGCTGAATTCCAGACTGTTGTTCTTGCGTGCGACCGACAGCCTGGCGGTTTCGCCGGGTTTCAGCACGGCGATCAGGTTGAGCAGGGAGGAGGAGTCCGATACCGGCTTGCCGTTGACCGCGACCAGCACGTCGCCGGGCTTCACGCCGGCCTGGTCTGCCGGGCCGCTTTTCAGCACGCCGGCGATGAGGGCGCCTTCGCTGTTCTTGAGGTCGAAGGACTCCATCAGTTCGGGCGACAGGTCCTGCACCTCGATACCCACCCAGCCGCGGGTCACGCTGCCCTCATGGATGATCTGCTCCATCACCTGCCTGGCGATGCTTACCGGAATGGCGAAGCCGATGCCCTGCGAGCCGCCGGTGCGGGAGTAGATTGCGCTGTTGATGCCGACCAGGTTGCCGGCGGCATCGACCAGTGCGCCGCCGGAGTTGCCCGGGTTGATGGCGGCATCCGTCTGGATGAAGTTCTCGAAGGTGTTGATGCCCAGGTGCGAACGCCCCAGCGCGCTGACGATGCCGAGGGTCACGGTCTGGCCGACGCCGAAGGGATTGCCGATGGCCAGGACCCAGTCGCCCACGCGCAGGCTGTCCGACTGGCCGAAGGTGATGGCGGGCAGATTGTCGGCGGCGATCTTGAGCACGGCGAGGTCGGTTTCCGGGTCCGTGCCGACCACTTTTGCGGGCAAGGTGCGGCCGTTGGACAGGGCAATCTGGATTTCGTCAGCCCCGTCGACGACATGGTGGTTGGTCAGGATGTAGCCGTTGGCGCTGACGATGACGCCCGAACCCAGGTTGGAAACCTCCTGTGGCCGCGGGTCGAAACGCTCGCCGAAGAAGTGGCGGAATACGGGGTCATCCATGAGCGGGCTGCGCGGTCCGCGCACCTGTTTCTTGGTGAAGACGTTGACCACGGCGGGGATGGCGTGCCTGGCCGCATCGGCGAAGGAACTGGTGGAACCCGCCTTGGCTGCGCTTTCGACCTGGCGTATGGTCATGCCGTCGGTCGTCAGGCGTGGCTGCCAGCGCAGAAGTTCCGGCTTGAACAGGGCCAGAACGAAAAGCACGGCCAGTGCGATGGTGACGGCCTGGGCGAACAGCAGCCAGTATTTGCGCATAAGTTCCTGCAATTAAAGGAAATAAGTCGATTATACCCGTGCCGCCACAATATAAATGACGGGTCTGTGCTTCCAGAGGGAATGCGAAATTAGTTAGAATGGCGGAATTTTGTAACCTACCTGATCGGGTTGAACTGATGAGCCAACAAGAAGTGGATCGAGAGAGGCGCAAATTTCTGGTCGCAGCGACCGCGGCCATGGGCACTGTCGGCGCCGCGGCCGTAGCCTGGCCGTTTGTCGCAAGCATGCTTCCCAGCGCACGTGCCAAGGCGGCCGGCGCGCCGGTTGAAGTGGATATCAGCAAGATCGAGCCGGGCGCGATCCTCGCCGTGGAATGGCGCGGCAAGCCGGTCTGGGTCGTGTACCGCACCAAGGAAATGCTCGAACTGCTCGGCAAGCATGACGACCAACTGGTCGACCCGCTGTCCGACATGCCGCAGCAGCCGGACTACTGCAAGAACAAGAACCGTTCCATCAAGGAGCAGTATCTCGTCGCCGTCGGCATCTGCACTCACCTCGGCTGCTCGCCGACCTACCGCAAGGAAATCGGCGCGGCCGACCTTGGCGCGGACTGGCCCGGCGGCTTCTTCTGCCCCTGCCATGGTTCGCGCTTCGACCTGGCGGCGCGCGTGTTCAAGGGGGTGCCGGCGCCCACCAACCTGGAGATTCCTCCGCACAATTACGTGAGCGACAGCCTGCTGCTCGTGGGCGTCGACAGCAAAGTCGAAAGCGTGGGAGCCTAAATAAATGAATGCCTTGCAAAAACTCCTCGGCTGGGTCGATGCCCGATTCCCGCTGACCGCCACTTATAAGGCGCATCTGTCCGAGTACTACGCGCCCAAGAACTTCAACTTCTGGTACTTCTTCGGCTCGCTGGCCCTGCTGGTGCTGGTGATCCAGATCGTCACCGGCATTTTCCTGGTCATGCACTACAAGCCGGACGGCTCGCTCAACGCCGCCGGCGTGCCGGTGGCCTTCGCCTCCGTCGAATACATCATGCGCGACGTGGACTGGGGCTGGCTGGTGCGCTACCTGCACTCCACCGGCGCCTCGGCGTTCTTCGTCGTGGTCTACCTGCACATGTTCCGCGGCATGATCTACGGTTCCTACCGCAAGCCGCGCGAGCTGATCTGGATTTTCGGCGTCATCATCTACCTCGTGCTGATGGCCGAAGCCTTCATGGGCTACCTGCTGCCCTGGGGCCAGATGTCCTACTGGGGCGCGCAGGTCATCATCAACCTGTTCGCCGCCGTGCCCTTCATCGGCAACGACCTGTCGCTGTGGATTCGCGGCGACTTCGTGGTGGGCGACGCGACCCTCAACCGCTTCTTCTCCTTCCACGTCATCGCCATGCCGCTGGTATTGCTGGCGCTGGTGGCCGCGCACCTGGTGGCGCTGCACGAAGTCGGCTCCAACAACCCCGACGGCGTCGAGATCAAGAAGAAGAAGGGCGAAGACGGCAAGCCGCTCGACGGCATTCCCTTCCACCCGTACTACACCGTCAAGGACATCCTCGGCGTGGTGGTCTTCCTGATCGCTTTCTCGGCTGTCGTGTTCTTCGCGCCGGAAATGGGCGGCTACTTCCTTGAAGCCAACAACTTCATCCCGGCCGACCCGCTGAAGACGCCTGCGCACATCGCGCCGGTGTGGTACTTCACACCGTACTACGCCATCCTGCGCGCGGTGCCGCCGCTGCTTGGTTCGCAGTTCCCCGGCGTACTGTTGATGGGCGTGGCGGTGCTGATCTTCTTCGCGCTGCCCTGGCTCGATCGCAGCCCGGTCAAGTCGATCCGCTATCGCGGCCCGATCTACAAGTGGTTCCTCGCCGCCTTCGTGATCTCCTTCATCGGCCTGGGCTGGCTCGGCATCCTGCCGGCGACGCCGCTGTACACCTGGATCGCTCGCATCCTGTCCGTGGTGTATTTCGCGTTCTTCCTGCTCATGCCCTGGTACACCAAGATTGATAAAACCAAACCCGAACCGGAAAGGGTGACTGGCTAAATGAAACTGATCAAACAACTTTTCGCCCTGTTGGCTTTCGTGCCGCTGGTTGCAGCGGCTGCAGGCGGTGCAGAGATCCCTCTTGACAAGGCGCCCGTCAACCTGTCGGACAAGGCCTCGCTGCAACGCGGCGCCAAGATGTTCGTGAACTACTGCCTCAACTGCCATTCCGCCAGCTACATGCGCTACACGCGCCTGCAGGACATCGGTCTGACCGAAGAGCAGATCAAGGACAACCTGCTGTTCGCCAGCGAAAAGCCCGGCGACACCATGACCGTGAACATGAGCTACAAGGATGCCAAGGTCTGGTTCGGCGCAGCCCCGCCCGACCTGACAGTGATCGCTCGTTCGCGCAATCCTGACTGGCTGTACACCTACCTGCGCAGCTTCTACCGCGACGAAACCCGCCCCACCGGCTGGAACAACACCGCCTTCGACAAGGTCGGCATGCCTCATGTCATGGCCAGCCTGCAGGGCGAGCAGGTTGCGCACTTCAAGAAGGTGAAGGACCATCAAGGGGCCGAGCACGAGGTGTTCGACCGCTTCGAACTGGTCAAGCCGGGTACGGTGTCGCAGGCCCAGTACGACTCCATGGTCGGCGACCTGGTGAACTACCTCGCCTGGATGGCCGAACCGGCCAAAACCAAGCGCATGCAGACCGGCCTGCTGGTGCTGGCCTTTCTGGGACTGTTCTTCATTATTGCCTATTATCTGAAGAAGGAATTCTGGAAAGACGTGCACTAGGCCAGTCTCCCGGGCAAGACGCGCGAGCCGGACCTGTGTCCGGCTTTCGCCATTATTAAGCCGTTGAACAAGAAGCAGGAATCCAACTCATGATGAGACTCTATTCGGGGACCACCGACCCCTACAGCCACCGCTGCCGCATCGTGCTCTACGAGAAAGGCATGGATTTCGAAGTCATCGACGTCGACCTGCACAACAAGGCCGAGGACCTGGCGGTCATCAATCCGTACGGCAAGGTGCCGGTGCTGGTCGAGCGTGATCTCGTCCTGTACGAAGCCAATATCATCAACGAGTATATCGACGAGCGCTTCCCGCACCCGCAGCTGATGCCGCCGGATCCCGTGATGCGCGCCCGCGCCCGACTGGTGCTGCACAATTTCGAGAACGACCTGTTCGCCCAGGTCAATGTCATCGAGCACGGCGGCAAGCAGGCCGCCGAAGGTGCGCGCGTCGCCATCCGCGACAGCCTGACCCAGCTCACGCCCATCCTGGAAAGGCAGAAGTACCTGATGAACGACGAGTTCTCCATGCTCGACGTGGCGATCGCGCCGCTGCTGTGGCGCCTGGAACATTACGACATCCAACTGCCCAAGCAGGCCGCTGCCGTGCTCAAGTATCGCGAACGCCTGTTCTCGCGTCCTGCCTTCATCGATGCGCTGACGCCGACCGAAAAGGCAATGCGGAAATAAGGCGCCGACCGCCGATGCTCTCCACCCGACCCTACCTCATCCGCGCCATCTACGAATGGTGCAACGATGCGGGCTTCACCCCCCACATCCTGGTGCAGGTGGACGAGCACACCCGGGTGCCGGTTGGCTACGTCAAGGACGGCCAGATTGTGCTCAACGTCGGCGCCGGCGCCGTGCGCGACCTGGTCATCGACAACGACTGGGTGCTGTTCTCCGCGCGCTTCTCCGGCGTGTCGCAGGAAATCGCCGTGCCCATCAACCGCGTCGCCGCCATCTTCGCGCGCGAGAACGGCCAGGGCATGCACTTCGACGTGCTTGAAGCCGGCGAAGAGCAGTCCGGCGTTGACGCGCCGGAACCGCCCGAAGACCAGCCGCCCGAGCCGCCAAAAGGCAGGCCTCAACTCAAGGTGGTGAAGTAGCGCGAGGCTCGCTGCTTTCGCGTAAAATTCGCACCGCGCGCCGCTTTAGCTCAGTTGGTAGAGCAACCGCCTTGTAAGCGGTAGGTCATCTGTTCGAGTCAGATAAGCGGCACCAT
>VFQO010000641.1_pt1 | contig 34644 bp, 42 predicted proteins | sample 3512331 | NCBI WGS metagenome assembly VFQO01 (sample SAMN10412371, study PRJNA504923) | tailings metagenome | isolation source: Replicate 3 from Balatoc abandoned mine | place: Philippines: Itogon, Benguet | collected 2017-08-28 | reverse complement strand
GTCGCCGTCTGGTATATGACAAGGTTGACTTGGATGCTTGGTTAGAGGAATATAAAAACCGCGAGCGAGGGCGGGTTGGAAAGGATTTTGTATGGACCAACCCAAAGATGGCGTCTACCAAAGACCAGATTCAAAGTTTTGGTGGATCAACGCCACATTACCAAACGGCAGAAGAATACGCGAAAGTGCTAGGACTGAAAACAAAACCGAAGCCTTAGCGTATCTAGCCAAGCTAAAGCATGAAGCCTATCTGGAAACATTTTTAGGTGTTAAGGCAAAGCGAAGTTGGAAAGAAGCTGTTTTACGTTATCTCGCTGTTAAAGCATCTTTGAGAAGTTTTGCTGATGTAAAACGTATTATCCGAAAGCTAGACCCTTATGTGGGCGATCTGATGTTGCATGAAATTACTGGTGACATCATTTGGCACATTATTGAAGGTGAACTGGCTAAGGGTAATAAACCTGCAACAGTGAATCGCTATCTCGCCACCATACGGTCGCTATTAAGAATGGCGCGTGATGAATGGCAATGGATAGATACCTTCCCGAAGATTAGACTGCTCGGTGGTGAAGTTGAGCGCGATCGCTGGTTAACAAGACAAGAGGCGGATTTACTCATTTCCTGTTGTCCTGAACATTTGGCTGCGATTGTACGCTTTGCACTTGCTACTGGATGTCGTGCTAGTGAGATCACGGGCTTGGAATGGAATCGTGTAGATTTGTCACGGCAAACTGCATGGCTCAACCAAACCAAAAATGGAACACCGAGAGGTGTACCACTAAATGCAGATGCGATTGATGTTTTGAATAGTCAATTAGGGAAGCACCCGCAATATTGTTTTACTTACAAAGGTAAACCGATTGGTTGGGAGCTCTCGAATGATGCTTGGCACAATGCGTTAAAGAAGGCCAATATTCAAGACTTCCGCTTTCATGATTTAAGGCATACATGGGCTTCATGGCATCGTCAGGCTGGTACGAGCTGCGATGAATTGAAAGATCTAGGTGGCTGGAAATCACGCGAGATGGTCGATCGCTATGCCAAATTTGCAACTGATAATCTGAGGTTTGCTGCTTCGAGGATTGAGACCAGCAACGGAAACAAGGTCATACCGTTTTCACGTTTTGGTCACGCTGATAGAAAAACAGCCTAGATATTGCTATCTAAGCTGTTGATTTCATTGGTGGCCCCTCTCGGAGTCGAACCGAGCACCAACGGATTATGAGTCCGCTGCTCTAACCAAGCATGAGCTAAGGGGCCGAAACTTTTAAAGCCGTCATTCTAAACGATTGCGGTTTAATCTTGCCCCGTTTCAAGGAAGCTTCTCAATCTTTCTGAGCGGGTTGGATGGCGTAGTTTGCGTAGCGCTTTTGCCTCGATTTGGCGAATACGCTCACGCGTTACATCAAACTGTTTGCCCACTTCTTCCAGCGTGTGATCGGTGTTCATTTCAATGCCGAAACGCATACGCAACACTTTTGCCTCACGTGGGGTGAGTGACTCCAGCACTTCGCTGGTCGCATCACGCAGGCTGGCATACACCGCTGCATCTACAGGCGCCAAGGTGGTGCTATCTTCAATAAAGTCGCCTAAATGTGAATCTTCATCGTCACCGATTGGCGTTTCCATTGAAATCGGCTCTTTGCTGATTTTGAGGATTTTGCGAATCTTGTCTTCTGGCATTTCCATTTTTTCCGCAAGCAGCGCCGGATCGGGTTCAACACCGGTTTCCTGCAGAATCTGGCGACTGATACGATTCATTTTGTTAATCGTTTCAATCATGTGCACCGGGATACGGATAGTTCGCGCTTGGTCGGCAATTGAACGTGTAATCGCCTGACGAATCCACCATGTGGCATAGGTTGAGAATTTAAAACCGCGACGGTATTCAAATTTATCTACCGCTTTCATCAAACCGATATTACCTTCTTGAATCAGATCCAGAAATTGCAAGCCACGGTTAGTATATTTTTTGGCGATAGAAATCACCAAACGCAGATTGGCTTCAATCATTTCACGTTTGGCACGACGCGCGCGCGCTTCGCCCGTGGTCATCTGTTTGTTGATTTCTTTCAGCTCTTTAGTGGGAATACCGACTTTCTTTTCCAAATCAATAATGCGCTGCTGCTGGTCGATAATCGAGTGATTAAAGCGTGCCAGTTTTTCAACATAAGGCTTATCGGCTTTCAGTTCTTCCGCTAGCCATTCCAAGTTACTTTCATTGCCGGGGAAAGATTTGATAAAATGCGCGCGTGGCATGCCAGCTTTTTCTACGCAGAAATCCAGCACTTTACGCTCGTGCCCACGCACGGTTTCCACCATGTCACGCACTTGGTCACATAGCGCTTCTACTTGTTTAGGTGAAAAACGGAAAGCCGTCAGTTCATTTAAAATTTCTGACAGATGGGCTTGATAATCGGGGTCTTGTGAACCACGCACCGGCAAGATTTCCATCATTTTCTGATGGGCGACACGCACAACCTTAAAGCGTGTCAGCAATTCCTCCTTGAGCTTAGCGAGCGCCTCAGCTGAAATTGCAGCAGCCTTTGCACCATCTGCATCATCGTCTTCCTCGTCCTCGTCTTCTTCTTCCTGCTCTTCTTCCTCATCAGCTTCTGCGGTCATGCCGTCATCGAGGCCAATATCGGAATCAATCAAGCCATCGACCAAGTCATCCACACTGAGCTCGTCGTTTTCAATTTTATCAACTAACTCCAGCAAGGCACCAACAGTGGTTGGACAGGCTGCAATCGCCTGCACCATATGCTTCAAGCCATCTTCAATACGACGAGCAATTTCAATTTCGCTTTCGCGTGTGAGCAAATCAACTGTACCCATTTCACGCATATACATACGCACTGGGTCAGTGGTGCGGCCAAAATCAGAATCAACAGTAGCAAGTGCCTGCTCCGCTTCTTCAACCGCATCATCATCAGTCACAGCAGGCGGTGCATCAGACATCAGCAGCACTTCAGCATCAGGTGCTTCTTCATAGACCTGAATACCCATATCGTTAATCATGCCGATAATGCCGTCAATCTGCTCTGAACCCTGCACATCATCCGGCAAGTGGTCATTAATCTCGGCGTAAGTCAGGTAGCCGCGCTCTTTGCCCAATACAATGAGACTTTTAAGACGGGTGCGACGCTCTTCGGCATTCACCTCACTTAATTCCGCGCCTACAAAATCTTCTGCATCTTTTTCAGCTAATTGATCACTTTTCTTTGGTCTTGCCATGACTTACCTCTAAATTAAGCTTGATCGCGCAGCAATAATGCCACACGACGATAAGGTTACCGAACCGCGTATTATAACATCATTAAGCCCTATTTTGGCTGGGTTTATTCCCCATCGATTTCAATAAGGCTTTCTCATCTTCCGTCAGCGCACTCAAGGGTCGCTCGCCTATTTTGGCAAGCAAAATTGTAGATTGTTTTTGAGAATAACTGTCTCGCAGTTGCAAGCGCGTACCGCTCAGCTCCTGCGCCAGATCTAGTGTTTCGTCTAACAAACTTAGCTCACGCTGCAGACTACGCAGTAGTTTGACATCTACTTTATTCTCAAGTGTGTGCAGCAACACCGCAGGTTTTGAATGGGGATGCTGCAGACAAGTTTCAATAATCTGGCGCAATAAAATGTCTTCATCCGACTGACCTGCTATCCAGACCAAATCATCAGCCGAGGCCAAAGCAGGCTGCATGAGCAGCATTAAACAAAACCGCTTTTGCAAAGATAACGTGGTGCGTGTAAGTTTAGGCCTAGCCTGCACTGGCGCTTTGGTCACATCAGGCAGTTTTAACAATGCATGCATTTCCTCAGTCGTCAGCTGCGCCAGCTCAGCCACTTTTTTTCGCAGATAGAGAGCGCTGCGCGGTGCATTGATTTGTTTCATAATCGGCTCTGCCTCATTCAAGAAACGGACTCGATCTTCCTGACTTTGCAGCGGATTATCTTCGCTCAAATGCTGGAGAATGTATTGCGAAAGCGGCAAGGCTGTTTTCATTTCCGCTTCAAATTTCTCCTTGCCAAATTCACGCACGTAAGAGTCCGGATCATGCTCTTTGGGCAAGAATAAAAAACTCAGCTTCAAACCATCAGTCAGCGCTGGCAATGCGTTCATTGCCGCACGCCAGGCGGCAGTGCGCCCGGCATTGTCGCCATCAAAACAAAATACAACTTCGTCGGTTTGGCGCATGAGTTTGGTAATGTGAAACGGCGTAGTTGCGGTGCCCAGTGCAGCAACTGCATATTCGATGCCATATTGCGCCAAGGCCACTACATCCATATAGCCTTCCACCACCAGCGCACGACCTGCATCACGAATGGCACGGCGCGCCAAAAACAAGCCATATAGCTCATGTCCTTTTTGAAACAACGGTGTTTCTGGTGAGTTATAGTATTTTGGCATATCTTCCGGATTAATCACGCGGCCACCAAAACCGATGACCTGACCTTTTTGGTCGTGAATCGGAAACATGATACGGTCGCGAAATCTATCATAACGGCGACCTTGCTCGTTTTGTACCACCAAGCCTGCAGTGGTTAATGCTTCGTTCTCATAGTTGGAGAACACTGACTGCAAATTCTGCCAGCCGGCAGGCGCATACCCAATTTGGAATTTAGCTGCGATTTGACCACTTAAGCCACGACTTTTTAAATACTCAATGGCACGGGGCGACTTTTTGAGTTCGGCTTTATAAAAATTAGCGGCTTGCTGTAGCGACTCCTGCAGACCTAACACCACTTTTTGTGGCGGTCTATCAGCGTCCGGTTTCTCTTGCGGCACGACCATGCCCACACTTTTAGCTAACTCCTCAACCGCTTCGATAAACCCCAAGCCTTGATATTCCATCAAAAAACCAATGGCCGTGCCGTGGGCACCGCAGCCAAAACAATGATAAAACTGCTTGGTGGGACTAACTGTAAAACTAGGGGATTTTTCGTTATGAAACGGACAGCAGGCTGAATAATTTGCGCCGGCTTTTTTAAGCGGTACGCATCTGTCTACCACGTCGACAATGTCAACACGGTTAAGCAGTTCTTGAATAAAAGCCTCTGGAATCATAGTTGGATTTTACCGTTTATTAAAACCCTGCATAGAACATTATGCGCACAAATGCAAAAAGGAGCTTTCGCTCCCTTTTTTAATACATTAACTGTTTAATTAACCCAAATGCGCTTTAATTAAACCAGATATTTTTCCCATGTCTGCTCGCCCTGCTACAAGCGGCTTAATCGCAGCCATTACCTTGCTCATGTCCTTAATGCCGCTGGCACCGGTTTCAGTGACCACTTTTTCCAGAACCGCTTTAATTTCGTCTTCAGTCAACTGCTGTGGCAAATAAGTTTGCAGCACACTCACTTCAAACTTTTCCACATCGGCCAAATCATTACGACTAGCTGATTCGTAGGCAGCAATTGAATCACGGCGCTGCTTGAGCATTTTTTCAATGACCGCAATTACTGCCGTGTCATCTAACTCAATACGCTCATCCACTTCGCGCTGTTTGATGGCAGCTTGCAGCAAGCGAATAGTGCCTAAACGCGCGCTGTCTTTAGCGCGCATGGCACTTTTCATATCTTCAGATATTTGCGCCTTGAGTGACATGGCCAATGACTTTACTAAAAAGTATTAGTAAAGTTTTGCTGGCAATGTTTGCTTCATCAAACGACGGTATTGACGTTTAACTGCAGCTGCAGCTTTGCGTTTACGTTCCCATGTTGGCTTTTCGTAAAACTCGCGTGCGCGAAGGTCGTTCAACAAACCAGTTTTTTCAATTAAACGTTTAAAACGACGCAATGCAACGTCAAACGGCTCATTTTCTTTTACACGTACACTAGACATTCGGTCTCTCTTAGCAACTATAAATATTGGTTAAAACTCAAGTTGAGCAAACTACATGACTCACAAACTCGAGAAAAGTCCGCCATTTTAATCGTATAATTGTTTTTATTCAATCACTTTTATTGGATTGGTTTATTTTTGAATGATGTATTTTTAGTGAGGCAACATAAATGTTAGTGCTAGGCATTGAATCTTCATGCGATGAGACCGGGATTGCACTTTATGACACTGAACAAGGGTTATTAGCACATGCTCTGCACTCACAAGTGGAGATGCATGCAGAATATGGCGGCGTGGTGCCTGAGCTTGCCTCACGCGACCACATTCGTCGCGTATTGCCGCTCACCGAAGCCACGCTAAAACAAGCCAATAAAAGCCTGCAAAACATTGATGCAATTGCCTATACGCAAGGTCCGGGGTTATCGGGTGCGCTGCTGGTAGGCACCAGTTTCGCCGAAGCACTGGCATTTAGTCTAGACGTTCCTACGATTCAGGTGCATCACCTTGAAGGTCATTTGCTGGCGCCCCTGCTAGAAGATAATCCGCCCGAATTTCCATTTGTTGCCTTGCTGGTTTCTGGCGGCCACAGCCAACTCATGCGCGTGGATGGTATTGGCGAATATGAATTGCTGGGCGACACACTGGATGACGCTGCCGGTGAAGCCTTCGATAAAACCGCCAAATTACTTGGCTTGGGTTACCCGGGCGGCCCGGCATTATCCAAACTGGCACAAAGTGGAAAAGCGCGTTTCAAATTACCCAGACCCTTGCTCAACAGCGGTGACTTGAATTTCAGTTTTAGCGGTTTAAAAACTTCGGTACTAACACTGGTCAGCCAGCATCAGCCATTGGATGAAAGCACCAAGGCTGACATTGCCTGGGAGTTTCAGGAATCGGTGACCGAAGTGCTTACCACGAAATGCATGCATGCTTTGCGCGATACAGGACTGGACAGCTTAATTGTTTCGGGCGGAGTTGGCGCGAATGCCAGATTACGCGAAAAACTTAATGCTGCTACCAAACGTCGCGGCTGCAAAGTGAGTTATCCAAGGCTAGAGTTTTGCACCGACAACGGCGCCATGATTGCTTTTGCAGGTGCGATGCGCTTGCTTGCCAGCCAAAATCCAGCCTCACAAAATCATGGCTTCAGCGTAAAACCTCGTTGGAACCTGAACGAACTTCAGGCGCCATAACGCCTATTTATTTTTGCCAAAACCGGATTCAGTACCTGCAACTAATTTCTGAATATTGCTTCTATGGCGCCAAATCAAAAACACAGACATCACCACAACGGTGACGATGTAATCCTGATATGGCAGCAAATACCATGCGTAGACCGGTGCCAGCAGAGCTGCCACTATTGCACTCAATGAAGAATAGCGCGATGCCGAAAATACTACCAGCCACGTCGCTAGTGCTGCCAAACCCAACCAAGATGATATCGCCAACATCACACCTAGCGCAGTCGCAACACCTTTTCCACCCTTAAAGCCATGATAAATTGGATACAAATGTCCGAAAAATACGGCCAAACCTACACCGCTCACAACCCACATCAGCATGCCAGATTGCAGCGCTATCCACACCGGGAACCAGCCTTTGAACACATCACCCAGCAAGGTCAGAATTGCCGCCATTTTTTTGCCACTGCGCGCGACATTGGTGGCACCGATATTGCCACTTCCCACAGTGCGGGGGTCTGGCAAGCCATAGAGTTTGCTGACCAAAATGCCAAATGCGATTGAACCAACCAAATAAGCGCCAACAATCCAAATGGCGGGAACTAGGGCTACAGGGATAAAACCTAACTCATTCATAAAGGCACCTCTAAAAAATCATATTGCTCATACTGCGTTGCTCAACCAAAACTTGTGCTCACATCACTTCCGCATGCCGCGCCCAATTTTTGGGTTCGCGCCTTGCCTGATATTGAAATCTGTATTTTTTAAAGATACCTTTCAAGCACTTTTATCAGTTAGAATTTTTCAAGCATTCTAAACCATGAGCATATCCGAGGCATTATATTTTATGGACACCATATTTTTAAGCGAAGTCAAAGTGCAAACCAAACTCGGCGTTCCCGATTGGGAGCGTATGGTGGAGCAAACCATTATTCTGGATATTGAAATTGACTACGACTTAAGTAAAGCCTGCACTAGTGACGATGTAGCGGACACTATTGATTACGGACAAGTGGTAGGACGCATACGTGAAACACTGCAAAAAAATAGTTTCAAATTAGTGGAAGCGCTGGCAGAACATGTCTGTCAACTCATCTTATCGGAATTCAATGCCGCTAAAGTCAAAATCAAAGTTGCCAAACCAGCAATATTGCCAGGACTGAAGGCACTAGGGGTTGTCATTCAACGCGGTTCAAATACTAAATAAATTAACCTCTAGGGTGATGCTGACTGTGCAGTTTTTTCAGACGCTCACGCGCCACATGCGTGTAAATCTGCGTGGTTGAAATATCCGAATGCCCCAGCAACATCTGCACTACGCGCAAATCTGCTCCATGATTCAATAAGTGAGTAGCAAAAGCATGCCGCAGCACATGCGGTGACAGATGTTTTTGAATGCCCGCTAATACAGCATAACGTTTTATCAAATACCAAAATGCCTGACGTGTCATAGCCTCGCCGCGATTCGTCACAAACAAGGCATCACTTAAACGTTTTTGCAGAATCTCTGGTCGCGCTTGTTTGAGATAACGACCTATCCAATCGGCCGCCTCTTCACCCATGGGCACCAAGCGTGTTTTGCTGCCCTTACCCGTCACCCGCACCACCGCATCTGCCAAGCTCACTTCCGTCGTTTTAATTCCCACCAACTCCGAAACGCGCAAACCGCAGGCATATAACAACTCCAGCATGGCTCTGTCGCGTAATCCGGCTGGCTCATTAATATCGGGCGCTTTAAGCAAGGCAACCACTTCATCTTCGCTCAAACTCTTGGGTAAACTGCGCGGCAATTTAGGCGACTCAATCTGTAATGTGGGATCTACGCTGATTTTACTTTCGCGCAGACAATAACGATAAAACCGACGCAGACTGGCTATCAAGCGCCCGATGCTGCGCGGTTTGCTGTGCGGATATTTAACCGCCAAGTACTGCTGAATATCTGCCTGAGTAGCACTGAGCAGTTGTTGATGCTGGTTGTAGAGCCATAGCACAAATGCAGTTAAATCCTGACGATAACTACTCAGGGTGTTTTTCGACAGACCGTCTTCTAACCACAAATGGTCAATAAACTCATCTAACTCCAGCAGATCTTTTTCGCTAATGCTACGCTCGGTCGCTAGTGTATGCTCACTCACAGACGCACACCTTCATGTTGCAACAGCCATTGTTTAATGTGTAAGCCACCCTGTTGACTTTGCATAAAACCACCCAAGCCACTTTGCGCCACAACTCGGTGACAGGGCACTACCAAAGGCAGATTGTTGGCGCCACAGGCGTTGGCAACCGCTCTGGGGCCTGAGCCTACTGCGTTTGCCAACTCGCCATAAGTGCGCACTTGTCCGCAGGGAATGGCGGCAATCGCCTGCCATACACGCTGCTGAAAAGCGGTGCCATGTTGCGACAACGGAATATTAAACGTTTGATGCGGATTTTGCAGATACGCCATGATTTGCTGACACACTTGTTTTACCAATATGTTTGAAGATTGCTTGGTGACTTGAAGCGAATCAGAGGGTGGCCGAACCAGTAACTCTATCGCTAACTGGTTATTATGCACACTCACAGCCACTGCCCCGAACGGGGTTTGAATCATTGCGTCGTCAGTCGTCATAAGCAGATGTTAAACTAAAGCTGGTGGCACGCAAACCTTAGCTTATAAAAAATTTGGATGATAAAAAACCCCAACGACTTACATCTGTTGGGGTTTTGAAAAATCCGCTTAAATTAAGCGTTTTCTGTTGGCGCCATGACCTCTTTGTCGCGTGCCACCAATTTTTCTTTAATACGTGCTGATTTACCTGAACGCTCACGCAAGTAGTAAAGTTTCGCACGACGTACATCACCACGACGTTTCACTTCAATGCTAGCGATCAATGGTGAGTAAGTTTGGAATGTACGCTCTACGCCTTCACCTGAAGAGATTTTACGCACGATGAATGATGAGTTCAAACCACGGTTACGTTTAGCAATCACTACACCTTCGTAGGCCTGTACACGTTTACGGTTACCTTCAACCACGTTAACGCCTACCACTACGGTGTCGCCTGGTGCGAAGTCAGGAATGCTTTTGCCTAAACGGGCAATTTCTTCCTGTTCCAACATTTTAATAATATCTGCCATTTTACTTATCCACTGGTTTCCCTATGTGGTTCCTTTTAGTTATGAAAGTCTCGTTCCTGCTAATCATCTTGCGATAGCAGCCTAGACTCCTCTTTCGTCAACGACCTTACGGCCAATAAATCGGGACGTTGGTCCCGGGTTCTCTGCAATGACATTTTTAAACGCCACTGCTTGATCTTTGCGTGATTACCTGACATCAACACTTCAGGTACTTTTACGCCTTTATATTCTTCCGGTCTGGTGTAATGCGGGCAATCCAGCAAACCATTAACAAATGAATCTTCAATGGCTGAATCACTATCACCCAAGCTGCCCGGCAGCTGGCGAATAATTGCATCCATCAGCACCATCGCAGGCAATTCACCACCGCTTAGTACATAATCACCGATGGAGATTTCCTCATCCACCTCGGCATCAATCAAGCGCTGATCAACACCTTCATATCGGCTGGCCAGTATCACCAAGCTTTGTTTTTTACTTAACTGCATCACCTTGTCATGCGTGAGCGGCTTGCCTGCCGGTGACACATGCACAACCCAAGGCGTTCTATTCTCTGCGATTTGCGCCGCTTTTGCAGCTTGAATCGACTTTTCCAGCGGCTCAATCAGCATCACCATACCGGGGCCACCGCCATAAGGCCTGTCATCGACCGTCTTATGGTTATCCGTAGTGAAATCACGCGGATTCCAATACTGCATTGCATAAATGTTTTGCTGCAACGCTCTGCTGGTAATGCCGTATTGCGTCACCGCATCGAACATTTCAGGAAACAAAGTAACGATATCAAATCTATACGTCATACTTTGATTGCCAAACTAAAACTCTGGATCCCAATCGACCAGCATTGTTTTTGCCTGCAAATCCACTTCCAGTACGACCGATGCAATAAATGGCAGCAATCTTTCGATAGGCTTGCCTTTTGCTTGTCCATCTGCCGGCACCGACTCATCCGAGCGCACCGCAATCACATCATTAGCTCCGGTTTCCAACACATCGTGTATCACGCCAAAATCCACACCTTGCAGATTTTTAACACGTACACCGATCAAATCTGACCAGTAATATTCATTTTCATCCGGCTCTGGCAACCATGACCTTGGCACTGCAATCTGTTGCCCTTTGCATGCAAATGCCGCATCACGGTCATCAATACCCTGCAACTTTACCAGAATGACATCATTGTGAATTTTGGCGGTTTCAACTTCCATCTCGCGCCAGCTATCACCTTTGCCCAGCCACCAGTTGTCATAATCAAACAGGCCATCAATAGCTTCTGTATCAGGCACAACTTTAAGCCAGCCAAAAACGCCGTAGGGCGCAACAACGCGCCCCATGACTACCATCACATCATCTGCCAAAATCTAAATCCAATCTGAATTGATCCAATCTACCTTGGCTTATTCACTTGCAGGCCTGCATACACAGACCTGAGCGATTAAGCGTCAGCAGCTGGCTCTTCAGTGGCAGCTGGTGCTTCTTCTGCAGCGGCTGCGGCTTCTTTAGCAGCTTCGGCTTCGGCAGCGGCTTGTGCATCAGCTTCTGCTTTAGCAGCGTCAGCAGCAGCTTTCAATTTAGCGGCTTCTTCTGCAGCGGCTTTAGCTTTTTTCGCTTCAACTTTAGCAGCGTCTTTAGCTTTAGCAGCAATCGCAGCCTCTGGGCCTTTAGCATGGAATTTCACCAGACGTGCAACTGTGTCAGACAGTTGAGCACCGTTGTTTTGCCAGTGAGCAACACGCGCCAAGTCGATACGTAAGCCTTCAGCATTTGCGCTGGCTGATGGATTGTAAAAACCAACACGCTCAATAAAGCGGCCATCACGACGGTTACGTGAGTCAGCTACAACCACGTTGTAGAAAGGAGTTTTTTTCGCGCCACCACGAGCTAAACGAATAATAACCATAATCTTTGTTCTCTTTTAGAAAAATTTAAAGCAGAAAGGCGCGGATTTTACGTTATTTATGCGTTGTTTGGCAAGCGATTTATCTATCTAATTTATAGATTGTTTTCGCATTGTGTTTGAGATTTAACACTACCAGCAACGACAACACAAAAGCTTGCCTGAAAATTGCACCGAAAGGCTTACCAGTATTCAATTAAGACTGGTTTTGATAACGCGTGGGGTCAGGCAGCCCTGCTGCCAAAAAGCCTTCTCGACGTAAACGGCAAGAATCACACACCCCGCAAGCCTCACCGGCGCTATTGGCCTGATAACAGGAAACGGTCATGGCGTAATCCACCCCTAGAGAACTACCCAATTGCACTATCTGTGCTTTGGTCATATCAATCAAAGGGGCATGTACCGTGATGGTTTTACCTTCCACGGCACTCTTGGTCGCCAAATTTGCCATATTCTGGAACGCTTTGACATACTCACCACGACAGTCTGGATAGCCTGAATAATCCAGCGCATTCACACCGATAAAAATATCCTGCGCTTCCAGTACTTCCGCCCATGCCAAAGCCAAAGACAGCATAATGGTATTCCGCGCAGGCACATAGGTCACCGGAATCCCTTCAGAGGCAGTCTCAGGCACCGCGATAGCATCATCCGTCAGCGCGGAGCCGCCAAATAGAGATAAATCCAGCTGTGCTGTTTTGTGAGCTTTTGCCCCCAGCAGCTGTGCCACTTGTTTTGCTGCATTTAATTCTGCGATGTGGCGCTGATGATAATCTAGACTCAGGCAGTAACACTCGTAGCCCTGATTGCGTGCATAGGCCAGCACCGTCGCAGAATCCAGTCCACCTGACAACAGCACGACTGCACGTAGTGATTGTTTGGTATTAGCATTCATTTTTCAAACGCCCGGTTTTTCGCCCCAGAGAATCTTGTGGAGCTGGACTTGCATGCGCACCGGCAGTTGGTCTGCCACTATCCAGTTTGCCAAGTCGGTAGGATTAAGCTGACTGTAAACCGGCGAAAACAGCACCGGACACTTTTTATTGAGTTGATGCTGGCTCAATATATCTTTTGCCCAGTCGTAATCAGCACGACCGCACAGGACGAATTTCACTTCATCGCTGGCTTTGAGCTGCTGCAAATTGGGCCAGAAGTTATTTTCCAGCTCGCCGGAATCAGGGCTTTTAATATCCAAAATCACCGACACACGCTTATCCACCGGGCTGATATCAATGGCACCACCGGTTTCCAACGAAACGCTGTATCCGGCATCACATAACTCTTTCAGTAGCACCAAGCAGGCTTTCTGCGCCAACGGCTCGCCACCAGTTACCGTGACATACTGCGTACCATAGTCTGCTACTTTAGTCATAATTTCACTGATTTCCATATTGCTGCCACCACTGAATGCATACGCTGTGTCGCAATAGACGCAGCGCATCGGGCAACCAGTGAGGCGCACAAACACCGTGGGCAAACCAATTCGGCTGGACTCTCCTTGCAGAGAATGGAAAATTTCGTGGATTTTAAGTTTCATTAGGATTCGTTGATAGGAGCTACGCCAAAAAGAAAATAGCGCCAAACTAAGGTTGGCGCTATTTTATCTCAAAACAAACAATACGCTAAACTCAATAGACTAAACTCAATAGACTAAACTCAAGCTGGCTAACTAAATATTTCAACAGGCAAATGTTCAATAGCCAAATGTTTTAATTAGAGATTAGCCGATGGCCTCTAACGATTTCAATCGTTTTTGCGCGGTTGGTGTCACGCCACTGTCAGGATATTTCTTGATTAATTCTCGCAGCGTTTTTTTAGCGTTGGTGACCTGTCCCAGCTGAATCTGGCTGTTGGCCATATTCAACATCGCATCTGGCGCTTTAGCGCTGTCCGGGTGCGCATCCAACAATTTTTGCTGGGTGGCAATTGAAGATTTGTAATTTTTCAGCGCGAATTGCGAATAACCCAAACCATACAGCGCATCTGACACCAATGTACTGTTGGGATAATCTTTCAAGAATTTATCGTAAGCTGCAAAAGCGTCTTTATGCTTGGCGTCCTTAGAAAAACCATGCGCCTGTTGCAGCAATTTTTGCTCTTCGGATTCTTTTTCTGCAGCCGCTTTGTCAGCACTTGCAGGCGCAGCTGTATCTGTCGCGGCTGGTGCGGCAGCAGCTGGCGTCGATTCAAGCTTGCGCAGACGAGTGTCCGTGTCGGTATACAAATCTTTTTGGCGTTGCTGAGCCAGTTCCAGATTATGTCTCGCCAATTCCAAATCACCGTTCAATCGGGCGATTTCCTGCTTTAATGCTTCTACTTGTGTTTGCATTTCAACAAGGCCATTTTTAGCAATCGCCTCTAATGCAGTCACTCTTTGCTCCAAAGCCTGTTGCTTGGCTTTAATCTCACTCAAGGCAGACTGAGTCGCCTGATTCTGAGTTTGCATGCTTTTTTCAACTTCAAGGATTTTCTTTCGCGCTTCGGTATCGTCAAACAAAGCCGCATGGCCGCTGTAAGAAAATATTTGGGCTGTTAAAAACAGGCTAGTCAGAATCAGTTTTTTCATGTTTTAGCGCTCTACTCTTACTTATTCGCCTTCGTAAACAATATCAACTCGGCGGTTAGTTTGATGACAGGCTTCATCAGCGCAACCTGCTGCTGCTTTCTCTTCACCAAAGCTTACCGTCTCAATCTGCTGATCTTTAACACTCAACAAGTTCAGTGATTTTTTCACTGCTACTGCACGGCGCTGACCAAGTGATAAGTTGTATTCGCGTGTGCCGCGCTCGTCGGCATTACCTTGCAGAATAACCTTAGCGTTTGCATGCTCGCTCAAATATTTTGCATGCGCCTCAATCAACGGACGGAACTCTTCTTTCACCGTATCCTTATCAAAGTCAAAGTAGATGCTGCGTTTAGATAAAATATTGTTCGGATCAGTGAGAGGATTACCGCTCACTGCAGCATCATTAGCTGCCGCAGTATCTGCACCAGCGCCATTTGAAGCTGGCGCTGCAGGTTCAGAAGCTGTCTGCGGACTTTTATCTTCAACCGCTGCTGGCTTATCAGCCATAGGGGTGCTTTTACAAGCTGACAATGCCATCGCCAGAATCAAACTCCCTAAGAGTTTTTTATTTAAGATGCTATTGTTCATTTTATTCTCCTCAAATTTAAGTTGCCGATTCGCAACTATCAGTTCGCAACATTGAAAACCGCTTCAATGAGCACTAATTCAACAAAGGGCCCCACGCAGGTTCGCGAATATCACCACCAGACTCGCTCAAGCGCTGCTTGACCCTGCCATCTGCTGACACCGCAGCCAAAGCACCACGGCCAGCTGCTCTTGTCGCATAAAGTATAACACGGCCGTTGGGCGCAAAACTTGGCGACTCGTCCTGTCCGCCTTGACTCAAAATCTGGACTTGACCACCGATTAAATCCTGTACCGCAATGCTGTAACGGCCACCATCTTTGCGCACTGTTGCCAATGTCTTACCATCAGATGAGATACGAGGGCTTAAGTTATGGTCACCTTGGAAGGTAACACGCTGCGCTGCGCCACCCAATACTGAAACCTTGTAAATTTGAGGATTACCGCCACGGTCAGAAGTGAAATAAATCCATCTGCCATCCGGCGACCATACCGGCTCGGTGTCAATCGCACCGCTTTGAATCAGTTGCTTTAAGCCTGTACCATCAGCGTTTATGATGTAAATCTGTGAGTTTGCAGAATGGCTTAATACAATCGCCAGCTTAGTGCCATCGGGTGACCAGCTGGGCGCACTGTTATTCCCTTTAAAGCTTGCCAATGTGAAACGCTGACCAGTGGTAAGCGATTGCACAAATATAATCGGCTTTTTCTTTTCAAAAGACACGTAGGCAATCTTAGTACCATCGGGTGACCAGGCCGGTGAAATAATTGGCTCATTGGATGCCACAACGGTTTGTGGATTCATGCCATCGGCATCGGCAATCTGCAGCGAATAACGTTTATTCACTTTATTGATATAAGCGATGCGACTAGCAAAAATAGGCCCTTCGCCGGTTAATTTCTGATAAATCTCGTCTGCAATTTTATGTGCAGTCAGTCTTAACTGATTGGGGGTAATGTTGTATTCCATGCTGACTAGCGATGATTGTTTGAGCACATCACCCAAGCCAAACGTGACTTTCAAACGGTTGCCAGGCAATGCAGTGATATTACCCACAGTAATCGCCTGCGCCTGCAGCACCGCCCATTCTGGGTATTTCACTTGTGACAACTCGCTCGGACGGCTTGCAACTCCTGCGGTTTCCAGCACACGAAACAAACCGCTGCGGCGCAAATCAGCAGCAATAATGTCTGCCATTTTCTCCTGCGTTGCAACCCCAGCCTGCGTAAATGGAACAATGGCAATTGGTATCTGCTGCGCACCACCGCCGGTAATTTCAATTTCAAGCGCGGCGTTTGCCAGTGTGCTCACTGATAAACCCAGCATCAAGAACAAAGGCTGAAATAATTTAAACAGTTTTTTCATGGGCAGGCTTAGTGTTGTATGTGAGATTAAAAATTTTACTGTAATCGTTTCAGCATTAACAGTTATCAAAATATATTTATCCAAATTGACAAGGATATGTCTAAAAGTTTAGTACTGTGGAATAACGACTACAACTACTCATTAGGGCGGAATGTGAGCTTGAGGTTCCTGAATTCTGTAAACAATGCTGGATCAGATGGTAATGGCAGGGGCTCCGAAACGCGAATCGCACGCTCAACTGCGTCGTCGCAGGCCGCGTTGCCACTTGATTTCACCAATTTTGGCGAACCACTCAGCTCACCCGTAGGAATTAAACCTATTTCAAATTTCAGCTCCGGATTAGCGCTACCGCATAACGACTTATTTACGTTGCCGCGAATTTTGGCCTGAATTTTGGCCTTAAATTCATTCACTTCACCCGCACTCGCGGCAGAAACTTTAGGCACACCTGAATTCTTAGCTTCTATCGCTTTATCCTCATTCAACAGGGCTTGCTGCAACTTCTTAATCGCCTCACTATTATCTTTAGACGGCTCTTTTGGAGCGTTCTTTAAATCTTCCTGACGCATTTGTTCCAGCAGTTGTTTGCGTACCTGTTCTGCTTTCAAATCCGGTTTAGGTGGTTCTTTTTTCTGCGCTTGTTTCACTGGTTTTTTCTCAATCGCAATTTCGGGCTGTGGTTCTGATTTGGGTTCCGGTGCTGGCGGCGGCTCTACTTTAACAGGTTCAGGAGTCGGCTCCGGCTTAACTGGCTCTGGCGGTGGAGTCACCTCTACAGGCGCGGGTTGCAAGGTTTCTGTAGGCAGACTATCCCATAGCTCTACCTGCGCAATGCTGACCGCATGAGTGGTTTTCCAATTAAATGAAATTAACAGCGCTCCCAGCAACAGCACGTGCACCATCACCGACAATATGCCGGCTTTGATTGAGTCTGGGGTTTCACGTGCACGCAACATCATTTCAAGCAATACCTACAAGGGCTTTAATAGCAGTCCCACTTTATCGACCTGATTGGTTTTCAATACATCCATTACACCAATCACATCTTCATATTTAACACTTTTGTCAGCAGCAATCACCACTGAACGTTCGGGCGATTTCGCCAACTGGTTTTTCACTTCCGCCAGCATGGCGTCACGCGGCAGGCTTTTACCCTCCAATTCGATAGCACCATCTTTCTTCACGGTGACCACAACCGGCGGCAGTTTAGGCTGATTTAAACTTTGGCCTGCACCTGGCAGTTCCACCACACCGGGGTTAGTCATGGGCGCTGTAACCATGAAAATGACTAACAACACCAAAGTTACGTCGATATAGGGCACGACGTTAATCTGATTCATCATGCGACGTTTGCGTGTACGGGACATCGTATTCTGCCTTTATGACTTACGTTGCAGGATATTGGTAAACTCTTCCATAAAACTCTCGTAGCGTACCGAGAGTCTATCTACCGAACTGGCAAAACGGTTGTACGCAATCACTGCTGGAATCGCGGCGAACAGACCAATCGCTGTAGCTACCAGAGCCTCTGCAATCCCCGGAGCCACTTGCGTGAGCGTGGCCTGTGCCACATTGGACAGGCCGCGGAACGCATTCATGATACCCCATACTGTGCCAAACAAACCGATATAAGGACTGACCGAACCTACTGACGCCAAAAACGGTAGATGTGCGTCCAAGTCATCCATCTCACGATTATAGGCAGCGCGCATGGCACGACGCGCACCTTCCATCACATCGGAAACTTCCATTCGTGCCTGCTGCTTATGCCGTACATATTCTTTAAAACCAGCTTCAAAAATACTGGCCATACCCTGCGGCTTGCGACGGCCTGCCGTCACACCTTCATATAATTTATTCAAATCGCCGCCCGTCCAGAAAGTCTCTTCAAAACTTTCGGCATTTTTTTCAGCGCGTTTGATGCTGGCCACTTTGATAAAAATGTACCACCATGAAAATAGTGACGTCACCACCAATATCAGCATCACCAATTGCACGGGCAGACTGGCACCGGCAATCAGGGTGTAAAACGACATATCACTGTTTGCGTTCATCATTTCTCCACATTATCGATTCAAATTAAAGCGTTTAAGTTAAAGCGTCCAGGTTAAAGTGTCCAAGTGAACCTGTTTAGCATAAGTTTCATAAAAAGTTTTTCAACATTGCCGATTTAATATCAACAGGAATCGCCACCGGCTTGAAGCTATCGGCATCCACAAAGGCCAGCTTTACGCTCGCCTCAATCAAAACCGTATCGCCACGTGTGATTGTCTGCTGCATTTCCAAACTGCCGCGACCAATTTTGCTAATATTGCAGACAATCTGCAGCATATCGTTAAAATAAGCCGGCGCTCTAAAAGCAATATGCATGCTGTGTACCACAATAATCACCCCCAGCATTGCTCGCAACTGCGGCTGTTCAAAACCCAAGTGCCTTAACCACTCAGTGCGGGCGCGCTCCATAAAGTTCAGATAATTGGAGTGATAAACCACACCGCCGGCGTCGCTGTCTTCATAGTAAACGCGTATCGGCCAGTAAAAGACAGGGTGGATATTTTCAGTCTCGTTACGCATGAATATTATTGCTGCCAAAGCTCACCGTTCGCCAGAGATGACGGCACAGCCAAACCAAAATGCTGATATGCCTGACTGGTGGCGACACGTCCACGCGGCGTGCGCATGAGATAACCTTGTTGAATCAAGTAAGGCTCAAGCACATCTTCTATGGTGTCGCGCTCTTCGCCAATCGCAGCCGCCAGATTGTCTAGCCCCACTGGTCCACCGCCAAATTTTTCCAGCACCGCCAGCAGCAGTTTTCTGTCCATCACATCAAATCCCAGCTTATCAACATCCAGCATTTTGAGTGCAGCATCGGCAATGTCAGCAGTGACCACACCATCCGCTTTTACTTGTGCATAGTCACGCACGCGACGCAATAAGCGGTTGGCGATACGCGGTGTGCCGCGAGAACGCTTGGCAATTTCCAGCGCACCGCTGTTGTCCATTTCTACTTCCAGCAAACCTGCAGAGCGCTGGACAATGCGTCCTAGTTCAGCAGAGGTATAAAACTCCAGACGTGAGACAATGCCGAAGCGGTCACGCAAAGGATTGGTCAGCATACCTGCACGTGTGGTTGCACCCACCAACGTAAACGGCGGCAGATCAAGACGCACGCTGCGTGCAGCCGGGCCCTCGCCTATCATGATATCTAGTCGATAGTCCTCCATGGCTGGATATAAAATCTCTTCCACCACGGGTGACAAACGATGAATTTCATCGATAAACAAGACATCATTAGGCTCAAGATTGGTCAATAATGCGGCCAAATCTCCGGCACGTTCTAGCACCGGGCCGGAAGTCTGACGCATATTCACACCCATTTCCTTGGCAATAATATGCGCCAGCGTGGTTTTACCTAAACCTGGCGGGCCAAACAGCAAAACATGGTCTAGTGCCTCACTGCGGCCACGCGCGGCATTAATGAAAATCTCCAGCTGCGCACGCGCTTTTTCCTGACCGATATATTCATCCAGAATCTTAGGGCGCAGTGCGCGCTCCAACGCTTCTTCCTGCGGACTAACGCTCTCGGCAGCAATTAAACGATCGGTTTCTATCATAAAACTTATCTATTCTCTCTGTGCTGCAATGCAACCCAATGTGAAATCAGGGTTAATCCTACAGCCAATAAAGTGGGGCCTAAAAATATACCAATAAAGCCAAAGGCAATTGCACCGCCCAGCACACCCAACACAACTAATAGCAAAGGCAAATGTGAAGAATGACTTATCAGAATCGGTTTAATCACGTTATCGACTGTGCTGATAGCGAGCAAACCATACAAAGCCATAAACACTGCCCAACCGTGATCGCCATGATTAAATAGCCAAAGTGCTGTGCCGCCCCATACCAGAGGTGGTCCAATAGGAATAACTGACAGGAAAAATGTCGCCAAAGCCAGCAGCAGCGGCACAGGGGCTCCTGCCAGCCAAAAGCCGAATAAAGCAACGGTGGATTGTGCCAACGCTGTACCAAAAATACCTAACATCACACCTTTAACGGTGCTGCATGATAGTGTAAGCATTTCCTCACCCAATTCACCGCCTAACCTGTGCACCATCAAAAATACTGCCTTGCCAAGACTACGACCATCTCGGTAAAAAAAGAACGCAATAAACGCCACCAGCAGCATCTGTACGAATCCGCCCATCAGCATCTGAACTGCGTGCAGCATAAATTTTCGCAATGGCTCGGCATACTGGCTTAAGAGTTTTGTCAGCTCTTCATGGCCAACCACTGCACGCTGCCAAGCATCTGTCAGCTGCTGTCCAATGAATGGTAAGTCCATAAGCCACTCAGGCGCTTGAGGCTGCAGATTTTGTAACGTGGATTGAATTTCATCCATCAGAATGGCAACCGATTCTGCCAAGCTCGTCGCCAGATAAGCCATCGGGATGATAACTGCCACCGATAAAAACAAGGTCATGGTCATCGCGGCCAAACCATCTCGCTTTCCCAAACGCAGCCACAAACGGTGATACATCGGCCAGGTAAACACGCAGAATACGGCAGCAAACAAAACGGCGGCCATAAAAGGCCGCAGCACATAAAAACAACCAACAATCAGCAGGGCGATTAATGCAATGCGTGCAATTTGGTTGGTGTTGATCATTAGTTAACTCATCTCAAAGTGAGCAGTTTTTGAAGTGAGTGATTTTCAATATCCAACTCCAATCACTCCAATTTAATTTCATGCACAAATTTTAACCCAAAATGTGGCCTCAAAACGTGCTTAATCAATCATTTGGAAAGCAATTTCAATGCTTGCTTGATACCGTCGCTAACACTGGCATCTTTATCCAGCAACTTCACTGCGGCCAGCGCTTCTCTTTCGTTGTAGCCTAAAGCCAGCAATGCGTTCAGTACATCACTGCTCATAGATTTTGGCTGGTTGGCATTCATGGCGGCAACCCCTTCCAGCGTAAACTTATCCTTCAGTTCCAGCAGCAAGCGTTCGGCAGTTTTTTTGCCCACCCCCGGCACGCGTGTCAGCATGCCAGTCTCCTGCAGCGCAACTGCCTGTACTAAATCGTCAATTGAAAGCCCACTCAAAATAGACAAAGCTGATTTCGCGCCGATTCCGTTTACCTTGAGCAACTGCCTAAAGGTTGTGCGCTCCTGCTGCGTGGCAAATCCATACAAAAGCTGAGCATCTTCACGCACCACAAAATGGGTGAGCAGCGTCACTTTTTCAGCGACTGCCGGTAATTGATAAAAAGTGCTCATGGGTACTTCGCACTCGTAACCCACGCCATTGCAGTCAATCAGCACCAGCGGTGGTGTTTTTTCGAGCAAAATTCCATGTATACGACCAATCATGCGTGTTCCTATAAATAATATGCGCTAACAATAGCGCAAGGCCTGCCGCACAGGCAAGCCTTGAAATTTTTTTGATGATATTGAAGTAAGATGAACGGCAACTCGAATGATTGTATTAAATTAATCGGCCACCACGAACGCGATAGCCTGCGGTAGCAAGCTTGCCTAAACCTTGTCCGCCATGCGCATGACAGATGGCGCAAGCCAGTGCATCAGCTGAATCGGGTTTAGGTGCTGCTGGCAGATTTAACAGGCGCTTTACCATCTCCTGTACCTGTTCTTTTTGTGCATGACCGTTGCCTACTACGGACTGTTTCACCTGCAAGGCCGTATATTCAGCCACACTCAGATTGCGAATGACTGCCGCGCTAATCGCTGCACCACGCGCCTGACCCAATAGCAGTGTGGATTGCGGATTGACGTTGACGAAGACTTTTTCAATCGCGACCTGCTGCGGCTGATAAGTATCAATCACCTCAAACAAGCTTTCCAGAATCACCTTCAGTCTCGCAGGAAGCTCTTCTCGGTCATCCTCACCCCCTACCGGATTTTTCTTGGCGCTTGCGGTTTTGATTGTGCCACTCGCAACATATGAGATTTTCTCGCCGACTTTTTCAATCACGCCAAAGCCGGTAAGCCGTAGACCTGGGTCTATACCCAAAATTCTGATGCCGTTCAAATTCTTCTCGAATATATGACTAGCATCGCAATGCAACCCTAGTCTTCAATCACGGCTGAAGTATAGACTTCCTGCACATCGTCCAAGTCTTCCAGCGCGTCTAGAATTTTCTGCATTTTCACGGCATCGTCACCGGTGAACTCGACTTCATTCATGGCTTTCATGGTAACTTCGGCCAGCACCGCTTTTAGACCGGCAGCTTCCATTGCTTCTTTTACCGCCACAAAGTCATTCGGTGGTGTAATCACTTCGATACTGCCGTCATCATCGGTGACCACATCTTCAGCACCCGCCTCCAGTGCAATTTCCATCACTTTGTCTTCTGATGTACCGGGTTCATAAACCAGACTGCCACAGTGCTTGAACATAAACGCAACGGAGCCATCTGTACCCAGATTGCCGCCAAACTTGGTCAGCGCGTGACGTACGTCAGCCACTGCACGCTGTTTATTGTCAGTTAGGCAGTCAATGATGATGGCGGCACCGTTGATGCCATAACCCTCATAACGGATTTCTTCGTAGTTAACGCCTTCCAGTTCACCGGTACCTTTTTTAATCGCACGCGTGATGTTATCGGATGGCATGTTTTCTTCTTTTGCCAGCGCCACAGCGGCACGCAGACGTGGATTCATGTTGGGGTCGCCACCACCCAAACGGGCAGAAACGGTAATTTCTTTGATGATTTTTGTGAAGATTTTGCCGCGTTTAGCATCTTGACGACCTTTGCGGTGTTGGATATTTGCCCACTTACTATGACCAGCCATGCCCGGACCCTTTAAATACTAATCAAATAAAGGTGATTTTATCACAGGCACTGTTGCAATTTAACGCTAGAAATGTATCGCTGGGCTTGAAGGAAAAATGAGCCTATTCCTGCGCCATCGCCGGATCAATCGGCGTATGTTTGCGGATGCTAATAATTGAGATGATGACTAAGGAGGCTGCAATCAATGCCATGCCTATCAGCTCAGTCGTGCTAGGCACTTCATTCAGCTGTATCCATGCCGCTACCACGCCAATGACCGGAGCAAGCATCGATGACATGCTGGCAACACCTGCGCTCAAGCGCTGCAATGCATACAGCCATAATAGCCAAGCCAGCGCATTACAGAATACTGAGTTAAAAATAACAGCCCCAACAAAATAGGGCGTCCATTGAATTTCCGGTGCCGGAATCATGAATGCGGCAATCGCCAGCGGCACCGAGCCGAATAACATTTGCCATGCGGTGAGTGTGAGTAAATCCAGGTCAGGCTCCCGCTGGTGTAATTTTTTAGCCACTATCACTGACATCGCCCAAAATACCCCTGACATGACTGCCAAGAACATGCTGAATGTGTCAGTACCTAAGTGCATCGGATCTAATATAAACAGCATGCCCATGGTAGAGAGCACGGCAGCTGGCCATTGCAAGCCACGCAGTTTTTCACCCAACAGCGGCCACGCCAGTACCATCACCCAAAACGGCATGGTGTAAGTCAGCACCGCTGTTTTACCCGCGCCGCCTTCGACCAGCGCCCAGATTAGCAGGCCAGTAAAGCCGCTGGTCTGCATCAAGCCCAGCACAATCAGTGTGGGCATTTCACGCACGCGTAGTGGTTTACGCATATAAATAATCACGGCAAACAAACAAACAGCGCCGAGCACAGTGCGCAGTGCTGCGAACTGAAATGCACCGGCATATTCCAGCGCACTTTTCATCACTACCCAGTTATAACCCCAGATAGCGGTGAGCACCATAAGTGCGATAAACGCGCGTATCACCACTGTTTTGTTTGGATGCATGCTGCTCTCTTATTCAGTCCAGATATGGGTTTAGTTCCAGATATGAGTCACGGCTTTCCAGTGACCATCTGTCTGTTTGCGATATACCAGATGCACATTACCACCAAAGCTTTGTTTCTCGCCTTGTTCGTTTAACATCGCTGCAGCCCATTTGCCACGCTGATAAGCCAGATTGCCATCTTCTACCGCTTCGGTCAATGTCAGCTGATGTTCAATCACGCCTGCATTAATCAAACCCGCAAAAAATGCCTGAATTGCAGCCACACCAGATACAGGTTCACCTGCAGGTGCAGGCATCACCACTGCGTTATCTGCATAAAGCGGAGCAATGTCTGCAGGATTTTTTGAGTTGAATGCCTGATCGAATTTCGCATTAATGGCAGTGATTTGTGCTTGAATATTTGACATATAATTTTTCCTTAAGAAATAAACAGAATTTAAGATTTATTCGGTAAAAGCGGGTGTACCCAAATGAATAAGCTCCAGCAGCTGCTGTAATTGTTCGCGCTTATCTGTATCTAGTGCCTGCATACATTTACGCACTCTGCGATAGTAGTCTGGCATGACCGCATCAAGTTTTGCGAGTCCAGCCTCGGTCAGTTTAATTTGTATGCTGCGCCTGTCGTCTTTGGTATAAATGCGCTCTACCAATCCCCCTTGTTCCAAACCATCAATCAAACCGGTCATGGTGGCACGCGATACGCCGGCTTTTTCTGCCAAGATAGATGGCGTTGAAGTTTTCGATGCTTCACGCATCAATAAAATCAATACCCACCAGCGTCCCTGCAGCAATTGATGCTTGCTCAAACAGGCGTCCAGCGCAATCGACAAATCAGTGGCTACACGCAGCAAATGCAGAAATCCCGACACCGCACTGATATCGGCATCCGGGTAGCGTTCGGCAAACTTGCCAAGCACTTCATTGGTAGGTAGATCTCTTAGTTGCAACATGATTAGTAACATTATAGTTAGCTAGCTAACAATGTCAATTGTTTATTCACCTAAATATTATTTATTCGCTAGAATGCTTACAGTGATATTTCAATAACATCAAAATAACTAGTAAATGCGGGAGAGCACAATGAAAACTTTACAGCAATTAATTGATGCCAAAAAACACAAACAAGTCATCACTGTTGCACCACACCGTCCGGTATTCGACGCGTTGGTGATATTGGCAGAGTATCAAATAGGCGCATTAGTCGTAGTGGAAGATGAAAAAATGGTAGGCATCTTTTCAGAACGTGACTATGCACGCGAGGTCATTCTCAAAGGCCGTTCTTCCAAGACGACTGAAATTAACGATGTGATGACGCACAATGTTGTTTCAGGCAAACCTGAAGATACAGTGCAAGACGCCATGAGCATTATGACCAGTAGAAACTTCCGTCATTTGCCGGTGGTGGATAACGGCAAAGTCATAGGCATTTTATCTCTAGGCGACCTAGCAAAAGAAACCATTCAATATCAGCAAAACTTAATCGCTGAACTGGAACGTCATATTCAGGCGAATACTAAAAAATAAGCTTTCAACATCACAAAAAACGGGAGTACAGGCTCCCGTTTTTTGTGACTAAAACTCTGGCGATCAATTTCTATTTATAGATACTTAACCACCATCGCATTACTCAAATCCTCAGCGGCAATCGGCAAACGCACAAAATAGCCACTGCCTGAGGCCTCCTGTATCGGTTCGCCTTTTTTGTTATACATATGCTCCACCAGCACATCTCGATTGCCTTTAGGATGAATGACTTGCAAACGATCACCCACTGCAAACTTATTACGCGCTTCAATATCTGCCAGGCCTTTTGCACTGTCATACGCAACCACATCGCCCACATAAAGGCTGCGATTGGAACTGGAGTAGCCCTGCTTATAATTTTGATGCTCAGCGGTATGGTGGCGCTGATAAAAACCATCGGTGTAGCCGCGATTAGCCAGATTTTCCAACTCACCCAGCAAGCTCCAATCAAACGGGCGCCCTGCCAGTGCATCATCAATCGCACGGCGATAGGTCTGGCAAGTACGGGCCACGTAGTAGCGCGACTTGGTGCGCCCTTCAATTTTCAATGAATCCACATCCATTTTAATCAAGCGTTCCACATGCTCGATCGCACGTAAATCCTTGCTGTTCATGATGTAGGTGCCATGCTCATCTTCCTCAATCGGCAACAGCTCACCAGGACGGCCTTTTTCTTCAATCAGATACACCTTATCTGCCAGCGGGTGACGCGGCAGACTGCCACAACCCGACAGACTGGATTTTTCCATTTCTGCTTTAAAGTCAAATTCATCCAGGCGAATCACACCGGCAGCATCCTCAGCGGCATCATGTACTTTGTAATCCCAGCGGCAGCTGTTGGTGCAGGTGCCCTGATTCGGATCTCGCTGATTGAAATAGCCCGACAGCAGACAGCGCCCTGAATAAGCGATACACAAGGCACCATGCACAAAAACCTCTAGCTCCATTTCTGGGCAACGCTGACGTATATCTTCAATTTCATCCAATGACAATTCACGCGACAGTATCACCCGTGTTAAACCCAGACTCTGCCAGAATTTAACTGAAGCATAATTCACGGTATTGGCCTGTACAGAGAGATGAACCGGCATTTCCGGCCATTTTTCACGCACCATCATAATCAGGCCTGGGTCAGACATAATCAGCGCATCCGGCTTCATTGCAATCACCGGCACCATGTCCGCCATATAGGTTTTAACCTTGGCGTTATGCGGGGCAATATTGCTGGCCACAAAAAACTTTTTGCCACGTGCATGCGCTTCGTTGATGCCAATTTCCAGATTGGCCATAGAGAAATCATTGTTGCGCGCACGCAAACTGTAACGTGGCTGGCCCGCATAAATGGCATCTGCCCCATAATCAAACGCAGTGCGCATGCGGTCGAGGTCACCCGCTGGGGCTAATAGTTCAGGAATTTTCATCATATTTTTTATTCAACCATACCGTTCGTCCTGAGCTTGTCGAAGGACGAACCAACCGTCATCAATCAATTTTATTATTACTAGATTTAGCCAATTCAGAAACCCTCTGCCAATCCCCCTGCATCATGGCTTCTTTTTTGGCACGACTCCAACCCTTGATTTGTCGTTCAGCACTTATAGCTTCTTCTCTAGTAGTCAACGCCTGACTAAACATAAGCTTGACAGGCAATCGTGTCGACGTATAACTAATCACATTACCTGATTGGTGGCTGGCTAAACGAATCTCCAGATTCTCCGTATGGCCAGTATAGTAAGACCCATCAGAGCATTGAAGAATATAAATCCAAAACATTTTATGGAGCCATTCCGTTCATCCTTCGACAAGCTCAGGACGAACGGTACAATTTTATTCACCAATAATTTTCACTAAAACACGCTTCTTGCGTCTACCATCAAACTCACCATAGAAAATCTGTTCCCAGGGCCCGAAATCTAACTGACCATCGGTAATCGCCACCACCACTTCACGTCCCATAATCTGACGCTTCATGTGGGCATCCGCGTTATCTTCACCAGTGTCATTATGGCGGTAACTGCTTACCGGTTCATGTGGAGCAAGCTTCTCCAGCCATTGCGTGTAATCATGGTGCAGACCACGCTCATCATCATTAATGAACACGCTGGCAGTGATATGCATGGCATTTACCAGCACCAGGCCTTCGCGCACACCGCTCTCACGCAGACACTCACGAATTTGCTCGGTGATGCGAATAAATGCCACACGGGTAGGTGGGTTAAACCATAACTCTTTACGATAACTTTTCATCACAATACCCCTTTATGTAAACAGGTTAATTTTAACACCGCACTATTAAAATGCCTCATGAAAAAAGGCCTCATAGCGAGGCCTTAAATCAACATCCAATCACTTCGATGTATTTAATGTTGAATGAGATTAACCTTTAACATCAATCTCATGCGTGAAGGTTTTGCCTTCGTTATCAGTTGCCACCACTTCCAATTTGCCTGGCGCATCAGGAATGAAATTAAACTTCATGTAAGGGTCTTCGCTGGTGCCCACGCCTACATCCACAGTCATAACAGCCTTGCCATTGTAGGTGAAGGTTGTTTTGTTGATGTAAAACGCTGGTACATAGCCTTGCGAAACTAAATCTCGTTGCAAACCTGTGCGCATGACGTGACGTATATTGAAAGTCGCAGACGCTGGATTACCGAACGCTACTGGCGCTTCTACATTCAGCTTGATTTTACCAGCAGCAGCTCTCACCGCTGATTCATCATTTTCCACGGTACCGCCACAGCCACCGGCAGCACGGATTTCGCGTTTGGCCATGTAGAGTTTGCCATCAGCAGACTCGCCTACCAAACGCACAAAGGAATCGGTTTCCATGCGGATGCGTGTTGCCAGCTGAAAATTACCCAGCATATCAGTCAGATGATAAGTGGCAGCCAACTGAATCGGATTCGCGTCTACCAACACGTAGATTTTTTTGATGTCTACGCCATTGGCAGCAGCTTTGTCATAGCTAAAAGTCACCGGCACTTGTGCACCACTCTCGGCGCGACGCGGTGCTTCGATTTTAATAAAGTCCACTTCCTGAATATCACGCTTGGCGAAAAATGCTTCTTTCACCACAGGCCAAAGTTTAGGGTCAGCCTCTGCAAACGCCGCAGTACTCAGCCCAGACAACAATGCGGCACACATGAATGCCGCACTTATAGAACGATACAATTTCATACATCCTCCACCTGATATTCAGCCTATTGGCTGTATTCAAATCACAATGCTAAGACTTTAAATCAACATTAAAGTTTAGTTATTCTAACGCCTATTAGCGCCCAAGTTATGACCTATGTCAGAGACTCATTTTCCATGTAAAAAAACAGCTCAATGCCATTGCCTACCGGATCTTTAAAATTGATTTGCTTGACGTTAATCACCGGCAAATCACGAATGGAGTAGTCAATATTGTGTTTTTTAAGATGTGCTTCTGTACCTGGCAAGTCAGTACAGGTAAAAGAAATATGATCAAGTGTGGTCAGCGCGTGGGTCAGCGGCTCACCCTCACCGCGGTATTCTGCGAGATGTACCACATCCTTGTTGCCGATATAAAGCCAAAACCCGCGACTGGTAAATCCCTCACGTGGCCCCACAGTTAAACCTACCACATCACAATAGAAATCTTTTAACTTCATCATGGTGTCATAAGGCGTACGCAGATTCACGTGATTTAACTGGGTTACCGGCATATTATTTCCTTGAGCATTCAATGCATATGAGAGTTACAGATTATAGCTGCGTTTAGTCACCTTCAAACTCGCACAGCGTCATCACGTCCATGCCGAAATCTCTCAAGCGCTGCGATCCTTTTAAATCCGGCAGGTCAATCACAAACGCACAGCCCATGACTACACCACCGAGTTTTTGTATCAAGTTTACAGCAGCGAGCGAGGTGCCCCCGGTAGCCACCAAATCATCAACCAGCAAAATCTGCTCATCATGCTCAATAGCATCAACGTGAATCTCGACCCTATCCACACCGTATTCCAGCGCGTAATCATGCCCGATATTCTCAGCGGGCAGTCTACCTGATTTGCGAATCGGCACGAATCCAACGCCAAGCGCATGTGCCAAGGCCGCACCGACAATGAAACCACGTGCTTCAACACCAGCGACTTTATCAATATGCTTGCCAGCGTAATGCTGAACAAAGAGATCGATCACCGAACGAAATCCAAGCGGGTCTTTCAGCAACGTAGTGATATCACGAAACTGAACACCCGGTTTGGGGTGGTTAGGAACGGTGCGGATTAGGGACTTGATGAACATTTGATGGTTTAATGAAAAAGCGTAACCCTATGAAATGCAACTCGTGATGCGCTGGCTAGACGCAAGCTCGCAGACAGTACAATTAGTACGGCAAGAGCTTGCAACAACGCCAGCGCGAAGTGAGTGCATTTTTAAGCCACCGGGTTTTGTGAACGAACGCGTATATGCAATTCGCGTAATTGTTTCTCGTCCACTTCGTTAGGGGCATTGGTCATCAAGCATTGCGCGCGCTGTGTTTTCGGGAATGCAATCACGTCTCGAATCGACTCAGCACCTGTCATCAGCGTCACCAAACGATCTAGACCAAAGGCCAAACCGCCATGCGGAGGCGCGCCGTATTGCAGCGCATCAAGCAGGAAGCCGAATTTCTCTTGCGCTTCTTCCTTGCTGATTTTCAGGGCATCAAACACTTTGGACTGCACTTCCTGTTTGTGAATACGCACGGAACCGCCGCCCACTTCCCAGCCATTCAACACCATGTCGTAAGCTTTGGAAAGCGCCGCACCCGGATTGGTGGTGAGCAAATCTTCGTGACCATCTTTGGGAGAGGTGAACGGATGGTGCAAGGCCACCCAGCGGTCTGCCTCTTCGTCATGTTCAAACATTGGGAAATCCACTACCCACAATGGCGCCCATGCACGGCCATCCACATGGCCTTTTTCGTGACCGACTTTAAGGCGCAATGCACCCAGCGCTTCATTCACCACTTTAGTTTTGTCTGCGCCAAAGAACACGATGTCGCCATTTTGTGCGCCGGTACGCTCAATCATGGCGCGCAAGGCATTTTCGTGGATATTCTTCACAATCGGGCTTTGCAGGCCTTCTTCATTCAGTTTGGTAATATCGTTAATTTTGATGTAAGCCAGACCTTTAGCACCATAGATTTTCACGAATTCGGTGTAGGCATCAATCTCTGAGCGACTGATAGCAGCGCCATTAGGCACACGCAATGCAGCCACGCGGCCACCCGCCATATTGGCAGCACCGGCAAACACTTTGAAATCGACATCTTTCATCACATCGGTCAGCTCGGTGATTTCCAGCGTGACACGCATATCCGGTTTGTCAGAGCCATATTTGTTCATGGCTTCAGCAAACGGCATACGCGGGAATTTGGCTGGCAATTCCACACCCTGCACTTTTTTCAGCATCTGGCGAATCATTTCTTCCACCAAATCCATGATGTCGTTTTCTTCTAGGAATGAAGTTTCGATATCCACCTGGGTGAATTCCGGCTGACGGTCTGCACGCAAATCTTCGTCGCGGAAACATTTGGTGATTTGGAAGTAGCGGTCAAAACCTGACACCATCAGCAGTTGTTTGAATAACTGAGGAGATTGCGGCAAGGCAAAAAACTGACCATGATGCACACGGCTAGGCACCAGATAGTCACGCGCACCTTCCGGGGTGGAGCGTGTCAACATTGGTGTTTCAACTTCAATAAAGCCGTTTTCGTCGAGATAATCACGCAGATTTTTAGCCACTTTGTAACGTAGCATTAAATTTTTCTGCATGGTTGGGCGGCGCAAATCAATATAGCGATGTTCAAGACGCACGGTTTCGGTGAGATTTTCATCATCCAGCATAAACGGTGGCGTGAGCGAAGGATTTAACACTTCGATTTCAGTCGCCAGCATTTCCACTTCGCCGGTAGGCAGATTAGGGTTCACTGTGCCTTCAGGACGCGCACGCACTTTACATACCACTTTAAGCACAAACTCGTTACGCACGGTTTCAGCAATTGCAAATGCTTCTTTGGTGTCGGGGTCAATCACGATTTGCGCCAGACCTTCGCGGTCACGCAAGTCGATAAAAATGACACCACCGTGGTCACGGCGACGATGCGCCCAGCCACAGAGTGTTACGGTTTGACCAATGTGTTCGCGGTTTAAGTGACCGCAGTAATGTGTACGCATCATAATGATTTTATTTAATTGAATTATTGAGTTAAAAGTTTGGGTAATTTATTGGCGGGCGCCACGACGCCCATTGAAATAATGTATTTGAGTGCTTCATCCACACTCATTTCCAGCTCGATCACATCCGTCTTGGGCAGCATCAAAAAATAACCGCTGGTTGGATTAGGTGTGGTTGGCACGAACACGCTCACATGCTCTCCATGCAAATGGTTGGCGACATCACCGCTCGGCGTACCGGTTAAAAACGCTATGGTCCAAGCGTCTTGATGCGGAAACTTCACCAGCACTGCCTTACGAAACGCATTGCCAGAATCTGAGAACAAAGTATCAGATACTTGTTTCACACTGGAATAAATCGACTTCACCACCGGCAAGCGCTGCAGCAGATTTTCCCATAGTGTAATCAGCTGCATGCCAAAAAAGTTGGTGGCAATCACGCCGGTTAGGAACACGATGCCAAAAGTCAGAATGACGCCAAAGCCCGGAATATCGCGATCAAAAATATTACGTGGATGCCATTGCTCCGGCAGCAGCAACAGGCTTTGGTCCATGACGCCAATCAGCGTCTTGAGCACGAGTATGGTAATCACCAATGGCACCAGCACCAACAGACCTGTAATTAAATATTTTTTCATGCGCTATGAATAACTAGGCTAGTGACAGGCACAGCCTGTGCCGCAGGCTGCTGGCGCCGCAGTAGTTTCCGCTGGCGCCTCAGCCTTTTTTGCAGAGCTGCCACCTTTAAAATCCGTAGCGTACCAACCGCTGCCGGTTAACTGAAAACTAGGCGCAGAAACCTGCTTAGCAAAAGTCTCTTTTCCGCAAGCGGGGCAAGCCTCTACAACGGCTGCGCTCACCTTGCGCATCACCTCTGCCTTATGGCCACACTGACTGCATTGATAATCGTAAATAGGCATTTTATCCTCCTTACCCGTAGATATTGGACAACTGTAAATTATACGCGAAGCGCGTGTTTAATTTCAGGTTTAATCCATTGATTTCATTAAATTAGTTATCGTCATCTTGCTGATTCTTGAAGCGTCTGGCTTTCACGCTGTTCGCCAGCAGCGCCAGCACCTCAACCGTATCATCCCAACCCAAGCAGGCATCAGTGATGGATTTACCATATTCCAAGGCACAACCTGGCGTGTGATCCTGACGACCTTCATTCAGATGCGACTCAATCATTAAACCAATAATGCGGTCATCACCGTTATTCAGCTGCTCTGCCACGTTGGCTGCCACCTGCTTCTGTAGCTTGTATTGACGCAAACTATTGGCATGCGAGCAATCCACCATCACCTTGGCATTCAAACCTGATGCTGCCAGCTCATTCGCAACTGCCTCAATGTTTTCTGCATCATAATTCGGGGTTTTACCGCCACGCAAAATCACATGGCAATCTTCATTACCGGTGGTGGAAATAATGGCTGAGCGGCCGTCTTTAGTCACCGATAAAAAGTGATGCGGACTAGCCGCAGCCTTGATGGCATCCACCGCGATTTTGATGTTGCCATCCGTACCGTTTTTGAAGCCAACCGGACACGACAAACCGGAAGCCAATTCACGATGAATTTGCGATTCGGTGGTGCGCGCACCAATGGCGCCCCAGCTCACCAAATCGGCCGTATATTGTGGCGTGATGGTATCCAAAAATTCAGTAGCAGCAGGCATGCCCAGCTCATTCACTTCCAGCAGAAAGCGTCTAGCCAGATCTAAGCCTTCGTTAATATCAAAACTGCCATCTAGATGCGGGTCATTGATCAAGCCCTTCCAACCGACAGTAGTACGCGGCTTTTCGAAGTAAACGCGCATCACAATCAGCAGCTCATTGCTGTATTTGCGCGCCTCACCCAACAAACGCTTGGCGTATTCCACGCCGGCATCGTAATCATGGATGGAGCATGGGCCTATCACCACCAGCAGGCGGTCATTGGCACTATGCAGAATACGATGGATATCTGCGCGCGTCTTGACGATGCGGTCGGTGGTATCTTTGCTTGGTGCAAGCTTATCCAGCAACACCGCTGGCGGTGTCAGCTCCTTGATTTCGATAATCCGCACATCGTCGGTAATAATTTTCTGACTAGGACTCATTTTGTAACTCGTTGATCATAAATAAACAAAGCCCGTTTTGCGGGCTTCGTCGTAACTACACTCATTATACTGCGATAGCCACTAGAATGGTAGTTAACATAAGACATTAAAAACATACACTTAACAAGTTTAAGTTATTGTTTTTATTTATGTTATTTACAGAACCTTCTTGAAAACGCCAACTTTTGTTAAGTTGTGGCATAACCAACCAGTTATCTTAACAAAAATGATATGGGCATTATTTAATTTTGTTAAGTTTTAACTTAACAATTTTCGCGATTAATCAAAGTCAAATAATTTTTCGATTAATCAACACCAATTGAGCATAATTCAGAATGTTAGATATCACCCTAATTTGCCTTTCAGGTTCCATTTTTGTTGGCGCGCGTTTAAAAATGACCACCTGTGCGCGTTGAATTTTGACCAGGCGT
>VFQO010000639.1_pt1 | contig 34685 bp, 27 predicted proteins | sample 3512331 | NCBI WGS metagenome assembly VFQO01 (sample SAMN10412371, study PRJNA504923) | tailings metagenome | isolation source: Replicate 3 from Balatoc abandoned mine | place: Philippines: Itogon, Benguet | collected 2017-08-28 | reverse complement strand
GCGCGCTGGCTGGCGATCGCCGGCGACATGGCCTACGAGTTCACGCTGAAGGTCAACCGCTGGTTCAACAGCGCACGCGCGCGGCTGGGGCTGCCGTACTGGAGCCTGTCGCGCTATTTGAAGCTCAAGGTCAAGCGCGCCGTCAGCTATGTCGGCGACTTCGAGGCTGCCGTGGCACGCGAGGCGCAGCGCCGCGGCGCCGACGGCGTGGTCTGCGGCCACATCCACCATGCCGAGATGCGCCACATCGACGGCGTGCTGTACTGCAACGACGGCGACTGGGTCGAGAGCCTGACCGCGCTGGTCGAACACGCCGACGGGCGGCTGGAGATCCTCGACCGCAGCAGCCACGCCGTGGTGCCGCAGACCGCCGCGCGGCGCGCCGCCGCGCTCGCGCCGGCACCTGCAACGGCGACCGACCCTCAGCCCGAAGCCGCGGCCACCGGCGCGCTGGCCAGCTGAGCCGCCAGCAGGTCCAGCACCTCGAACACCGCGCGGTTGCGCTGCGCCTGCACCCGGGCCTGGAACAGCGGCAGCTCGGCCAGCAGTTGCGCCACGGCCGGCTGCAGCGCACGCACCGAGGGCACGGCCAGCCCGAGACCGTTCGCGCGCACCCATTGCACGTTGTAGCGCTCCTGCGGCATCACGCTGGCGTTGTCGAAGGTGATGACCGGCAGGCCCAGGTGCACGGCCTCGCTGAGGCTGCCCGGCCCCGGCTTGCCGATGAAGAAGTCGCCCAGCTGCAGCAGCCGCGGCACGTCTTGCGTGAAGCCCACGGCCACGTGTGCGGCCGGCCGCTGCAGCGCCGCCAGCTCGGCCTTCAGCGCTGCGTTGTGGCCGCAGGCGAAGACCAGCTGCACGTCGGCCAGGCGGCGCGCGATGCGCAGCATCTGCACCGAGCCGTGGCCACCGAACATCACCACGCCCACTGGCGCGGCGGGGTCGAGGCCGAGCGCGCGGCGTTCGGCGTCGCGGTCGAACGCAGCCAGCGTGTGGAAGGCCGGGCGCAGCACCATGCCCGAGGTCTGGCGGATGCGCGCGGCCGGCACGCCGGCCTGCAGCGCCTGCGCCGCCGCGTGCGGGGTGCCGCAGACGAACAATTGGTCCTGGCGCGGTTCGATCCAGAAATGCGGCGGGTGGTCGGCCAGGTCGGTCAGCACGGTGACGTAGGGCGTGGCCGGGTCGGCCGCGCGCAGCCCTTCGTACAGCGCGCGGTTGAAGTTGGGCACCAGCGACACCACCAGGTCGGGCCGGCTGTGGCGCCAGTGCCGCTGCAGCGCGCGCACCATCGGCGCGTGGCCGAGCCGGATCATCGCCTGCAGCAGCTTCAGCTCCTGCCCCAGGCCCAGGGTCCAGCCACGGCGCAGGCGCAGGTTGTAGTAGTCCTCGGGCTCGAAGCCCGTCACGCGGCGGAAGCTGCCGCCAGGGTCGAGCACGCGCGTCAGGTTCACCAGCCGCACGCGCCACGGCCGCTGCTGCAGCGCGGCCATGGCCTGCAGCGCCTGCGCCGCGGCACGGTGGCCGCCGCCGGCGTCGAAGTAGACGAGGTCGATGGTCTTCATGGCCGCCTCATGCTGGCAGGCTGCCGTGACCGGGTGTTGACGGTGGCGCGGCCGGCATCTGCAGCAGCGGCTCGCCCATGCGCAACCGCCTCCCGGGCGCAATGCCCGCGGCCAGCGCAAAGCCCGGCGGCGTGAACACGAGGATGGTCGAGCCGTGTTCGAACCAGCCCAGCTCCTGGCCCTTGGCCACCGGCACGTCGCACGGGATCTCGTCGGGCCCGGTCCAGCGCACGTGCAGACGCAGGTCGGGCGCGTGCAGGCGCAGGCTGGCCACCAGCACCGCGGCCACCGGCACCAGCGCCACCGGCACGCCGCCCTGCGCCAGCCGCAGCCGCAGCACCGCGCGTTCGTTGCGGCAGAACAGCCGCTCCACCCGCGCCAGCGCGATCGGGTTCACGTTCCAGGTGTCGCCGCTGAGGTGGGTGACGTATTCCAGCGTTGCGTCGTGCGGCGCGTGGAAGCGGTGGTACATCGCCGACGTCAGGCGCAGCGTGACGTAGCTGCCGCCTTCGAACACGGCCGTGTCCTGGCTCGGGCCGAACAGCTCGCACAGGGTGTACGGGAAGCCCTTGGCCTGGAACACGCGGCCGCGCTCCACCGTGCCGCAGGCGCCGACGATGGCGTCGCACGGGCTGGTGAAGACGGCCGGGTCGGGGTCTACCGGCCGCGCGCCGGGCACGAGCGCACGCGTGAAGCAGTCGTGCAGGCTCGCGAAGCGCTGCTGCTGCGCGTCGCTGAGGTCGAGGTCGGTGAACAGCCGCCAGACGGCAATCGACAGCCGCGCCAGCAGCGGGCTGCGGATCTTGCTGAAGCGGCCCATCGCGCGCGTGAGCGCGATGCGCGGGATGCGATTGGTGAGCAGGAAGTTCAGGTCCTCCTGCTGGAAGAAGCGGCGCAGCGCGCCGGCTTTCACGACGGTGTCAAGCATCTCGGTTAGACCCCTGGGGTTGCATTGAAGGACATCGCATGGACGACACATTCGCGCTCTCCGCGCTGGCTGCTGCTGCCGCCGCTACCCTGGGCTGGGCGCTGCCGCGTGCGCGCCGGCGGCTGCAACTCTCGCGCGCCAAGCACCGCTCGCTGGGCGGCCACGCCCGCATGGCGCAGCGGGTGGCGCGGCTGATTCCGGGCTACGCGTATGGCGAGGACCGCTTCTTCGCGGTCGATGGCGCACCGGCCGCGGTGGCGGCGCAGCGCCGTGCCGGCTTCGAACGCCTGGCCGCGCTGTACGCCGAACGCTTCCCGAAGAGCGCCGCACTCACGGCCGAAACCCGCGAAGGCTTGTCGGACCTGCAGTTCACCGGCCACTACCGCGTGCCCTTCCAGTTCAGCCCGCTGGTGCGCCAGCACCTGAAGACCGGCAGCTTCGTCGCGCGCGCCAGCGGCGTGACGCTGGAAGACCTGGACGGCAACGTCTTCCACGACCTCACCGGCAGCTACGGCGTCAACGTCTTCGGTGTCGACTTCTACAAGGACTGCATGGACGAGGCCCATGCAGCGGCGCGCGAAGTCGGCCCCATCCTCGGCAGCTACCTGCCCTGCGTGGCGCGCAACGTCGCGCGGCTGCGCGCGCTCTCGGGCCTGGACGAGGTGTCGTTCCACATGAGCGGCACCGAGGCCGTGATGCAGGCCGTGCGCCTGGCGCGCTACCACATCGGCCGCCGGCACCTCGTGCGCTTCAGCGGCGCATACCATGGCTGGTGGGAAGACGTGCAGCCCGGCCCCGGCAACCCGCTGCCGCCGCGCGAGACCTACACGCTCGCCGACATGGACCCGCGCGCACTGCAGGTGCTGCGCACGCGGCGCGACATCGCCTGCGTGCTGGTGAACCCGCTGCAGGCGCTGCACCCGAACGCTGCCGCGCCCGGCGACGCGTCGCTGGTGGACAGCAGCCGCCGCGCCGGTGTGGACCGCGCCGCCTACGCCGCCTGGCTGCAGCAGCTGCGCGCGGTGTGCACCGAACGCGGCATCGTGCTGCTCTTCGACGAGATCTTCGTCGGCTTCCGCCTCGCCAAGGGCGGTGCGCAGGAATACTTCGGCGTGCAGGCCGACCTGGTGACCTACGGCAAGACACTCGGCGGTGGTCTGCCCGTGGGCGTGGTCTGCGGCAAGCGCGCGCTGATGAAGCGCTTCCGCGACGACCGGCCGGCCGACATCTGCTTCGCGCGCGGCACCTTCAACGCGCACCCCACCGTGATGGCAGCGATGAGCGCCTTCCTCGACCGCCTGGACAGCCCGGACGTGCAGGCCGTGTACGACGGGCTCGATGCACGCTGGGACGGCCACGCAGCGCGCTTCAACGCGGCGCTGACCGACGCCGGCGTGCCGGTGCGCGTGGCCCACCTGTCGAGCATCTGGACCGTGCTGTACCAGGTGCCCAGCCGCTACAACTGGATGCTGCAGTTCTACCTGCGCGCCGAAGGCCTGGCGCTCAGCTGGGTGGGCAGCGGCCGCATCGTCTTCAGCCTCAACTACACGCAGGACGACGTCGATGCGGTGGCGCGCAAGTTCGTCGCCGCGGCCCGCGCGATGCAGGCCGACGGCTGGTGGTGGCACGACGCGGCCACCACCAACCAGACGATCCGGCGCGGCATCCTCAAGGAAATGCTGCGCGCGCGGTTCGCCTGAAACCGCACTGCAAGACCAGCTCACCGATGCCGGGCATGGGAGACATGCGCGACATGCGGCATTGGGTCGAGCAGCTCGCCGCGCAGCAGCGCCAACGGCGCCTTGTGGTACAGCACGATGTCGTGCACCGGGTCGGTCAGGATCTTCGTCATCCAGGCCAGCGCCGGCACCGCGCCGTCGCGCAGCCAGAGCTGGCCGACGCGGAAGGCCAGGCCCGCCACGCCGAGCGCCAGCCAGACGATGCCGATGTCGTGCACCGTCTCGGCGGGCGTCGTGGCCGGCGCGATCAGGCCGAACACCGACGGCTGCAGCCACAGCAGCAGCGGCAGGCCCACCCACACCGCCAGCAGCACGATCTTGCGCTGGATGTTGTAGCCCACCTTCACGGCTTCCTTGTACTCGTCGCTGACGTTGTTGACGTGGTCGAAGCCGCGCGGCTCGAAGAAGAAGTGGCCGGCCTGGCGTGTCGTCATCGACACGCACCAGCCGACGATGGCGGCCAGCGCCGGGTCCACGAACAGCAGCGCGTAGGCCACCAGGAAGCTGATGGCGCTGACGAAGTGCAGGCTCTGGTTGATGCGGCTCTGGTGGTAGTAGCGGTGGTCGTCCCAGCGCTGTTCGCGCAGGGTGGCCAGGAAGCTCTTGGGCATGCGGCAGGTCCTCGACAGGCGGCCGGGGCCGCGGTGGCGCGATGCTGACCCGCATGCATGAAAACGCCGTGACCGCGTTGTCATCAGCCTGTTGCGCAGCGGCGCCACGATGCGCGGCATGACAGCACTGCGCGTGGCCTTCGTCACCGAGACCTACCCGCCCGAGGTCAACGGCGTGGCCACCACCACCGCGCAGTTCGTCGCCGGCCTGCTGCGGCGCGGCCACCAGGTGCAGCTGCTGCGGCCACGCCAGGCGGCCGACGGCGCTGCGGCCGGGGCCGCCGTCGTGCCGACCGAGCGGCTGCAGCAGGTGCTACTGCGCGGGCTGCCGATCCCGGGCTACCCGCAGCTGCGCATGGGCCTGCCGGCCGGGCGCACGCTGACGCGGCTGTGGGCGCAGCAGCGGCCCGACCTCGTGCACGTCGCCACCGAAGGGCCGCTCGGCTGGTCGGCGCTGCGCACCGCGCAGCGCCTGGGCCTGCCGGTGAGCTCGGACTTCCGCACCAACTTCCAGGCCTACAGCCAGCACTACGGCATCGGCTGGCTGCGCCGGCCCATCGTGGGCTACCTGCGTGGCTTCCACAACCGCTGCGCCTGCACGCTGGTGCCCACCGAGGCGCTGCGCCACGAGCTCGAGCACGACGGCTTCGCACGCCTGCACGTGGTGCCGCGCGGCGTCGACACCACGCGCTTCGCACCGGCGCGCCGCAGCGAGGCACTGCGTGCAGGCTGGGGCGCCGCACCCGGCGACCTGGTGGTCGGCTGCGTCGGCCGGCTGGCGGCCGAGAAGAACCTGCAGCTGCTGCTGGACGCGTACCACGCGTTGCGCCAGGCCGTGCCACGCGCACGCCTGGTGCTGGTGGGCGACGGGCCGCAGCGCGCCGCGCTGCAGGCAGCCTGCCCCGAGGCCGTATTCGCCGGCGTGCAGCAGGGCCTGGCATTGGCCGCGCACTACGCCTCGTTCGACGCCTTCCTGTTTCCCAGCATGACCGAGACCTTCGGCAACGTCGCGACCGAGGCACTGGCCAGCGGCCTGCCGCTGCTGGCCTTTGACCACGCCGCGGCGGGGCAGCTGGTGGAGAGCGGCCACAACGGCCTGCTCGCCCCCTTCGGCGACCACCGCGCCTTCGTGCAGCAGGCCTGCGCGCTGGCGCTTGACGCGCCGCTGCGTCACCACCTCGCCCGCCAGGCCCGCGCCACCGCCGAGGCACTGGGCTGGGACAGCGTGGTCGCGCGCTTCGAGGCGCATCTGCTCGAAACCTTCACCGGCGGGTCACGCCCGCGTCACGCAGCCCTTCCAGCATGACGGTGGTGCCTGCGTCGCACCGTCCGCAGGAGCGAAGGCCATGAAGATCAGCGTGTTCGGTGCCGGCTATGTCGGCCTGGTGACCTCGGCCTGCCTGGCCGAGATGGGCAACAGCGTCGTCTGCGTCGACGTCGACCCGCAGCGCGTGGCGGCGCTGGGCCGCGGCGAGATCCCGATCCACGAGCCCGGGCTGGACCTGCTGGTGCAGCGCAACGCCGCCGCCGGCCGGCTGCAGTTCACCACCGAGGCCGCGGCCGCGGTGGCGGCGTCTACCATCGTCTTCATCGCGGTGGGCACGCCAGCGGCCGAAGACGGCTCGGCCGACCTCGAGCACGTGCTGGCCGCCGCACGCACCATCGGCAGCCTGATGGGCGACTACAAGGTGGTGGTCGACAAGAGCACGGTGCCGGTGGGCACGGCCGAACGCGTGCGCGGAGCCATCGACGCCGAGCTCGCGCGCCGCGGCGTGGCGCTGCGCTTCGCCGTCGTCTCCAACCCCGAGTTCCTGAAGGAAGGCGCGGCCATCGACGACTTCATGCGCCCGGACCGCGTCGTCGTCGGCACCGACGACGAACAGGCCGAGCTGCTGATGCGCGCGCTGTACGCGCCCTTCCTGCGCAACCGCGACCGCATGCTGGTGATGGACCTGCGCAGCGCCGAGCTGACGAAGTACGTGGCCAACGCGATGCTGGCCACGCGCATCAGCTTCATGAACGAGGTGGCGCAGCTGGCCGAGCGGCTGGGGGCCGATGTCGAACTGGTGCGCCAAGGCATCGGCAGCGACCCGCGCATCGGCACGCACTTCCTGTACGCCGGCTGCGGCTGGGGCGGCTCGTGCCTGCCCAAGGACGTGAAGGCACTGCGCCGCATGGGCCAGGCCGTGGGCCTGGAGCTGGGCATCCTGGGCGCGGTGCAGAGCGTCAACGACACGCAGCGCCGGCTGCTGGTCGAACGCGTGGTGGCGCTGTTCGGCGACGACCTCGGCGGCCTCAGCTTCGCGCTCTGGGGGCTGGCCTTCAAGGCCGGCACCGACGACCTGCGCGAAGCCACCAGCCTCGTCGTCGTCGACGAACTGCTGCGCCGCGGCGCGCAGGTGCGTGCCTACGATCCGGTGGCCATGCCCGGCGTGGCGCCCCGCCCCGGGCTCGTGCTGGCCAGCGACCCCTACGCCGCAGCGGCCGGCGCCAGCGCGCTGCTGGTGGTGACCGAGTGGCACGAATTCCGCAGCCCCGACTTCGACCGCCTGCGCAGCGTGATGCTGCGCCCGCTGGTGCTGGACGGCCGCAACCTCTACGACCCGGCGCAGATGCGCGCACGCGGCTTCGGCCACATCGGCATCGGCCGGCCGATGGCGCTGCCGGGCGGCGCGCCGGCGCCGGCGGCACCGCACGTGCCGCTGGCACTGCCGGCCTGACATCCTGACGCCCTGCCCTCAGCCGCGCCGTGCAGCCCGCGTGGCACGTGCGGCACGCCACCACAGCAGCGCCATGCCCAGCGCGATAGCGCCGCCCATGGCCTGCATCAGCGGCACGATGGGCACGTCGGCCGCCTGCAGCGCGGCGTAGACCGCCAGCATCGCCAGCACGCTGGCGTTTTCGTTGAAGCCCTGCACGGCGATCGAGCGGCCGGCGGTCAGCAGCTGGCAGCCGCGGTGCTGCAGCAGCGCGTTCAGCGGCACCACCAGCAGGCCGCCGACGGCACCCGTCAGCGCCAGCAGCAGCGCCGCCAGCGGCACGCTCTGCACCGCCGCGGCCAGCGGCAGCATCAGCCCCAGCAGCACGCCGCACACGAGCATGCGGCGCGCCTGCGCCAGCGCCACCCAGCGCCCGGCAGCGGCAGCGCCCGCCACGACACCCACCGCCACCGCAGCCTGCAGGTAGGCAGCGCGGTCCAGCCCCAGGCCCAGCACCTCGGTGGCCCAGCGCAGCACCACGAACTGCAGCGTCGCGCCCACGCCCCAGAACAACGTCGTCACGGCCAGCGAGAGGCCGCCGTCGCGGTCGCGCCAGAGCGTGCGGTTGGACGCCGCGAAGTCGCGCAGCAGCGCCAGCGGGTGGACAGCGCGCGCCGCATAACGCGCGCCGCTGTCGGGCACGGCCAGGTTCAGCAGCGACGCCAGCGCATACAGCGCCAGCACCACGCCCAGCGAGGCTTGCAGCCCGCCAGCCCAGCCCAGCCACGCGGCGCCGACCAGCGCCCCGCCCGCGCCCGTGCCCAGCAGCACCGCGCAGACCACCGACACCTCCAGCCAGCCGTTGGCCGCCACCAGCTGCCGCGGCGGCACCAGTTCGGTCACCAGCCCGTACTTGGCCGGCGCGTAGGCCGCAGCACCCAGGCCGACGATGGTGAAGGCCAGCACCGGGTGCAGGCCGGCCAGCAGCGCAGCGGCGCCGGCGATCTTCAGCGCGTTCATCCAGGCCATCAGCCGGCCCTTGGGCATGGCGTCGGCCAGCGGCCCGATCACGGGCGCCAGCACCACGTACGACAGCGTGAAGCCCAGCTTCAGCAGCGGCGCCCACCAGCCCGGCAGGCCCTGCTGCTGCAGCAGGGCGATGGTGACGATGAGCAGCGCGTTGTCGGCCAGCGCCGAGAAGAACTGCGCCGACAGCAGCGCAGCGAACCCCGCGGGCAAGAGGCGGCGCTGCCGGTCAGGGCGCCAGCGGTGGCGCCAGGCGCCGCGGCGTGGTGGGTGCTGCCGGCTGCATGTGGTTGCTGCCGCGCTGCACCTCGAACACGGCACCCAGCGTCTGCACGCTGCTGGGCGCGACCACGGTGTCGACGAACCACCATTCGCTCACCACGCGCTGCGGCGTCACGTCGAGCAGCATGTAGCCACGCTGGTTGAAGTCGATGTACTTGATGTGCGGGTTGACGCTGCGCAGGTAGCCCGCGGTGCTGCCGGCGGGGTCGTTCAGGCCCGGCGAGGTGACCGAGGTGCAGACGAACTCGACCGCGTGCGCGCCCTGCCCGCTGGCGGCGTCGTAGCCGCCGCTGGCCACGTCCGGGTTGTTGGGGTCCTGCGTCAGGTCGCTGGCCCAGCTGCTGTGGATGTCACCGGTGAGCACCACCACGTCCGGCACTGGCGCGTGGGTGGCGTCGCCCTTCAGCACCGCGAACAGGCGGTCGCGCGCGGGCTGGTAGCCGTCCCACTGGTCGGCGTTGACGAAGACGCCGCCGCCAGCCGACAAGGGGGCGCCCTGCAGCTTCAGCGGCGCGAACATCACGCCCTGGCCGATGAACTTCCAGCGCGCGGGCGTGTTGCGCAGCCGCGCCGCGAGCCAGGCTTCCTGCTCGGCGCCGAGCAGCGTGCGCGCGGGGTCGGCGAAGGCGCCGGCCTGCACGAAGCCGTTGCCGAACGGCGTCGGCACGGTGGCCGGCAGCTGCTGCGAACGTGCCGACAGCCGCTCTTCCAGCATGCTCAGGTCCAGCAGGTCGCCGAAGGCGAAGGCACGCTGATTGCGGCGCGGCTGCGTCGGGTCGGGCAGGCGCACCGGCATCCATTCGTCGTAGGCCTGCAGGCCCACGCGCACGCGGTCGGGCCAGCGGCCTTCGCTGCCTTCGGTGTGGTTCTCGGCCCCGTCCACCCACGCGTCGTTGGCAATCTCGTGGTCGTCCCAGATGCAGATCATCGGGTGCTGGCGGTGCAGCTCCTGCAGGTCGGCGTCGCGCTTGTACTGCGCGTGGCGCTGGCGGTAGTCGCCGAGCGTGACCATCTCGTGCGGCGGCTCGGGTGTGCGCAGGCTGCCGTACTCGTCGGCGCCGTATTCGTACAGGTAGTCGCCCAGGTGCAGCACGGCGTCGAGGTCGGCGCGTTCGGCGACGCGGCGGTAGGCGTTGAACAGGCCCGCGGCGTGGTTCGAGCAGCTCAGCACCGCCAGCCGCAGGCGCCGCACCGGCGCCACCGGCAGCGTGCGCGTGCGGCCCACCGGCGAGGCCACGTCGCCGGCGAAGAAGCGGTAGTAGTAGGTGGTGCCGGCCTGCAGGCCGATGGCGTCGACCTTCACGGTGTGGTCGCGGCTGGCGTCGGTGCGCACGCTGCCGCGCAGCACCACGCGGCGCAGGCCGGGGTCGGTGGCCACCTCGAAGCGCACCAGCGTCGGCCGCGTGGTCTGCGCCGGCGTCACACGCGTCCACAGGATCACGCGGTCGGTCAGCGGGTCGCCGCTGGCCACGCCGTGTTCGAAGGCCGGCGCGCTGCGCGCAGCGGCGGCCTGCAGCGGCAGCGCGGCGGCGCCGGCCAGGGCCAGCGCGGCACCGCCCGAACGCTGGAAGAAGCCGCGGCGGCTCGGGCCCGCGGGGCGGGGCTTGGAAGGATTGACGGGGCGACCCATGGTGCGGCTCCTGATGGCGATGGCCGTGGAGACTGCCGGGCCGCGATGACGCCCGTGTGTCGCGCCACACGGGAGCCCACACGGGTGCACCTGCGGGCGGACAATGCCTGCAACTCCGCCAGCGCCCCGATGCGGCAGCCACACCACACCCGCCACGAGACCTCGGCCGACCACGTCGGCACGCAGGCCGTGCTGGCGCATCCCGGCGACACCGCGGCCAGCCTGCGCGCGCGGCTGCAGCAGCACCAGCGCAGCGCCTGGGACCTGGTCTGCGTGCTCGACGGCGATGGCCGCCTCGTCGGCACGCTGACCGCTCCCGAGCTGCTGGCCCTGGCCGACGACACCGACCTCGGCGCGCTGGCAGCCGGCCGCCCTGCCCCGCGCGTGCAACCTGGCACCGACCAGGAACACATGGCCTCGATGGCGCTGCACCACGGCGTGGCGGCGATGCCGGTGGTCGACGCGGCCGGCCGCCTGGTGGGCGTGGTCGGCCCGGCGCGGCTGATGGCCATCCTGCGCCGCGAGCACGTGGAAGACCTGCACCACCTGGCCGGCATCACACGCGAGTCGGACCACGCACGCGAGGCGCTGGAAGAACCGCCCGTGCGCCGCGCGCGCCACCGCCTGCCGTGGCTGGTGGTGGGCCTGGGCGGCAGCATGCTGGCCACCTTTGTGGTCTCGCGCTTCGAGGCGGCGCTGTCGGCCAAGCCGGCGCTGGCCTTCTTCATCCCGGGGCTGGTGTACCTGGCCGACGCCATCGGCACGCAGACCGAGGCCGTGGCCGTGCGCGGGCTGTCACTGAGCCGCATGCCGCTGGCGCGGCTGGTGGGTGGCGAGCTGCGCACGGGCGCACTGATCGGCCTGGTGCTGGCGCTGCTGGCCTTCCCGATGGTGTGGGCGGTGTTCGGCGAGCTGCACCTGGCGCTGGCGGTGACGCTGGCCCTGGCCGGCGCCAGCATCGTGGCCTCGGTGCTGGGGCTGCTGCTGCCCTGGGCGCTGGCACGGCTGGGGTCCGACCCCGCCTATGGCAGCGGTCCGCTGGCCACCATCGTGCAGGACGTGCTGAGCCTGCTGATCTACTTCGCCTGCGTCTCGGCCATCGTGCTGTAGCGCAGCACCCTCAAGCAGGCAGCTGCAGCGCCGCGGCGTGCTGGCTGCGCACCAGCGCCCGCAGCGAGGCCGGCGCCAGCACCTGCACGTGCGGGCCGTGGCGCAGCACGTCCATCGCCAGCTCCTTCTGGTCGACGAAAGGCACCTGCAGTTCGTATCGGCCGTCGTCGGTCCAGCGGCTCTTCTGCTCGGCGTGCCACTGCTCGCGGCTGACCCACTGCGCGGCCTCGGCGTCGAAGCTCAGCGTGGCCCAGTGGCGGCGCGCGCCGGCATAGATGCCGTAGCCGGCGTCCATGCCGGCCTCGAGCTCGGCGGCCGGCACCTCGTGCGCGGCGGTGTCCAGCAGCGCGGCGTGTTCCACCGCGTCGAGCGAGAAGCGCCGCAGGCCGTCGCTGCGGTGGCACCAGGCGTCCAGGTACCAGGTGTTGCGGTGGTGCAGCAGGCGCTGCGGCGAGACCACGCGCTCGCCGGTCTCGGCGCGGCTGCGCGTGCGGTAGCGCATCGTGATGCGGCGGCGCTGCAGCAGCGCGTCGACCACCAGCTCGAAGCAGCGCCCCGGCACCGGCCGCCGCGCCGGGTGCAGGATGCGCACGCGCTTGAGCAGCGCCTTCGCGGCCGGCTCGTCGGGGCCCAGCATCTGGTGGATGCGCTCCAGCAGCGGCTGCAGGTGGCGGCTGATGACGCCGTCGGCGTCGAGCTCGCTCAGCAGCTGGTGCGCCATCAGCAGGCTGTAGAGCTCGCGCTCGCTGAACCACAGCCCGGGCAGCTCGTGTTTCTGGCCGCGCATCTCTTCGCCGAACTTGTAGCCGTTGCGCTCGCGGTCGTAGACGATGGGCGCGCCCAACCGGTCCTTCAGGTACTCCAGGTCGCGCTTGAGCGTGGCCGGCGAGACCTCGAGCTCGTCGCGCAGCGTGCGGAAGCTGACGAGGCCGCGGTTGCGGATCAGCATCTCGATCTTGTAGACACGTTCGGTCTTGCTCATCGGGGCGGCGCTGCGTTGGCGGGGCGGGATTGCGGTTGGGGCCACTGTATCGGCCCGCCGCGCGTGTTGTCGCCTACAGTGCCGGCCCTCCGTTGCCATTTCCACGCGCCGCTGGGCGCGCTCTCGATCCATGCAAGGTCCCCTGCGCCGTGTCGTCTATGTCGTGCTCTACGAGGCCATCGCCATCCTGATGGCGGGCCTGGGGCTGATGCTGATGTCGGGCCGGGGCGTGTTCGACAGCGGCGCGCTGGCTGCGGCCACCTCGGCGGTGGCCGTGGTGTGGAACGTGGTGTTCAACCACTTCTTCGAGCGCTGGGAGGCGCGCCAGGTCGTGCGCGGCCGCAGCCTGCGCCGCCGCATCGCGCACGCGCTCGGCTTCGAAGGCGGCCTGACGGTGCTGCTGGTGCCGCTGATCGCGTGGTGGCTGGACGTGAGCCTGTGGCAGGCGCTGGTGATGGACGTCGCGCTGCTGCTGTTCTTCCTGGTCTACACCTTCGTCTTCAACTGGGCCTTCGACGCCGTGTTCGGGCTGCCGCAGGCGGCGCGTGCGGACGCAGCACGCTGAAGCGCCGTGCAGAACAACTGAAACCTGCGCTGAAGCAGCACTGCAACGACGGCTTCCTACAGTGACGGACATGGCAACACGTTGTCGCCATGACCAACCTCCCCACTGCAAAGGAACCATCCCATGAAGAAGCTCGCCACCCCCGCCCTGATCAGCCTGACCAGCCTGTTCGCCAGCGCCGGCGCCCTGGCTGCGCAAGGCGCGCAGGACATCATCGTGCAGCGCCCGATCATCGTGCAGCTGCTGGGCCTGCTGGGCCTGTGAGGCCCTGAAGCCGGCCTGCATCGGCCGTGCCCCACACGTGCCTCACAATCGGCCGATGCAACCTTCCCAGATCGCCTCGCTGTACGAATGTCCCGACCGCGGTGCCCGCGGCCCGCTGCTGCTGAGTGCCCATGGCCCCCGTGGCTGGTTTGTCGCCGAACGCTCGGTCGAAGGCGCCTGGACCCGGCTGGCCGCCGAGCCGCAACCGCTGGCGCCGGTGTGGTCGCGTGTCGACTGCGAGCTGGCGCCCGAGGTGCTGTACGTCGGCGCCTGCGCCGCGCTGTGGCCGGGCGTCGACCCCTGGCCCGAGGCCGCCTGAACCAGCGGCCCTGTCGGACGCGTCCGACAGGGCCTGCCCGACTTACTCGGCCGTGATCTTGTTGTCCTTGATCGCGCGGCCGTAGCGCGCCAGCTGTGCCTGCACGAGCGCGTTCATCTGCTCAGGCGTGGTGCCGTTGGGGCGCAGGCCCAGCGCGGCGTAGCGCTGCTTGACCTCGGCGTCGCCGAGCGCCTTCACCACCTCGCGCTGCAGCCGGTCGACGATGTCGCGCGGCGTGCCCTTGGGCGCAGTCAGCGCGAACCAGGTGCTGTAGTCGAAGCCCTGGATGCCCGCCTCCTTCAGCGTCGGCGTGTCGGGGTACTCTGGGTGGCGCTGGTCGGCCATCACGCCGATCAGCTTGAGCTTGCCACCCTTGGCCAGTGCGGCCACGGTGGCGATGCCCTGCACCGTCACGTCGACCTGGCCGCCGGCCACGTCCTGCGCCGCCTGGCTGGCGCCGCGGTAGGGCACGTGCTTGATGTCGATGCCGGTGTGCGCAGCGAACAGCGCGCCGCCCAGATGCTGCGGGCTGCCGTTGCCGCCCGAGGCGTAGGTGATGCGGCCCGGCGCGGCCTTGGCTGCGGCCACCAGGTCGGCGGCGTTCTTGTACGGCGCGTTCGCGCCCACCGCGATGCTGAACTCGATGGTCGCCACCTGCGAGATGTGCGCGAAGTCCGTCACCGGGTTGAACGGCGTGTTCGGGTTCAGGTTCGGCACCATCGTCAGGATGCTGTCGTTGAAGCCGCCGATGGTGTAGCCGTCGGGTGCGGCCTTGGTCAGCTGCTGCGCGCCGATGATGCCGGCAGCGCCCACGATGTTCTCGACCACGATGGTCTGGCCCATGCTGACCGACATCTTCTGCGCCAGCAGCCGTGCCGCCACGTCCACCGCGCTGCCGGCGGCCAGCGGCACGATCATGCGGATGGGCTTGCTGGGGTAGCTGCCCTGGGCCTGGGCAGGCAACGCCAGGGCCAGGCCGGCGGCGCCGGCCAGGGCCAGCGCGGTGCGCCGCAGGCGGTTCGGTGTGGGGGTGCGCGTCATGGATGTCTCCGTTGTGGTGATGGGGGTCGGGGTGCGGCCGGCAAGCCGCTCAGGCCGGCAGGCCGAGCACGCGCATTGCGTTGCCGCCGAGGATGGCCACGCGGTCGTCGTCGCTCAGCTCGGGCGTGCGCAGCACGTGGCCGACGGGGTCGTCTTCCCAGGGAATGGGGTGGTCGGTGCCGATCATGATCTGCCCCGTGCCGACCTCGGCCGCCAGGTGGCGCAGGGCCTCGGGCGTGAAGACCAGCGAGTCGAAGTAGATCTGGCGGATGTACGCGGTGGGCTTCTTCTTCAGCTGGATCGCCGGGTTGCAGTTCTGCGGCGACACGAAGCAGCTGCGGTCCATGCGCGGCGCGTACGAGCCGAGGAAGCCGCCGCCGTGCGCGCCCAGCACCTTGAGCTCGGGCAGCGCGTCGAACACGCCTTCGAAGATCAGCTTCTTCAGCGCAATCGTGGTGTCCAGCGGATTGCCGATCACGTTGGACAACCAGCCGTTGCCCTTGAAGCGCGCCGCCAACTCGGGCGTGCTCTGCGGGTGGATGAACAGCGTCACGCCCAGTTCCTGCGCCTTCGCCAGCACCGGGCGGAACTCGGGGTGGCTGAAGTCGCGTCCGGCGACGCTGCCGCCGATGGCCGCGCCTTTCAGGCCGTAGGTCTTCACCGCCTCCTCGAGCTGCTGCACGGCGAGGTCGGGGAACTGCATCGCCAGCGATGCGAAGGCGGCGAAGTGCCGCGGGTGCGCGGCGCAGAGCTCGGCCAGGTGCTCGTTGTGCAGGCGGCAGATGGCCTCTGCCGTCTCGCGGTCCTTCTTGTACCAGAAGGGGTTGATGCTCAGCACCTGCATGTCGATGCCCATGCGGTCCATCGCCGCCAGGCGCTGGTCGAGCACGCGCTCGGCGCTGTTGCGCAGGAAGTGCTCGGGCACGCCCTTGACCGGCGGCAGCACGGCGCGCGCCTCGTCGCCCATCAGGTCGATGGCGTCCTGGAAGTAGCAGTGCGCGTGCACGTCGATCGTGCGCACGCGCTGGCCGCGCACGATGAGCTGCGGCCGCTGCGGCGCGGGCGACGCCGCGCCACCGCCGCCTCCTTCGACGATCGGCAGGCCGCCGCAGCCGCAGAACCACAGGCCGCCGTGGCCGTGGGCGGCAGCGTGCGTGCGAGGAAAGAGCCAGGGTTTCAGCATGGGAAGGAGTCCGTGGTTCAGCGTGCGGCCAGGGCCGCGGCCGCGCGCTCGACGGCGCGCAACATGCGTGTGTGGGCGCCGCAGCGGCACAGGTGCTTGTCCAGCGCCTGCACGATCTCTGCGCGGCTCGGGTGGGGCTGGCGCGCCAGCAGCGCGGCGGCCGAGGTGACGATGCCGGCGACGCAGTAGCCGCACTGGCCGGCGCGCTCGTCGATGAAGGCCGTCTGCAGCGCGTGCGGGCAGTCCGGCGTGCCCAGCCCTTCGACGGTGGTCACCTGGCGGCCGCGCACGCTCCACAGCGGCAGGTTGCACGCGGTCTGCGGCTGGCCGTCGACCAGCACCATGCAGGCGCCGCACTCGCCCTGGCCGCAGCCGAACTTCGGCCCGCTCAGGCCGAGCTCGTCGCGCAGCAGCGCGAGCAGCACGGTCTTGTCGTCGCCGTCGAAGTGCACCGGCTGCGTGTTGACGTGGCACAGCGGCGCAGCCGTGTCGGGGGTGGCGCTCATGCGTTCTCCGAAAAGTCGGCCGAAGCGGCATGCACCGCCTGCAGCAAGGTGTCGGGGCTCAGCGGCAGCGTGCGCACGCGCACGCCCAGCGCGTCGTACACGGCGTTGGCCAGCGCCGCGGCCACCGGGCCCTGGGCGCACTCGCCGGCGCCCAGCGGCGGCTGGTCGGGGCGGTCGATCACGTGCACGCGGACCTCGGGCACTTCGCTGAACCGCAGCACCGGGTAGGTCAGCCACTCGTCGCTGGTGATGTGGCTGGTGTCGAAACGCACCTGCTCCTTCAAGGTCCAGCTGGTGGCCTGCAGCGCGCCGCCCTCGATCTGGTTGATGACGCCGTCGAGGTCGACCACCATGCCGACGTCGACCACCACGTCGAGCTGCAGCACGCGCACCTGGTCGTCCACGCGCACGCGCGCCAGCACCGCGCACCAGGCGCCGGTGTTCTTGTAGCGCGCCCAGGCCAGGCCGTGGCCCGTGCCCTCGGGCTTGGGCGCCGACCACCAGGTGGAGCGCGCCACGGCCGTGTCCAGCACCGCCAGCGCGCGCGGGTCGTCGAGGTGGCGGCGGCGGAAGGCCAGCGGCGTCTCGCCGCACAGCGCCGCCAGTTCGTCGACGAAGCTCTCGATCGCGAAGACGTTGGCAAACGCCCCCAGCGCCCGCATGGCCGAGGTGCGCAGCGGCACCACCGTGAGCCGGTGGTTCAGCACCTGCAGGTGCGGCACCGTGTAGGCCGGCACGGCGTTGCGGTCGGCGCCCCCGCCGGCCGACAGCGGCGGGTTGATGGGCAGCGGCAGCGCCATGGCGTCGGCACGCTCGCTGGCGGCCAGCAGCGCGGGCGCCACCGCCCTGCCCGGCCGCGAGCTGTAGCCGTTGGCCCACAGCGCGTGCTGCCAGTGCGTGATGCGGCCGTCGGCGTCGAGCCGCGCGCGCAGCTCCACGCGCTGCGCCGCACCCAGCGGGCTGTGCGTCAGCTCGTCGGCACGGCTCCACAGCACCCGCACCGGCCGGCCCGGGCTGCGCAGCGCCATCAGCACGGCGTCGAAGGCCACGTCGTCGGCGCCGTTGTGGCCGTAGCAGCCCGCGCCTTCCGCGTGGTGCACGGTGATGGCCTCGCGCGGCACCGGGGGTGTCTCGCGCGCCAGTGCCTTGGCGATGTCGTCGCGCAGGTTGTGGATGCCCTGGCTGTGGGTCCAGACCTCCAGCCGCGTGCCGTCCCAGCGTGCGATGGCGCACGAAGGCCCGATCGACGCGTGCGCCAGGTAGGGCTTGAAGTAGCTGGCGGCGTGCGTGGTGCCGCCGTCGGGCCAGGCACTGCCGCCGCCGCGTTCGGCCGTCACCGTGGTCTGGCACGGCGCCGTGCGCAGGAAGGTGAACAGCGTGTGCTGCTCGGGCAGCGGCGCGCCGGGCAGCCACTGCAACCGCGCCGCCAGCCGCGCGGCGGCGGCCTCGGCGTCGCGCTCGCGCGGCGCCACCACGGCGATGAAGCGGCCGTCGGCCCAGCAGCGCGCGCCCGGCGGCAGCCCGGCCTGGGCATCACCGGGCCAGGCGGCCAGCGTCGCGTCGGCGGTCGGCGGCCGCAGCACGCGCCCGTGCAGCATGCCGGGCAGGCGGAGGTCGTGGATGAAGCGCGGGCGGCCGAACACCTTGTCGGCCAGGTCCAGCCGCTCGGGCCGCGCCTGCCCGATCAGGCGGCGCGCCGCAGCGGCCTTGGGCGCCACGGTGCCGGTGCATTCGATGTCGAGGTCCACGCCTTGCAGCAGGCTGGCGTAGTCGCCCAGGTCCTGCCCGCCGGGGGCGACGAAGCGGCCGTGCTGCACCGTGATGTGCTCGGCCGCCGCGCCCGACTGCGCACCCAACAGCGCGGCCGCGCGCTGCAGCGCCAGCGCACGCAGCTCGGCGCAGGCATGGCGCAGCGCGCCGCCGCTGTCCTGCACCGACAGGCTGCCCGAGGTGACGCCCTCGTCGGGCCCGTGCGCGGTGCTGGCGGCCACGATCTGCACGGCGTGCAGCGGCAGGTCCAGCTCGTCGGCCACCAGCAGCTGCAGCGCGGTCAGGATGCCCTGCCCCAGCTCGACCTTGCCGGTGAACACGCGCATGCCGCCGGGCACCGGCGCCAGCCACTGCGCCAGCAGCCGGTTGCCGTGCAGGCTGCCGGGCAGCGGCGGGCGGCCGTCGCTGCGGTCGACGACGAAGCCGCGCGGGGTCGTGTTCGCAGTGCTCACAGCAACGGCTCCAGGCCGAGATCGGCCGCCAGCGCCGCCAGGTCGGCGACGACGCCCGCAGACACCGGGATGCCGTGCACGCGGCGGTGTTCGCGCTTGGCGTGGCTCTGCTCGCCCGGCAGCCAGATGCGGTCCACGCCCTCCAGGCGCTCGCTGCCGCGGATGTCGCGCACCAGCGTGTCCACCTGCGCCTTGAAGTGCGCCGGGTCGCCGAAGGCGCGCAGGTCGATCACCAGGATCGCCTGCCCGGTGTTGGTGGTGCTGGTGTGGTCCTTGTTGAAGTCGACCACGTCGCGGCCCATCGCCGCGCCCTGCAGCGTGCCGGCCAGCAGGCCCACCACCAGCGCCAGGCCGTAACCCTTGTGGCCGCCGATGGGCAGCAGGAAACCTTCGTCGGCACGCTGCGGGTCCAGCAGCGGCTGGCCGCGGCGGTCGATCATCCAGCCCGGCGGCATCATCTCGCCGGCCTTGGCCTTGGCCTTGACCTTGCCGTAGGCAGCCACCGTGGTCGCCATGTCCAGCACCACCGGCGGCTCGCTGCCGGCGGGGATGCCGGCAGCGATCGGGTTGGTCGACAGCAGCATCTCCATGCCGCCCCAGGGCGGCAGGTGGTTGGCGTTGCCAACCGCGAAGTACAACCCGATCATGTCGTGCTCGATCGGCATGCGTGCGTACAACGATGCCGGCCCGGCATGGTTGCTGCCGCGCACGCCGACCCAGGCCACGCCCGCCGTGCGTGCCTTCTCGATCGCCAGCTCGACCGCGCGCGACACCACCAGGTGGCCCATGCCGTTGTCGCCGTCAAGCACCGCCATCGCGGCGCGTTCGTGCACCACGCGGATCTGCGGCTGCACGTTGATGCCGCCGGCGCGGATGCGCTTCACGTACTGCGGCAGCCGCAGCACGCCGTGGCCGTCGGAGCCCTGCAGATCGGCCTGCGCCATCAGCGTGGCCACGCGCAGCGCGTCGGCCGCGGGCAGGCCCACGCGCTGCAGCGCTGCGGAGATGAAGTCCTGCAGCCGCTGCAGCGGCACGACGGCCTGCGCCGCTGCCGGCTTGTGATCTGTTGGCATCGTTCCCTGGGGGCCTGTGGCCTGCGCCCTGCATCTGCGACGCGGTGGATGCTAGGCAGGGTGCCGGTGCGCGTCCAATGCCAATCACGTCACCTGCCATCACACAGTGCGATGGCTACCCCAGGTTGGCCCGGGCCTCCACAATGGCGGCGCCACCACCTGGAACCCTGCGATGACCCGCCTGCTGCACACCGCCGACTGGCAGATCGGCCGCCTCTACGCCAGCTTCGACCCCGAGGACGCGGTGCCGCTGGCCGAGGCCCGCTTCGCCGCCGTCGAACGCCTGGCCGCGCTGGCCACGCAGCAGGCGGTGGACGCGGTGGTCGTGGCCGGCGACGTGTTCGACGCGCAGACCGTCTCGGCACGCAGCATCCGGCGCCTGTTCAACGCACTCGCGGGCTACACCGGGCCCTGGGTGCTGATCCCGGGCAACCACGACGCGGCGCTGGCCGAGAGCGTGTGGAGCCACGCGCAGCGGCTGGGCGCGGTGCCGCCCCACGTGCACGTGGTGCTGGAGCCGCGGGTGCTGGAGCTGCCCGCGCAGCGCCTGGCCCTGCTGTGCGCACCGCTGACGCAGCGCCACACCTGGGGCGACCTCACGGCCTGGTTCGACAGTGCAGAGACGCCCGCGGGCTGGCTGCGCATCGGCGTCGCGCACGGCGCGGTGCAGGGCGTGCTGGCCGAGGACATCGACTCGGCCAACCCGATCGCGCCCGACCGCGCGCAGCGGGCGCGGCTGGACTACCTGGCGCTGGGCGACTGGCACGGCACACGCTGCATCGACGCCCGCACCTGGTACAGCGGCACGCCCGAGCCCGACCGCTTCAAGGCCAACGACGCCGGGCAGGCACTGCTGGTGGAACTCGACGCCGCCGGCGCCCTGCCCCGGGTGCAGCCGGTGGCCACCGCGCAGTTCCGCTGGCAGCAGTGGCAGCTGCGGCTGGACGTGGCCAGCGACCTCGACGCACTGCTGGCGCGCCTGGCCGCGCTGGAAGCACACGACGTGCTCGACCTCACGCTCAGCGGCAGCCTGGACCTGGCCGCGCACGACCGCCTGCACGGCGCGCTGGGCGACACCGAAGGCCGCGTGCGCTGCCTGCGCCGCGACCTCGCGGCGCTGCAGCTGGCCCCCACGGCGGAAGACATCGCCGCATTGCAGGCCGACGGCTACCTGGGTGCGCTGGTCGCCGAGCTGCGCGACACCACCGGCGACGACGCCCGCCGCGCACAGGACGCCCTGGCGCTGCTGACGGGCCTGCTGGCCGCACGCGCCCGGCGCACGGAGGCTGCATGAAGCTGCAGCGCCTGCGCGTGGCCGAACTGCGGCAGTTCCGCGCCCCCTTCGAGCTGGCCGACCTGCAGCCCGGCCTGAACATCTTCAGCGGCCCCAACGAGGCCGGCAAGAGCACGCTGGTGCGCGCCATCCGCGCCGCGTTCTTCGAGCGCCACCGCTCCACCAGCGTCGACGACCTGCGGCCCTACGGCGACAGCGCCGCCACGCCGCAGGTCGAGATCGATTTCGAGACCGGCGGCACGGTGTACCGGCTGCGCAAGAGCTTCCTGCACAAGAAGCGCTGCGAGCTGCTGGTGGGCAGCCGGGCACTGGAAGGCGTGGAGGCCGAGGACTTCCTGGCCGAGATGCTGGGCTTCGAGTTCGCCGGCAAGGGGGCGAGCCAGGAAAAGCACTGGGGCATCCCCGGCCTGCTGTGGATCGAGCAGGGCGCGGGCCATGCCGTGCGCGACGCCGTCGTGCACGCCAGCGACCACCTGCGGCGCGCGCTCGACGCCTCGCTGGGCACGGTGGCGGCCAGCGGCGGCGACGACATCACGGCGCAGGTGCAGGCGCTGAAGGACGAGCTGCTCACCGGCACCGGCAAGCCGCGCGCCGCGTACCAGAAGGCCATCGACGACAGCGCGGCGCTGCAGCAGCGCGTGGCCGCGCTGCAGGCGGCGGTGGACGGCTACCGCCAGCAGGTCGACCAGCTCAAGGGCCTGCGCGACGCCCACCTGCAGGACCAGCAGGACCAGCCCTGGGCTGCGCTGCGCACCGAGCAGGCCGCGGCGCAGGCAGCGCTGCAGGCGGTGGAGTCGCTGCGCGCCGAACGTGAGCGCGAACACGAGGCACTGCGCCAGACCAGCGGCCTGCGCACGCTGCTCGCGCAGCGGCTGCAGGCGGCGGCGCAGCAGCGCGAGCAGCTCGCGGCGCGCGAGACGGCGCTGGCCGCCGCCGGCAGCGGCCACGAGCAGGCCGCGGCACTGGAAGCGCAGGCCGTGGCGGCCGAGGCCACGGTCGCCGCCCGGCTGCAGGCCGCCCGCGCAGCGCTGGCCCTGGCGCGCCAGGAAGACACCCGCGCCACGCTGCAGCGCCAGCGCGACGACGCCCGCACCCGCGCCGCCGACCTCGCCGCGCAGCTGCAGCGCGCCGGCGCCGAGCACGCACGCGCCACGGCGCTGCAGCGCGAGGCGGCGCAGGGCGGCGTCGCCGCGCGCGACCTGGCCGCACTGCGCGCGCAGGGCGCGCGGCTGCAGGAGCTGCAGATCCGCCAGGCCGCGGTGGCGACCCGGCTGCGCTTCGACCTGCTGCCCGGCGCCGCGCTGCGGCTGACCGATGAGGCCGCGGCCGGCGAGGCGCTGGCCGGCCTGGGCGAACGGCTGCTGGTGGCGCCGAGCACGCTGCAGATCGACGGCGTGGGCCAGCTGCACATCGCACCCGGCGGCAGCGACCTGGCCGACCTCGCCGCCGAACACGCGCAGCTGCAGGACACGCACCAGGCCCTGCTGCAGCGCTTGGGCCTGGCGACCCTGGCCGACGCCGAGGCGCGCGACCGCGCCCAGGCGCAGCGCCTGGCCGACGCCGAGGCCGCTGCGCAGGCGTGCCGGCTGCTGGCGCCCCAGGGCCTGGACGCACTGCGGCTGGCGCTCGACACGCAGCAGGCGCGCCAGGCCGAGGCCGACGCGGCGCTGGCGCGCCTGCCGGCAGCCCCTGCCGACAGCGCTGCGCTGCCGCCGATCGACCAGGCCGAGCACCAGCACGAGGCCGCGCGCGACGCCGCCGACGCCGCCGGCCGCCAGCTGCAGGCCACGCGCCAGGCGCTGGCCACGGCCGCCAGCCAGCTGGACGCCGCGCGCCGCGAACGCGACGCACTGCAGGCCCTGCTCGCCGACCCGGCGCTGCAGGCCGAGCTGGCCGGGCAGCAGCGCGCGCTGGTCGAGGCCGGCGCGCACGAGGCCACGCTGGCGGCGCGGCTGCAGGAGATCGACACCCGCATCGCGGCCGCGCGGCCCGACATCCTGCGCCAGGACGTCGAGCGGCTACGCCGCAGCGCCGAGCAGCTGGAGCTGCAGCACCAGGCCCGCGACCGCCAGATCGCCCAGCTCGAGGCCGCGCTCGGCGCAGCCGGCGCGCAGGGGCTGGAAGAGGAGCTGGCGCGCCAGCAGGCCGAGCTGGCCCAGGCCGAGCGCCGCCGCGACGAGCTGCAGCGCCGCGCCGAGGCGCTGCAGTTCCTGCTGCAGCGGCTGGACCAGCGCCGCCAGGCCCTGACGCAGCGTCTGCAGGCGCCGCTGCAGCAGCACCTCGACCACTACCTGCAACTGCTGTTTCCCGACGGCCGGCTGGCCGTGGACGAACAGCTGGTGCCGGGCGCGCTCACACGCCACGGCCCGCGCGGCCCCGAGGCCGGCGACTTCGACACGCTGAGCTTCGGCGCGCGCGAGCAGATGGGCCTGATCAGCCGCCTGGCCTACGCCGACCTGCTGCAGGCCGCCGGCCGGCCGACGCTGCTGATCCTGGACGACGCGCTGGTGCACAGCGACGAGGCCCGGCTGCAGCAGATGAAGCGTGTGCTGTTCGACGCCGCGCAGCGCCACCAGGTGCTGCTGTTCACCTGCCATCCGGCGCAGTGGCGCGACATGGGCGTGCCGCTGCGCGCGCTGGAGAGCCTGCGTTGAACAGGGCCTGACACGGCCATCACCATACAGAAATCTGTATGATTCTTCGATGAAGACCACTCTGGACCTCAACGACCGGCTGCTGCGGGACGCCAAAGCGCTGGCAGTCCGGCAGCGCACGAGCCTGACGCGGTTGATCGAAGAAGGGCTGCAATTGCGGCTGCAAGCCCAGGCCGCCGCCGGGCAGCAGCAGCGCGTCCGGCTGCCGGTCTTCGCGGGCCGCGGCGGCCTGGTGGCGGGTGTCGACGCGTTGAGCAACAAGGCCTTGCTCGAAGCCCTGGGTGATGACGCCTGACGTCAATGTGCTGGTCGCTGCTTCGCGCGCCGACCACCCCCACCATGTGGCGGCGCGCACCTGGCTCGAACAAGCCCTGGGCGCTGCGGCGGCCGGTGCCGCCTGCACGCTGATGCCCATGGTGCTGGCCAGCTTCCTGCGGCTGGTGACGAGCCCGCGGATCTTCGTGCTGCCGACGCCGATCGACGACGCCGTGGCCTTCGCCGACGCGCTGCTCGCGCCACCCGGCGTGCAGCTGGCGGCGCTCGGCCCCGAGTGGCCGGTGTTGCGCCAGCTGTGCCTGGACAAGCAACTGGGTGGCAACGACCTGCCCGACGCCTGGCTCGCTGCCGCCGTGATCCACCTGGGCGAGCACCTCGTCAGCTTCGACCGCGACTTCCGCAAGCTGCTGCCGCGCCGCCAGTTCACGCACCTGGCTGCAAGCTGACCCTTCGTCGGTGCGGCACTCAGGCCGCGGCGCGCAGCACCGCGATGTCGCGCAGCGGCGGCGCGCCGAACAGGCGGCTGTACTCGCGGCTGAACTGCGAGGCGCTTTCGTAGCCGACGCGGTAGGCCGCGGTCGCGGCATCCAGGTCGTCGGCCAGCATCTGGCGCCGGGCTTCCGTCAGGCGCAGCTGCTTCTGGTACTGCAGCGGGCTCATCGCCGTCAGCGCCTTGAAGTGGTGGTGGAAGGTCGACACGCTCATCTGCGCCTCGCGCGCCAGGTCGTCCACGCGCAGCGGCTCGCGGAAGCGCTCGCGCAGCTGCGCGATGGCGCGGGCGATGCGCCGCCCCTGGCCGTCGGCATGCACGATCTGGCGCAGCCGCCAGCCCTGCGGCCCGGCGAGCAGCCGGTAGTGGATCTCGCGCCGCACCAGCGGCCCCAGCACCGGCAGCGCCGCCGGCTTCTCCACCAGTTCCAGCAGGCGGCAGAAGGCGTCGAGCAGCGGCGTGTCCAGCACGCCGGTGGCCATCGCGCGCGGCGCCTGCGGCGGCGACATCGGCGCCACCGGCGGCAGCGCGCTGTCCAGCATCAGCCCCGCCACTTCGCGCAGGTCCAGCCGCAGCGCCACCGACAGGTAGGGCGCGCCGGGGCTGGCCTCCAGGATGGCCGACGTGGCCGGCAGGTCCAGCGAGGCCAGCAGGTACTCGCCGCGGCCGTAGTGCAGCTGCTCGTCGCCCAGCGCCACCTGCTTGCGGCCCTGCGCGATGACGGCCACGCAGGGTTCGTAGACGCCGCACAGCAGGCCGCTGGGGCTGTCGGCGCTGAACAGCGTCACGTCGGGCAGCTGCGGATGCGCCTGCAGGCCGCGCCCGGGCGCGCCGCGCTCCACCAGCGCGGCCAGGCGGCGGCTGAGCTGCGCGTGGTGGTCGCTGCCCGGTGAGGCGTCGTTGGCAGAGTTGTGCACGGGCGGATGTGGGCAGGGGCAACGGCAGCCATCCTAGCGGCGCACCGCCTCGTGTGCCCGCCCGCTTGCCCGAACCCGCCACGGCGCCGGAGGTTCAGGCAATCAATCCAGAGCTTCAGGCACACGCGCCCGCGGCGTGCGGCCCGACACTGCGCCCGTCGGCGGCGGCACCCCTGCCGCCGGCCCCACCGCCCTTCCCTCCACCGTTCCTGCTTGCCCGATCCACCACCATGACCACTTTGAACGTCAATGGCCGCACCCAGGCCGTGGAGGCCGATCCCGGCACCCCGATCCTGTGGGCGCTGCGCGACAACCTCGGCCTCACCGGCACCAAGTTCGGCTGCGGCGCGGCGCAATGCGGCGCCTGCACCGTGCACCTGGACGGCCAGCCCGTGCGCGCCTGCGTGACGCCGATCTCGGCCGCCGAAGGCCGCCAGCTGCGCACCATCGAAGCCGTCACCGGCGGCAGCGACCGCGTCGGCAACGCCGTGCGCGACGCCTGGGTGCGCCACGACGTGGCGCAGTGCGGCTACTGCCAGAGCGGCCAGATCATGAGCGCCACCGCGTTCCTGCGCACGCTGCCCAAGGGCAGGCAGCCCAGCGCCGCCGAGATCGACACCGCCATGGCCGGCAACCTGTGCCGCTGTGGCACCTATGCCCGCATCCGTGCCGCGGTGGCCGACGCCGCGCGCACGCTCGCCTGACTCCGCCCAAGGACACCACCATGCTGCCCCGCACCCCCACCCCCGCGCTGCTGGCCGAACTGCCGCACGCGCTGCGCCGCGTCTGGGACCAGGCCCAGGACCAGGCCCAGGACCAGGCCGACCGCGGCAGCGCCGCCCCGCTGCCGCGCCGCCAGTTCCTGAAACTCGCCGGCGGCGGCGGCCTCGCGCTGGGCGTGCTGCCTGCGGCGCTGGCCGCCACGCCCGCCGACGGCAGCGCCGCCGCGCTGAAGCCGACCCAGCAGCCGGCCGCCTTCGTGCAGATCGCGCCCGACGGCACCGTCACCGTCACCATCAACCGGCTCGACTTCGGCCAGGGCGTGCAGACCGCGCTGCCGATGGTGCTGGCCGAGGAGCTCGACGCCGACTGGTCGCGTGTGCGCAGCCAGCACGGCAGCAACGACCCCGCCTACGCCGACCCGCTGTGGGGCATGCACCTCACCGGCGGCTCCACGGCGCTGAAGAACAGCTTCACGCAGTACCGCGAGCTCGGTGCGCGGGCACGCGCCATGCTGCTGGCCGCCGCCGCGCAGCGCTGGCAGCTCGACGTGACGCAGCTGCGCACGCGCGCCGGCCAGGTGCTGGCGCCCGACGGCCGCAGCCTGGGCTACGGCGCGCTCGCCGCCGACGCCGCGCGCCAGCCGGTGCCGGCCCAGGTGGCCTTGAAGAACCCGGCCGACTTCCGCCTCATCGGCAAGCCGACGACGCGGCTGGACGCACACGCCAAGAGCAGCGGCCAGCAGTCCTACGGCATCGACATGCGGCTGCCGGGCATGCTCACGGCCGTGGTGGCGCGCCCGCCGGTGTTCGGCGCACGGCTGGCCAGCGTGGACGACAGCGCCGCGCGCGCGGTGCGCGGCGTGCGCGCGGTGCTGCGTGTGCCGCTGGACCGCGGCGCCGAAGGCGTGGCCGTCATCGCCGACGGCTACTGGCCGGCGCGCCAGGGCTGCGACGCGCTGCGGCTGCAGTGGAACGACAGCGCCGTCGAGAAGGCCGACAGCACGGCGCTGCTGGCGCAGTTCCGCCGCCTGGCCGAGCAGCCCGGACCGCGCCACTTCGACGCCGACATGGCGCCGCTGGAGAAGGCGCCGCTGCGCATCGAGGCCGAGTTCGTCTTCCCCTACCTGGCCCACGCGCCGATGGAGCCGCTGAACTGCACGGTGCAGCTGCATGACGGCCGCGCCGAGCTCTGGGTGGGCTCGCAGATGCCGGGGCTGGACGGCGCCGCCGCCGCCGGCGTGCTGGGCCTCAAGCCCGAGCAGGTGCAGGTGCACGTGCAGATGGCCGGCGGCGGCTTCGGCCGCCGCGCCATCCCGACCAGCGACTACGTGGGCGAGGCCTGCCAGGTGGCCAAGGCCGCCCGGGCGGCCGGGCTGGCAGCACCGGTGCGCACGCTGTGGAGCCGCGAGGACGACCTCCGCGGCGGCTACTACCGGCCGATGCACCTGCACCGCGCGCAGATCGGCTTCGACACGAACGGCCGCGTGCTGGCCTGGGACCACCGTCTGGTCGGGCAGTCCATCATGGCCGGCACCTTCTTCGAGGGCGGCATGGTGAAGAACGGCATCGACCAGACCGCGGTGGAAGGCATGCGCACGCCCTACCCGCTGCCGATGCGGCTGACCGTGCAGCACCCGCAGGTCAACGTGCCGGTGCTGTGGTGGCGCAGCGTGGGCAGCACGCACACCGCGTTCGTGATGGAGACGCTGATCGACGAGATCGCGCGCGCCACGCGCCAGGACCCGGTGGCCTACCGGCTGCAGCTGCTGGGCACGCAGCACCCGCGGCACCGCGCCGCGCTGCAGCTGGCGGTGGACAAGAGCGGCTACGGACAGCGCCAACTCGCGCGCGGCCGCGCCTGGGGCGTGGCGGTGCACGAGTCGTTCGACAGCGTGGTGGCCTACGTCGTCGAGGCCTCGGTGCAGGACGGCCGGCCGCGCCTGCACCGCGTGACCGCAGGCGTGCACTGCAACCTGGTCGTCAACCCGCGCACGGTCGAGACGCAGGTGCAGGGCGCGGCGCTGATGGGCCTGGCGATGTGCCTGCCGGGCCACGCCATCACGCTGAAGGACGGCGTGGTGGAGCAGCGCAACTTCGGCGACTTCGCGCTGCCGCGCATCACCGAGATGCCCGAGATCGCGGTGCACACCGTGCCCAGCGCCGACCCGCCCACCGGCATGGGAGAACCCGGCCTGCCGCCGCTGGCGCCGGCGTTTGCCAACGCGATCGCAGCGCTCACCGGCAAGCCGGTGCGGCAGCTGCCGTTCCAGCTGGCCTGACGGGCGCGGCGTCGCGGCCGCGCCAGATCAAGGCGCGGCCAGCAAGGCCTGCAGCCCGCTCAGGCGCTGCGTGCGCCGCCCGGCCGCGCGCGCCAGCAGCGCCGGCTGCGCGGCCACCAGCGTGCAGGCCCGGCGCGCGCGTGTGATGCCGGTGTAGACCAGCTCGCGCGTCAGCACCGCCGTGTCGGTGTCGGGCAGCGCCAGCAGCACGTGGCCGAACTCCGAGCCCTGGCTCTTGTGGACCGTCATCGCGAACGCGGTCTCCACGTCCGCCAGCCGCGCCACCGACACCGAGCGCAGCACGCTGCCGTCCAGGAAGTAGGCACGCAGGCTGCCACCGCCCGGGGGGGCGAGCACGATGCCGATGTCGCCGTTGAAGACCCCCAGCGCGGCGTCGTTGCGCGTCACCATCACCGGCCGGCCCACGTACCAGGCGTCGCGCCGCTGCGGCAGCAGGCCGTGCGCGGCGAGGCTGCGCTCGATGGCCGCGTTCAGCCCCGACACACCCCAGGGCCCTTCGCGCACGGCGCAGAGCACGCGGAAGGTGTCGAAGTCGCGCAGCACCTGCGCCGCCCAGGCGTTGAAGGTGGCCGAGGCCGCCGGGTCCGCCGAGGCCGCAGGCCGCTGCGCCAGCCGCTCCAGATAGGCACGGTAGCCACCGTCCACCGCGAGCGCCGCCACGCGGCCGGCGTCGGCGGTCTGCACCAGGGTGAGCTCGTTGGCGAGCTCGGTGCCGCCGCCGTGCTGCAGCAGTTGCAGCGCGGCCGCACCGTCGCCGCGGTTCAGCGCCAGCGCCAGCTGGCCGATGGGGCCGGCAAAGCGCCGGCTGCGGCGCAGCACCACGGTCTGCTGCGCCAGCGCGGTGGTGGCGTCACGCGGCACCGCCGGCAGCTGCTGGCCGGTGGCGGCCTCGATCCAGCGCACGGCCTCGGCGTCGTAGGCGCCGTGCTCGGTCGCACCGGGCTGGGTGCCGGGCACCGGCTGGCACAGGTCGCCCAGCACCGCACCAGCCTCCACCGACGCCAGCTGGTCGCGGTCGCCCAGCAGCACCAGGCGCGCCGAAGGCGGCAATGCGGCGAGCAGGCTGGCCATCATCTCCAGGTGCACCATCGAGGCCTCGTCGACGAAGAGCACGTCGATCTCCAGCGGCTCGGCCGCGTCGTGCACGAAGCGGCGCGTGCCGGGCCGCGTGCCCAGCAGCGCGTGCAGCGTGCGCGCCGGCCCCAGCTGCGGGGCCCACGCGGCCAGCCCCAGGCGGTCGCCGTGCTGGTCCTGCAATTCCTGCAGCGCGCTGCCGATGGACTGCCGCAGCCGCGCCGCGGCCTTGCCGGTGGGTGCGGCCAGCGCCACGCGCAAGGGCTGCGGCCCGTTGCGCAGCGCCTGCAGCAGCACCAGCAGCCGCGCCGCGGTGTAGGTCTTGCCGGTGCCCGGCCCGCCGGTCACGATGCCCAGCGGCGCGCGCAGCGCCACCGCGCAGGCCACGCGCTGCCAGTCGATCTCGGCACCGCCCGTCGCGGTGAACAGCAGGTCCATCCAGGTGCGGACCCGCGCCGGGTCCGGGGCCTCGGCGCCGGCCGGCTGCGTGCGTGCCCGCACCAGCGCCGCCACCTGCCGTTCGTGGCGCCAGTAGCGGCGCAGTGCCAGGCGGTCGTGCTGCAGCACCAGCGGCGCGCTGCCGCTGTCGTCGGCGGGGTCCACCTGCAGCAGCGCGCAGCCAGCCCAGGCGGCGCGCGCGGCGGCCGCGTCGGCGGGCAGCTGCGCGCGCAGCAGCGCCAGGTCGGCGGCGGTGTCGGCGGCCGGGGCGGTCGCCGTCGCCGCCGCAGCGGCCGGCCAGGCCAGCACGGTCTGCGGGTCCTGCAGCAGCCGGTGCAGCGGCAGGCAGCTGTGGCCACGCCCTTCCAGTTGCGCCAGCAGCGCCGCGGCCAGCAGCAGGCTGGGCGGCGCCTCGGGGTCCTGGCGCAGCAGGAAGTCGGCGAAGGCCAGGTCCAGCGCGCGCAGCAGGCCGCGCACGCGCCAGTCGCGCAGCTGCTGCAGCATCGCCACGCCGGTCATCGGCCCGGCTCCTGCGGCGCGGCGGCCAGGGCGTCGAGCGCCTCGATGAGCGCCAGCGGCGCCGGCAGGTGCCAGCCGCCGCGCGTGGCGTGGCCCACGCCGCGCAGGAACAGGTAGACCGCCCCGTGCAGCTGCGCCTCTGGTCGGTAGGCCGCGCCCAGCCGCGCGCGCAGCAGCCGGTGCAGCGCCAGCAGGTACAGCGCGGCCTGCACGTCGTAGCGGTGTTCCAGCATCGCGGCGTCCATCGCCGCGGGCGTGTAGGCCGCGTCGTCGGCGCCGAGCGCGTTCGACTTGTGGTCGAGCACGCCGTAACGCCCGCCGTGCGCGTAGACGAGGTCGATGAAGCCCATCAGCATGCCGCGCAGCGTGCGCTCGGGCAGCGCCGGCCGCGGCAGGCCCGGCAGCACGTGCTGGCGGCACAGGCTGTCCACCGCCTCGGCGCTGAGGCCGTCGCTGGGCAGCCAGAACTCCATCTCGGGCCGCGCACTGTCCAGGCCCGACAACGCCGTGCCCAGCGCCGGCACCGGCACGCTGCACACCTGGCGCAGCCAGGCCAGCACGTCGGCGCTGCGGTGGCCCCAGCCCTGGCGCTCGCAGCGGCGCAGCAAGGCCTGCTGCAGCGCCTCGGATCCGTCGAGCGCAAAGCCTTCGCCGGCCAGCCACTCGAGCTGGTCGTGCAGGAAGTTGCCGGCGAAGGCGCCACGCGGGAAGCGGTGCCAGGCCGGGGCGGCCAGCGGCGGCCCTGCCGGCACCACGGCCGGACCGCTGCCGGGCTCGTCGTCGCGTAGCAGCCGCGGCGGGGCGTCGCCGCCCGGCTGGCGGTGGGCGTCCTTCACCAGCGCCGAGTAGCTGCTGATGGACCACTGGCGGTCGAAGGAGGCGGCATAGGCGGGCGCGGGCGCCAGCGGCGCCGGCGCGCCGCGCGGCAGCAGCCGCGTGCGCGGCGGCACGTCGGCCTCGGGTGCCACCGTCTGCAGCAGCAGGCCGGGCACCGCCGGCGCCAGCGCGGCGAGGTCGGCGGCCATGGCCTCGGGCGTGGCGGTGTCGGCGGTCGCGCTGCCCGAGACCAGCGCGCCGAGTGCGCTGTGCCGCCACAGGCAGGCCGTGGCGCGCCCGCGCTTGAGCGCCGCTGCGCCAACCCACAGGTGGTGGCGCGCCCGCGTGAGCGCCACGTACAGCAGGCGCAGGTCTTCGCGCAGGCGGTCCGCGTCGGCCGCGGCCCATTGCGCGTCGTCGGGCGCCAGCAGCAGCGTGCGCTGGCCGTCCGCGCCGGGCAGCCACAGCGCCGGCGTGCTGCCGGGCGCGACCGGGCGGAAGTGCGCCGCGAACGGCAGGAAGACCAGCGGGTACTCCAGGCCCTTGGACTTGTGCACGGTGACGACCTGCACCAGGTCGGCATCGCTTTCCAGGCGCAGCACCTGGTCGTCGCCGCCGGCGCCGGGCCCGTCCAGCGTGTCGTCGATCTGCTGCGCCAGCCAGCGGATCAGCGCCTGCTCGCCGTCGAGCTGGCCGGCCGCGGCCTGCAGCAGCTCGGCCAGGTGCAGCACGTTGGTGAGGCGGCGTTCGCCGTCACCGGCCGTGCTGCCGGCCTCGCCCCCCAGCCAGCGCGCCGGCAGGTCCAGGCCGTGCAGCGCGCGCCGCACCATCGCCAGCACGCCCTGGCCCAGCCACACGGCGTGCAGCTCCGCGAACAGCGCGCAGCGGGCGTCGAACGCGGTGTCGTCGTCGGCCAGCGCCACCAGCGTGTCCAGCGGCAACCCCACCAGCGCCGTGGCCAGCGCGGCGCGCGCCAGGCGCATGTCGCGCGGTGCGGCCACGGCCTGCAGCAGGCGCAGCAGGTCCTGCGCTTCGGCACTGGCGAAGACGCTGTCCTTGTCCGACAGGTAGACCGAGGCCACGCCGCGTGCGCGCAGCGCCGCGCGCACGGCCTCGGCCTCGGTGCCGGTGCGCACCAGCACGGCGATATCGGCCGGGCGCAGGCGGCGCTGCGTGCCGGCCTTGCCATCGACGAAGCCGGCAGCGGCGTCGTTCAGCAGCGCGACGATGCGCTCGGCGCACAGCGCGGCAAACAGCTCCCGGCTGGCGAGCAGGCTGCGCAACGCGGTGTCGGCGCACAGCACCAGCGGCGCATGCACGGCGCCCGCGGCCACGAACTGCTCGCTGCGCCCGCGCGCCTGCACGGCCAAGAACGGCAGCGTGCGTTCGCTCGTGCCGGAAGCGGCCGCAGCGGCGGTGTCGTCGAACAGGAACGCGCCCGGCCCGGGCCGCGCCTCGGCGCGCGCGAACAGGCCGTTCACCGCCTGCACCAGCGCAACCGTGGAGCGGTGGTTGGTGCCCAGCACGTGGTGGCGGCCCGCGGTGGCGCGGCGTGCCTGCAGGTAGCTGTGGATGTCGGCACCGCGGAAGCCGTAGATCGACTGCTTGGGGTCGCCGATCAGCAGCAGCGTGTGCTGCGGGTCGTGCTCGGCGATGCGGTACAGGCGGTCGAAGATGCGCAGCTGCACCGGCGAGGTGTCCTGGAACTCGTCGACCAGCGCCACCGGGTACTGCGCCAGGATGCGCGCGCGCAGCTGCAGCGCGGGCGCGCCGCGGGTGTCGGCATCGAGCGCGCGGTCCAGCCGGTCCAGCATGTCGGCGAAGCCGAAGCGCCCGGCCTGCGCCTTCAGCTGCCGCAACCGCTGGCCGATGCAGACCGCCGCGTGCGCACGCAGCGCCGGGCCAGGCGCGGGCAGCTGGTCGAGCGCCGGCAGCAGGGCCTCGAAGGCCGCGAAACACGGCGGCGGCGCGATCTCGGCGCCGGGCTTGAGCGCGGCGCGCAGGCCGTCGGGTGTGAGGCGCTCGCGCGCCGTGGGCGTGAGCTGCAGCGTGTCGGCCAGCGGGTCGGCGGCCCAGGCGCGCAGCGTCTCGATCCAGCCGCTGTAGTTCGACGGCTTGAGCTTGACCTTGTTGAACGGGCCGTCCCGGCCGTTGGTCTGCGTGTCGAGCCATTCCAGCATGGCGTCGGCCTGCGCGACCCAGCCCTGCTTCAGCGCGGCCAGGGCCTGCGCGCGCTGCGTGCCGGCACCGGCAATGCACGCGGCCAGCGTGCCCTGCCCGGCCGCTGCCGGCACCGGCAGCGCCAGCAGCGCGCGCACGCTGTGCAGCAGCGCATCGACGTCCTTCCACGCCGCCAGCGCCACGGCCAGCGCATCGGCGTCCAGCGGGTAGACCTGCTGGCGCCAGTAGTCACGCGCCGCCTCGGCCAGCAGCGTGGCTTCCTGCGCCAGCAGTTCCTCGTCGAACAGGCAGCCGCTGTCGAAGGCGTGCTCGCGCAGCATGCGCTGGCACCAGGCGTCGATGGTGAAGACGGCGGCGTCGTCCATCGCTTCGGCACAGACAGACAGGCGCCAGGCGGCGGCCTCGCGGGCCGCGCCGTCGGCGTGCGCGGCCAGCAGCCCGGCGAGCACCTGGTCGCCGGGTGCGGGCACGGCCTCGCCGCGGAAGCACGCGGCGGCCTCGACCAGGCGGCGCCGGATGCGGTCGGACAGCTCGCGCGTGGCGGCCTTCGTGAAGGTCATCACCAGGATCTCGGCGGGCGCCAGCGGCCGCGCCGGCGGCTGGCCCGGCGCAGCATGGCCCAGCACCAGGCGCAGGTAGAGCGCGGCGATGGTCCAGGTCTTGCCGGTGCCGGCACTGGCCTCGATGAGCCGGCTCCCCTGCAGCGGCAGCGTCAGCGGGTGCAGCAGTTCAGCCATCGGCCTGCCCCTCGGCCCGGGCAGCAGCCGCGTCGTCGTCGGGCAACTCGACGGCATCGGGCAGTGGCGCGATCACCACCGCGTCGCCCTGCAGCCACTGCCGCAGGTCGGTGTAGAGCTGCTGCGTGGCGGCCTCGAAGCCCGGCAGCGCGGCCAGCGTGGCGAAGTCGGGGGCCAGCCGCGCGAGACAGGGCTCGCGCCCCTCGGCCAGGCCGCCGCCGAAGCTGCTGCCTTCGAATGCGGTGCGCGCCTTCTGTTCGCCGTCGTCCAGCCAGGCCAGGCCGGTGCGCAGCGCGGTGGGCAGCGGCGCGTGGCCCGCGAGGCCGGCATGGCAGGCCTGCAGCAGCGCCTGCAGCGTGCGGCGCGCGGCGCCGGGCTCGGCGGCGGCCAGGTGCAGCACGGCGTCGGCCCCCACCAGCACGCAGCGCACCGGCTGGCCGCAGGCGGCGGCGGCCAGGCTGCGCAGCCACGCCGGCAGCAGCGGCTCGACCCGCGCGTGCTGCAGCCGGGCGTCGGCCAGCTTGC
>VFQO010000638.1_pt1 | contig 34749 bp, 42 predicted proteins | sample 3512331 | NCBI WGS metagenome assembly VFQO01 (sample SAMN10412371, study PRJNA504923) | tailings metagenome | isolation source: Replicate 3 from Balatoc abandoned mine | place: Philippines: Itogon, Benguet | collected 2017-08-28 | reverse complement strand
TCTCTGTTTAAATTTAACCAATTTTTAACCCGTCCAAATTTTGGGGGCTAGTCCAAACTTTGGAGAGCTTTTTTTCTTTATGCGTTCAGTTGAAGTTCCGCGACAATGGCCTTCACTTTTTCTTTAAGTTGGTGTAGGGTCTCGTCGTAGGCTTCTTTCGACTTCAGTTTTCCTTTGACACCCACATAAAATTTGATCTTTGGTTCTGTTCCTGACGGTCGGCAGGTAAACTTGGTCCCGTCTTGAGTAAAGAATTGAAGGACATTTGAGCTTTCAATACCTAACTCTCCGCTCGGGATATCTTCCACGGTACCTTTAGATACCCAAGTTCTTTTTAGTGATTTATAATCATCGATCCGGATGACTTTCGAACCAGCTAGCGATTTGGGTGGATTTGCTCGAAAATCTGCCATCATTTGCTGTATTTCTTCGGCTCCCGACTTACCTTTCTTGGTCACCGAAACCAAGTCCTCAAAGTAAAATCCAAATTGTTTGTACATATCAGCCAGGAAGTCGAACAAGCTTAATCCTTTATGTTTGGCATAAGCGGTGAGTTCGGCGATCATGGCGCAGGAAGCGATGGCATCTTTATCCCGTACTTTATCACCAATCAAGTAGCCGTAAGACTCCTCTCCTCCTCCAATAAACGTTTCTTTCCCTTCCAACTCCCGAATAACTTGAGCAATGTATTTAAAACCTGTAAGGGTATTATAACACTTGACCCCCGCTTTTTCGGCCATGGCATCAATCAAGTCGGTGGTAACGATTGTCTTCGCTACAAATTCTTGGCCATGCAATTTCTTGGCTTTTTTCCAGGCTTTTAAAAGGTAATAAATAATCAAGCTAGCCGCCTGATTTCCATTGAGCAAAACCCACTCCCCCGCCGGATTCTTCACCGCCATGCCCACTCGATCCGAGTCGGGGTCAGTGGCCATGACTAAATCGGCGTCCCAGGCTTTGGCTTGGGCCAAAGCCATGCTCATGGCTTCTTTTTCTTCTGGATTAGGATAAATCACTGTTGGGAACTGGCCATTGGGCTCGGCTTGAGCCTCCACAACTTGCACTTGGGTAAATCCAAGCTGGGCGAGTGCTGGCGGAACCATGGTGATTCCAGTTCCATGGATGGAAGAAAAGACTATCTTTAAATCTTTTTGTTTGGCGATCGTTCGGGGGGCTACTGCAATACTTTTGACAGCCTTCAAGTACTTTTTATCCAACGCTTCTCCGATCATCTTAATTCTTTTTTTCACACCTTTGAATTTGATATCCCGAACGTTGGAGATGGCATTCACTTCAGCCACAATATTTTTGTCGTGCGGCGCAACCACCTGGGATCCATCCTCCCAATATACTTTGTATCCATTGTATTCTCTGGGATTATGAGAGGCTGTAATCACAATTCCTGCTTGACAGCCTAGTTCACGTACGGTAAAAGAAAGCTGAGGTGTGGGCCGTAGGGCTTTATATAAGTAGACGGTCAGGCCATTGGCTGATAGGATATCAGCGGCAACCTGAGCAAATTCGGGTGAAAACTGACGGGAGTCGTAGGCAATAGCAACTTTAACCCCTCCCTCTGGATAAACTTTGTTTAGATAATTGGCCAAACCTTGGGTGGCTGCCCCAACGGTGTACTGATTCATCCGATTGGACCCTACACCAATTTCTCCGCGCATACCACCGGTACCAAATTCCAGATTTTTATAAAACGAATCGGTCAGCTGGGTACTATCCCCTTCTGAAATCAACTTTTCAATAGCGGCTTTGGTTTCAGCATCGTATTTGCCTCGTAACCAAGTGCGAATGTTTTTCTCTGTTGTCTTGTCCAATTTTAGAGATTGTAGCATAAAAATACGGGAATAGGATGGGTTAAAAGCCGAAATTAAAAAATTATACCGATGGAATCAAAGGGAAGTTTGAGTGTATTCTCTATTGCAATCGTACTTTTCCGGCATAGGATAATGGAAATATCTGATTGGTTATCGCGAATTGACCATTTTGAGCGAAAATTTCTAGGATATACGTATCAAAAATCGCTTGAAGTGTTAGCGTCCGATCAGGCCCTAGGGGAACCTTAACGTGGTCTTTACCGGAAAAACGTGGGTGAAAGTCCACTTTCCCCGATTGGGTACGGTCGAGTGTAAGTTCCTCCTTTTCCGGATCATAGGTGAGCACGGTTCGGTAGGGACCATGCTCGTGCAAAACGAGGGTCAGTGGGGCTTCGCCTGACCTAAAAGTATGCTGTACATTCACTTGATAGGCTTGCCCAACCGAACGGGCTTGTCCTTTTTTGGTTAAATCAATTCGAGGCAACCGATCCGGAATAACGGGGGTTTGTACCAACCGAATGCCTTCGGGAGTTTTCACCCAACCCATTCGTCGGGGGAAGGAAAAAGCCCCTCTAAAACCACGGGTAGGAATTTCACGAGCATATTCCCAATCGTTCACCCAACCTATCATCAGGGCTTGAGAAAGATTAAAAAAAGGAATAGCGGCATAGTAATCTTTACCCCAATCTACATGAAGTGGTTGAGATTGTGGTTGAGCGACAAATTCTTTACCGTTAAATTGGCCCATAAAATACTGCATTGCCAAATAACCGGGTTGAGGATGCCCACTGGAGAGAGTTAAAACCCACTGAGTCTCCCCATTCTGCGTGATGGGAAAAAGGGCAGGACATTCCCATATTTTGGTGGTATCGCCTGCAGGACCAAATTCACTCAAAAAAGTCCAACTTTTCAAATTTTTTGATTGGTAAAATTGAACCTTGTACTCCAACGGTTTAACTACCGTCATGATCCAAGATTGGGAAGGTTCCCACCAGATGACATTGGGATCTCGAAAATCTTTCAAACCTATATCCAAAACCGGATTTTGATCATAAAAGAACCATGTTCTTCCTTTATCCAAACTATAGGCGAGACTTTGATGTTGGGCCTTTCCTTCGATATGGGAAGTGAAAATCGCCACTAGGCCCTTGGTAAATCCAGCAGGAAATAGGCCGGACGTATTCAGGGAATCTACGACTGCGCATCCTGAAAAAATCATATTGACATCTCCGTTGGAATCCTTGAATTCAGGCAGTGCTAAAGGCAGATGTTCCCAGCTTTTCAAGTCACGACTTACGGCATGTCCCCAGCTCATATGTCCCCACGTATCACCATAAGGATTGTATTGGTAGAATACGTGGTACTCTCCATCTAAGTAAACCAACCCATTGGGGTCGTTCACCCAGTTTTGTGGGGGGGTCAAATGAAAAAGAGGCCGATACGCCAAATCTTGTTGGGCGGTGGCCGGGAAAACCCAGGAAAGAAGAGATAATAGCCAAGGTAATTTTTTCACAGTCATCAATTGGTTAAGGTGGTCAAATATATCAAATCCCCCATCCAAACTCAAAATGGAATTTGGCAAAGTATTTTTTTGCAACAATGTTGCATTTATAAATCCACCCCTTATATTTGCAACATAATTGCATTACTAAATCCATTTTTTATTTCTATGTATCGTTTTTATTCTTTGTTTGCGGGTTCGTTGTTATTGGCTTTGACGAGTTGTGAGAGGTCGGATGTTGAGAAGGCACCGGAGGGTGAATTCAAGCATGTTCGGCTATTAGTATCGGACCAAAGCACCAATCAAATTCACCTTATTACTCCGCAATCGGGCCAAGTTCTTCCTTTTCAAGCCAATCATGCGGGTGCTACCTTGTATGGCAGTGAGTCTGGCCGATTTGGTATTGTGATTCATCGGACTCAGAATCAGACACAAACCTTTGATACGGGTCTTGAAGAGCATGGAGACCACGTGGATATCAAAGGAACACCCAAATGGGGTTTACTAGTGGGTAATGGAGCCCTTCCGACCCATTTCAAAACGAAAGGAGATCGATGGATGATTTTCAACGATGGAGATGCCACCTTGGATTGGGCATACGAGTCGGATATTCATTCGAAACCTACCATGCAACGCATCAACAGCCAAATCCGTGCTCATCATGGAGCTATGGCGCCTTTTTCCAATGGGTTGATCGCCATCACTGAAAAAGACGGCTCGGTGGCCGGTGCATTACCTGAGCGTGTACGCATTATCAATGCCAGTGGGCAGACGGTATTTGCTTCGTCGGTGGCTACACGTGGTATTCACGGCAATGCAACGGATGGAGAAGTGGCGGTTTTTGGTTCGTCAAGCGGTATTTTAGTTGTCAATCAAAATGGAACCCAACGGCTCATCAGCCATCCGGCCGATTTTGGTACAGCTTGGTTTGGAACGATCATGGAAACGCCCCAGAAAGGTCAATTTCTTGGGTATACGGCCGCCAGAGGAGTTTATTGGATCAATACAACCACATCCACTGTTACTCCTTTATTTGAGAGCAACGACATCATGCAATGCAAATTGGCTAAATCGGGCATGACCTTGGCAATTTTGACCCATGCCGGGGAGTTAACGGCGATTGATTTAACGACCCGAAATCGAATTGCCAGTGGCTCGGTGATCCCAGCGACTACCCGAGATGAAACCCAAAAGCCTCAACTGGAATCGACCGGCCAATTCGCCTACATAACACAGCCTAAATTAGGAGAAATTTGGCAGGTTCAATGGAATCAATTGAGTAAAATTCAGAAGATAAAAACAGTATCCACCCCCTTCCGGATGGCCATTTTGGGGGTAGAATCAAACGAAGATCATTAAATTTTGAAAAAATGACAAAACGAACTCCCCTACTTTCTGCCGACTGGCTAGGCATGGCCAGTGCGTCCTTATGCATGGTTCATTGTTTGATCACCCCATTCTTGTTATTGGGTGCATCCCAATTGGCCTGGTGGCATAACGTATCATGGCTCTTTTTAGGCTTGAGCGGTGTGGCGGTGTGGCTAGCGACACGCCATCAAAAGCAATGGAAAATCAAAGGATTCATTTGGTTCAGCTTTGCTATTTTGTTTTTGGCGGTTCTAGGTGAGGATTGGTGGGAGCCATTTCATGAAATTAGTTACGGTGCCAGCTTGGGATTGATCATAGGCCACCTATGGAACCACGCGAATGCTCGTCATAGTCATTCTTAATATCGAAAGTTTAGTAGTAGACAGGTAAGGTTTTTGACCTTTACCTGTTTTTTATTTTTTATTTATTTTTCCTTCAATACATCTTAATAATTCATGTCGATCTTGTTAGGTCAAACCACTTTTTACAGACAAACAGGCGGACATGAACCTACATACTTCCTTGGTGGGCGTGGATTTAGGCACCGCCAACACCATTATTTTAGATAATCAACGGGTATGGCTGCGGGAACCATCCATTTTGGCAATCGATGCCCGCTCTTCTCAGGTCATTGCTTTGGGAAGCCAAGCATGGGCCATGCACGAAAAAACGCCTCCATTTTTACATACTATAAAGCCTCTACGAGACGGGGTGATAGCGGATTATTCCTCAGCTGAAAAAATGTTGGCGGGTTTTATTCGTCAATCGGCGATACACCACCGACAACTCGGAAAAAAGATTTTCGTGATTTCGATCCCCTTTGATACCACCGAAGTTGAGAAACGAGCAGTCACCGACTCGGCGCAAGCGGCAGGTGCCAGTGAGGTTTTCATGATTCATGAGCCCGTAGCTGCCGCGATTGGCATTGGGTGGTCGATTTTTCAACCCCAAGGACATATGCTCATCGATCTAGGCGGGGGAACCACCGAAGTAGCGGTGGTTTCGTATGGCCAAGTGGTTTGCAATCAGTCCATGCGGTTGGGTGGATTTACCCTAGATCGTGAAATAGTGAGCGGAGTGCGTCGTCATCACAACATGCATATCTCCGAGCGAATGGCTGAGCGAATGAAATGGGAAATTGGAGCGGCGCAAGTGGATTCACTTGAGAACTCAAAAATGGACATTGTAGGGCGGGATCTAGCCACCGGATTACCCAAATGCATTTCCATTACCTCCGCTGAAGTTGCATTTTATATGGATCGAGTATTGGGCCAAATTGAAACAGGACTTTTAAAGACCCTTGAGCTGTGTCCTCCCGAGTTGGCAGGTGACATTTACCAAGAGGGTATCGTCATAACAGGTGGAGGTGCCCAATTGAGAGGATTGGTTGATCGATGGGAAAAACGATTGAAAATCCCCGTTCAATTAGCAGTCGAGCCCTTGAATTCTGTTCAAATCGGCTTAAATTACGTTTTAAATCATATGGGTGAATGTCAATCCCTCCTTTTTAAATAAGATTCCTTTTCCACTCATCTGAATTGTATGAAATTATTACTTATTGAAGACGAACCCAAAACAATCCAATCCCTGAAAACAAGCCTAGAGGCGAATGGACTTGAGGTGGATATGGCGTATGATGGCGAAATTGGGAGCCTTTTGGCCCGAAAGAATGAGTACGATGTTATTATTTCAGACATTATTTTGCCCTATAAAAACGGGTTCGATATCATCCAAGAAGTTCGCGAGTCTGGAAAACAGACCCCCATCATTTTATTAACTGCATTGAACAGCCTAGAGGAGAAACTTCGGGCATTTGACTTAGGTGCGGACGATTACTTGGTCAAACCTTTTGAACTAAAAGAATTAATCGCCCGAATTCGGGTCGTGACCAAACGGCAGTCGCAAGTTCAGTTCACCTTCCACAAATTAACGTTTGAGGGGCTCGAACTAAACATTGACACCAAGACGGTTGTACGAGACGGACGTCAGATTAGCTTAACGGCCAAAGAGTTCAGCTTACTTGAATGCCTGATGCGCAACCAGGGGCGGGTTTTATCGAAAGAAGAGCTCTTGGATAAAGTTTGGAACATGGATGCCGATGTAACAACCAATGTGGTAGAGGTTTTCATGAATTTATTACGTCGAAAAATTGACCGGGATTTTCCCGAAAAGTTAATCTACACCATTTATGGCATGGGCTATGTTATGAAAAAGAACTCGTAAATGTACTGGATCTTTAAACGCTTTCTCTATTGGCTTTTTGTTCTCATTCCACTCCTACTCTTTCTGGGATTGGCCTTGGAATCGTTGCCTCGGAAAACTTTTTTGTGGATAGCTCTAGTGGGCGTAGCGTTTCTATTCTTTATTTTTTGGTGGACACTACGCAAACGATTTCTCCAGTTGAAATCGGAGATAAGTGCCATGTACCCCAAAAATGTAGAACGCCGACTGACCTATTTTCCCAATGATCCTTTCAATATTGTAAAGGAAGCTGTTAATGATCTACTGGACCGTATTGAGAGTGCTTTTCAGCTACAGCAAACCTTCATTTCTAATTTTTCTCATGAACTGAAGAATCCACTCATGAAAATGGTTTCTCAGTTGGAAATGGCCATGATCAAACCCAGATCGCCTGAAGAGTACCAAAAAATAATCTCATCTGTATTGGAGGACTTGCGGGAATTGGGGCATCTTTCCGACACGCTACTTGAATTGGCCAAGGTTGGCGATCAGCAAACGGAATTCATCCCCGCCACCCTTCGCATTGATGAGATCTTGTTTGATGCTCGAGAATTTCTATTGGAGGGACAAAAAAATTGCCGGATACTCATCGATTTCTCAGAGGACTCCTTAGAGGAGGAAGACCTCCAAGTATTAGGCAATGCCCACTTACTTAGGACAGCATTGGTGAATATCATTGAAAATGGATGTAAGTTCTCGTTTGATGGTTGCGTCCGGATTCGGTGTGGTCGCCAAGACGATGAAGTGATGATCAGTATTCAAAATAAAGGTTTCGGGATCAAGTCAACGGATATCCCCCATTTATTCGACCCCTTCTTTCGAGCAGAAAATACAGCAGCCTATAAAGGATATGGTATTGGACTTCCATTGGTTCACCGAATCGTCAAACATCACAAAGGTCGGATCAAAGTCCAATCCATTGAAAATGAAGAAACTATTTTCTTTTTGTATTTCCCCATAGCCTCTTTATAGGGTTTCAATTCCTTTACTACTTTTTTAGTATTATTTAAGCCCTGCTTCAGACTTACCTAGTAGCTTCGATCATCTAAACCCAAGGTTCCGTTATGAGGTCTACATTGCAGATTCAGAGTCAACATTTCCTAAAAGCAGGGGGTATGGCCTTGCTGGCATCGGCCGCTTGGCAAATCTTGTGGATGGTACAGTCCCCTCATCCTTGGACAGAACAAAGCCCATTGGGAATCACGACGTTCATCGCATCGTTTATAGGTTTACTGTATAGTTTGTATCGGTTGGAACAACCCAAATGGCTCCTTCAAGTCGTCACCGGCTTCGTGTTGGTAGCTTATTTAATTACATTACATCAAACGCAGGATATCCGATTGATGGTAGGCCTTGTAATCAGCCTTTTGATGTTGCTTGTTCTGATCGTAGACTGAAAAAAAGTTTGTTTGTCTGTCTAGCTATTATGCTATGGCTACTGAGCGAGTCCTTTGGGCTCGCTTCAGTTTTCAATCTTCTGAGCCAAGGCTTGTACCAATCGGTGGGCGATGTTAGGATCGAACTCGAAATATAAATCCGGTTCAATAAGCTCTATCTCCATCAGCCAAAATGCACCGGACACCATCACACCATCGACACGGGCATACAAAAAGTCGGAGGGGACTGCCTTCAAGGCACGTTTTGCGGCGGCCATCTGCGATTGGTCGGGTTCAAAAAGTTCATACTGTCCTCCATATTGCCTTTGCACTCGAAAATCGCCCTCGACGGGTTTTTTACGCACCCCATGTGAGAACTGATCTCCAAAAAAGATCATGGAATACTCTCCTGTTTGTTGAATTTCGGGTAGAAACGGTTGGATTAACCACTCACCTTGGGTTGGCCAAACAAGATCTTGCGCTAAAACCCGTTGGGTTTGGTACGACCCTGCCGAGATAGCCGGTTTAAGAACTACTTGTTCCCATGGAATATCCAGGTGAGGAGTCTGACTATCCCAAAAAAGAGTAGGAATAATGGAAACCCCATTATCTTGTAATTCTTTCAGGTAGAATTTATGGAAATTCCACTGAACCAAGGAAGCAGAATTCCAAATTGGCGTTTTAATTTGGGATAACCAGGTTCTAAACGCATCGGCTTTGGTGTAATAATCCCAGGTATTTCGGATCAACAACGCATCCCATGAATCCCAATTCACTTTTGGATCATCCCAAATGACCGGCTGAGCCTCCCAACCTAGTTTTTCGAAGGTGGGAAGTAAAACTTGATCAGCTTCGTTCAATTCGGGAAGCCGCGCACAAGTAACTAATCCAATTCTTTTTTTCATAACAAAGGCAAAGATACAGGGGAACCACCAAGATATTGTATTTTTGAAGCATGAAATCGATGCTCCAAAAGTTTTATTCCGGATTTCAATTCCTCAATCTGGATGTGGTATTAGGTGCCGTAGGTTGGCATTTAGCCTTTCTTCGATTTCCCGATGGGAGATCCGAACCCTGGCAGGTCAGTGTCTTTATTCTCGCCTTACTCATTTGGGTTATTTATGTGTTAGATCGAATATTGGATACTTATCGTGGACAAATCGACACCCCCAGACATCAATTCCATGCCCGACATGAGTTCAATCTAATGATTGGTTCAACGGCTACCTTGCTAGTCTCTTTGGTGCTGTTTTTTTTCCTTCCCAAACCTGTTCTTTTATTGGGCATCGGGCTGCTGTTGGCCGTGATATGCTATTTCTATATTATTCATCGGTTAAAAAAGCGCCCCAAAAACCTAAAATTAGGATTCATCCCGATGGTGTATGGCCTTGCTGTTATTGGAACCGCCTGGGTCCAACTTCCTAGCCTAACCCTCAGCATGTGGCTTATTGGTGCGCAATGGTTCCTCATTCTCGTCCAAAACATGCGCCTTTTTCAGTATTTTGAAAAAGAGAGCTTGGCCGCCAGGACCCCACCCATCGTTCGATGGATTGGCGTCATGCAAGCGTTTGTCCATGTATTGCTATTTGGAGGCCAAACCACCTTTCCAGCGTGGATCAGCTTACTTTTGACTTTAGTATCCGTTTTGTATTCACTTCTGCCAACCCTTCCTAAGGCCTCCACATCGTATCGTAGGTGGATCGATGGATTGTTACTTACGGGATGGCTTGCGTTTTTTTTCTGACGGTTTAGAATCCTCCGGTTGTTCGTTCATTTTACGAAGGCCTCGTCGGTAGACATAGAATAGAAAACCGGCGAGTCCAAACATCAGGAAAAAATAACTGTCTTTCAGAGAAACCCCTTTGTAGAGGAACTGATCAACCCACATGATGATCAAGGCTAAACTAGCAAAGAGAAGTAAGGTATCCCAAATGGGTGTTTTCTTCATTGTGTTCCTATTTTTTAAATTTCCAAATTAATCGGCTAAATCAATAAACCAATGACTGGAAAACGGTCAAATACGTGATCGGTGTGTGGTGCATCTTGCAACTCGGCGGTCAAGTCTTGTCCGGCCCAATGTTCATAATGTTTCCCACGGGCCCAAAGGCGAGAACCCGTAACGTCATACACCTTTCCTTGAAAGGCGATCCAAATTTCATCTTTGTCTTGCCCGTTTCGGAGGGAGAGCTGTTGTTTTGTTATCTTCCTTTCCATGACTAGGCAACAAAAGGTTTACTATTTACGTTTGGTATTGCGGTGATATTTCTGTTATTTTACTGTCACCATGGGCTGCAAATATACTTATCAAATGAAACATTCGCGTATCTTTTTCCTACTACTCTCCCTTTTGGCTTTTTCTGGTTGTGAGAAAGTCCCACCTCTTAGTGAGCGTATCGCTAAAAGCTGGACAGCCCGGGTAGTAACTTGGAACAGCACGACCGTTTATACTCGAGGTGGCACAAGTAATACCACGCCAGGATATACTAACTATAGTTTACAGTTAACCACCGCAGGAAATGTGAATTTACGCGAATTTACAGGCGAAACATTCACCGGAAAATGGGCATTGGAGGGAGAAACTACCCTCAAAATAACTGATCTATCGCCCGCTCCCACAGGAACCAATGGACAAATGACCTTTACCATTGATGGCATTACCGACTCGGAACTTCGCCTAAGCGCCACTCAAGCCTATGCCAAAACAGGTGACCAACGCGTAGCGTACACTCTACAAATACAGTAAGCATTTCATTGCCCAAGCATTCAGGCATCTTGTCCGGCCCAATCGTGGACCGGACTTTTTTTGTATTTTTGTCCTATGAAAAGAACAGAACTCAGTGATTTAGGCGAATTTGGACTAATTCAACGGATCCAAAAGAATGTACAAATTTTTCATCCCAACGAATCCATCACAGGAATTGGTGACGATGCAGCTGTGGTGGACACCGGGAGTGAACTCCTGACACTTTTGACCACCGAATTATTGGTGGAAGGCATTCATTTTGACCTGAGTTATTTTCCTCTACGCCACCTCGGCTATAAAGCCATTGCCATCAATGTGGCCGACATAGCCGCCATGAACGGTTTACCCAAACAGGCTACCGTTAGCCTTGGCATCAGCAATCGATTTGCTGTGGAAGCCCTAGACGAATTGTATGAAGGTATTCGGTTAGCCTGTGAAAACTACCATATCGACTTAGTGGGCGGTGACACCACCGCGACCCGCTCCGGCCTTACGCTGGGCATCACCCTGCGGGGCGAAGTTCCCAAATCCACCATCACCTACCGGAAAGGAGCTCAGCCAAACGATATTCTGTGTGTGACAGGCGACCTTGGTGCTGCTTATCTTGGTTTGCAAGTACTGGAGCGTGAGAAACAGGTATTCAAGGCCAATCCGGACATGCAACCCGATCTAGATAATTATAGCTACATCATCGGCAAGCAATTAAAACCGGAAGGACGAACTGACATCGTGCATGAGTTACGGGAGTTAGGTGTTGTTCCAACTTCCATGATCGACTTGTCCGATGGGCTGGCCGCAGGGGTATTGAGTTTAGCGCATGCATCGGGCGTTGGTATTTCGGTTTTCGAAGAGAACCTTCCCATCGAAAATTCAACGATGCTAACCGCTACCGAATTCCAGTTGAATCCCATTACCATTGCCATGAATGGCGGAGAAGAATACGAGCTATTGATGACCATCGCTCAAGCCGACTATGAGAAAATTAAGGGTATTCCCGAAATTACACCCATTGGGTTTGTAAACGAGTTGGGGCAGAATCAATTGGTGCTCAATTCCGGTGATTACGCAGCCATTACGGCACCGGGCTGGCAAGGTTTACAGGTACAATTATGAAATACATCCTTGGCTTTCTCTTCCTAGCGAGTGTTGGGGTTTATGCGCAAAACCAAAGCATCCGACAGCAATTTGCGCCCGATCGACGAACCGAATGGTACGAAGTAACCCTTCGAAACGGAGTGGCGAAAGGATTGACCACCTCTCCGCAGGCTAAAAAGGCACTTTGGGATTCACTGGCTACCACGGGGCAGTCCTGGATCGACTCAGTTCGGGTTTTGCCTGACCATGTGGTGGGTGAAAAAAAGACAGGCATTGTGCATGTTTCGGTCGCTAACCTGAGAGCCTTACCCCAGGAATCTTCTGAGCTATCTTCCCAAGTTCTAATGGGTTCCAAAGTGCGTATTTTGGATCAGGTGGGCAATTGGCTGTTGGTCCAATCCCCCGACCGATACATCGGCTGGATGGACCCATTGAGTGTCATTCGATGGGATGATCAAGAGGTGAATGACTTGGAAGAAGAATCCACAGGTATATTTACCTCCGCGTATGGATTTATCTATGAAAAACCGAATACGAGCAGTCAACCCTTGCGAGATGTATGTTGGGGAAATATCATACGAACGACAGGAAAGAGAAAGGGGGAGTTTCATCAGGTCAAGCTATGGGATGGACAACTTGGCTGGTGTTCATCCATAGATGATTATAAAACTTGGCAAGAAAGCCGAAAACCAACAGAGGAAAACCTTAAAAAACAGGCATTTTTGATGATGGGGATCCCGTATTTGTGGGGAGGGACTTCCTGGAAAGGCGTGGATTGCAGTGGATACACCCGAATGATCTATGCGTCTGTGGGAACCCTACTTCCACGGGATGCGTCCCAGCAGGTTCGTGAAGGAAGATTGGTGACGGATCGACCTGAATTTGACTCACTGAAAATCGGTGATTTGCTCTTTTTTGGGCGGATTCTTCCCAATGGGCAAGAGCGCGTGACGCACGTGGCCATGTGGATAGGGAACCAAGAATTCATTCACGCCTCGGGGTATGTCCGGGTAGGTAGCATGGATCCAAACTCACCTTATTTTGATGCCTTCAATCGTGGCCGATTTTTAAGGGCCCACCGATATTTGGGGGAAGTACCGAAATCCAACTAATTTTTCAACCTTTACGTATGTTTCTTACGCCGTTTGTCCAACTTTTTTTGGTAGGTTTCTGAAATACAGGTAATTTTAATCATTACAAAATCTAAACACTACCTACATGAAAAAATTGGTCTGGATCGCCCTGTTGAGTTGGGTAAGTCACGTATCGTTGGCGCAGAAGGCCTTTAAAGAAGGAACCATTACGTTTGCAGCTACGTGGACGGGTGGAGATAATGTTCCAGCCGAGATGGTGGATGCATTTCCAAAGGAAATCACCACCTTTTACAAAGATGGAAAGAGTTTTTCAGGCATGGAGATCAGCATGATGGGCCAGACCATGAAAATGAATGTGGTCATGGAGACTACGCCGGCTAAGATGACCATGTTAATGGATATGATGGGCCAGAAGATTGGTATTGTGTCGTCGGAGGAAGATATGAAGACGATCATGGATACCATTCAAATTTCGTATGAATACTTGGATTTCAAAAAGCAGATTGCGGGGTATAACTGCCAGAAAGTCATTGCTAAAATGGGATCGGGCCAGACGATGGAAATGTTTGTAACCAACGATTTGGTGATGCCACAGTCGCAATACACCATGACCTTCAAGGGATTAAAAGGTACGCCTTTGGAATTTACACAGAAGCAAAATGGTTTGACTGTGAAAATGGTGGCTACGAGCATCAAAGAAGGCAGCGTGGATGCAGGCAAATTCGTGATTCCAGAGGGTTACATGATGATGACCATGAAGGAAGCCGCTGCCATGGGGTTGAATTAAGGTATTTATCTGATAAGCCAAGAGCCGTCTCGTTTGGGACGGCTCTTTTTTTTGGACAGGAGGATCATGTGTTTCAATGTAAGAACCTGGAACCGTTTGGAGTAGTGATGAAAAGAAATTGAATACCTTGAAGCCTACCTACCTTTTGTTCCGGAAGTCAGGGTTCAACTTGAAACCTGACCATGATCATATTCCTCTCCAACCGTACTCATGGAATGACCTAAAGGCGTCGCGTAGTTTTACGGCATCAAAAAATAGATTTCCTCGATCATGACGATGCTTACGTTTAAACCTCAACGCAGCCACGATGCTCACGCACCGGGTGGGGTCATGGAAGGCTTTCATTACGACAACGCGATTGTCAAAGCCTTTTTGATTGCCACGGTCGCTTTTGGAGTAGTGGGTATGCTCGGTGGCCTTACCGCCGCCATTCAGTTGGTCTTACCCGCCGCCAACTTTGAACTCCCCTACACTTCCTTCGGGCGGATGCGTCCTCTACACACCAATGCCATCATCTTTGCCTTTGTAGGAAATGGGATGTTTGCGGGGGTGTATTATTCCTCCCAGCGTCTCCTCAAAACGCCCCTCTTCAGTAAAACACTGAGCTGGATTCACTTCTGGGGTTGGCAATTAATCATTGTAGCCGCCGCCGTAACTCTCCCTCTGGGCCTCACCACCTCTAAGGAATACGCGGAATTGGAATGGCCCATCGACATTGCCATTGCTTTGGTATGGGTGGTTTTTACCATTAACTTGATCGGAACGATCATCAAACGTCGGGAGCGGCACATGTATGTAGCCATTTGGTTTTACATCGCTACAGCCGTAACGATTGCGATGTTGCATATTGTAAATTCCTTGTCTGTCCCGGCTTCTGCCTTCAAAAGTTACACCCTCTTTGCTGGGGTACAAGATGCCCTCGTGCAATGGTGGTATGGACACAACGCGGTGGCCTTTTTCTTAACGACACCGATTTTAGGTTTGATGTACTACTTCCTTCCTAAAGCGGCCAATCGCCCGGTTTACTCGTATAAACTTTCGATCATTCACTTCTGGTCGTTAATCTTCATCTACATTTGGGCTGGCCCCCACCATTTATTGTACTCTGCCCTACCCGACTGGGCCCAAAGTTTAGGGGTTGTCTTCTCTGTCATGTTGATCGCACCTTCTTGGGGAGGTATGTTGAACGGACTCTTGACCCTCCGCGGTGCCTGGGACCGAGTTCGCGAAAATCCGGTCTTAAAATTCTTTGTGGTGGCAGTCACCGCCTACGGGATGTCGACCTTCGAAGGACCCATGTTATCCTTGAAGAACGTCAATGCCATATCCCACTTTTCTGACTGGACCATCGCTCACGTACACATTGGTGGCTTAGGCTGGAATGGCTTCATGACATTCGGTATGCTGTACTATCTGATCCCTCGGATGTACAAAACCCAACTGTACTCTACCAAATTGGCCAACGCCCATTTCTGGATCGGCACTTTGGGTATCGTAGTGTACGCCCTACCCTTGTATTTTGCCGGTTTTACCCAAAGTTTGATGTGGAAGGACTTTACCGACGACGGCTTCCTAGCCTATCCTAACTTCCTAGAAACCGTCACCCAAATTCTACCGATGTACCTTCTTCGGGCTGTGGGTGGAACTCTTTACTTGATCGGTGTTTTCGTCATGATCTACAACTTGATCAAAACAGCGTACCAAGGCGAATTCATGGCAGAAGAATACGACGAAGCCCCTGCTTTGGTTAAAAATGTGCAAGTAACTGGTGGCGGTTGGCATAGTGTTTTAGAACGGAAGCCTGTATTATTTACCGTCCTTTCTTTTGTAGCGGTTTTCATCGGTGGGGTGATCGAATTTGTACCCACTTGGTTAATTGATTCCAATGTACCGACTATCTCCTCTGTCCAGCCGTATACCCCGCTCGAAATTGAGGGCCGAGACATCTACATCCGAGAGGGTTGTAATACGTGCCACTCGCAAATGATTCGCCCGTTCCGTTCCGAGACAGAACGCTACGGTGAATACTCAAAGGCCGGTGAATTTGTGTACGATCACCCACACTTATGGGGATCGAAACGTACCGGGCCCGACTTACACCGAGTTGGCGGTAAGTATCCCGATAGCTGGCACTACAACCACATGTTGGAACCCGCTTCTATGTCGCCAGGCTCTATTATGCCTCCCTACCCTTGGTTATTGGATGATACGTATGATCCAGCCGATATGAAAGGAAAAATCAGCGCACTTCGGACCGTGGGAGTTCCCTATCCCGAAAATTATGAAGAGCAGGCAGCTGAAGACATGAAGGCCCAGGCCGATCAAATTGTGAAACGCCTCAAAGATGCCAAGATCACGACCCAATCGGACAAAGAGATTGTCGCTCTGATCGCCTATCTGCAACGCTTAGGAACCGATATCAAAGCCCAATAAATCGAGATCATTATGTATAAAAATATTCTTAGTGCGATAGATGGAATTTCCATCTATCCACTCATCTCCTTCAGCATCTTTTTTTCCTTCTTTTTGGCTTTGGGATGGTTTGTCTGGAAAGCCGACAAATCGTACATCCGTCACATGGAAGAGTTGCCTTTTGGAGAGTCTGACAATCAATCTTAACTTCTCATTTCAGATCCATTATGAACCTTCAACTAAAAACCGGAGAAGAGCTTTTCCTGGTCCTGATCATGGGATTGCTTCTCATTTTCTCTTTGGTGATCCTGTTCATCGTTATCACGCTGTTCATTCAAGTTCGCCATATCTTGGTGGGTGTTGACCCCCAAGCTGTTCCGTCCGAACCGTTTTGGAAAAAATGGTTTAACAATGCCGTTCCTACTACCCAAGAGGAAACGATTCTCTTGGACCATAATTACGATGGGATCCGGGAACTCGACAATCACCTACCGCCTTGGTGGATAGGTCTGTTTTACGGCACCATTGTGTTTGGTGTCTTGTACCTGGCAAACTACCATTTTTGGCGCTGGAGCCCTTTACAGGATGACGAATACAGCCAAGAAATGGCTGCTGCCAAAATCGAGGTAGAAAAATTCCAGGCCAAACAAGCCAATAGCATTTCGGAAACCAACGTGACCCTCCTAACCGATGAGGCCGGAATTTCCAAAGGGAAAGAAATCTTTACTGCCAACTGCGTAGCCTGCCATGGTGCGGCTTTGGAAGGTGGGGTAGGCCCTAACCTGACCGACGTGTATTGGTTGCACGGGGGGGGAATCCAAGACGTTTTCAAAGTAGTGAAATACGGCGTTCCTGAAAAAGGGATGATCGCTTGGCAGGCCACGCTAAAACCCAACGAAATTCAGGCGGTATCCAGTTACATTTTATCGATGCAAGGTACCAATCCGGCCAATGCCAAAGAACCTCAAGGCGAAGAGTATAAACCCGCCGTGGCTGTTGCCGAACAACTGTAATAAAACCTTATAAGACAATGAGTTATATAGATGAATACCTCGCCGATACAGAATCGTATCGTGATTCGATTGCCACAGTAGATGCCCAAGGGAAGCGGATATGGTTGTATCCTCTACCTCCCAAAGGACCCTATTTTACCAAAAGAATTTGGGCAACCATCGGATTTCTCGCTGTCTTTTTGGCTGGCCCTTGGATCAAAATCCAAGGGCAGCCTTTACTGATGTTCAATATTTTTGAGCGTAAATTTGTCATTTTAGGTCAGTTATTCCTTCCCCAAGACTTCATTCTCTTTGGTTTGGGCATGATCATCTTCGTGATCTTCATTGCTTTATTCACTGTGACGTTTGGTCGTATTTGGTGTGGGTGGCTATGTCCCCAAACCGTTTTCATGGAAATGATTTTTCGGCCCATCGAATATGCCTTGGAAGGAAGTGGTCGTCAACAGAAAAAACTAGATGATGGGCCTTGGACGATGGATAAAATCGTTCGTAAATCCATTAAACATGCCATTTTCTTGTTGTTTTCAATCTTGATCGCCCATGTCACGATGGCATATTTGATCGGCATCGATCAGGTAATCCAAATTGTACAAACTTCACCTGCTGAGAACTGGAAGGGATTCCTCGGCCTTCTGGCCTTCACAGGAATCTTTTACTTTGTTTTTTCTCGCCTTCGCGAACAGGTATGTGTGGCGATCTGTCCTTATGGCCGTTTGCAGGGCGTATTGGTGAACGAAGATACATTGAATGTCATTTACGATGACGTTCGAGGAGAACCTCGGGGCAAAATCACGAAAGGTGATTTCGGATCAACACCCAAAGGTGATTGCATTGATTGCAAACTTTGTGTTCAGGTCTGTCCTACCGGAATTGATATTCGAAATGGCATTCAGCTGGAATGTGTGAACTGTACAGCTTGTATTGATGCCTGCGATACAGTCATGGAGAAGATCGAACGACCTAAGGGTCTTATTCGGTATAGCTCGGTCAATGCCATCAAGAAAAACAAACCTTTCACTTTTACCAGTCGTGCCAAAGCCTACAGTGCGATATTACTCGTCTTGGTTAGTTTAGAGGGATATCTTCTTTGGAGTCGAACCGAGATTGAATCCACTTTACTACGGGTTCCCGGCCAATTGTATCAAGAGACCAACCGGGGTACATTTACCAATTTATACAATGTTCAGATGGTCAATAAAACCAATGATGAACAAGTCATAACCCTACATCTTGTCGAACCTACCGGAATATTAAAAACGATTGATGGAAGCACTCAATTCAAGATAGCACCTGGGTCCAAGAAAGAGGTGGTATTTTTTATCGAAGTCCCCAAAGAAGACATAAAGACACGAAAAACTGAGGTAGAACTCGAAGTAAAAGTACATGACCGTGTGGTCGAAACATTGACCTCGAATTTCGTCGGACCCCTATAAAACTAAAAAAACTCGCACAAAAAATGGAAAAGAAAGCATCCTTCTCATTTGGCACCGGCATTGCCATCGCCTATATTGGTTTTGTGGTCTTTATGTTGGGTATGGTGTACCTATGTATCAAACAAACAGATATACATTTGGTCACGAAGTCATATTATCAAGACGAACTGGCCTATCAAACACGAATTGACCAAATCAAAAATGCTAAGTCCTTGAGTACGTTACCCGAAATAGTGTTAATTGACGATGCGGCTCATATCGTATTCCCGGCAGAATCCGTTCAGGCAACCGGAAAAGTCACGTTTTACCGTCCCTCAGATCCTAGTGCCGACTTTGAGGTTCCTATCGAGATTCAACAACAAGATATCACCATTTCCCTCCCACCTCAAATGAAAAAAGGACTTTGGAATGCCGAAATTTCATGGGAGAAAAAGGGTATCTCGTATTATTTCGAACAAAAATTCCAAAAATAACCATGTGGTGGTCTGCCGTTGTTTTGGGATGGATAGGGTCTTTGCATTGTGTCGTAATGTGTGGACCCTTGGTGGAGGTCATGAGTCGGCGCCCGAGACAGGTTTGGTATCATTTCGGTCGACTCGGAACTTATGGTATTTTGGGGATGATTCTGGGATTTTTTGGCCAACAAGTGGCCCTATTTTCTTCTCAAAAAATACTCACCCTCTTCGCAGGAATATTCTTAGTTGCCTTGGCTATTTGGCCAAGTCGATGGGCTACTTTCAGCCCCCTTTGGGTGCGTTGGCAAGCACCCTGGCGAAAACGTTTTCAAGAGTGGCGGCTTCGTTTCCCCATACGAAGTGAATTGGGCATGGGATCGCTGAATGGATTGATTCCATGTGGACTTCTTTATGCCGCCCTCGCCGGGGCTATTCAGTTTCAGTATACCTACCAAAGTGGACTGTACATGATTCTCTTTGGGATCGGAACGTTGCCTGCCTTGATTGGGGGTCGATGGGTTTGGGGAAATGTAATCGGTTGGTTCAGACGGCATGTGCCCTTTGCCATACCCACGACGTATGCATTGATGGGGTTCTTATTGATTTGGAGAGCCACTTCGCTGCAAATTCAAGTTCGTTCAGAAGGATTTCCCATCACGATTTGTCATGCACCGGCAACGGAAACTTCCGGCGAATCGGATTGATTAAAAACTTTTTTTGTGCTTCAAAACTGGCTACATGCACTTGGGAATAAAGCATCTCCCATTCGGCAAATCGAGCAGGTTCTCCTAACTGGAAGGCTTTGGCATCAATCTTCTTGGATTGGAGGTAGCTTTCAAAGGTATTCATGTGGGATCTACAAATAAAGATTCATCGGCTCTGGGTGGAGTCGATTGAAAGAAATTAGCATGAAAATTAACGAGGAAGACCTCTTGAATTCCTCGGGTAAGGCCTGTGTAAACCCATCGGATGTAATCATCATCCAGTTGACCGTCTGGAATATACCCTTGATCTATAAATACCGCATCCCATTGCCCACCTTGTGATTTATGGCAGGTGAGTGCGTAGGCAAACTTGACTTGCAGTGCATTCAAGTATTTATCCTTACGAATTAGATCCGCTCGTTCTTTCTTGGTCTTGGCCCAAAAATAATCTTTCATCACACTTTCATACAAGCGCTTTTGTTCCTCTTGTGTAAGCGTGGGGGCAGATGAATGCAAGGTATCCAATAAAATGTAGGTTTCGAAGGGAGGTTCTGCCGGATAATCGACCAGTTGAAGCTGGACCTCAGCGAATCGAAATCCATGCATTTCTTCTTCCCGACCAATCCGTTTTACCTCCACAAACTCCCCATTGGCGATAAATCCTGCCGAGGAAGATTCATCCAGAACGGTATAATTATTACGCACCACCATCAACAAATCGCCCACATCCAATTCATCCTCGGCCTGATCAATGACTTGCCGAATGTATTGATTGTATTGAACTGCTTGTTTGTTTGAACGCGTGATGAGGATGGTATTTTCACGGCCGTATTTATCGTAGGCATACCGAAGTCCCTCCTCCATTTTTTCCCCAGTCATGCGGTACACATCGCGATAACCTTTGGTGAAAAAACGTACATCAGGCGATTCGATTCCCAATTGCTGGCGGAGGTAGGTGGCATTGGCCAAGATCCCGGAATCTTTTTTCTGACGGGTCACCTCGGTGAGGGTATGTGCCATTACTTCTGCATGGTAAAACTCGGAGAGATGCTCGGCACTGAGCGCCGGAGAATGTGACAACCCAACCGGGGGAAGCTGAGCCTCATCTCCAATGATGAGCAGGCGATTGCCTGGATTTTCAAATACAAAGTCCAGCAAATCGTGTAGAAGTGAATGCCGACCAAATTCACGGGAATCCGAAATCATCGAAGCCTCATCGACGATGAACAGGGTATCCTCATGGTAATTTTTTTGACGCTCAAAGACCAATTGACCCGTATAGGAGTCCTCAACTTGTTTGTAAATCTTCTTATGGATCGTAACCGCATTTTTACGTGAATACGAAGCCATCACTTTGGCGGCGCGGCCAGTTGGGGCCATGAGGACGGACTTCCAACCAAACTTGGGCAAAGATTGGATTAAGGCACCCAAGAAAGTGGTTTTACCCGTTCCGGCATATCCTTTTAGTAAAAAAATGGGCCGAAAATCCTCTCGATCCCCCAAGAATTCTTCCATCAAAACAAACAATTTGGCTTGACCAAACGTCGGTTTGAACTTAAATTTCTTGAGAAGCAACTGGGACAATGATGTAATTTCCTCTTTCATAGACAATGCAAAACAACGAAATAAGTTTGAATCCTCGAAGGGACTGGTTGTATATTTGGTTATGGAAATTGCAGAAGCTTTCGGACATCGATTGCGCGTCCGGGTACACGGCCTTTGTTGGAATGAAAACAAACTGTTAGTCATTGGACATCAAGGACTTACCACAACCGGATTATGGTGGGCCCCACCGGGAGGTGGAGTGGAACCGGGTGAGACGTTGGAACAAGCCGTCGTTCGTGAAATGCGGGAAGAAACCCAATTGGAGGTTCAGGTAGGCCCGTTGGTGGGGTGGACTGAATACATACAACCTCCATTGCACGCCGTCGAGTTTTTCTTTCGAGTCAATATTGTTTCAGGAAAAGCCCAACTAGGCACAGATCCAGAGGCCAAGGGAAACGACTGGATGCAGGAATTGCGTTGGATGTCTCCAGCAGAATGGTCGTTGGTACCGCCTACCCACCGGCATCGATTTTTAGATCCAAAGGCTGATTGGCCTCCAGATTTTTCCTAATTTTACCAGAAGCCCCAGATTTTTACCCAAAACCACATGATGTACGAAACCTCTTCCCTTTTGCCAACCTATTCCATTCAAGATGATCGTTTTGACCCAACGCTCATTTCGGAATATCATTTGGTGATGGAAATTCATGCAGAGCGCTTTCGATTTGCTGTTTTCAACGATTTAAGTCAAACTTTTATCTGGCTTGAAGATTACCAAACCGTTTCTCTTTGGGGTGAAGATAAGTATGCCCATGCTCTTAGAACAATCATTAAAAACCATTCATTTCTTGGCGCACATTATTGGAAATCCATTGCTCTAAGTACTCAAACCCCGGCCTACACCCTCATGCCAACGGAGTTTTTTGATCCTTCGATGCGGCATAAATACCTTGCCTTTTCTACCGGTAGCTTGCCCGAAGGAGATGAAAAAATTTTAGCCTATGAACAATCCACATTTCACGGACAACTGATTTATACTGTGGAGGGTTCTCAATTCGCTTGGTTGAAGACGATGTACCCCGGGAAAAAAGTCATTCCTGCCCCAGCGCCAGGAATATGGCTTGAGGGATTGCTTCGACAACCTCAAGCAGACGGCTACCACATGTTGGTGGTGGATGGAGCCGTAACCTTGGCCCTCATCCGCCATGAAAAAGTAAAGTACTTAAATACCTTCACTTTTCGAACTCCAGAGGATTTTACCTATTATGTTCTCTTTGTTGCCAAAGAATTGGATGTTCAACCCGATGAACCTAAAAAAATATATGGGGAAATGACCTCATTTTCAGACATTTACCAGGTACTTTCAGCTCATGTGGAAGGGTTGCAATTTGCTAGTCTCCCCGTCGGATTTAAGTTTAGTCAGTATTTTGAAGGGGTTCCCCCGCACCGATATTTTTCGTTATTCAGCTTACGTTACCTTTCCTCTCTATGAAAAACTACTTACTAACCTTCCTTTTCCTTGGATTAGGACTTACTTCTAAGGGACAACTTCTTCAACCTACCGAGGCCGATTTTACCCGAGACGACTCCCTTCGCGGTACCATCACAGCCGAGCGTTCCTGGTGGGACTTGCGGTATTACGAACTCAGACTTCAGGTGATGCCTGAAACCAAAACTTTTTCTGGTAGCACCACGGTTTTTTACCAAGTTTTAAAACCACATCAGGTCATGCAAATCGACCTACAACCGCCTTTAAAAATCACCAAAGTACTTCAAGACGGGCAAGAAGTACCTTTTACCAAGGCAGGGACCAACGCTTATTTACTTCAATTAAAAAAACAGCAGGTCCCGGCACAAAAAGAGTCTGTGGTGGTATTTTATGAGGGTAAACCCCGGGAGGCACGTCGTGCTCCGTGGGACGGTGGGGTCTCATGGAAACAGGACAAAGAAGGTAACCACTTCATTGCCACTTCCTGCCAAGGGCTTGGTGCATCGGTATGGTGGCCTTGCAAAGACCACATGTATGACGAACCCGACAGCATGATGATTGCAGTCACGGTTCCTGAAAACCTTATGAATATCTCCAACGGGCGCCTTCGAAAAATAACCTTTGGCACGAATCAAACACGTACCTACGAGTGGTTTGTCAATAATCCAATCAATAATTATGGTGTGAATTTAAATATTGGCAACTATGTCAAGTTCTCGGAGACGTTTGCAGGGGAGAAAGGCAAACTAGATATGGATTATTACGTTTTACCTTACAATCTAGAAAAAGCCAAAATCCATTTTCAAGATGCTCCGAAGATGATGAAAGCGTTTGAACACTGGTTTGGCCCCTACCCTTTTTATGAAGATGGATTCAAACTAGTGGAAGTACCCTATCTGGGTATGGAACACCAAAGCTCCGTAACGTATGGAAATCAATACATGAAGGGATATCTAGGTCGAGATTTATCGGGTACAGGGCTTGGGTTGGAGTTTGACTTTATCATCATCCACGAGTCTGGCCACGAATGGTTCGCCAATAACATCACCTACCAAGATATTGCCGATATGTGGATTCACGAAAGTTTCACCAACTATTCGGAGAACTTATTTCTGGATTATCATCTCGGCAAAAAACAAGCGCAAGACTATGTCATTGGTACCCGAAAAGGCATCCGAAATGACCGCCCTATCATTGGGCCTTACGGGGTAAACAAGGAAGGATCAGGCGACATGTACCCAAAAGGGGGAAATATGTTGCATATGATCCGAACCATGCTCCAGGATGATGAAAAATGGAGACAAGTTCTGCGTGGGCTAAATCGGGATTTTTACCACCAGACCGTTACCACCCAAATGATTGAAGATTATTTACTAACACATACGGGTCTGCCGTTGAAAAAGGTATTTGATCAATATTTACGCGATGTCAAAATTCCCGTGTTGGAATGGAAAGTTGGGAAGAAAAATACACTTCAATACCGCTTTCAAAATTGCCAGCCCGACTTCACCATGCCCTTGGACATCACCTTGGACGATAAACCCATGCGCGTACAACCCACCACCCAATGGCAGAGCCTGTCTGGATCCAAGTTGGTGGTTGATCGGAATTATTATGTGGATACCAAAAGCTTGTAATCATGCAACTTGAGAATCGGTGGGAACAGCGTTTTCAAAACTTCAGTCAAGCATTCCAAAAATTAGCGCAGGCACAGCATTATGTACAATCGATCGATCTAAATACAAAAGCTGGCTTAGGATTCGAGTTGATGAAACAGGGTATGATTCAAAGCTTCGAATTTACCCATGAATTGGCGTGGAATGTGATGAAAGATTATGCCTATTACCAGGGAACATTCGACATTAAGGGTTCCCGAGATGCCACTCGGGAGGCATTGAAAATGGGATTAATCGAACAAGTGGATGTCTGGATGGATATGATTCGAAGCCGAAATCAATCGTCGCACACCTACAATGAAGCGACGGCAGACTTGATCTTTCAGTCCATCTCAACAAAATATGTACCTGCTTTTTTTCAGTTTCAACAACGTATGGAATCACTGCAAGGAAAATGAAAGTTCAATCCATACCTCCAGGTTTGAATCAGGAAGTCGTGACGCAGTTGGGCCATGTATTTTCTGAATTTCCGGAAATAGACAAGGTCATTCTGTATGGCTCTAGGGCAAAGGGCAATCATCGTCTGAATTCGGATATCGATTTGACTGTACTCGGCAATCAGCTCACAACCTCGATTTTGGCCCAGGTGGAGTCACGATTAGACGATCTTTTACTTCCCCAAACCATTGATTTATCTGACTATACATCCCTTAAAAACAAAGCATTGGTTGAGCATATAGATCGAGTTGGCCTTCTCATCTATCATCGATCACAATAGAAATTGCCTGCTGATTGAATCTAGCAGGCAATTTTTATTGTCTATAAAAAATACAAACTTAAATTCCTTCGGCCTCAACCAGTTTCACTTCTGGAACCATGGTGGTTAACAGGCGCTCGATCCCATTTTTAAGGGTAACGGTAGAGGATGGACACCCCGAACAAGAGCCTTGCAGGTACACTTTCACCAAACCTGATTCCTCATCGAAAGAAGCAAAATTTATGGCACCACCGTCGGATTCCACCGCGGGCCGTACGTATTGGTCGAGGGTGGCCTTGATTTTTGAGATAATGGGAGATTCGTTGGCATCCACTATCACACTCGTAGACTCCATCGTTTTGGGAGCAAAGACGGGGTGATTTTCCTCAAAGTAAATCTTCAAGAATTTCTTCACATCGACTAAGACTTCCTCCCACATGGTATCATCATCCTTTGTCAAGGTAATAAAATTAGCGGCAATGAATACGCGCTGGATGAAAGGGAATTGGAATAAGTCGGATGCCAATGGAGAGGCTTTCTTCTCGTCAGCGGTGGAGGCATGCGTTGGGTAATCAAACGAGAGGCCATCCGGGACCAATTCAAAATTTAAAACAAATTTCATGGAGTTGGGATTGGGGCTCAACTCCGTGTATATCATGATGGCGCGTTTTAACATAGTCAATAATGATTCGTTTGAGAAAAGAACAGGAAATTAAAAAAAATAGTTTGGCATAAAAAAAACCTGCGATGCAATATCACAGGTTCTTAGATCTTTAGCTTAACGAATCGCTTATGCTTCAGCAGGAAGTACGTGTACGAACGATTTGCCGTCACGACCTTTTTTGAAGGTTACCACGCCATTCGACAATGCGAATAAAGTGTGATCTTTTCCTAAGCCTACATTCAAGCCTGGGTTGTGTTTAGTTCCACGCTGACGAACGATGATATTACCCGCGATAGCAGCTTGACCACCGTATAATTTCACGCCCAAACGCTTACTTTCCGACTCACGACCGTTTTTCGAACTACCTACACCTTTCTTGTGTGCCATGATTTCTAAATGTTTTTACAAATGAATACGTTGTTGAATTAAGCGACGATTTCGTCGATCATGATTTTAGTCAACGCTTGGCGGTGACCGTTCATTTTCTGGTACGACTTCCGACGTTTCTTCTTGAAAACAAGAACTTTTTCGCCTTTCAAATGCTCCACGATGGTGGCTTTTACAGAAGCACCGGCCACAGTAGGTACCCCTACTTGAACTGTGCCATTATCAACAAGGAGTACCTTGTCGAAAACAAGTGCAGCGTTCGCTTCTCCCGCCAAACGGTGGGTATAAATGTAGCGACCCTTCTCAACTTTAAATTGCTGACCTGCTATCTCAACGATTGCGTACATGGTAATGAACTTTATGTATTAAAATATGAGGGGCAAAATTACAAAAATCATTTTAAATTTGAAAGAGCTAATCCGAATAATTCCCTCATTCTATGGAAATAACCACACCTGCCATTCTTTTCTCGACTGTTTCTTTGTTATTGCTGGCCTTTACCAATCGATACTTGGCCATGGCGAATTTAATTCGTGGACTTCACAAGAAGTTTCAGGAGGATGGAACCCGAGATGATCGGTTGGTTCCTCAAATAAAATTACTCTTACTTCGGCTCCGACTGATTCGAAACATGCAGATTATCAGCGTACTCAGCCTGCTTTTTAGTGCCATTTCTATGTTTCTGCTCTTTTTCGGCTACCTCGATGCTGGCAAGTGGCTTTTTGTATTGGCCATGTGTTTCCAAATCATTGCCTTGTTGATGTCCGTATATGAGATCACCTTGTCTAATCAGGCCATTAAAATCGAACTAAGTGATATGGGAGACTTGCTTTGATGTCCAACCTTTGACCAACGCAAATTGCGCGGAAATATAGGTGATCATCACAACAATCCCTCCTGCGGGTAAAGGATTTATGAATTTATTCCAAGCCAATACCAGGTCTGAAAACATAAACAATAAACTTCCTACAGTTAGCCAAATTTGCCCTTGCCGGAATGCAACTAGGGCCATAAAACAAATCACTGACATGTAGAGTAGCACGGGAATGATCAATGCGGGGGCAACGTGACTATATAACTGAAACCCCATAAGTCCAGCAAATAAAAGCATCGGTACCCTACCTTTCCAAGGTCCCGCCATCGATGGGTACATCAGAACAACATACGCCAAATGTCCGAGGAGGAAGGCCCCTAGACCACCTAAAAATAGAGAAGGAAAGAGCAGTAAGACATCACCCAACCAACCGAAAAACAGGGCTACCCAAAGCCAATTGGAGCGAGGGGAAGAGCGTATGAGTGATTGAAACCCAAAAGCAATACCTGGCACCAAAGCTGGTTTCGTCCACACAAACCATTCTCTTGGACCAAAAACATTGACAAGAGCCAAGACTAGAAATAGACCCCAATAGATCCCCTGGTTAGTTTTCATGGGCCAGCCGGTCAATCACCTCCTTTACCTCCCTCCAAGAATGAACCCGCTGGTAACCAGTCAAGGTTTGATTGTGAATGGCATCAAACAGAAGTGGCTTGCCTTGGAATGTAATCAAGTTTTTCTCATGATCATCAATCAAGACATCGGCCGTGATTATGCTTTTATCCCCACAAAAAACAATATTTTTCCAATGGATATAGGGAAAGAATTCACCCAGCCAAGTTTGTTTTTCAGTCAAGGAGTTGGGAAATTCCATGGCTGCCGAAACAATAAATACCTCATGATTTTCATGTAAATAGGAAACCACCTCCTGTGCGTCTGGTAGAACTTCTAAATCAGCAAAAAATCCTTTTTCAAAGATTTTTTCCCGAATCACTTGGTATTCTTCCGCTTTGATGAGTTCTTGAAATCCAAGTCCTTTAAAATCATTTGGTTGCCAAGAGGAGCCAAACAGAGAGGCATGTAACTGGAGTAATTTTTTAGAGGTATTGGCCATGACGTCGTCCATGTCGATGGCAATGCGAAGTTTTTTCATTTAGCGATCTTCTTTTCGGATTTTCTTGGTGAACAGGCGCTCCTCTTGTGTGACCAATACGAAATAGTTCCCTTCCGGAAATCCCGTTAGGTCAAAATCATGCAAAGGCAATGCATGAGTGGCCTCTTGGAGTACCTTTCCAGACAAATTCTGCAACTGAAAATAGGTTTCGATGCCTGGACGAACCTTGATGTAGACCTTCTCATCAGGCTCGTTGTAATAAATAATAACCTCCTCCGTACGCATACTTGTCTGTTTTCTGGCAAGTTAGGACAAATGAGGCATTCCCGAAAAGATTTATACAACTTTCGTTACTCGGTCACAAAAAGCCTAGCTCCATCCCCAATGGGCTCGCCGTCTCGAAAGATAGTCACAATATACATTCCTCGAGGCCATCTCGAAGTATCTAATTGAATATACTGACGGCCCTTTGCGAGAGAAAGATCCTGTGTCCATTGCACACGACCCGTGGTACTCTCTGCCACTTTTAGGTAAAATGATTTGATCTTTTGATGACTGTAGTTTTCCCAGCCTACCTGTGTTTTTTCCCTCGCTGGATTTGGAAATACTTGGGTAATAAACACCGTTTCACCGTCTGAGGAGGGCTCGAGATGCTTTTCTGAAAGATTCCCATGATAAGCATTTTCTAAACCTTGTCGATACCCCAGTACATTGAATTGATTTCCGATGTTGACTTTCAGTTCACCAACACGAGCTAAAATTGGACTTTGACTAGATAAAAGCTCCACTCCCTCATGGGTCAATCCGGTCAGTCGAAACAAGGTGGTAGGTCGTTGTGCTTCCAACATGTATTGGTCTGTTCCAAACGTCATTAGACCGAACGAGTACAAGTCAAAACCAGGCAATTGAGCTGGATTTCGAACCACACTGTTGACTTCCCATTTCACTCCAGACACTCCAGATTCGAGTTGGGAATAGGAAAAATCCATCCCCGTGGGAACTTGTAGCGTCACTTGGGCAGTACCTATCCGATGCATGGGTGCCTGATAAGTTTGTTCTGGAATCACCTGGACTGTCAAGACATGTTCAGCAAGTGACCGAACCAGATGGAATTTGACTTGAGCCTGCCCCTCCAAAGTCAAAACGAGAAAATAGGCACAAAAAAGAAGGTATTTTTTCATCAGGGTAGTTGTTGATGAATGATGAAATTATTCGCGGTGAAAATATTTTCTGGATGCGATAATACTTGCATAAATAGGAGATTGTTATCATTTCCGGTTCCTTGGTAAATCGTCTGCCCATCGAGATTCAAATCAGCTCGATCGTAGCCTGTAACGATGTAATTTGCAAATTGATTTACATTCCCGGGGAAGGAAATAATCCGATTGAAAACTCCATTCACGTCGTTGGTGGTCCCTTGAAAAATAATTCGGCGATCTACCGTGGCATTCCCCGCCCATAAAGCCGTACGGCCATTGGGCATTACGATTTGGGCAAATGCACTGCCATTACCATCCACTAAACGATAGGTAGGGGTAGTTGGCAAGGTAAAGTCAATTCCCGAAACGATGGGTGTTAGTGCTAAAGGTGTTGCCGACATGACAGCCAAATGATTTCGATGCCGTACTGCCACATAATAATCGCCTGCACTAGCTCCCATAAAGGTCACAGGCTGAACACCATCGGTTTCGACAACATCCCCATCGCGTTGTATCAATGCCGCTTTACGAAGGATCGTTTGAGCGGGATTACTTGGCGAACGTAATTCAACAATGACCCAATCCACAATTGCATTGGCGCCCGAAATCGACAAAACAGAGGGTGAAACGGTCTCAGTACCAGCATACCCTATGTCTTGGTAGATTGGCAATTGATACGGCTGAAGAAAAGGCAGTAGCCCATTGCTACGTAAGTTATCTCGCATGAGTCCATCGGTGGGAACATACGCACCATAAAGAAACACTCTGGGAGCGACACGAACTGCCTGATTCCCTATTAAAGTATTCACCACATTGGACGTCCTGGCTGAGGCCTGATTCGCAGCCGTTGGATCTCCTCCTCCAAATAGCCGTGCTTGGTTTGAATACAAGCCCGTGGTGGAGGATATCACATTGATTTGTACAGAAGCACTTGCCCCAGCTGCCAAAGAGATTGATCGAACACAGGTTATGCTTTGGCCTACAGCAGTACATGAAAATAGAGAGCTGGAGACCGCCGAAACAAACTGGAGACCCACGGGTAAATCATCAAGCAAAGTTATGTTGCCAGAAGAACCCAACGCCCCTTGGTTTAATACCGACAGGGTGTATTGGATGGGCAATCCCACATTGGCAGCAGCTGGTCCTGACTTACTAACAACCAAGAAAGGTGCCGCTTGAACCGAAATCGTCACCAACGCTTGTGCACATTGGGTACTATCGGCTACCGAACAAATTTGGTAAATGAATTGATCCGTTCCGGATTGATTTTGGGCAGGCACATACTGGATGGACCCATCCGGTAAAACAGTGGCATTTCCTTTGGTCGGTAATACAATCAATGACGGACCTCGGACTTGGTTCCTTTGCACTGGCGAACTATTGAAAAGATCATTGGCTAACACGGAGATTGTCGTAGAAACACCCGCTGTGGCTGTTGTCTGATCGGCCACGGCTAACAATTCATTTTGACAAATTCGAATTGCCAAAGGGTTGGAAATGTCCAAACACGAAGCCGTCTCAAAAGACTCTGTTGCCAGATAGGTAGCGTGGTAGATCAAATACAAGCCCGGACTTTGAGGTGGAAAGGAAGGTGTCAGAGACGATACCAAGATATCTCCTACCTCATTGGTTAATAGATACAATTGAACATAGGCCGGATCGACATTGGCTCCCGAGGCTTGAAAGGATATGGGTTGTGAAAATGAAAAATCACAGGTCTCATTTCCAGCACACACATTGAGAACGAGTGGATTCGATAGATCCAAACAATCCCCAGCAATATTTCGAACATTTCCCCCAATAACCACCCCCGTGACAGCACTTGTACTTTCATAATTTAAATGGTAGGCGATATAAAGCCCAGCCCCACGGCCAGCAAAGGAGGGTACGGATTGAATATCCAAAATAACTCCCGAATGATCCGTCAATACATACACTTGGGTATAGCCTGATATCACTTGTCCACCGGATGCCTGAAAGCTAATCGGCTGATTGGGCGCAAAATCGCATTGCCCCTTCGCAGACTGGAAACCCACCCCGCAAAAGAAACTCGTTAGTACCCATATCCATAGACCGCGCATAATTGATATGTTTTAAGGATTTTTGCTCAGTGTATGCGCTCTCGCTTGGCATACGATTGGTGTAACCGGATTACAGGGGGCATCCACATTGTACACCTGATTGAAATGATTAACCCCAATTCCTCCCGGAAAACCTAGAACAGAATAATAGGATCCAATATTCAGAGTACCTCCTGCGGCTGTTTGTGTACCTCCAGCCAGGAAACCCAAATTGCCTGTGCAGGTGCCCGACACCGTAAAGTTGAAAAGCTCTACTTCCACCCCAGTCATGTATCCTAAATTGAAATTTCCACCGGGTGCAAATACAAAAAAGTCAGTTCCTGCAGGAGCCCCGGAAGCAACATCTCCGGTGTTCCGAGTCGTTGTAATTAAACTCCAAACCGTAGCAGATCCTACGGTTTGGATATTGGTGGGCATTAGGTTTCCACCGGTTGAACTTGTCAATGTAATTTGGGAACTTCCATCAGTTAAAGTTGCATTAGCACCCAATGGGCTCGACTGAGGGGTCAAATACACATGGTATCGTCCATCGGCGGGCACAAAGCGAAGCGATAAACTCACTTGCGCTTGCCCTTCCAGAGTGATCGAGAACATGGTAATCCAAATTACCCAGAGGAAAAAGGAATCACGTATCATGGGGTAACCGGAATTTGTTGTTGAACGATGTACGTGGACAGGTTGGATGAATTGCCGGGATGTCCTAATACGACATTTAAGATATAAGTATTATCTGCATTGGCTCCCTGGGCAATCACTCGACCATCCAGATTGATATCTGTACTTAGATATCCTTGCCGGATGAAAGTCGCTACCGAGTTGGTATTCCCTGGCGCGCTCGTGACCGCCGCCGATACGGTAGAACGATCGGATCCTGCCCCTTGAGAGATGACCGTTCCGTTTCGGTTCGCATCACCCGCCCACATGTAATTTGCTCCGCTTATCACCGCTGCTGGATTCGTTCCGACTAAGGTCGCGGTAGTCAAATCAACTGCCACAGTTGAATCACTGAGACCAACAGAATTAGATCCATAGATTGGTAAATGATTGCGATGAAGGATACCCACCACATAGGTACCCGCTTCTACTTCTATGGATACCGGCGAGGTGCCATCCGCCGCCACAATATCTCCATCTCGTTGGATTAAAGCAGGTTGACGAGCTACGACGGAGTCTAAATCAGATGGAAGTCGCAGTTCAACCAATACCCAATCGACAATGGCATTGGCTCCCGTGGTGTTGAATAAGGTTGGATTAATCGTTCCTGCTGAGTCAACCCGAGAAACACCCAATCCCGAATACGGCTCAGTGGTAGGAATTATACCATTTACCCGAAGTGCGTCCCGCATTAAGCCGGTACCCAGCAAAGTAAAGGGTTGAGTGATTTCGGTCGAAGCTCCTTGGAGGAAGGCCTTGGGTGCTAGGGCTACTGCGGGACACCCACTGACAGGGAACCCAGCGACAAGCGGACAATTATCGGTGTGGTTGGGTACACCATCTCCATCCAAATCACAATCAGAGACCATATTATAGGTCGCAGAAAAATGACTAGTGCCAAGCCCACCTGAATAACCTGCTACCGAATAATAGGTTCCTATATTAAGTGTACCTGACTCAGCGGTTTGGGAGCCACTGGGTAATATCCCATAAGCAGCACTGGGGGCGGCACAATCACCTGTGATTGAAAAATTAAATAATTCTACCTCAGTTCCTGACGCGTAGGAAATGGATGAAAAATCACCTGAAGGAGCAAAGACAAAAAAGTCGGTACCCGCCGGAGCACCTGAGCCGGTATCACCACTGTTTCTAGAGGTGGTGATTAAACTCCAAGAACTGGCTGGAGATACAGAGATAACATTGGAAATTGCAGTATTGCCATTCAACGCCGTAACCGTAATTTGGGAACTTCCATCGGTCAAAAATTGATTGGGTACAGAAGCAGGATTTGCCGTCGGTCGTAAGTAGACATGGTATTTGTTATCACTTTCGACATAGCGAAGCGAAAGCTCGATCTGAGCCATCGATGGGAGGGCAATCAGCAGGCAAAATAGGCTGATCCAAATGGAATTCATTGTACTTTTCATGATCGTACTCGTTTAGACATTTGAAGATGATTTTTAGGGCAATGAATGAGACAATATGAAGGTGCTTTCCGCCGACGTATTGGTGGGAATTCCCAATACCACGTTTAAAATATAGGTTGCATCAGAACCGATTCCTTGGAAAATCGTTCGCCCATCCAAATTCACATCACTCACTGCATAGCTGGAGAGTATAAAATTGGGAGATGATTGTGTATTTCCTAATGAATTTAATACTGTCTGGAGTACCGTGGAACGATCGCTGTTTGCCCCTTGAGCAATCAGCGTGGAATTCACATTGGCATTTCCGGCCCATAAATATTGTTTTCCATTCAAAACGGCCGCCGGCTGCGTTCCCAAGAGGGAAACCGTCTGAAGATCTAGGAGCTGGGATATTTCATTGAGAGTAATTGGATTTAATGTGGTGATTCCTAGATGATTTCGGTGTCGAATACCCACGTGGTAATTTCCGGCAGGAATGGCAATTGCCAGCACAGAATCCCCATTGGTATTACACAAATCACCGTCCCGTTGAATCAAAACGGCCTGTCTGGCGACAATGGAGGTAGGATCAACGGCTGATCTTATCTCCACCAGTACCCAATCTACCAATGCATTGGGACCTGTAACAGCAAGGGGAGCATTGAAGAGGGTATCAAACACGGTCACCTGAGTCCAGCCCAAACCCGTGTAAGGCTCTCTTCTAGGCAATAAACCTTGCGATCGCAAAGCGTCTCGCATTAAATTCTCTGAAAGTAATGTAAAAGGTTGATTTCCCTCCGTGGCAGCCCCTTGTAAACCCGCTTTGAGGCGAATCAAAACAGCAGGACAACCATTGGGAGCAAGTCCGGGGACACTTACACATGCATCCAGGGCATCATTGATTCCGTCTCCATCTGTGTCACCATAGCCGTCAGGTTAATGATTTTATTATCTGTAATGGGCTGATTTTTACAG
>VFQO010000637.1_pt1 | contig 34846 bp, 39 predicted proteins | sample 3512331 | NCBI WGS metagenome assembly VFQO01 (sample SAMN10412371, study PRJNA504923) | tailings metagenome | isolation source: Replicate 3 from Balatoc abandoned mine | place: Philippines: Itogon, Benguet | collected 2017-08-28 | reverse complement strand
GCAGCAAAGGCTCGATCTTCGTCCACTCCGCATCACTCAACCACGTCAGTTGCCGCGCCATCAAAGCCTCCTGCTACAAACAGGACACCTTGAATCAGCCATACCGCACTCAAGCAAACTTATTGAGTACAGACCCTAAGCTGCCTGTCCGCTCCCCAACCCGAAGCCGCCATCCCTTCAGCCTAAAGTCGCGCCTCCAATTGCGCGATCAACCGCTGCACCGGCGTTACCGCCACCGGCGCGTTCCAGCCTGCCTCGATCTGCGCGATGCGTTCGAACAGACGTTCGCTCGCGGCGATGATCCGCTGCGCCGATGCTTCGAAGCCGGTGCAGATAGTCCAGTCGGCGATGACCGGTTCGCCGATCCGCGCCGCGCTGTCGTGCGGACCCGCGCCGGGATCGCCCGCCATCATCGCGCGGCGATGAAGCAGCCATGCGATCACATGCATCAGCCGCGTCGTGGTCTTGAGCGATTCGCAGGCCAGGCCGATCTGCATCAGCCCGTCGTGGCGGAGGTCGCCTAAATCGCGCTGCGCGGCAAAGGCCGCGTGCGCCTCGTCCGCCAACACCATCGCCTCGACATAAAGATTTTCGATCTGCGCCCGCTGCACTGGCGCGGCGCTTGCCATCATGTCTGAATGCTGCGCAACCATGCGCCAAGGGATGCCACGCCTGTGCCGCAATGCAATGGCGGTAACCATGAAAATGCCGCGCGTCGTCGTCCCGTTTTGATTCAGCTGATTGCCGCGCCGCAAGCAGCGGGCCGTTACCGCGCTTTGCCAACAATCACGCGATAATATCGGGTACCAGCTGATCCTCGCACCACGCGATCTCGTCGCGCAGGCGCAATTTGCGCTTCTTCAGCCGCGCGAGCTGCAACTGGTCGGGAACCGCCGCATCGCCCAGCGCGATGATGGCGGCGTCGAGGTCGCGATGCTCGATCCGTAACAGTTCCAGGCGCTGGGTGATTTCGTCGGGGCTCACGACCGCCTCCCTGCCACGTTCACCACTGGTCCGCAACGGGGACCGGCTGGCCGAATCGCGACGACATTCGTCCCGATTCGTGATTTACTCGGTCCTGCCAATCGAGTCGAAAAGGAGAATGGCCCATGAGCACATCGCATCTTTCCGCCCTGAAGTCGCGTCACGCGAACCTCGACGAGAAAATTGCGAATGAAGAGCGGCGCCCCGCCCCCGACATGGCCGCGCTGGCGCATCTGAAAAAGCAGAAGCTGAAAATCAAGGAAGAGATGCTCGCGATCGCCTGACGATCGCCAGTCGTTACCGCCCCGCTGGTGCTGCCCTAACCCGGATGCATCAGCGTCGGCGGTACAACGGCCCCCGCTCCAGCCCCGAACGCCGCAGATGCGGGGGCAAATCGGACTGCGAAACCACCTGACGACGAATGGCCTGCGGATCGATCTGATGATCGAACGCGATTCCGAACTTGCCCTCGCCCGCCCACACGACGCGGCCTGGCACCGGACCGATATTCTTAAGGTCGATCTCGATCGTCGCGCCCTGTTCGACGCGCACCTTGCCTTCGGCGAGCATCCCGCCGGGCGACAGATTGCGGACCCGTACCAGCACCGGGTCGGGTCGGCCGGGCAGGATCAGGCCGGCCTGCAGAAACAGGCTGTCCCGATCGGCGCCACGCGACAGCGCAGCGACCTCTTCGTCTGTGGTTATTGATCCGCGCGATTCCATTGCGACCTGTTCCCCGCGATGCGTGTCAGGGTCGCGAAACTAGAGCGCAGCCATTGCCGAAATGTAAATTTGCCGTCGGGTGAATCGATCGTTCGTCCCAAAGCGGATCAATCTTCGCGCGAAATCCGCTCGTTGCGCTCGTGACGCTCCTGCGCCTCCAGCGTCATCGTCGCGATCGGACGCGCCTGCAGCCGCGCCAGAGAGATCGGTTCGCCGGTGACCGCGCAATAGCCATATTCGCCCTCGTCGATGCGGCGAATCGCCGAATCGATCTTGGCGATCAGCTTGCGCTGACGGTCGCGGGTTCTGAGTTCGATCGCCCAGTCGGTCTCGCTGGATGCGCGGTCGGCCAGATCGGGTTCGCGCAGCGGTCCGTCCTGCAAATGCGCCAGCGTCGATTCCGATTCGGACAGGATCGACTTTTTCCAGGCAAGCAGCAGGCCGCGGAAATACTCCTGCTGCCGCTCGTTCATAAACTCTTCGTCGTCGCCAGGAACATAATCCGTATCGAGATTTGATTTGGCAGCGCGAAGCGCGTCGGCACCAACGTCGGCAATCTTGGTCGGCATGAGGGGCTCTCGCGTCCTTTCCTGTCACCCCGCGATCCGCCAAGCGGTGCGGGGAGTGGCGCGCCTATAACCAGCCGCTGGTCCCGATACAAGCGCCGAAGCAGCCGATAGCGGCGGGGCGTGAAGCGCGGCTGAACGAAGCCAAGGCGCGGGGCGATTCCCGGTGATCGAACACGACACGCCCGGTGCTTTGGCAGAGCGCGATTTAGGGCCGAAGATTAACCAATCGCATAGAATCATTGTAGTTTCCGTGCTATTTTGGGACAATAACGGCCATTCGGGTTGATTCCGGGCTTCTTTTCCCGCTGTCGGACAGGCAAACGCGGTTAACGCAATTGCCGCGTTCGCAAAGCTTTGACCTTTTGGGGTATAGCGAAGAAGAAATTGGGTGTCGGTCGGTGATGCTTCGCACCTGCAACGGGAAAGAAAGAGAAACCTATGTCTGTCCGAATGGCCCTGGCAAAGCTCTGCGCCTGTACTTGCGGCGGTGCGTTGATCGGTAGCGGTGCGATGCAGATTACCGATGTGCCCAAGGCGCGCGCGCAGACGGTCAAATCCTGCTCGCCCTGCGTCGGCAAGAAAGTCGTTCGCAAGCGCCATGCCGCGCGCAAGCCGGTCAAGCGGATCCGCCGCGTCGTCACGACCAAACGCATCATCCGCACCGCCACCCCGCAAACGCAGGTGGTGACCCAGACGATCCCGCTGCCCCCCATTCCCTATGCCCCCTTCCCGCGCGGCGGCTTTGAAGGCGGCGGCAGCGGCGGCGGCGTTACCGTGATCGGCGGCGGCTTTGGCGGCGGTTTCGGCGGCGGGTTCTTCGGCGGTTTCTTCGGGGGCAGCAGCGGCGGCGGCAGCAGCGGCAGCATCGTCGTCACCTCGACGACGACCGGCGGCCTCAGCACGACCAGCAGCAGCACCTCGGGCGGCGTATCGACCTCGACCGGCGGCGTCAGCACCTCGACCTCCACGGGCGGTGTGTCGACGTCGACCGGCAGCGTCAGCACCTCGAGCGGCGTATCGACCTCCACCGGCGGCGTTTCGACGTCGACGGGGGGCGTGAGCACCTCGACCGGCGGCGTGTCGACGTCGTCGGGCAATGTCTCGACTTCCTCGGGTAACGTCTCGACCTCGTCGGGCAACGTCAGCACCTCGTCATCGAGCAGCAGCTCGTCGTCGAGCTCGTCGTCGTCCTCCTCCTCGTCCAGCTCGTCCTCGTCGGGCGGCAGCTCGTCGAAGGGCGGTTCGTCGCACGGCAGCTCGGGCTGGGGCAGCTCGTCGCATGGCAGTTCGGGCGGCTCGAACGGTTCCAGCGGCAGCTCGGGCGGCTCAAGCAGCAGCTCGGGCGGATCGAGCAGCTCGTCCTCCAGCTCCTCCTCGTCTTCGTCGTCGAGCAGCAGCACGTCGAGCGGCGCGACCTCTTCGGGCGCGACCGGCGGCAGCAGCAGCTGGGGTTCGACCGGCAGCACCAGCACGGGCAGCACTGGTTCGTCCTCCTCGTCGAGCAGCAGCTCGTCATCCTCCTCGTCTTCGTCGTCGAGCTCGGGCGGCAGCACCAGCAGCTCGTCGGGCAACCCGCCGACGCCGGTTCCGGCACCGCCGATGATGCTGTTGTTCGGCGCCGCCGCCGCCGCGCTCGTCGCGCGCCGCCGCGCCGCCAACCGCAACGACCAAGACGCCGACGCGGCGTAAGCAATCCACTGGAGGTCGGGGGGGCTAAACCCGGACCACCATACTGAAGGGCCGCCTTGCGGGGCGGCCCTTTTTTTGGCTGCGATCGGGCTTGCGCGTTTCCGGCCACCTCGCCATAGCGCGGCCATGCACGATATCCGCCTGATCCGGGATGACCCGCAAGCCTTTGATGCCGGCCTCGCGCGCCGCGGCCTCGAACCCCTGTCTGCCGCCATCTTGGCGGCCGACGCGTCGGTGCGCGCGCTGCAGACCGAGATTCAGGCCGCGCTGGCGCGCCGCAACGAAGCGTCGAAGCTGATCGGTCAGGCGATGGCCAGCGGCGACAAGGACAAGGCCGAGGCGCTGAAGGCCGAGGTTGCGGCGCTCAAGACCTCGCTCCCCGAAAAGGAAAATGCCGAACGCGAGCAATTGGCGGCCCTCCACGACATGCTTGCGGCGCTTCCCAACCTGCCCGCGGATGATGTGCCCGAAGGCGAGGACGAAGACGGCAATGTCGAAATTTCGCGCTGGGGCACCCCGCGGACGTTCGACTTTCCTCCGCAGGAGCACGCCAATTTCGCCCCCGCGCTGGGACTCGATTTCGAAACCGCCGCCAAGATGTCGGGCGCGCGCTTTGCCTTCCTGAAGGGTCAGATGGCGCGGCTCGAACGCGCGCTCGGGCAGTTCATGATCGACCGGCAGACGATTGACGCAGGCTATACCGAATGCGCGACGCCGCTAATGGTGAAGGACGAAGCAGCGTTTGGCACGACCCAGCTGCCAAAGTTTGCTGAAGATCTGTTTAGAACGCAAATTTCGATGGACAGCGAAGGACTTCGTCGCCGTATCGACGATATGCTTGAAGTCGCCAGAACAAAGTATCCCGATCTTGGTGATGAGAGCTTTCGAGAAATTGCCGAGAGCTTGTTTAAGGAAATCTCGGAAGCGAATTTTCGTGGAACCCACCATAGCCGCCGCTGGCTGATCTCGACCTCCGAAATGAGCCTGACCAACGCGGTGCGCGAAGAGATTTTGCCCGAGGCAGAGCTGCCGATCCGCATGACCGCGCTCACCCCCTGCTTCCGGTCCGAAGCCGGGTCGGCGGGACGCGACACGCGCGGCTATATCCGCCAGCACCAGTTCTGGAAGGTCGAGCTGGTGTCGATTGTCCGCCCCGAGGACAGCGACGCCGAACTGGAGCGCAAGACGCGCGCCGCCGAAGCGATCCTCGAAGCACTCGAACTGCCCTATCGCCGAATGCTGCTCTGCGCCGGCGACATGGGCTTTGCGGCGCGCAAGACCTATGATCTGGAGGTCTGGCTCCCTGGCCAGAACAGCTACCGTGAGATTTCGAGCTGTTCGAACTGCGGCGATTTCCAGGCGCGCCGCATGAACACGCGCTTCCGGCGCGAGGGCGCGAAAGGCAATGAGTTCGTCCACACGCTCAACGGCTCGGGGTTGGCGGTAGGGCGAACGCTAGTGGCGGTGCTGGAGAATTACCAGCAGGCGGATGGGAGCGTCGATGTTCCACAGGCGCTGCTGCCCTATATGGGCGGGATTACTAAACTCACGCCCGCCAGCTAAAACTATCGTCACCCCGGACTTGATCCGGGGTCCATTACACCGTTGCCGCATGGACCCCGGATCAAGTCCGGGGTGACGAAGTAGGAAAGACAAGACAGTGCGTATCCTCCTCACCAACGACGACGGCTATCACGCGCCCGGCATGGCGGTGCTCGAAGCGATCGCGCGCCAGCTCAGCGACGACATCTGGGTCTGCGCGCCCGCCGAGGAGCAGTCGGGCGCCGGTCATTCGCTCACCCTGTCGCGCCCGGTGCGGATTCGCGAACATGGGCCGCAACGCTGGTCGTGCAGCGGCACCCCGACCGATTCGGTGATGATGGCGATCAGCAAGCTGATGCCCGAAAAGCCCGACCTGATCCTGTCGGGGGTCAACCGCGGCGCCAACCTCGGCGACGACGTCACCTATTCGGGTACGGTATCAGCGGCGATCGAGGGCGCGCTCGCGGGCATCCGCTCGATCGCGCTCAGCCAGGTCTATGCGCGCGAAGGCATGGGCGACACCGTTCCCTTCGAGCCCGCCGAAACCTGGGGCGCGAAAGTGCTGCGCCCGCTGCTCGACCTCGACATGGCGCCGCGCACGCTGATCAACGTCAACTTCCCGGCGATCCCCGCCGCCGACGTGCGCGGCATCCGCGTCACCCGGCAGGGCTTCCACGATTATGGCCGCGGTTCGATCGTCGAAGGCACCGACCCGCGCGGCTATCGCTATTACTGGTTCGGGCTGCACGGCATCGAACATTCGCCGGGGCACGACAGCGATCTCGAGGCGATCGACGACCGCTATATCTCGGTCACCCCCCTCCAGCTTGACCTGACGCATGACGCATCGCTGGCGGCGCTGCGCGCGGTTTATGGGACGGAAGCACCCTAAGCTCATCATCCCGGCGAAACATAAGAAATCTGTGCCGTGGCGAGACAGAAGTCTAGCCACCGTCCCAAACCTTTGGCAAAAGCCGCGCGTGGGGAAAATCAGACATCATTGCGGGATGATGCTGGGCGCACTGCTGCTCGCCGGGTGCATTCCCGCTGCACCGGCGCCGCCACCGCGTCCTGCCGCCGCGCCGCCTGCTCCGCTCCCTGTCCCCGACAGCTTCGATTTCGAACGCCGCCCGGTGAGCGACGTCGTCGGCGGCGACGCTCGGCCGACCTGGACGCTCAAACCCGTCGCGACCAACGCCGTGCCTGTCAAAGCGGGCGCTTACATCGTGCGACCCGGCGACACGCTGCGCGCGATCGGCGAAATGACCGGTGCAGGTTCTGAAGCCCTGGCGCTGGAAAACGACCTCGCCGCCCCCTTCACCCTGCGCGCCGGGCAACAACTCCGCATCCCGGCCGGCCTCTATCACCGCGTCGGTGCCGGCGAGACGGGGATCGGTATCGCCCGCGCCTATGGCGCCGATTGGGGCGAGATCATCACGATCAACGCGCTTGCCGAACCCTATATTCTGCGCGTCGGTCAGCGGCTCCGCCTGCCCTCCGACGCGCGCCCCGCTCCACCCGGCCCGGTCAATGTTGGCGCGCGCGCCGCCGCCTTCACCCTCGACATCGACGACATCGCCACCGGCAGCCAGCCCGCACTCGCGGCGGCCGCGCGCCCCACGGCGGGCAGCGCCACGCCGCGCCAGCCGGTGACGACCGCGATCGCCGAACCGGCGCGCTTCGCAGGCCGCTTCGAATGGCCGCTCAACGGCCCGATCCTCGCGCGCTTTGGCCCGCTCGCACCCGGCAAGGTCAGCGACGGGATCAACATCGCCGCCGCTGCGGGTACGCCGATCCGCGCCACCGCCGATGGCGTTGTCGCTTATGCCGGCGACCAGATCGGGGTTTATGGCGGGCTGATCCTGATCAACCATGGCGGCGGCTGGGTCAGCGCCTATGGCCACGCCGCGCGCATTGACGTCCAGCGCGGTCAAGCGGTGCGCGGCGGCGACGTCGTCGGCCGCGCCGGGGCGACTGGCCAGGTCCAGACATCGCAACTCCATTTCCAGCTGCGCAAAAATCGCATACCCGTCGATCCGATGAAGCAATTGCCGCCCCGATGAGCGATCGCAAGCCGTCTCGGCTAAAGCTGCAACACCGGTTCCAGCCGCTGAAACGCGCGAGCAAATGGCCGGTGTGGGCCGACGTTCTGGCGCGGCTCAGCCTGGCCTTCGCGTTGATCGGCATCGTCGTGCTGGTCCATTGGATCGACCGCGCCGGATTGAAAGACAATCACGACGGCCACATCAGCTTTCTCGACGTCGTCTATTTCACGATGATTTCGGTGACGACGACAGGCTTCGGCGACATTCATCCGGTGTCCGACCGATCGCGGCTGATCGAAGCGGTGATCGTCACCCCGATCCGCATCGCGGTGCTCTTCATTTTTGTCGGCACCGCCTATAATTTCGTCCTCAAACGCACATGGGAAAAATGGCGCATGGCCCGCATCCAGGCAAAGCTCACCAACCATATCGTCGTTCTCGGTTTTGGCGTCAGCGGCAGCGAAGCGGTCAAGGAACTGATCGCGCGCGGCACCGATCCGTCGTGCATCGTGGTGATCGACCAGTCGGCTTCGCGCATTGCCGAAGCCGAGGCGATGGGGTGCAACGTGCTGCAGGGCGATGCGTCGAACGACGACACGCTGATCGACGTCCAGATCGCGCGCGCGCAATCGGTGCTGGTGTCGGCGGGGCGCGACGACACCTCGATCCTGATGGTGCTGACCGTCCGCCACCTGTCGCCGAAAGTGCCGATCAGCGTCGTCATCCGCGCCCAGGACAATGAATTGCTGGCGCGGCAGGCGGGGGCGAACAATGTGATCAACCCGGTCAGCTTCACCGGCCTGCTGCTCGCCGGATCGGCGCAGGGCGCGCATGTCGCCGACTATATGGCCGACCTGGCCAGCATCGGCGGGCGGGTCCAGCTGCGCGAACGCCCCGTCGCCGCCGAGGAAATCGGCCGCAGCATCGACCAGCTCACCAGCGAGGGCCGCGGGCTGCGCATCTACCGCGGCGGTAAACCCTACGGCTTTTGGGAACCGGAAGCGCAAAGCCTGGCCCCCGGCGACATGATCGTCGAGGTCATCCGCTGCGAAGAATGCGAAGCGAGCGTGCCGGGCGGCTGATAAATAAATAGGGACAGTCCCTATTTAATGATCGTCATCCCAGAAACACGAACACCGCGCCCATCGCCGCGTAAAAGGCGATCCAGTATCCGGCGTCGATGCCGAACAGCTTCGCGCTCGCACGGCTGAACAGATAATTGGTGCCGATCGCCGGGACGATAAAGCCGAGCGCGATGCCGACCGAAATCATCATCGTCGATCGCGCGCTCATGTCACCGAAATGTGCGAGCAGATGGCCAAGGAACACCGCCGACACGATGCTGAGCAGAAAGGTGGTGCCATAGATCAGCGCCATATTGCCCTGCTGCAATTCAGCTTCGGTCAAGCCGCGCTCCTTCATCCACGCCTTGCCGAACAGCGGCCCGTACCAGACCCCGCCGACGACGAAGCCCGCGAGCGCCGCGACCAGGATCGCGATCCAGTTCATATTCGCCATATTCCCTTCCCTTATCGACTTGCAATGCCGCGCCGAGGCGACAAACTATAACGAAATGACAGGGAGAAGGCGATGCCCCGCGACGTTCCGCTGCCCACCGGGTTGAAACCACCCAGCCGACGCGCCCAGCTGGGCGAACTCGCGCTGCCGTTCGACCTGCTGCGCTATGGCCTGTCGGGCTACCAGCTGATCGGCGCGCCGCGCGGCGACGGGCGCCCCATTGCGCTGCTCCCCGGCTATGGCGCCAGCGAGCTGTCGATGCGGCCGCTGGAGGCGTATCTGCGCCACCTCGGCTATCATGTCCGCGACTGGGGCATGGGCCGCAACCGGGGCCGCGTCGCCGCCGACGTCGAACGCTTTGCGGCGCAAGCCGCCGAATGGGTCAAGGCCGATAGCGCCCCGCTCACCCTGATCGGCTGGAGCCTGGGCGGCGTCATCGCGCGCGAAACCGCGCGTGCCCACCCGAAACTCGTCCGCGAGATCATCACCATGGGCACCCCGATTATCGGCGGCCCCAAATATACTGCGCTCGCACAGCGCTTTGCGGGCCGTGACTTTGACACGATCGAGCGCGACATCCACGCCCGCAACCTCAAGGGGCTGACCCAGCCGCTGACCGTCATCTACTCCGACCGCGACGGAATCGTCGGGCCGGACATCGCGGTCGACATCTACAACTCGCAGGCGCGCAACATCAAAGTCGACAGCACCCATCTGGGGCTGGGGATCAATCCCAAGGTGTGGCGGATTGTAGCGGATACGCTGCATCAGAGTCCCCCTCCCTGAAAGGGAGGGGTTAGGGGTGGGTCGCGAGCGTAGCGAGCCGAACGAACTCAGCCGCTGGCGGCGGCACCCACCCCCGCCCCCTCCCTTTCAGGAAGGGAAGCAGCACGGACGTGACAAACCCCAAAAAATCCCCTATGCGCGCCCGCAATCATGACAGTCAAAACCCTCCCCACCCAGCCGAAGGTCGGCATGGTTTCGCTCGGCTGCCCCAAGGCGCTCGTCGACAGCGAACGGATTCTCACCAAGTTGCGTGCCGATGGCTATGGCCTCTCGCCCGATTATGCGGGCGCCGATGTCGTGCTCGTCAACACCTGCGGCTTCCTCGACTCGGCAAAGGAAGAGAGCCTCGAAGCGATCGGCGAAGCGATGGCGGAGAATGGCCGGGTGATCGTGACGGGCTGTATGGGCAATGAGGCCGAGGTGATCCGCGCCCGCTTCCCCAACGTCCTCGCCGTCACCGGCGCGCATCAATATGAGCAGGTCGTCGATGCGGTCCACGAAGCCGCGCCGCCGACGCAGGGGCCGTTCGTCGACCTGGTGCCCGAAGGCGGGCTGAAACTGACGCCGCGGCACTATAGCTATCTGAAGATCAGCGAGGGCTGCAACCACAGCTGCTCCTTCTGCATCATCCCCGATCTGCGCGGTAAACTGGTATCGCGCCGCATCGACGCGGTGCTGCGCGAGGCCGAAAAGCTCGTCGCCGCGGGGACCAAGGAACTGCTCGTCATCAGTCAGGACACCTCGGCGTACGGCGTCGACACCCGCCACGATCCGCGCCAGTGGAAAGGCCGCGAAGTCCGCGCCCACATGACCGACCTCGCGCGCGAACTCGGCCAGCTGAGGACCAGCGAAGGCAACGCCCCTTGGGTGCGCCTCCACTATGTCTATCCCTATCCGCATGTCGACGCGGTGATCCCGCTGATGGCCGAGGGTCTGCTGACCCCCTATCTCGATATTCCCTTCCAGCACGCGAGCCCCAGCGTCCTCAAGCGCATGAAGCGTCCCGCTAACGAAGCGAAGGTACTTGAACGGCTGAAAAGCTGGCGCGCGATCGCCCCCGACATCGCGATCCGCTCGAGCTTCGTCGTCGGCTTCCCAGGTGAGACCGAGGCCGATTTCCGGTATCTGCTCGACTGGCTCGACGAAGCCCAACTCGACCGCGTCGGCGCCTTCCGCTTCGAACCCGTCGCGGGCGCGCAGGCGAACGCCCTTCCCGATCCGGTCCCCGAAGAGATCAAGGAAGAACGGTTCCAGCGCATCATGGCAAAAACCGCCGCGATCAGTGCCGCCAAGCTCGCAGCCAAGGTCGGCCGCACAATGCCGGTGATCATCGACGAGGTCGGTGACGCCGACGAGGAGGGCAGCATTGGCGCCACCGGCCGCAGCCAAGCCGACGCGCCCGAGATCGACGGCCATGTCTATTTGCGCGACGTCGCCGCAACGCTCAAGGCCGGCGACATCGTTGACGTCGCGATTGAAGACGCTGACGAGCATGATCTGTTCGGGGTGGTCGCTGGCTGACCCTTTGATTTGTTGGAACGACCTTTACCGATTGGTGTTATGATGCGGGCATCAATCGGGGGTAGAAACATGCGCGCGATCAACTTGTTGGCCGTGGCCGTCGCGTCGGGGAGCATGCTCACGGCCTGCGACCGCAAAGTCGCCGTTGAACCGCCCGCCCGTGCAACCGACAAAGCCACCTCACCCACCCAAAAATCGCTGATTGCGGTGCCGATCAACGCCGATACCACCGCGCTCAAACAGGCGCTCGAACGTGCGGTGCCCAAGACGCTGTGGACGATCAACCGGCGCGAGCGGGCGTGCGTCAAGCCGCAGCAGGTCAAGGTTTTTGGCAAGAAGGTCAAGGTCACGCCGCCCATCCCCTGCACCATCGTCGGGCGGGTCACGCGCGGGCCGCTGCGGCTGCGCGGGGCGGGTGACGAGATCATCGTCGATGTGCCGCTCAATGCCACGATCGCCGCGCGCGACGTCGGCGGGGTGTTGAAGGGAGAGACGGCGACCGGCGCGGCGATGGCGCATGCGCGGGTGAAGATCGACATCACCCCCGACTGGCGCACCCGCGGCACGGCGCGGATCAGCTATGGCTGGACCAAGGCGCCGGGGATCGATTTCCTCGGCAAACGGATCACCTTTACCGACGAGGCCGATGCGAAGCTGAAACCCGTGGTGCGCGACGTCGAGCGCGAGGTTAATCGCGAGATTGCGCGGATCGACATCCGCAAACAGGCGGCCGACGTATGGCGGCAGAGCTTCACCGCGCTCGAACTCAATCGTGAAAACCCGCCGGTGTGGATGCGCGTCACGCCGCAGCGCATCCTGTACGGCGGCTACCGGATGGAGGGACAGCGGATGCGGCTGAATCTGGGGCTGGAGGCCATCACGGAAACCTTTGTTGCGGGCCGTCCGGCCGATCCGGCACCGACCCCGTTGCCGCGCATGGTTCGCGAGGCGCCCACGCCGCACCTCGACGTCCGGGTGCCGGTGCTCGCCGATTATGCCCAGCTGCAACCGGTCGTCGATCGCGTGCTGCTGAAACGGTCGGCGCGGCCGTTCGACCTGCCCAAGGTCGGGGCGATGAACGTCAAATTCGGCAAATCGACGATCTATGGCGCGCCCGATGGGCGCATCGCGATTGGCGTCGATGTCGCGATGCGGCTCGCCAGTCGTACCGGCGAGCCGACCCACGGTCGCATCTGGATGACCGCGATTCCGAACAACAAACCTGGCTCGGCCGAGGTCCATTTCACCGACCTGGTGATCAACGGCGATACCGACGGCGTCGGCGGCGACCTGCTCATCATGCTCGGACGCAGCGAGGGGTTCGCACCGCTGATCGCCAGCGCCTTGACCCAGAATTTCGCGCGCGACCTGGACGAGCTGCAAGGCAAGATCAAACGTGCGGTCGACCGGCGGCGCGAGGGCGCGTTCGTCATCCGCACCCGGGTCGATGGCTTTGCGATCGGCCAGATCAAGGCCTATGGCAACGGCCTGTACCTGCCCGTGCGGATGGTCGGCGGGGCGAGCGTGGACTATCGTCCCGCGCGCTGATCAGAACAGCCGCGTGATCCCGTAAAACGCCGCCGCCACGATCGCGCTTGCCGGGATGGTGATGAACCAAGCCGCGACGACATTGCTCGCGACGCCCCAGCGCACCGCGCTGGCGCGGCGGGCGACGCCGGCCCCGATGATGCTGCCGGTGATCGTGTGCGTCGTTGAGACCGGGATGCCAAGCAGGCTGGCGGTAAACACCATGATCGACCCGCCGGTCGAGGCCGCGAACCCCTGATGGTGCGACAATTTGGTGATCCGCCCGCCCATCGTCTCGATGATCTTCCACCCGCCCGACAGCGTGCCGAGCGCAATCGCGACGTAGCAGCTGAACGCCACCCAATGCGGAACATGGAACTCGCCCTGCAGATAGCCGGTCGAATAGAGCAGCACCGCGATGATCCCCATCGTCTTTTGAGCGTCGTTGAGCCCGTGGCTGATCGAATAAGCGGCCGAGGAAAACAGATGGAGATGACGAAACGTCTTTTCCGCGAATTTGGCGGTCGCCCGGTGCAGCGCCCAGCTGCTCACCAGCATCACCAGCATCGCGAGTAACATGCCGAGCATCGGCGACAGGAAGATCGCGATGACGGTCTTGTTCAGGCCCGTCCACTCGATCCCCTCGAACCCTGCGTGCGCGACCCCCGCGCCGACGATACCGCCGACCAGCGCATGGCTCGACGACGACGGAATGCCTTTCAGCCAGGTGACGACGTTCCAGAACATCGCGCCGACGAGCGCCCCGAACACAACCGCGGGGGTCACCAGATCCTTATCGATGATCCCCTTGCCGATCGTCTCGGCAACCTTGTGCAGTTCGGGGAAGATAATCGACAGGAAATAGGCGGCGAAGTTGAAGAAAGCGGCAAAGACGACCGCCTGCACCGGGCGCAGCAAGCGCGTCGCGACCACCGTCGCGATGCTGTTCGCAGCGTCGTGGAGCCCGTTCAGGAAATCGAACGCCAGCGCCAGGATGATCAGGCCGACGAGGAGCGGGAAAGCGAGTTCGTGCATGGTGGGCGCCCCCGCTTATGCGTGGTCGATGACCAGGCCGTCGATCTCGTTCGCGACATCCTCGAAGCTGTCGGTGACGCGCTCCAGATGACGATAGAGTTCGCGCCCGATCAGGAAGTGAGCGCTGTTCGACTGCCCATGTTCCTTGAACAGGCGCTTGAGCCCCGCGGCGTGAATTTCGTCGGCATGACCTTCCATGCGAACCAGTCGCTCGGTCAGTTCGTGCAGGCGCGTCGCGTTGGCCGAAATATTGCGGAGCAGCGGTAGCGCCTCGGCGGTCAGCCGCGCCGCATCGACGATGATGCCCCCGATGTCGCGCATTTCGGGTTCGAACTGGGTGACATCATACAGATCGACGGCGCCCGCAGTCTTCTGCATCTCGTCGATCGCATCGTCCATCGACGCGATCAGGCTGGTGATCGCGCTGCGATCGAACGGCGTCAGGAAAGTGCGACGAACGGTCTGCAGCACCTCGCGGGTGATCGCGTCGGCGTCATGTTCGCGCTCGATGATTTCCTGGACATGGTCGGCCATCCCTTCTCCGCCCTGCAACATCCGCGAAAGCGCGTTGGCGCCGGCGACCAGCGTCGCGGCGTGACTTTCGAACAATTCAAAGAAATTTCCCTGTCGCGGCAGCAATCGCTGAAACCATGCGAACATCCGGCTTACCCCTGCTTTCTCGGCTACAGTTTGGACCGCGCTGCGCGGCGCGGCGACGGCGCGAAAACCGCCATCGCCGAACGAGCGGATCAGCGCCTGCAAATCGGGTTCCTCGACCGCCGAGGCGGCCTCGCGGAACGAGAACCATTTGCGGTCGCGTTCGTCCATTTCCTTCCACTCGGCGAGCTCGTTGGTCACCGCGAGCGGAAAGACTTCGACATTGTACATGATCGCCGCACCGTTCGCGCGGCGCTTGCGATATTCATAGCTGCCGATCGGGGTCGGGCACACGGCGCCGGTGACACCCGCTTCCTCCTCGGCCTCGATCGCAGCGGCGGCGTGGCGCGTCATCCCGGTTAACGGGTTGCCCTTTGGCACCACCCAGCGCTTGGTTTCGCGCGACGTGATCAGCAGGATTTCGGTCGGACCATCGTGAGCAGAGCCGCTGAAGCGATAGGGAAGGACGGCGATTTGACGCATAACCTCTATCCGTTCCTGCGCGGGCGGGCGCGGGCGCCCCAGGTGACAAAATCGTTACGCCCCTATGACAATATTGTGACAGCGACAAGCGCGCTTCACCCCGGCGCTGCTTTCCGTAAACGTCAATTCGATTGCAAAATGCAACGTGGTGCGTAATCTGCTGCCAAACATAATCGGGAGACAGGATCATGGCAGGCACCGCGACGATGGAACGCGCCGCAGACAGCAATGCTGCACCGGTCGATCAGGATGTGCTGATCGTCGGCGCGGGCATTTCGGGCATCGGCATGGCGGTGCATCTGCAGATGAATTGCCCCGACCGCAGCTTCGCGCTTGTCGAACGCCGCGAACAGCTTGGCGGTACCTGGGACCTCTTCCGCTACCCCGGCATCCGTTCGGACAGCGACATGCACACGCTGGGCTTTGTCTTCGAACCGTGGAAGCATGAAAAATCGATCGCCGACGGCCCGTCGATCCTGGAATATCTGAACCGCATCGTCGACGAACGCCATATCCGCGAGCGTATCCGCCTGGGCAGCAAGGTCGTCGGCGCCGATTGGGACAGTGCCGCCGCGCGCTGGACGGTGACGATAGAGGACAGCAACGGCACCACGTCGACCACCACCGCGCGTTGGCTCTATCTCGGCGCTGGCTATTATGACTATGACGCGCCCTTCGATGCCAAATTTGCCGGGCGCGAAGATTTCCAGGGCCAGATCATCCATCCGCAATTCTGGCCCAAGGATCTGGATTATAAAGACAAGAAGGTCGTCGTGATCGGGTCGGGGGCGACCGCGGTGACGATCGTGCCGTCGATGAAGGAGGCGGCGCATGTCACGATGCTCCAGCGCACTCCGACCTGGTATTTCATCCGGCCTGCCAAGGATGGGTTCGCGAACTTCCTGCGCAAATTCCTGCCCGAGGCGCTGGCGTACAAGATCACGCGCTTCAAGAATGTCCGGTTGCAGGACATCGCGTTCCGCCGCGCCCGCGAAAAGCCCGAGAAGGTCAAAGAGTTCCTGACCAACAAGTTGAAGGCCAGCCTCGGCGATCGCTATGACGCCAAGGCCTTTACCCCGCCCTATGACCCGTGGGACCAACGCTTGTGCCTGGTCCCCGACGCCGATTTCTTCGAAGCGATGAAGGCCGACAAGGCATCGGTGGTGACCGACCATATCGAAAAATTTGACGCGACCGGCATTCAGCTGAAATCGGGTCAGCATCTCGACGCCGACATAATCGTCACCGCGACCGGCCTGAACCTGGCGGTGGCCGGCAAGATTCCGGTTCGCGTCGATGGCGCACTCATCAACTGGCACGATCATTTCTATTACAAGGCGTGCATGTTCTCGAACGTGCCGAATTTCTCGGCGGTATTCGGGTATCTCAACGCCAGCTGGACGCTGCGCGCCGACATCGTATCCGAATATGTCTGCCGCGTGCTCAATCATATGCGCGACACGGGCACCACCGTTGCCACCCCGGCGCTCGCCGACCCGTCGAGCCTGGAAGAAGAAAATGTCTTCGATTTCTCGTCGGGCTATATTCAGCGTTCGCTACACATCATGCCCAGGAGCACGACAACGCTGCCCTGGCGGCTCAGCCAGAATTATGTCCAAGACCGGATCGACATGCGCACCGGCGCGATTGCCGACGGGGTGCTGACGTTCAGCAACGCTCTCGCCGCGCAGCCGGCGGCTCCGGCGGAACTGCAAGCGGCAGAATGACGATCAGGCGGCGCGTCGCGCGCGCCGCCGCCGGATCAACCAGACGACCAAGCCGGTGACGGCCAGCAGAATGATCGGGATCGCGACCCGCATCGTTTTTGCGCCCGCCTCATATTGATCGATGAATTCGAGCGCCGCGGGCCGTGTCGCGCTGCCGACCACATGCCATTGGGTGATTTTCAGCGGCGCGTCGTTTTCGGCATAGAAGCGCAGCGACACCGTCGTCCATTTGCCGCGGCCCGTGCCGACCACGACGGCTTCTTCCTGACTTTGTTTGAGCCCGGGGGTAACGTTGGTATTCCAGTTGTACGACGCGAGCTGCCAGCGCGCCTCATCGCCCGGGCACTCGCGCGGCAGCATCGGCGCAGCCTCGACCACTGACGACGCGATCTCGGGATGGAGCAGGCTCGTCATATTCTGAGGATCGGTGCAAAATCGCTCCCCGATCGCTATCAGCTCCTGTTGACGTTCGGGCGACACCAGCTTGTCGAGCGCCGCCTGAAAACTGCATCCTCCAAGGATGGTTAAAAGGATCGCTGCGCCAACATGCGCCGTCAAACGCGGCATCATCCTCTCCCCGTCGATGACCTGTCGCGGCACGATGCCGGACTATCGATCGACAATCCAGTCCCAACGCCGCGGGGTTAGCCAACCCATCCTCAATTGATCGGCAGGAAATCGCGGGCATATTCGGGCTTCAACGCATCGACCAAGGCGCTCGTGACCGGGACGTTGATCTTGTAACTTCCCTCGGCAAAAGGACCAATCTCATAAGGCGCAATCGCGATGGTCATGCGGTCGAGGTAGCGGCCGTCCGACGACCCGAGCCATATCGTCTGCGCCGATGCGGGCGGGCATTTGCCGAACGGGCTGTCCGGCGCTTCTTCACGGAGGATGCCCTTGGCCGCCTTGGCGCGTTTGATGCCCGCGCAAAAAGGGGCGCGGATTGCGGCGTCGAATGCCTCGCCGCTGGTGAACAGATCAAGCGGCTTTAACCGTCTAGCACGATTGCGATCCCACAGCAGCGTGTCAAACCCCGCCATGCCATGCGCGCCGCCGGCATAGGTTTGGATCTCCGCCGACAGGCTGAGGAAGCGCGGCGTGCTCGTCACCCGTTGCCACCTTTGGCCGTGGCTGTGCGGGCGATAGGGAAAGCCCGCTTTTTCGGCCGCCGCCTGATCGCGCCTTGCCGCGGCGATCAGCGCGTCGCGCTTGGTCGCGCGGTCGCTGTCGAGCCATGCGGCAAGGTCGGGGATTGCCGCGGCATCGCGCGGATACGCATAAGCGAATTCGATCAGGTCATTGCTTTGCTCGACGTTCGACGCGGGAGCATTGCCGGCCCCGATGTCGGCGGCGCCGCCCGGCGGGGCGCCGGGAACAGCCGCGGCGGCCGCGTTTTCCGCCGGGGTCGGCGGATCGTCGGAACAGCCAGCAAGGAACATGACACCGCTCAGGATCAGCAAGGCGGTGCAAAGCGGTTTTGTTGTCGTCATGCCAGCATAACGCCGGGAATCGACAAAATATCCCCGGCAGCCTAGCACGGCCGCATGACCGACTATTCGAACCTGATCCAGCCCGACAAGGGGCAGGACGCGCGACCGATCCACCTTGTCGACAAAAAGAGCTATGACGGGTGGCTCAAGGGCCGCAGCGCCCGCGAGCGCGCGCACCTCGCCGCGGTGGGGTTCAAGCCCGAGGCGTTTGTCCACGCGATCCTGCCGGGCGACGATCTCGACAAATGGGCCGTGGTCACCGCAGTTGCCAACGTCGATAGCCTGTCGGCCTGGTGCCTTGCCAAGCTCGGGCAAATTCTGCCCGAAGGGCGCTACCGGGTCGAAGGCCAGCAACCGGGCAAGGCGCTGTTCGGCTGGATGAGCGCGCAATATCGTTTCGACACCTATCGGACCAAGAACGAGACAAAAGGCCCACGCGTCCTGCTGACCAGCGACGTCGGAGCAATCGCGCCGATGGTCGCCGAGATGCGCGCGGTCGCGCTGGTGCGCGACATGGTGAACACCCCCGCCGCCGATATGGGCCCCGCCGCGATCGAAAAGGCCGCCGAGCGCATTGCCAAGGCGCATGGCGGCAAACTGACCGTCACCAAGGGCGAGGCATTGGAACAGGGGTATCCGATGATCCACGCGGTCGGACGCGCCGCGGCCAAACATCACGCGCCGCGCCTGATCGAAATCGAATGGGGCAAGGACGGCGATCCGCGCGTCGCGCTGGTCGGCAAGGGGATCAGCTTCGACAGCGGCGGGCTCGACATCAAGCCCGCGTCGGGCATGCGATTGATGAAAAAGGATATGGGCGGCGCCGCGCATGTCCTGGCGCTGGCCGAACTGGTGATGGCGAGCGGCCTGCCGGTGCGGCTGCACTGCTTGGTCGCGGCGGCCGAAAACGCCATTTCGGCCGATGCCTTTCGTCCCGGCGATGTGCTGAAGAGCCGCCTTGGCCTGACGGTCGAGATCGGCAACACCGACGCCGAAGGACGGCTGGTGCTCGGCGATGCGCTGGCGAAGGCGGGCGAAGACAAGCCCGAGCTGATCGTCGATTTCGCGACTTTGACCGGCGCAGCGCGCGTCGCGCTCGGTCCCGACCTGCCGCCGCTGTTCGCCAACGACGATGGGCTCGCGGACGCGATGCTGACGGGCGGGATCGAACGCGACGATCCGCTTTGGCGAATGCCGCTGTGGGACGGTTACGCCGACCTGCTCGAAACCGATATCGCCGACCTTGGCAATGCAGGCAGCTCGGCCTTTGCCGGGACGATCACCGCGGCGCTGTTTCTGAAACGTTTCATTCCCGACGGAGCGCTCTGGGCGCACATCGACACCTTTGCTTGGCGCCCGTCGGCAAAGCCCGGGCGTCCAAAGGGCGGCGCGGCGCTGGGATTGCGCGCGGCATGGGCGATGCTGCAGGCGCGGTACGACCGGCGCGGCAAGGCCTGAACATTCTTGATAAAGCGCGCCCTGCTGGTCTAATGGCGCGCGATTGTCCGCCGGGGGCGCGGACCAGCTATCTACAGGACGACAGGTGACAGCTCAAAGCGGCGATAATTCAACGGCAAACCGCGTGCGCATGGGGCGCCCCGGCGCCGCGGGCGCGGGCCGCGACCGCTTTGGCCTGACCGGCACGTCGCAACCCTATGACCCGCGCATCGTCGCGATCCGCCCCGACTTGGCCGACATCGCGGTCGCCGGGCAGCATTTCGCGCCGCATTATGCCGCGCCAATGATGCGCAGCGGCGTGCTGCCCGCCGCGGTGCTCCGCGGATCGCCGTCGCTAGATGCCGATCAAACGAGCGAATTGCTGTTCGGCGAGGGCTTTGCGCTGCTCGACCTCACCGGCGGTTGGGCGTGGGGATATTGCCTCGGCGACCATTATGTCGGCTATCTGTCCGCCGATGCACTGGGCGCGCCGATCGCGCCGACCCACCGGGTCGAGATGATCGAAGCGATCCTGCACAGCGCCCCCGACGCCGCGAGCGGCGGTCCCGCCGTCCTGCCCCGCGGCGCACTGGTGATGGGCGAGGTCGAGGGCGAGTGGCTGGTGACGTCGCACGGCTATCTGCCGCTCGCGGCGCTGGTCGAGGTCGGCTCCGAAGACGCAGACCCCGCCGGCCGCGCCGAGGAGTTGATCGGCACGCCCTATTTGTGGGGTGGCCGCACCGCAAAGGGCATCGACTGTTCGGGGCTGGTGCAGCTGAGCTGGGCCGCCGCGGGCATCCAGCTACCGCGCGACAGCGATCTGCAACTCGCGTCGCTCGGCGCCGACAAGGATGTCGATCCCGCGGCCTTGGCACGCGGCGATCTGGTATTCTTTCCCGGCCATGTCGGGATCATGGCCGACGACCGCCATATCGTCCATGCCAGCCGACGATGGATGGCGGTAAAGACGGAACCGCTGGCCGACGTCATCGCGCGTTCGGCCGCCAAGGATCATCATCCGCCGGTGAGCGGATATAAACGACTGCGATAAACTATGATACAGACGGTCTTTATCGACGGCGCGGCGGGAACGACGGGCCTGGAAATTGTCGAGCGGCTGGCGGAGCGGCCCGAGTTTTCGCTACTGACGCTCGACGACGCCCGGCGCAAGGACGCGAACGCGCGCCGCGAGGCGTTGAACGATGCCGATTTCGTCATCCTCTGCCTGCCCGACGATGCGGCGCGCGAAGCGGTGGCGATGATCGCCAATGATCGCACCCGCGTCATCGACGCATCGACCGCGCACCGCGTTGCGCCGGGCTGGGTTTACGGTTTTCCCGAGGTCAGCGGGCATGACGCGGTCGCTGGCGCGGCGCGGGTGTCGAACCCCGGCTGTTATTCGACCGGCTTTATCGCGCTGATCGCACCGCTGGTCCACGCCGGACTGCTCCCCGCCGACTGGCCCTATGCCTGCAACGCTGTCAGCGGCTATTCGGGCGGCGGCAAGGCATTGATCGAGCGGTTCGAGCAGGATCGCGACATCGCCTGGCGCGGCTATGCCCTCGGCCTCGGCCACAAGCATGTGCCCGAGATGCAGGCGCATTGCGGCCTGTCGGTCGCGCCGTTGTTCTCGCCATCGGTGATCCCCGCGCACCGCGGCATGGTGGTCGATGTCCAGTTGCCGCTGGCCGCGATGCCGAAGGCGGGCGCGCCCGATGCGCTACGCGCCGCGCTCGCGGATTTTTATGCGGCCAGCAAAGTCGTCGTGATGGGCGAAGCGCCGACGGACGGCGAAATGCTGCTCCGCGCGTCGGACGCGGGCGACGACCGGATCGAACTGTTCGTATTCGGCAACGCCGGCGCCAGCCAGGCGCGCGTAATCGCGCGGCTCGACAATCTGGGCAAGGGCGCGAGCGGCGCCTGCGTCCAGAATCTCAACATCATGGCGGGGTTGCCCGAAACCGCGGGGCTGCGGCTCTGACGCCTAATGCACCGTGTCGAGAATATCCTCGACGGCCAGATAGGTGATCAGCCGTTCGATCTGGCGCCAGCGCGCGAAATGAACGTGGTTGCCCAGCACGCGATATTGCTCGGCGCGCGCCGCAGCCGCGAAGCCCGCTTCTTCGCCATGCACGCGGATCAGCGCATGGGCATCCTCGACCGCAGCGCGATCAGATAGAAATGGTGCAGGCAGATGCATGGAGTCCCCGTCCGTTGCCTTGGAGCGTTTCTCCTAAACGTCGGCCCTGACCGTGTCGTTCCCAACCGTGATGAAGATCCGGGTAAGGTTAATCGCCGCGACCCCGGTGTTAACTCTGTTCGGCATCCCGCAAACGATGTTTCACCTCTTTGCCACCGCGCGTCAGCCGTGTAGACAATCGCAATGCGCAAGATCCTGAAATACATCGCCCTCGCCCTGTTGCTGCTGATCATCGTCGGCGGCGTCACGCTGTACATCATGTCACGGCCCGACGTTGCGCGCTTCTCGACCGCCGAACTCAGCGGGCGGGTACCGGTAATGGCGTCGCAAAAGACCGAAACCTTCCCGACGATCAATGTCCCCGAGGCAACGAGCTGGCCCGCCGGGCAGGCGCCGCGCGCCGCGCAGGGGCTGTCGGTTCAGCGCTTTGCCGAGGGACTCGACCATCCGCGCACGATTCTGGTGCTGCCCAATGGCGACGTGCTGGTCGCCGAATCGCAGAGTCCGCCGCGCGACACCTCGGGGATCGAGGGCAAGGTGATGAACCGGCTGATGACCAAGGGCGGCACCAGCCGCCGCCCATCGGCAAACCGCATCTCGCTGCTCCGCGACGCCGATGGCGATGGCAAGGCCGAGGTCAAGACCGCCTATATCACGGGCCTCAACTCGCCCTATGGCATGGCGCTGGTCGGCGACACGCTCTACGTCGCCAACACCGATGCGCTGCTCGCCTTTCCTTATGTCGCGGGCGAGACGAAGATGAGCGGCAAGGGTGAGAAGATCGTCGATCTGCCCGCAAAGGGCAGCAACCGCCATTGGACCAAAAGCCTGGTCGCGGCGCCCAACGGCTGGCTCTACATCGGCGTCGGTGCCGACAGCAATATCGGCGAGGCGGGGATGAACCGCGAATTCCGCCGCGCCAGCGTGCTCGAAGTGCGCCCCGAACAGAAATATATCCGCACCTTCGCCGCAGGCATCCGCAACCCGGTCGGCCTGGGCTTCTATCCCGGCAGCGAGCGGCTGTGGACGGTGGTCAACGAACGCGACATGCTGGGCAGCGACCTGGTCCCCGATTATCTGACCGACGTCACCGAGGGCGATTTCTATGGCTGGCCCTGGTATTATTGGGGCGGCTTCGTCGACCCGCGCGTCGAACCCGAAGCCGAGGATCGCCGCCAATATGTGAAGCGCCCCGAATATGGGCTGGGCGCACACACCGCGCCGCTGGGCATGACGTTTACGCAGGGCCTCGATCTCGGCGAACGCTGGGCGAACGGCGCGCTGATCGCACTGCACGGGTCGTGGAACCGCGAACCCGTCGCGGGCTACAGCGTCGTGTTCGTCAAGTTCGGCGCCAACGGCAAGCCAGTCGACGCGCTGCCCGTCACCTTGCTCGACCAGTTTCTGGGCAAGGACGGCAAAACCACCCGCGGCCGCCCGGCCGACGTCAAGGTCGCCAAGGACGGCAGCGCGCTGGTCGCCGACGATACCGGCGGGGTGATCTGGCGGGTCGCGAAGGCGGCATAGGCGCGCGTCAGGAGGGCGCTTCGCGAAAGCGCGCGGTGAGGTAGGCGCGTACGGCGGGATCGCGCGAGAGGCCGATGGCTCGCTGCGCGCTCGCCTGCGCCGCCGTTTCCTGCCCCAGCGCGCGCATCACCGCGGCATGCGCCGCCCAATAGGGTTGATGGTCGCGGACGCGGTCGGCGGGCAGATCGGCGAGCGCCGCCGCCGCCGCGTCGGGCGCGCCAGCGTCGAGCAGCGCCGAGGCGCGGCCAATGACCGCGCCGATGCTGGGAGCGCGATCGATGAGCAGATTGTAGAGTCCGACGAGCGCCGCCGTGGGTACGGACCGACCGAAGGCACGCTGGCTGTGCGCCGACTGGATTGCCGCCTCGCACTGGTAGCGGCCGAAGCTGGCATGCCGCGAAGCGGCGATCAGCAGTGCGTCGCCTTCCGCGATGAGCGGGCGCGACCATAACGAGACATCCTGTTCTAAGAGCGGAACGAAGCGGCCGATGGCGTCGCGTCGCGCGCCGCGCCGTGCCTCGCAAAACAGCATCAGCGCCAAGAGCCCCTTGGGCTCGGGCTCGGCGGGCAACAGTTCCACGAGGAGCCGCGCGAGAAAAATCGCTTCCGCGGAAAGATCGCTCGCGGTGGCGTGCCCGCCCGGAACATCGTCCCACGCCAGTCCGAACGCGCCATAGATGGCGTCGAGTACCGGTGGCAGGCGGTCGCCCAACTGCTGCGGATCGGGGACTGCAAAGCCGATGCCAGCGGCGCGGATCTTGGTCTTGGCGCGGACCAGCCGCTGACCCATCGCCGCGGGGGCGACAAGAAAGGCGCGGGCAATCCGCGTGGCGTCGAGACCGAGCACGGCCTGCAGCATCAGCGGGGTGCGCACCCTCGCGTCGATCGCCGGATGGGCGCAGACAAAGAGCAGCTTGAGACGTTGGTCAGGAAAATCGGGAGAGAGCGCCGTCAATTCTTCCTCCAGAATCCGGATGTCGTCGACGCGCGCGTCGGCGCGGCCGGCGGCGCGGTGACGGTCGATCGCGCGATGGCGCGCCGTCGTCAGCAACCAACCGGCAGGGTTGGCGGGCACGCCCTGCCCCGGCCAGCTTTCGAGTGCTGCGAGCAGGGCATCGGCAAGCGCGTCCTCCGCCGCGGCGAGATCACCCGAGCGCGATGCGAGCATGGCCACCAGGCGGCCATAGGCATCGCGCGCGGCGCGCTCGACCGCGGCGGCGGCGGCGGTCACTGCGCCGCCGGCGGCGGCATTACAGGGCGGACCTCGACCGAGGCGGTGACGGCCGAAGGCGCACGGGCAGCCCACGCCAGCGCGGTGTCGAGGCTGTCCACCTCGATGATGAAATAGCCGGCGAGCTGTTCCTTGCTGTCCGCGAAGGGGCCGTCTTCGACGATGTGCTCGCCGTCGCGGATGCGGACGGTGGTCGCTGTCTCGGGCGGCAACAGTCCGTCGCCGTTGATCACGATGCCAGCCGCCGACAATGCGCCGATGAAGGCATTCCAGCCAGCCCAATAGGCTTCGGCCCGCTGGGGATCATTGCGGTCGGCGAAATCGGCGGGGGTTTCGTTGAGAATGAGCATATATTGCATGAGAGTGTCCTTGAATTGGGGGTAGGATCAGGCCAGACGGCCCGCCGCGTGCGCACGGCGCGCCCATAGGGTGAGCACCAGCATCAGCGCGGTAGAGAAGCCGACCACGGCAATCGTCGGCGCGCCAAATGCGGCGAAGACGCCGAAGGCGATGTCGCCAATGCACAGCAGCAGGAAGGCGGCGAGCGACAGGGCGAGCAGCGGCAGCGCCGCCGAACGGCCCAGCGCCAGCACGAGGCAGCCGGCGGTGCCGACAAACACCGCGACCGCGAAGGCGGCGGTCATCCAGCCGGGCAGTCCGGCATAGAGGTCGATCTGGTCCGCAGTCATTCCCTGCGCCATCATCGATGCGGGGGTCGCGCCATATTGCAGCGCGAATTGAACGATACCAAAGGCATTCCACGCCGCGCCGCCCGCCGCCACCGCACGAAGCGAAACAGCTGGCGGCGCAATTGACACGTTGGTCATGGCAGTCCTCCATCAAGACGAAGAACCGCACCATGCCGTCCTTCACCTCCATGACGATGGCGCCACGGCGATTTCGACAGCCTCCGCGAAAAAAGTTGCGGTGGGATGTCGGCCGATCAGACTCGCATCGGCATCAGGACATAGAGCGCCGGGCTCTTTTCGCTCTCGCGGATCAGCGTCGGGGCATTGGCATCGGCGAGGTGCAGTTCGACCGTGTCACCATCAACCTGGCCAAGAATGTCGCTGAGATATCGCGCATTGAAGCCGATCTCCATCGTGTCGCTGTCATAAGCGGCCGCCACTTCTTCAGCAGCGGTGCCGTTCTCGGGGCTGGTCACCGACAGGGTGATGCGATCCTTGTCGAGCCCGACCTTCACCGCGCGCGTCTTTTCGCTCGCGATCGTCGAGACACGATCGACGCCCTGATACAGGCTCTTCGGATCGACCTTGAGCAGCTTGTCGTTGGCGGTCGGAATGACGCGGCTGTAATCGGGGAAGGTGCCGTCGATCAGTTTCGAGGTCAGGATCGCGTTGCCAAGCTGGAAGCGGATCTTGCTCGCCGACAAGCTGATTTCGACATTGCCCTCGGCCTCGTCGAGCAGCTTGCGGATTTCGGTGACGCATTTGCGCGGCACGATGACGTCGGGCATCGACGACGCACCATCGGGGCGCGTCACCGTGTAGCGCGCCAGGCGGTGGCCGTCGGTCGCCGCGGCCTTCAGCACCGGACCCGACGCATCCTCGGCGACATGCAGGAAGATGCCGTTGAGGTAATAGCGCGTTTCCTCGGTCGAAATCGCAAAGCGCGTCTTGTCGATGATCTGGATCAGCTCGGCAACCGGCAGTTCGAAATTGGTCGGCAGGTCGCCCTCGGCGATCACCGGAAAATCGTCGCGCGGCAAGGTCGGCAGGTTGAAGTTCGAACGCCCAGCCTTGACTTGCATCTTGCCCTCAGCGGCGGCCAGGCTGACCTCGGCGCCCTCGGGCAATTTGCGGGCGATTTCGAACAATGTGTGCGCCGACACGGTGGTCGTTCCGGCGGTTTCGACCTTGGCCGCGATCGTTTCGACGACCTGCAGATCGAGGTCGGTCGCCATCAGCTTGAGCTGACCCGAGCTATCAGCTTCGATCAGGACGTTCGACAGGATGGGAATGGTATTGCGCCGCTCGACCACCGACTGAACATGGCCAAGGCTCTTCAACAACACTGCGCGTTCGATCGTCGCTTTCATTCTAAATCCGCCATCCCTGTGTTCCGCGGGAGAAGTCCCTGAGGGACAGAGCGTCAAGAGCGATTCGTCGCCCCGATTCCCGGCCCCTGAAAATGCCCACCTTCCTTAACGCACGCATCGGCACGTGCAAGCCATGCTTGCAAAGCATCCCCAATCGCGCGAACGAGAGCTAATGCGGCGCCGGGCCTCCCTTTTCCTGATGTTGGCGGCCGTGCCCGCCGCGGCGCTCGCCGCGACACCGACTGCTTTGGGAATTTTCGACGGCTGGGGCGCGTTCCGCGATCCTGCCACGCCGCGTTGTTACGCCCTCGCCGCCCCCTCGGCAACGATCGGCACGCCGCAGGTCAAAGCCTATGCGAGTGTCGGATATTGGCCGAAATCGCGCATCCGCGGGCAATTCTACGTTCGCCTGTCGAAAGCGCGCGCGCCGGGGCGCGACCTGCGCCTGACCATCGGCAGCCGCCGCTTCATCCTGACCGGCAATGGCGCGCACGGGTGGGCCAGCGACGCGCGGATGGACGCCGCCATCGTCGCGGCGATGCGATCGGCGCCGAGCATGAGCGTCGCAAGCAGCACGCCAAGCGGCGATGCGATCGCCGATACCTATCGCCTGCGCGGCGCCGCGACCGCAATCGACGCCGCCGCGTTGGGGTGCGCCCGGCTGCGCTAAGGCCTATCCTTCACGCGCCAGCTTCGCCAGTTCCTGCGCCAGGAAATCGAGCACCCGCCGCACGCGCGGGACATGGCGCAGCCGCTCGTGGGTCAACAGCCACAACCCGGTGGTGTCTTCCTTCTTGGGGGGAATACAGCGGATCAGATCGGGTTCGCGGTTGGCGATAAAGCCGGGCAGGATGGTCAGCCCCATCCCCGATCGCACCCCGGCGAGGAGGCCGGGGGCACTGTCATATTGCATGACCACCGATTCCTCGAGCCCATATTGGCGCAGCCACGCGAGGTAAGGCGTCCAAACGCCGCCACCGCCGCCGATGAACGGATGCGCCGCCAACTGCTCGCGGCTGTGCGGGATGCCGTGGCGATCGGCATAGTCACGGCTGCAATAGACCGTCCAGGGATTGTCGGCGATGCGGCGCCCGACCAGCCCGGCGCCGGTCGGCTGCTTGCTGCTGCGGATCGCGATGTCGGCGGCGCCGCTCGCCAGATCGCGCTGCTCGTCCGAGGTATCGAGCTGAATATGGATGCCGGGATGCGCGGCGCGTAGATCGCGGAGGATCGGAGGTAGGATGGTGACGGCAAAGATTTCCATCGTTGTCAGGCTGACTGTGCCGCCGGCGTCGCGCGAAGACGCGCCCGCCGCTTCGCTAAAACGGTCGGCGGCATCGCGCACCGCCGCGGCGCTGCCTAGCATCGCTTCCCCCACCGGGGTCAACGCATAACCCGCCTGCCGCCGTTCGAACAGGTTGAGCCCGGTCGCTTCCTCCAGCGCCGCAATGCGCCGCGCGACCGTCGTCTGGCTGACGCGCAGCGCCTGCGCGGCGGACAGCGTGCTGCCCGTTTCGGCCACCGCCAGAAAGGCTTTCAGGTCATTCCAATCATACATGGCGTCTTGTGGGTCATATGCGCCCTCGCGGCATTCTGCAATTTTGCAGAATAGTCGCGCAACATCGTTGCTGCTGCGCCATCCGATGATCGCCTATCTGTCGTTTACCGGCTTCCTCCCCTCCTCTTTGGCCGGTCGATGGAGACATGAGATGAAAAAGCTTCTGATCCTCGCCGCGCTGGTCACGACATCGTTCGCCCAGCCCGCCTTCGCACAATCGGCACCCGCAAATCCCAGCGTTACGGTCCAGCACCGCGACCTCGACCTGCGGACCGAAGCGGGCGCCAAAAGCCTCGACCGCCGCATCTGGCGCGCCGTCGTCGAAGTGTGCGGCACGGCACCCGATTATGACCTGCAAGGCAAGAATGACGTCCGGCAATGCCGCGCCGACACCCGGTTGGCAGCTTCGGCGCAGGCCGATGTGGCAATCGCCGACGCGACGCGCAGCCAGACGATCCGCGTCAGCTCGATCCGCATCCGCGTCAGCTCGATCCGCAATTGATCGGAAAAGCCGGGGCAATGGCGGCGGGCGAAAGGCGAGAAGCCTATTTCACCAGCCCCTCCCCCGGCACCCAGCGCAGGTCGCAATTGGCCGTCTGACCTAGCAGGACGCGGTCCCAGACCTTCTGGTCGGCATCGGCCCCCTTGATCCGGGGATTGGCGAGCGGTCGTCGGTCGAGATACAGTCCGCTGATGAAAGCGGTCAGCTGTTTGCCCTCAATCATGCGCGACGCCTTGGAATAAATCGCATAGATTTGCGGTGCATGCCCCCGCCGGAATATCGTCTGCGTTTTGGTCGAAGCAACCTGCACATCGCCCGGGCCCGGGGCCGACAGCCCGTTGTAATCCACGAAAATCCACTGCCCCGCCGGACCCGAGATCAGCAACTCGACCCCGCTCGATCCCGCGCCGTTGACCTCGGCCTTTTCGCCCGGCTCCAGCAAGACGGTCGAATGGCGCGTACAGATTGTCTGGCCCGGTGCCGCGGAGGCTGCCTGTGGCAGCGCCATCGTGAGCAACACTGCGGCGAAGGAAATCGAACGATGCATGGCATAACCTCTTCAACGGCAATTGAATATCCTAGGGAACGCGGCCGGGCGTGGCACCCGCAATCATGTACTGGTTCAGGCCAGCGGGCGGATCAGGGCGTGATCGCCGCCCGCGTTTCGTGCAGTTCACTGAAGGCTGCGATCCAGGCGCATTTCGCCTCAAGCGTCGCCCGCGGCGGCAATTCACTGGTGCGCGACAGATGGATCAGCACCAGTCGGCGCCCGTCGTCCTTGACCAGCGCGCCCGGCATGGAAATCGGGCCAGCTGTCCCGCTTTCGATGGTGCTGGGGACATACCGCCACCCTGCGGCAAGGGCACGGTCCAGCACCTCGGCCTCGCTGATGCAGCGACCTTTATAGGCCGCCTCGGTTGCCGGATTTATGCCCGTGCCGAGAAAATCGATCCTGAAATCATCTTTGCGACCCCATGCACCCTCGCGCCGGTAGTGGTAGGTTGCGATGATCATTTCCCAGTCATCCTGGCCCACCAGCGCGACCTGATGCGCCGCCTTGATGACGTAGAAGCCGTTCGGCTCATATCCTTCGCGCGCGATGAACTCTGGTATGCCAAGAACGCGCTTCAGCCATTCGACGCTCGCTTCACCGCCCGGCGCCTCGATCAATCCCGCCAGGCGTCGATTGACGTCGATAAAGCCATAATCGCAGACAGCATTGCTTTTGCTCGACCAGTTCGAATGGCGGTTGATCGGTTTTTCGCCGGGCTGACACGCGGCCGCATCTGCGGGCGGTTCGGCGGCGGCGGGCGCAGCGAACGCCGCGATCGCAGCAGCGGCGGCAAGCAGGATCGGTAAACGCATTGCAATCTCCGGACAGGCGCTAAACCGCCTTCGACTGCTGCCTAACGCCAGCGTTCTCCGGGGCTAGTGATCGCAGTCATAGGATTGCGCGGCGCAGCTCGCCGCAACCGTCTAATCGCGGTCGTCAAAGGCGGTGCGCGCAGCCTCGACGTCCGCCAGATTCGCCTCGGCCCATTGCCAAACGCCGCAGAAAGCATCGCCCAGACTATGCCCCAACCCGGTCAGCCGATATTCGACCTTAGGCGGCACGACGGGGTGGACGGTACGGTGTACTAGTCCATCGCGCTCCATCGCGCGCAGCGTCTGGGTCAGCATCTTCTGGCTGATCCCGGGAACGAGCTGCGACAGCCGCGTGAAACGGCAGGTGCCATGATCCTCCAGCTCCTCCAGCACGAGCAAGGTCCATTTGTCGGCGACTCGGCCGATCAGTTCGTTGACGAGCGTCTCGACGCGCGGATCGACCGGGGCATTCGGGTCGTAGGCAAAATTCTGGGGAGCCGACATCGCAGAAAATCCAATTCTCTCTTTTGGGTAAGTATAGCACTTTTGGGTGCCTACTTTCCCTTGGAGAGCATAGGCCTATTTGGGCCGTCTCACCATCCCCCACGGAGGAAGATCATGAAAACCACGGGCAATACCATTCTTATCAGCGGCGGCGGTTCGGGCATCGGGCTGGCGCTCGCACAACGCTGGCACGACGCGGGCAACACCGTCATCGTCACCGGGCGAAACGCCGCGAAGCTGGAAAGCGCGGTTGCGGGACGCGGCGATATGCACGCGCAATCGCTCGACGTGGCCGACCCCGCCGCGATCGCCGCCTTCGCCGCCGACATCCTGGCGCAGTTCCCCGCACTCAACGTCCTCGTCAACAACGCCGGCATCATGGGTTATGAAGACGCGACCGCGGCGCGCGACCTTTCCGCGGCGGAGGATACGATCGTCACCAACCTGCTCGGCCCGATCCGGCTGATCGACGCGTTGGTCGATCATCTGGCGGCGCAGGACGATGCCGCCATCGTCAATGTGACGTCGGGGCTGGCGTTCGTGCCGTTGCCTAAGGCGCCGACCTATTCAGCGACGAAGGCCGCGATGCACAGCTATTCGGTGGCATTGCGCATCCAGCTTGCCGGCAAGGTCGAGATAATCGAACTGGCGCCGCCCGCAGTGCGCACCGACCTGACCCCCGGCCAGTCGACGCGTGAGGGCTATATGCCGCTGGACGATTTCGCCGACGAGGTCATGGTGCTGTTCGCGCAGGAACCGACGCCGGAGGAAATCCTCGTGCAGAACGTGCTGCCGCTGCGCCACGCCGAGGCAAACGGCAATGTCCCGGCGGTACTGGGGATGCTGGCCTCGCTGTAATCGGGGTCGAATGGGCCGCTCACGCCGGGACTGGCGCAAGCGGCCCAATGTCCCTATATGGCCGCCATCATGCAGATTCCCGGCCATATCGACCCCGTTACGACGGGCACCGTCCCCTTGCGCGGCGGCAACCGCATCGACCTGATCGGGCTGAGCCGCGACGCGATCGGCGGCGTGCTGGTCGAGGCCGGCCTCGACGCCAAGGCCGCGAAGCTGCGCGCCAAGCAGATCTGGCATTGGATGTACCACCGCGGCGTCACCGATTTCGAGGCAATGACCGACATTGCCAAGGCGATGCGCCCTTGGCTGACCGACCGGTTCATCATCGGCCGCCCGACGGTGCGCGAGGCGCAGGTGTCGAGCGACGGGACGCGCAAATGGCTGCTCGCCGCCGCCGACGGCCAGGAATATGAAATGGTCTTTATCCCCGACGCCGATCGGGGAACCTTGTGCGTGTCGAGCCAGGTCGGCTGCACCTTGAATTGCCGTTTCTGCCATACCGGGACGATGCGGCTGGTCCGCAATCTTGGCGCGGGCGAGATCGTCGGACAGGTCATGCTGGCGCGCGACGAACTCGGCGAATGGCCCAAGGGTACGATGGCGGGTTTCGGTCCCGATCCAGAGGACGATGACGACGAAGACGGCGGGCACTATACCGCCGACGGCCGCATCCTGACCAATATCGTGATGATGGGCATGGGCGAGCCGCTGTATAATTTCGACGAGGTCAAGGGCGCGCTCAAGATCGTCATGGACGGCGACGGGCTGGCGCTGTCGCGGCGCCGGATCACCCTGTCGACGAGCGGCGTGGTGCCGATGATGGCCCGCGCGGGCGAAGAGATTGGCGTCAATCTCGCGGTCTCGCTGCACGCGGTGTCGAAGGAAATCCGCGACGAGATCGTGCCGCTCAACCGCAAATATGGCATCGACGAATTGCTCAAGGCGTGCGCCGACTATCCGGGCGCGGGCAATTCGCGGCGCATCACGTTTGAATATGTGATGCTGAAGGACAAGAACGACAGCGACGACGACGCGCGCGAGCTCGTTCGGCTGATCCGCGAATATGGCCTGCATGCCAAGGTCAACCTGATCCCGTTCAACCCGTGGCCCGGCGCGATCTATGAATGTTCGTCCCCCGAGCGGGTCAAGGCGTTCAGCAATCTGATTTTCAAGGCCGGGATCTCGGCCCCGATCCGCACCCCGCGCGGGCGCGACATCATGGCGGCGTGCGGGCAGCTGAAAAGCGCCGCGACCAAGCCGACGCGCGCCGAACTCGACCGCATCGCCGAGGAAAAACAGGCAGCACTGGGCTGATCCTTTTTTCGTTATTCCGGCGAAGGCCGGGATCTTTCCCTCGCGTCTCCCTCCACCGGCGAGACCCGGCCTCGCCAGGATGACGGAAATTGAGGCGCAGTTTTCCGACAGATTCTGCCACTTCCGCTGCATAGCTATTCTGTACCGTGTGGTAAAAATAACACAGGTAAGAAAATTGTCATATTCTGAACGATCTGTTCATTGAAGCGACAGCTGCGAACGCCATTTAGGCGGCGGACCGCGACCCAAAGGGCGTGGCCATGTAAAGCAGAAGGAAAACAAAATGAAGAAATTCGCAGTTGCAGCCGCTCTCCTGACGGCCATCGTTGCAACCCCCGCCATGGCGGCCGAAGGCGGCGAAGGCCGCGTCGAGCTGCGCGGCGGCCTGATCACCGGCAATGGCATCGACGAAGCGACGGCTGGCCTCGCCGCCGGTTATGACTTCGACCTCGGCTCGGCCGCATTTGTCGGTGCCGAAGTCGCGGGCGACAAGGTGCTCGTCGACGGTGCGGACGTCCAGTTCTCGGCCGGCGGCCGCGTCGGTGCCAAGGTTGGCGCGAACGGCAAGGCCTATGTCACCGGCGGTTACACCTTCAGCGACATCGACGATCCCTATGTCGGCGCGGGTTACCAGCACAAGCTGGGCCAGAACCTGTACGCCAAGGCCGAATATCGCCACCAGTTCATCGAGAACTTCGGCGACTTCGACACCTTTGTCGCAGGCGTCGGCTTCGCTTTCTGATTTTTCGGAACATTATGCCAATCAGGAAGGGGCGGCCTGTGGGTCGCCCCTTTTCTTTTGGCCACAACATGGCCACGGTTCTCTGATGACCGCCCTTGCCTATATCGCAGCTGCACTAGCCGAAATCGCCGGCTGCTTCGCCTTTTGGGCGTGGCTGCGGCTGGACAAGCCGGTGTGGTGGCTCGTCCCCGGCGTGGCATCGCTGGCGCTGTTCGCCTATCTGCTCACTTTGGTCGATGCCGAGCATGCGGGGCGAACCTATGCCGCTTATGGCGGGGTCTATATTGTCGCGGCGCTGCTGTGGCTGTGGGCGGTCGAGGGCGCGAAACCCGACCGCTGGGACCTGATCGGTGCCGCGTTTTGCCTCGGCGGCGCGGCGATCATATTGTTCGGCCCCCGGGGCAGTTGAGACGTCGCTTATCGTCATTGCGAGCGAAGCGACGCAATCCAGAGCGGTTTACGCCTACTCTGGATTGCTTCGCTTCGCTCGCAATGACGAAAAATAGGGCTACCCCGCGCTGGGCAGCGCCTGCTCGACCAGCGGCGCCAGTGCTTCGGCGACCACCGTCACCCCCTTTGCATTCGGATGCATATTGTCGCCGAGCATCAATGCTTTGTCGGTGACGACATTGTCGAGGATGAAGGGATAGAAGCTCACATCATATTTGGCGGCCAGCTCCGAATAGATCGGATTGAACTGCTTCGCATAGTCGCTGCCGAGATTCGGCGCCGCCATCATTCCGGTCAGCAGCACCGGAATCTCGCGTTTTTTCAGTTCGGCGAGCATCGCGTCGAGATTGGCGCGCGTCTGGTCGGGGCCGATGCCGCGCAGCATGTCGTTGCCGCCGAGGCCCAGGACAACCAGCGCGGGTTTCACCCTTGCATTGTCGAGAACATAGGTCAGCCGCTGGCGCCCTGCCGCGGTCGTGTCGCCCGACACGCCCGCGTTCTGGACCCGCGCGACTACCCCATCGGCCGTCAGCGCCGCTTGCAATTGCGGCGCCAAGCCTTCGCGCGGCCCCAGCTGATACCCCGCATACAGGCTGTCGCCGAAAGCGATGACGAGCGGCGCGTCGGCGGGAACGGCGGGCGCCGCTTTTGCCGTGACATTGTCGTTGGTCGAAGCCGCCGGGGTTTCCGCCGATCCGCACGCGGCGAGCGGTTGGCAAAGCGCGATGGCGCAACCATATAGTGGGTAAGAGCGCCATCCGGCCGTTCGTTTTTCCAAAGGGTTCTCTCCTTGCCCGACA
>VFQO010000636.1_pt1 | contig 34882 bp, 41 predicted proteins | sample 3512331 | NCBI WGS metagenome assembly VFQO01 (sample SAMN10412371, study PRJNA504923) | tailings metagenome | isolation source: Replicate 3 from Balatoc abandoned mine | place: Philippines: Itogon, Benguet | collected 2017-08-28 | reverse complement strand
ATAAAACAGGAAAAATCACAACGAATTAACCGCTTACAGAGATCCCTGTGGGACCAAACGTTCCTTTATGCCGACGGACCCTACGGCGGTCGATGCCATTCGAAAATCGGGCGCAGAATACGTGGTTCATGCGAGTGGCAAGGGCGATACGATCGAGGTTGCGACCGATCTTGTCGTTCATGCGGCAGGACGGGTTCCGGCGATTGAGCGGCTCGATCTCGAAAAGGGCGGTGTCGCAGTCGAAAACGGAAAGCTGAAGTTGAACGAATTTTTGCAAAGCGTGAGCAACCGGTCCGTCTACGCTGCCGGAGATGCCGCTTCGAACGGACCTCCACTCACGCCCGTTTCCAGCCATGATGCAAAAGTGGTCGCGGCCAATCTTGTCGAAGGCAATCACCGAGAGCCCGATTACAAAGGGGTGCCGAGCGTCGCATTCACCCTTCCGCCTATCGCCCGGGTTGGCTTCACCGAGGCCGAGGCGAACGAGGCGGGGCTGAAATTCCGGACAAACTGCGAGCGGACCCCTCAATGGTTCACCGCCAGGCGGGTCGCCGAACCGGTCTACGGGCACAAGACACTAATCGAAGAGGAGACGGAGAAAATACTGGGTGCTCACCTTGTCGGACCCGGCGCAGACCAGGTTATCAATATTTTCGGACTGGCGATCCGCCATGGGCTCACCGTTGATGATCTGAAGACGACAATGTTCGCCTATCCAACCGGCGCGTCCGACATCGGATACATGGTCTAGGGGTGGGTCTAGGGCCGGGCGGTCTCCAGCATGTCTATGACGGCGCAGTCGGGCACATGACCGCCCGAACACTGCTCGACGGTAGCGGAAAGGTGCCGTTCCAGGCGAGTGAGATCGTCGATCTTGCGCCGCACTTCTTCGAGGTGATGAACTGCAATCTCGCGCACTTTGTCGCAGCATGCTTCGGCAGGACCGCCCAGATCCAGAAGTGTCCGCACCTCCTTTGGCGCAAAGCCGAGCTCGCGCGCCCGTTTGATGAATTTGAGTGTGCGAAGGTGACCATCGTCGAACACCCTGTGACCGCCTGCTGTGCGCTCCGGCGCACCGAGCATTCCGATCTTCTCGAAATACCGGATCGTCTCGATATTGACGCCGGTCTTGCGCGCCAGCTCACCTATCGACAGACCGCCCATGTCGAATCTCCTTGAACCTATATCTACTATAGGAAGTACGTAGGGATCGAATCGAGTGGAGGCAAAGATGACCGGGCAGGCTATCCAATACGACGAACCGAAAAACGTGAGCGATCGCGGGGTGGCTGGCGTCGGAGTACTGGCAAGTGCAGCTGCGCTTCTCTCCGCGGCTGCTTGCTGCGTTCTGCCCTTGGCCCTTGTCGCGGTCGGGCTTGGCGCTGGAGGGCTCGCATGGTTTGTTCCCTACCATTTGCCGCTCACAATCGCAGCCTTCCTAGTCGTGGCCCTTGGGTGGTTTCTTCACTTGCGCAAAGTGCGTTTTTGCAGTGCTGATGGCTGTGCGCAGCCTGCCCACAGCAGCGCTACCCGACTGATATTGCTGATTGCCACCGCGATGATCGTTCTGTCTGCGCTATGGGGCTTTATTGAACAACCGCTGATGCGTGCGCTCGGAGGAGCCTGATGCAGACTGTCTCCACGATCACTTGCCCCCAATGCGAAGCGGCCACGACCGAAACCATGCCGAGCAACGCATGCTGGTTCTTTTACGAGTGCCCGCATTGCCAGAAAAGGCTGAAGCCGCTGGCCGGAGACTGCTGCGTCTTTTGCTCTTATGGAGATCTGCCATGTCCGCCCATTCAGGAGGCGCGGGAAAATGGCGGCGGTTCCACTTGCAGCGCGTCGCAGTAGAGGACCGCATCACCCACGGTGCGAACGAGATGTCTGTTCCAGTCGTCGAGGGCTTTGCCCTTTTCATCTTTCCAGTTGGGGTGCTGGTCGGCGCGCGCAACGCCTGCTTGCGAACCGCTCACATGGTTCACCACCGCCAAGCCAGCTTCGGGTAAGGATATCGCTGGCGATTTCAACGAGGAGAAATGCAAGCGACAAGAACCCCGATATTATAAACGAAGGTTGCCAAATGGCCCTATATGACCCATACGATGCCATATAGGAGTATCATGATGACTGCATTTCAGCCTGTCGACACCGCAATTCGCGATTTTCGGCCCGTACCGATTACCGATGACGAGGCCGCTGCGATGTTTCGTGCGGTGGTAAACCTGTTCGGAAAGTGGGATGTGACCGACGAACAAGCATCCACACTGCTCGACGTCCCCGTGCGGTCTTACCGCCGCTGGAAAGCGGACGGTGAACCCGGCCGGATCGACCGTGACGGCAAGGCGCGATTGTCCAACCTGATCGGTATTCACAAGGCGCTACGCTATATGTTTCGTGAGACACGGCGCGCCGATGACTGGATCAAGGCACCCAATAGCGCATTTCAGGGTCGCTCCGCGCTCGATATCATGCTGGGCGGCGAACTGACCGATCTGATGCGGTTGCGCCGCTATCTCGACGCCGAGCGTGGCGGCTGGTGATCGATCCCGAAACGGTCCCGGTTTCCACTATCGAATGGCAAAGCGCGGTCCGTATCATCCGCAGCATCCACCCGCCGATCGATCTTTTCGAGGATATTGCCGATCCTGCCGATTGGCCACTGCTCATATCGGCAGAGCAAAAGACCAATCCGCGATTGATGGAAAATATTGGCAATCTCGACCTCGTACCGCAAGAACGGCGTGTCGGCGGCCCGGGATCGACGTATCTTATGGCACCGTTCACCCATGTTAGCCACGATCGCCCGACGCGATTCAGTGACGGCAGCTATGGCGTGCTCTATGCGGGCGACAGCTTCGAGGTCGCGCTGCTCGAAACCATTCATCATCATAGCCGCTTCATGGCGCGCACGAACGAAGCACCAGGCTGGACTTCGCAATTCCGCGAGGTCGTGATGGACATCAATGCGCGATTGCATGATCTCCGCGCGGATGAGGGACGATTTAGTAAAGCCGCGGACCCGAATGACTATTCGGCAAGCCAAACGTTGGGAGGGCAGTTACGGGCAGCCGGGTCCAACGGCGTGGCCTATTCCAGCGTGCGCCGCGAAAGTGGCGAGTGTGCTGGCCTGTTCTATCCCGACCTCGCCTCAAATGCGATCCAGGGTCGCCATCTTGATTATCATTGGGATGGGGCGCGGGTTGATCTCTACCGCGATGCCGGGACAGGGGAAGTGTTTCGGATCGTGTGACATGTGAGATGCAAATTTTCGGCGGAAATTTTGGAAGGGACGCGGCGCTGACCATACGCCCACAGCTCTGGTCTAATATTGCTGTGGGCGGCCTGTCGATATCCCCGCGACCGCCTGTTCCATCATCAATCGTGTCGAACGCAAAGCGCAATTCAACAAAATGCGATCTTCTTGAGCGCAGCCGATATAAATTCGCGCGTCTTCGGGATCGACGAGCATATCGATCAGAGCGGTTTCGTCGCCGCTTCGATCGCCATCTTCGCCGGCAACAATGGATCGTTTCATAGCCGCTTCGCAAAGGGTCATCAGGCTATCGAAAACCGGGACGAGAATTTCAAGCCGATGCCGCGCCAGCGTCTGGTATATGTGGGGCTGAACCGCTTCGCCATGATCCTTGGCATCGCGCCAGCATCGCATGACGTCCAGAATTATGCCTTCCGGCATATCCAATGCTTCATCGAAGCGGACCGCGTGAGCCTCCGCCATTGTTTAAAGCCTCTCTAGTCTCTCGAACAGAGTTTTGGATCAGGACGCGCGGAACCAATTCCTTGTATCACATACCGAGCGTTCGCCTAATCGACAAAGCTCCAGTACGGCGATACCGGCGATCAATCATCCTTGTCGGCGTGCTCGGGTTTCCCTGGGTGCTCGCCCTTGGCGAAATCCTCAAGTTCGTCCTCGCTCATCGAATCGTACATGTCTTTCGAAGCGCCTTGCAGATCGCTCACCTTGGTATCGCCGCGCTTCGCGGACAGAGCTGCTCCTGCGGCTTTTTGCTGGGCTTTCGATTTTGCCGGCATGGTATCTGCTCCTTGTCTCCATTCAATATGTTTCTCGGCACTTCGTGCGCGCGAAGTGCGTGGCTTCCGTCACCAGTAAGGTGTGACCGCCCAATAGTCGTACGACCGCGTCTGGTAATCGCGGTCATAAGCGGTGTCGCGCTCGCTTTCCTTATAGGTTGGCGCGCCCTTCAACTGATCCTCGGTCACGTCGAGTTGATAGCCACCCAGATCGGTATTGTAGTCGAACTTCTCCCAAGGAAGGCTGTGCAACTCGCCGCCCATACCAAGGAAGCTGCCCACCGAAATCTCGACGTCGCGGGCCTGGCCACCGCGTTTTTCGATCAGGACACGTTCGACAGTACCGATCTTGTCGCCATTGGACCCATAGACCGCCGTTCCTTCGACGCGGTCGCTGCCAATCAGATCGCTGCTCCTTACGTTTTCATGGGACATCGTGATAACTTTCTTTCGGACTGAAATTGACCAAGAGTGACTCGGTCACAGCGGAGTAACGCTCGCACCGCGATGGTAGTTTCTCCGCTCGTCGCAAAAATCCTCTTTGATAACAAAGGTTAGTCAATGAAGCAGTAGGCTGATCGCCATTTAATATGAGCAAGGCGCTCGAACGGCACGGCGGTTTTCTCGTCGAGAATGGGCTGGCAGCACGGCAGGAAACCGCGTCAAGTTTGCGCGCAACTTGCTGGGGGGCGCTGCGCGATCACATTATGGCGGCTCTGGGAATCCCGGTCCGGAGCCTAATCTGCCGACTTCGAATGCTCGACTATCATCAGAACAAGCCCTGAGAAAACCAACCCAAAGCCCAAGAGGTGAGACCAGCGAAAGGGCTCGCCGAGCAACAAATAAGATAGCACAAGCGCGCTGAGGGGCATGACCGCCATAGCACCTGCCGTGAGTGCTCCCGGCGCTTTGCGGGCACCATTATACCATAAAACAGGAGCAAGCCCCGCTGTAGCCGCGCCCCAGAAGGCTACCGCAAACCACCCAGTCTGACCTACGTCGGAAAAATCGAACGGTTGGGGGTCGAAAACGATAGCCAGAACAACAAAAACCAACGCAGCAATCGATGAGGCTGCCAGCGTGGCCTCCAGCGAGCTTATACCGTCGGACAGTTTCCGTGAAAGCAGGGTGTAGGCTGCCTCGAAACACACGGCCATTGCGACAAGAGCTGCGCCGAGGATCGGAGCTTCCGTGTCTCCGCCTCCTTCCGTTCGTAGCAGATTGATTGCTACTATCCCCGCGACCGCAAGGGCCAGTGCTCCTGACGTGCGCCAGTTCAATGCGGCACCGAAGAAAACTACGGCCGCGCCGGCAGTCACTGCCGGTGTTGCGCTCATGATCGTCGAGCCGATCACGCCTGTAGTGAGACGCATACCAAAAAGCATGGCTGCGGTGAAACCGACCATCCCGAATAATGAGATCGCGACAATCACCCACCAGTCCGACCGCTTCGCACCGGCAAACCGTTTCGTCAGCAGCCATGTAAATGGAGCAAGGACCAGACAAGCGATCAGCATTCGCATGCATGATGCCGTGAAGACCGAGAACTGTTGCCCGATTAGCTTGCTGAGCGGCGTCGCACTGCCAAAGAGTGCCATGCCCAGCAAAAGCTGCACAACAATCGCAGGAGCGGTCGAGCGTCTTTCGGATGCCATGATACTGCAAAAAGTTAGCATGCCGGGCTCCGCTTGGAAAACATAGTCTTGTTTCCGTTTCGCGGGCGGCGTCTCGTGTCAGATAGCTCAGTTCTTCAAGGATCTCGTCTATTTCTTATGCTGCGCCAGAGCCCGATCGCACGTATTCGAGCGATGAGAATTGGGAGGGTTGGGAGCGATACGGACGTGACCCGCGCATCCGGCGACCGACCGAGATCAATCCTTGGGCCACGCGCGCTACTTGGTAGCGGATCCGCGTACAAGCTTTCCCGGGAAGGGTTCTGAAAGGCACGCCGAGTTGATCCGCTAGAACGATAATACTTCTTATGTTAAATCAGCTATTTACCTTTCATTCATTGGAATCCATGTAAAGTTTGTCTGCGCAAGGCCCGCTACTCGTGGTGTCATGCCGCGCCTAGCTGATAATCATGAGTTTGAGCGCTGCTGCTTCATTGCGCAGCAATTGCCCTCTGGCACACCGAAGGACTGGTCCGGTGCACCGGCATCCGACAATAAAGAGCACGTCAGGCAACCTGTATCTTGGCCAATGGTCGCGCCGCTGGACGTGCAATGTTCGACACAGGCACCGCTCTCTTCAATGGCCAAGTCTCTTGTGTATTCTTCTCGAGGTAGTTCGCGGGTGAATCTGGTTGGCCCATAAGAGGACCGGCGGTGTCACAAAGGGCAGCGCGTCCCCATTGCGCCACGCGCCCTTGTCGGTTATCGGCAGCCCGTGTTCCGGATTCTTGCTCTCGTCCTGCTCGTAAGCGCGCTTGTCGTGCCCCGTGCTGCGTGGGGCGCACATCTGAGCGGTCATGACGATCTGAGTTCGGTGACTGCAGTGCATTCGCATCACGACGATCACGCGCATGAATATGCGGCGCAGGGCGAAGACGCCGACGAACAGGATGATGAGCCGGGCGATTTAACGCACGACCATGCTCCGGCCTTCGCCGTTTCCGGAGACATTCCGCTGCCGGACGCTATGCCGAATAGCGCCGTGATCGTTGCACGCTCCGCAGAAGGTCTGACGGAACTTCATCTCACGGTGCTTTCACGCCCGGATTCCCTTTTGCGACCACCCCGCGTGATCTGACGTTCCTGCCGGGCGGATGCCCGGCTGTCAGTTCACGCGGAGGAATCCATGCCTAAAATGCGGGTGCGCGATGCATCCATTTCCATTGCAATTCTGTTGTGCGCCATGCCCGTTGCGGCGCGTGCGCAGGACGTTGTCGACGAAGATGCGGCGATTGAGCGTGCGCTCGCTCGCGAAGGAATTTCCGCTCGCGATGATGCGGCGCGAGCGGCTTCGGCGGCGGAGATCGACGTCATTGGCCCGCGTGACAATCCGAGTGTCGAGCTATCGCGCGAGGGCGCTGGCGGTGAGAGCCAATACCAGATCGGGGTCGTCCAGCCCATCGATCTGAACGGGCGCCGCGGATCGCTCCGCGATGCTGCACGCGCCGACGGTCTCGCGACGGAAGCCGAGATTGCGCGTCGTCGTCAGGTGCTCGTGGCCGAAGTGCGCCAGGCCTATGTGCAATGCGCCGCGGCGAGCGCACAGCTCGACGTCTGGCAGCGCTACACCGAGGAATTGGCCGAGGCAGAACGGGTCTCGACCGCGCGCGCCGAGGCAGGCGATACCGCCGTCTACGATGTGCGCCGGGTGCGGGTCGAACGGCGGGCTGCCGAGGCGCAGCTTGCGCGGGCGAGAGGCGATGTCGCTGCCGATTGCGCCGCTCTGGCATCGCTCACTGGCATTGCCGACCCGCAGGTCGAACTCGAGGCCATCACGCGCCTTTCAAGCGCGGCGGAGCCGGGTGAGCGCGCTGACCTTCTTGCTGACGAGCGCCGGATCGAGGCGGCGCAATACCGTGTTCGCGCTGCCGACCAGGCACGACTGCCACAGCTTGCCTTCGGCGTTGGCGTGTTGCGTCGGGACGATGGGATCGACACGGCCTATGGCCCAGTCGTTTCGGTCGGCGTCACCGTTCCCTTGTGGAGCTCAGGCTCCGCTTCCGTGCGGCGTGAAGAGGCCCGTGCCGCCGCGCTGGAATCCGAACTCCTCATTGCCCGCCGCCGGGTCGAGGCAGAGCAGAATGCTGCCGAAGCGCGTCTCGCTGCTGCACGCGAAGCGGCCATCACCGCCGCTGGCGCGCGCGAGGATGCCGGACGCCTCGGGACCATTGCCGAAACCGCCTACCAGGCGGGAGAGATCGGCGTCGTGGAACTCCTCGACGCCTATGAAGCCGCGCGCGAGGCCGACCTGTCGGTAATCGCGCTCGCAACCGATGCGGCCCTCGCGGCCGTCGAATACGACCTAGCCATTGGAAGGACCTACTGATGAAGAAGATGATGATGCTTGCCGCCATTCCGGCGATGTTCGCTGTGGCCGCGTGCGGCGAGACAGCGAGCGAGGACACCGCCGAAACCGAAACGGCGGTGATGGACGACGACAACGATGCGCCCGAGCCGGTGGCCGAACCCGTTGCCGAAGAAGAGCCGCACGACGAATCCGTGCCGCACGACCATTGATAGTCTGACCATTCGAGTATCCTGACCATGACCCGATCCCGCCTGCTCGCAGCTTGCCTTGCTGCCCTCCTGCCCCTGTCGCTGGCCGCTTGCGGTAGCGGCGCCGACGCGCCTGCCGAAGAGGCGCATGGGCACGGAGGCGGCGGGATCGTGGTCACCGATTTCACCGAGACGACCGAACTGTTCGTAGAATATCGGCCGCTGGTCATGGCCAAGAACCGCCGGTTCGACGCGCACCTGACCTGGCTCGACAGCTACGATCCGGTCACCGACGGCACCTTGACCGCCGAACTGACCTGGCCCGATGGATCGATCGACACCGCGGAAGCCGAGCCGAGCGACGTCGAAGGGATATTTCGGCCGCTGCTGACCGCTTCCAAGAGCGGCACGGCACGTCTGCGGCTCGTGCTCGACAACCCGCGCGGTCTGTCCTCGCACGACCTTGGCGACGTCACTGTCTACGCCACCAGCGAGGAAGGGGCCGAGGCGGCCCCGCCCGAAACAGAGATCGAAGGCGCGATCGCTTTCACCAAGGAAGTGCAGTGGCGCATTCCCTTCATGACCGCACCTGCCACGATGGAAGAGCTTGCCGAAACCGTGCCGGTAACGGTCGACGTGCAGATGCAGCCGCAGGCCGAGGCCATCGTTTCCGCGCCCGTCGACGGCATCGTGCGCGCCCCGCGTGTCTATTCCTCGGGCAGCAATGTCCGCCGCGGGCAGACGCTGGCGAGCATTTCCTCGACCCTAGGCGGGGGTGAGGATGTCGCCACGCTCGAGCTTGCGGTCAACGAGGCGTCCATCGCCCGCCACGCCGCGGCGCGCGAGGTTGCGCGGATGAACAGCCTGGTAGAGGCCGAAGCGGTTCCCTCCCGACGTCTGGACGAAGCGCGGACCGATCTGCGGCTTGCTGAAGCACAGCTGCGTTCGGCGCGGCAGCGGCGCAATGCCGTTGCCGGGGGCGGAGCCGGTGTGCCCGTCGTCGCGCCGATTTCCGGAGAGATCCTGGAAAGCTCGCTCGTGCAGGGCAAGGGGGTGCAAGGCGGCGAACAGCTTATGCGTATCGGCAACCCGGCCGCGCTGTGGCTGGTGGCGCGTGTTCCCGAAAGCCTCGCCGCGCAGGTTGGCAGTCCGCAGGGCATCGACCTGAACCTGGCGGGTGAGAACATCTCCCTTGGTCGCGGCGACGTCTCGCTGGTGCAGCGCGGCGCGGCTATCGATCCCGCCACCCGCACCCTGCCGGTCATCTTCGCCTGGAACAGCCGCGCGGTTCGCCCCGGTCAGCGGTTGCAAGGTAGCCTGCGCACCGGAACCGCGACCGAGCGGCTGACAATTCCGGCAGGCGCAATCCTGAACGAAGGCGGGCAGGACGTCGTCTACGTGATGCTGGGTGGTGAGACGTTCCAGCGCCGCGCGGTGACAGTGCTGTCCCGCAACGGTGATCGCGTGGCCGTGGAAGGCCAGATCGAGGCCGGCGAACGCGTGGTATCGCAAGGTGCCTCGGCTGTGCGCGCTGCGGCGGCAACACCCGGTGCGTTCGGCCACGGCCATGCGCACTGAGGGGTCGGACAATGCTTGAACGTCTCGTCCGCTGGAGCCTTGAAAACCGCATCGCGGTCTATGCCATCGCGCTGCTATTGACGGCCTTCGGGGCATGGACCGCCATGCGCACGCCGGTGGACGTGCTTCCCGATCTCACCGCACCGACGGTCACCGTGGTGGTCGATGCCGGCGGCTATACGCCGACCGAGGTCGAGCAGCGCATTACCATCCCGCTGGAAACCGCACTCAATGGCGCGCCGGGCTTGCGGCGCATCCGCTCGAACAGTGCGACCGGCCTTGCCGTCGTGACAATGGAATACGACTGGTCGACCGAGCCGGAACAGGCGCGCCGGGTGACGGCGGAACGGCTCCAGACCGCCTCCGACGAATTGCCGGACGATGTCCCGCCGCCGCATATGACGCCCGCCAGCTCGGTAATGGGCGAGATCATGTTCGTCGCCATGCGTTCGGATACGGCAAGCCCGATGGAGCTGAAATCCACCGCCGACTGGGTCGTGCGCCGCAGGGTGATGTCGGTCCCCGGCATCGCCGAGGTGATGACCATCGGCGGGGACGAACGGCAGGTGCAGCTGCTGGTCGATCCGGCGCGGCTCTCCGCGCGGGGCATCGGCTTGAACCAAGTGGTCGAGGCGATGAGCCGCGCCAGCGCCAACGAAAGCGCGGGCGTGATCGTGGAAAACGGCCAGGAACTGCTGATCGAGGGCGTCGGCCGCGCCGCCAGCGCCGAAGAGTTCGGCAATGTCGTCGTCGGCGAAACCGGCGGTCTGCCGGTGCTGGCGCGCGAGGTGGGCGAGATCCGCATCGGCGAAGGGCTGAAGCGCGGCACCGGGGCGTTCAATGGCAAGCCTGCCGTGATCCTCGCCATTCAGAAGCAGCCCGGCGCAAACACGCTCGAACTGACCGACCGGCTCGACACAGTTTTTGCCGAGATCCAGCGGACATTGCCCTCAGGCATGGTGCTGGAAACCGAGGTCTTTCGCCAAGCAGATTTCATCGAAAGTTCGGTAGATAACGTCACCACCGCGCTGATCGAGGGGCTGATCCTCGTCGCCATCATCGTCTTCATCTTTCTTGTCAGCTGGCGAGCGACGGCGGTCGCTCTGGCGGCCATTCCCGTTTCGGTGGTCAGCGCGATCATCGTCATCAATTCGGGCGGCGGCACGATCAACACCATGACTTTGGGCGGGCTCGCCATAGCCCTAGGCATGCTGGTCGATGACGCGATCATCGTGGTAGAAAACGTAGTCCGCCGATTGCGGCTCGAACGCGAGAAGCCCGAGAGCGAGCGGCAAAGCGACATCAAGGTCGTCGCTGCCGCCACCAGCGAGGTTCAGGGCGCGATCATCTTTGCGACGCTGATCATCCTGCTGGTTTTCCTGCCGATCTTCGGCCTGACGGGCATCGAAGGGCGGCTGCTGCAACCCCTCGCACTGGCCTATGGCGTATCGCTGCTTGCGAGCCTTGCTGTGGCGCTGACGCTGACCCCGGCGCTCAGCTACGATCTGCTCAGCCGCAGAGCCGAGGACGTGGGTAGCGAGCCGAACTGGGTCGTCCGCATGAAGGGCTGGTATGACGGTGTGCTGTCGCGCTGGCTGGACCGATGGAAGGTGCTCGCCGTTGCCTCGCTGGTGATGGTCGTTGCCGCAGGCATCGGCATTGCGCTCGCGGGCCGCTCCTTCCTGCCCGAGTTCAACGAAGGCTCGCTGACGGTCAATGTCACCACGCTTCCCGGCACCAGTCTGGAGGACAGCGACCGCGCCGCGAGCGAAGTAGAAGCGGCGCTGCTCTCGCAGCCTGAAGTGCTGACCACGGCGCGGCGCACTGGCCGCGCGCCCGGCGATCCGCACGCGCAGGAAGTCTTCGCATCCGAAATCGAGGCCACTTTGGCCGAAGACGGGCGCGATCGGGAAGAGCTCGTCTCCGCATTGCGCGGCGCGGTTGGTGCCGTGCCCGGCGTGCAGGCGATCTTCGGCCAGCCCATCGGCCACCGGATCGACCACATCCTGTCAGGCGCGCGCGCAAATATCGCGATCAAGGTGTTCGCACCCGATACCGATACTCTGCAGACGATAGCGACGCAGGTGGAAAGCGCAGTCTCCGCCATTCCCGGCGCGGTCGACGTGCAGAAGGACACCCAGAGCCGCGTCCCTTACCTGCGCGTGCGCCTGCGCCGCGCGGATCTCGCCAATTATGGCCTGGCGGTGGAGGATGTGACCGGCGCGATCCAGGCCGCGATTGCCGGAGCCGAGGTGGGACAGCTGGTCGAGCGACCGGTCATCACCGATGTCGTGGTGCGATACGATCCGGCGCAATACAACGACGCCGGGCAGATGGAGAACATGCTCCTTGCAGCGCCAAATGGGCAGTTGCTGCCGCTTGCTGCGGTGGCAGACGTAGTGCGCGATCAGGGGCCGAATGCCATTACCCGCGAAAGCGTCGAGCGGATGCAGCTGGTGATGGCGAACGTCTCCGGCCGCGATCTGGGGGCCGTGGTTGCCGATGTGGAAACCGCGCTGGAAAGCATCGAGCTTCCGCAAGGTTCGCACATCGAGCTTGGCGGGCAGTTCGAAAGCGCAGCCAGCGCCACGCGCACACTGCTGGCGCTGGGCCTGATTGTGCTGGTCGGCATGTTCCTGCTGCTGCGTCAGGCGTTCCGCTCTTCCAATGATGCGGCGCTGGTGATGATCAACCTGCCACTGGCACTTGTTGGCGGCGTGGTCGGCCTGTGGCTGACCGGCGGCGTTCTGTCGGTAGCGACGATCGTTGGCTTCATTACGCTGTTTGGTATCGCCACGCGCAACGGCGTGATGATGGTGACGCATATCAAGCACCTTCAGGCGGTCGAGGGCGTTAGCGATTTGGCCGAAGCCGTGCGGCGCGGCGCGGAGGAACGGCTCGTGCCGATCCTGATGACCGCGATCTCCGCCGGGCTGGCGCTCGTCCCGCTTGCCATCGCGATGGGAGAACCGGGCAGCGAGATTCAGGCGCCCATGGCGATCGTGATCCTGTGCGGCCTGACGAGTTCGACGGTGCTCAACATGCTGGTGCTGCCCGCCATCTACCTCAAGGTGACACGGGATGGATGGGGTGTAGGCCAATTGCGCGAGAACTGGCGGCGTCGCGCCGGTCAGATCAAACCGGAACCGGAACCTACGGCCTGACTGGAGAACAGCGAATGGGCTATTTCCTTCTCAAGGCCGCGCTTTCAGGGCTCATTATCGCCATCGTGAGCGAGGTGGCGCGCCGTGCGCCGGGCCTTGGAGCCCTGATCGCATCGCTGCCGCTCATTTCGGTTCTGGGCATGATCTGGCTCTGGCGCGACACCTCCGACCCGGGTCGCTTGGCCGAACATGCCTTTGCGACTTTCTGGTTCGTACTCCCGAGTCTGCCGATGTTTCTCGCCATCCCGGCGATGCTGGGTCGTGGAATGGCGTTCTGGCCGGCTCTGGCAATCGGTTGCGTCATGACAGTCCTGCTCTACCTCGCAATGGTATGGGCGCTGGGTCAGTTCGGCGTGGAATTGTAGCGAATATAGCACCACCCCTCGCTCATTTTCGCACGACAGAGGAATCACCGCACCCGCTTATGCTGCATGAAACAATGCATAGCTCGAGCTCCGCCCCTTCCCGGCTCGTGCTTCACGATGCCGCACCCACCAGAGAATTGATGCCGGATCCCGCCGTACCCTTCGCGCGGAGAAGGGAGAGCCTATTCTCCGCAAACCGTATGAAGCCAGACCTACCGGATGTGAAAAGTCGGTCGACTAAGTCTGTTCAACGGGTTGATATGCCACGCCGATCCGATGCTCGGCGCTTCCGCGTCGGCTACGAACTGCATCGACAAAACGCCGCGCCGACGCTGCATTCGGAAAGCTGTCGCGCGCGCCCTTCCCGTTACAACCTATGCGACCCCAGTGACGTTCAACGACGATCCAGCCAAACAGGTCGAGCGTGACCGTGAGTTGATAGTCGCGTGCGATATTGCGCGCGGTGTCGACAGCCCGCCAGTGCTCGCGGCATTCGAAGTGCTTTGCCATGGAAAAACATTGCTCACACCGAAGCCCTCAAATCCAACGCAGAAACTGAATCACCGCCCTGCCCTGTGATTCAAATCTTCGATTAAGCATCGCATGTGCACTGCTACCAAGCTTGGGCCACGCAGGCCTGAAGGTTTTTGTGAGGGCATCAAGCATCAAGGAGTCCGTAATGGTTTGTCCGAGCATGTGAACGCAGCATTCGGTCAGTCGTTGCTTCTGATTGCCGGAAACGCTATGTTCAAAATAGGAGAATATGGTGGATAACCACGACCCCTACCGGTTCGATGATCCGATCAGCTACGCCGCCAAAACTGGCGACATTTCTCGCGGCGCTTCTCCGCGTGATATTTCGGTGGACTATGACGAGGGCTCTCGCGGCTATCGTCCACACGACGGTGCCGTTCTTGGTTCTCGAACAAATGCGTATCTCGGATTAGCGCTGGCTGTCATCTTTTTGATCGTAGCAATCCTAGGCATATAATCACTCCTCATCTCCGCGGAGGCGGCGCTGAATCGGGTTGCGGCGTCTTTCATCGCGGTCGTAGAAGCGCTCATTGAACCGATCGTCAGCACCACCAAGTCCGTCCCGGCCCTGTTCGAACTCCTGCCTGCGTTGCCCATAACGCTGCGTGTTGGCTTCGTAACGGTCATCGAGTGAACGTCCCCCTTCATCGATCCTGGCGCCGACGGAACCATCCGATGAGCCGCTAACCAGATTGCGGGAACCTCCTTGCGAGGGTCGCGGAGTCGAGCTTCGAAGATCAGCTTCTGTAAAGTTGCCAGGCCTAGACACATTACCGACGATCGAGCCGCTTTCCGGTATCAAATCTCGGTACGGGGCAACGCGCTGATCGTAGTAATCGGAGATGATCTCGCGGGCCACCAGGTCATAGGCCGCTTGCTCCTGTGGAGAATAATCGGTGCGCGCGAGGCTGGGCGCCGTGATGCCCATCTCAGCGGCCTTCTCCTGATACCGGCTCGCCACGATCTGGCTCATGTCGAAGTTGACGTTGGCACCTACACCGTCCCGCAAGGATGTGTTATTGCTCAGCGACAGCGCCGTTTCATCGATCGCCGCAATGCGCTCGTCAATCCTACGGACCTGCTCGAGTGCGCGTTCGCGAGAATACGAGTTGTCCGCATAAGCCTCGCTCCTGCTGAAGCTGCCGCTTTGCGAATATATTCCGCTGTCCTGCGTAACATTCGAACCATTGGAACGATTATCTGACGTTGAGGACTCGAACCCTTGAGATTCGTCACGCCTGCTTCCACGATCCACGCTATCCAGTCGTGTCCGCCCACCGGCGATACCAGCTTGGGCACTACCGGTAAGCCCGGCACCGGAACCCCGGCCAGGACGCCCCGCCACATTGCCTCGTCCAGCGGATCCACCGAGGCCAACATTTCCACTTCTTGTGGTTTCAAGCCGGTCGGTGTTGACCTGCTGATCGCCTTGGCTGCGAGTAATGCGCTCACTCTCGTTGACGCCATCCCGGGCATCCATCGACTGATTGTCGAAGCGTTGGGTGTTCTCGCCCGAGCGATACCCAGCGGAACTTTCCGATCCGCTCGCATTTCGAACGCCGCTGGTTTGCCTGCTCGAGGCGCGATCGAGGAAAGACACTGCGCGCGAACGCTCCTCGGTCAAGGTATTCCGTGCCGTCTCCAGCTCCGAAAGGGTCTGCTGCCTCTCGGCATTGTTGAACGACGTCAGAGACGCGCCAAAGGCGAGACGACTCATGCCTGGTGATGTGTCGAATACGGTCGAGCCATCCGCCATCACCTTCGTCAGGGCGCCATTTGGATTGACCGTGGCCTGCACCGCAGCCCCACCCGTGAACGACGGTGCGGTGTTCCACTGGTTGGACTGCCGGTTGAAGCTCGAGAGGTTCATGTAGCTCTCGTTCCCGTAGGAATAGTTACCGGTCGTCCGCTCGACAGCCGCCGCTTCCGCTGCAGCCTGTGCTGGCGCGAGCATCGACGTCGCTTGCGATGATACGGCCATCGCTCCTCGTGCCATACCGGCAGCAAGGAACGGAATCGACATCATCAGGAAGCCGGCGATCGTCGCGGTATCGGCGTTGACCGCATCGATACCGGCCATGCCTGCCATCGTGATGCCGCCCGGCGCGGTCGCATTCAACGAGTCCGACGCGCGGTCCATGATGAACATGTGCAAGACCACATAGAGTGGCCCCCATGCGGCCAGATAGAAGAAGCCGGTGAAATAACCTTTCAGCGCGGTCACCCCTGTGCGCGGAAGAAGGAAGAGCGGAAAGAGGACCGGGAACATCGCATAGAAGACGACGGTCAGCACGATGTTGAGAAGCGGGACCCACGTCATCGCTTGCTGTGTGATCGACGTGTAGGTGTTGCGCGCCTGTTCCTCGGCGCGGAGCATGGCGAATGTATCGCCATCAGCCGCACCGAGATTGGCTCGCGCTTCGAGGAAGGCACTCACCAACGAGCGTTGATGGAAAATCTGTTGTGCGGTCTGACTGCTACCGTGGAACTGATTAGCGATGACTGGGAGGTCGGCGATCAGTTTGGCGCGAGCGGCCGCGGGAGTGAGGCCTGGGAAGAGCTTGCGGCCCTCCTCCTCGAGCTGCTCATTGGTATAGGTGATAATCCCGCTCTGAAGGCTCGTGTATCCTGCCTGGCAAGTCACGATCGTCGGGATGCCCGTGGCAGGGATCCACTTCATACCCCGCGCCGGCGAGCCGGGGCCCATATCTGTCAGGATGTCGTTCGAATTGGCGATCGTGTCGAAAGACGTGTGGCCGAGCAGGATGTCATAGAAGAGGCACTGCTTGAAATACTCCTCTAGATTGGCGCTGATGCGGGGATCGCGAATCTGGAAGTCCCGCGTGCGATCCCAGAGCCTCGCTCCATAGATCATACCGTTGTTCGACATCTGCAGGGTGCCAGGCATCGTGAAAACCGTCTCGGCCGTGCGGGTCAACCAGTCGCCGGCAGTCGAGCTGACCGAGGCGATGAGGGCCAGACCAACCGGGACGTTGCCGACCGTCGAGGGTGCCAGACTGGGATTGAGGCGATCGGTAACCTGCACGGTGGTCGTCGGCACGATGAGTGCCCCGTACATGAGCGTCGCACCCAGAAACCAGTTGAGCCAGGCGCGCCAGTTCAAACTGAAGGCGACGATCAGAAGCGTGTATATGAAACCCATCACCATCACGACCCGGAGAAGCGAGCGAAAGCCCCCTCCCCCTGTCCATGCGGAGACCGCGTTGAGGACGTTGACGATATATTCCCCGCCGCCGATCGTGTAGATCTCCATCATGGCCCCTGATCCTTACTGGACGCCTTGGTTCGACAGCGACGTGCTGAAGGACAGCGCCGCCGACATCTGCGGGGAGAGATTGTTGCGGAGCGTGCCTTCCAGGAAGACCGCGCGCTGGATGACGTGCTGTGTCCGATCGAGGCGCAGGTTCATGCCTTGGGAATATCCATCGAGGACGTGGCGCACGGAGACGATCTGGTCACGCCATTGCGACAGCGCTTCCTCGTTCGCGTTCTGGAACGTCCCGACACCCCGGGATGCGTAGCCGTAATATTGCTGCGCAAGCGCATCGAGCAGATCCATTGACACAATCTCGGCCAGATCGTTCATGTCGTTGGCTGTCATTCCGCCAAGCGTCGCCGCCGCGTTGACCGAAATGATCTTGTATAGCGGGATCGTCGTCGCGCCGAGCAGTCCGATCTCGTCCGACGTCAGCGCGGTGTTCGACCGGACCTTGGCATTCATGCTCTCGATCATCGCACGGACGCGAGGCTTCAATGCCTGCGCCTGGTCGATCGACATGGTCTGAGTTGTCGGATTGAGACACTTGTCGGCCGTATCGCACTTCAGCATCGTGACCGAGTTCGTGCCGTCGAGAAGCGCCGTCAGGAGCGCGCGATCGCCTTGCCCGAAGAACTGGTAGCCGCGCTTTCCGCTCCCATCGCCATCCTGATAATAGATGACGGTCCCCACGAACGTCATGAGGTACTCGCGGAATTGGGGAGAGAAGCTCGGATAGCTCTGCTTCAGCATATCCCACGTGAAGTTGTAGCTTTCCGACGGAATGTTCGGATCGCTGTTCGCAGCGATCGTCGACTCCCGCTGACCGCCGGTCCCGCATTCGTGACGGCCTTTCGCCCAGTCCGAGAAGAGTCCCTGGCTGTTGCCGATCGACTTGCAGATCTCCGACGACATGCGGTCCGACTTTCCCCACAGACCGCCGACGAGATTTTGAGCGGTCTCGCAGCTGTTCATGTTGAACTGGTTCATCTGCTGAGCCTTCTGCGCCATCTCTTCGATCGTCGAGGCGATCTGCGGGCTGATCGACTTGATGGCGAGCTGGAAGGCGAAGCCGAGCGCATTGTTGGCGGTCGCCTTCAACATCGCGACGATCTCGTCGGTGTTGATGAAGGAGAAGCTGCCCGAGAAGACGTCGATGCCGCCGCAACCCGCCTTGATCGAGGGCAGTTGCAGATTGACCGGGTTCACGCTCTTCTGCGGAAACCGTGTCCAGATGTTCCCACCCGAATAATAGCCCGCGGACTGGCCCTGATAGGCGGTCGGCCCGGTCGCGTTGGCCGCCGCGCCCATGTCGTTGAAGAAATCGTTGAGCTCGGCCCCAACCTGCGCGCTGGCCGGCGCAGCGGCCATGCCTGTCGCCGCCAGCGCGCAGAGCGCCACACAGGCGGGTTTTGCGAAACGGACGGCGATGCCGCCTCTCGTCCGAGTAGACATCAGTAATCGCTCCCTGGCTCGATCTGCGTGAGGTAGAAGATGCGCTGCATGACTTCGTCGGCCGCCATGACGCCGTAGCCGATCGGGATCGGCTGCTTGGTTTGCGTGTCGAACAGGACGATCGCCGGCACGGTGCCTCCCTGGAGACCCATTCGCTGGTACTGTCCGCTGTCGATCACATAGTTCGGGAAGAGCTCATTCGGACCGCCGTCCATTGACACCGCCAGCACTTCGAGGCCGTAGTTGTCGGACAACGCGCGCATGACCGGCGAGAACGTCCGGCACGCCGAGCAGCTCGAAGAGTAGAAGTAGAAGACGCCGTAGCGCTGCGTGAGCGCCTGCATCGATCCCTCGCGCTGGTCGCGGCGGTCCGTGAGCCAGGTCTGCTTGGCCAAGGTGCCCACTGGCCGTTCGAGCGTGTAGTCGAGCTCGGGGTTCTGCCAGATCGACCTGCTCCACGTATCGGCGAAGGTCGACGCACGATCGAGCTGCTCACGCTGGAAGCGGATGTAGTTGACGATGTTCTCGGAGGTGGGTTCGAGGATCGCGAGCGCCTTGAGTTCGTCGAGCTGCTTGGTGATCGCCGCCATTCGCTCCACGGCGGGTACGGTTTGGGCGGGCTGTTGCTCCCTCTCCCTCGACTCGCGCTTCACCTTCTCGGAATTGCAGTAGAACCACGACCCGAGCTTGCGCTCGTCGCAGTAGAAGGCATCGCGCTGGGACGCCGGGTCCGCCGTCTGCGCCAAACCGGGAGCGGTAGCCGCGGCGATAACGGCCGCCAGACTGAGCAAAGCGGGCTTGTTCACGAGCATTTCCCTTTGTCGAGGTCGAGCATCTGCAGGAGGAAGGCGGTCTTGAGGTGACCCCGACCACGGTCGATCATCCGGATCATTCCGCCGGACAGGGTCGTCGCGCCGTCGAGGCCGGCGTCGGTGAGACAGAAATCGAAGGCGCTATCACCCGCCCGGGAGATCCAACCGCGTTCGAGCAGTCGGCCGATCGCGGCCACAAGCTCCGCCCTCGATGCTGGACACAGGAACCAGTCCTGGATGCGCGAGAACATCTCATCCTCGCTGGCAGCGAGATGGCGCCCGATCGCGACACTGATCGCCAGATCGAGCACCTCGGCAACTGGGAATCGGTCCCCTTTTTGAAACGCAATGACTTCGCCGCCCGACACTTCAAGTCCCTCCATTCAGAGTGTAGTAGTCTTCAATCTTGGTCTGGATCTGGATCGACATTTCGATCTCGTCGGGCAGCTTGGCCGCATCGACGAACTCAGCGTAAACCTCGCGGAAATCCATCCGGCTGAGGTCGAGCTGCTGGAACTGGGCAATGAGGAAACCCTCGCAGTCGGGCTCCTTGGCCTTGCCCCATCGCATCCCGAGCTGGGCCTTGCCTTGCTCGTTGAGGATGCGGACCAGCTTGCTCCCGTAGCAGCAGTAAGATTGCTTGCGCGTCACGCAGACGCCGAGGATCTTGTCCGAGCAGTAGGTGCCGACATAATGGCAGAGCCCGGCGTCATCCTTCTTGTCGACGTCCCGATCCTGGCTGTTGCAGAGCCACGGCGTGAGAAGGGGAACGCCCTTCCCGCTGCAGCAATTGGACAGCCCGAACACCTTCTTCGTGCATTTGAGGTTCTCGCCGCTGAAGATCTTGAGCTGGTTCGGATCGAACTCGTCCCTGAGTTCGCCTAGGACGTTCATGGCGACCATCGCGTCCTTGAACTCGGTCGAAGCCTCGCGCGTGACACTCGTGCACTCGCCGTCGATGCAGTAGAGGTCGCCCGCGCAAACGTAGGCAGGCGGCGGAGGCGCGCCCGTGTCCGGTGTCGTGCACTGGAACCAGCGATCATAGACGTTGCAGGTGATGCCATTGGCGTCGTAGCTCAGACATTCGTCATGGCTGAGCGAGCATTCCGGACGTGCCTCGAGCGCAGCACAGTCGTTCGCCGGAAGCAAACCCTGGCACTGATACGTGCGGCTCCACTCCCAGCACGGGCGGGTTACGGGCAAGCCATTGATGACGCGCGTCTCGTTGGGAGCCGTGCAGGTCTCGCTTTGGAGCGAGCACGTCGCTCCACCGGTCGTGGCTTCGCATTGTGTTTCGTCGACGGACTCGCTGACAATCGAAATCGTGTTCCGCTCAATGCCGCCGGAGACCGCGGTTTGCGCGGGGCAAGAATAGGTCAGACGGTAGATTGGGTCGCCGGGTTCGGAGCAGTAGCGAGTGCGTCCATTGTCGTACCACTGAAGGCACCCTTGGCCTATCCGGACCCGGTTGATCTCCTGACAACCGCCGGCATCGAGCTGGCCTTGAATGGCGGCGCATTGCCGCGCGCCTAGATTGACATCCCTGTCGAACCCCTCATCGCAGGTGTACTCCCAATACCGGGAACCCTGTGTCTGAATTGTCAGGAGAGCCCTGCACGTCCGCGCTTCGTCGAAAGGCTGCGAACCCTGGTTGCAACTCTCGAGATAGGTGGTCGAGCCACCGCCCCCGGGAGGCAGTGGATTGCATGAACCGCTCGATCCACCCGGGCTAGCGCCGGGACCAAGATAGGCGTCGGGATCGCTTTCGATGGCGGATGCCGCGGAGAGATCGATCGTCGCAGGATCGACGACCTTGCGGTATGGATCTACGACGACGCGATAGTCCTGCTGATAGCGCTGCGCTTCGCCGGCCGTCGTCAGGCCGACCGCATCGTCAGCATACTCGAGCGATGGAAAATCGGTCCCTCCGTATGTCGGGACGTTCGCTTGCGCACCATCGGCGAGGATGGACCCGTTGGTGGCATCGCGGACGCCCTCCCCGATCGCCTCGCCCTCTGCGCGCGCATCGGCCGAAGTCATCTGGGCATGGGCGAGCTGACCCGTCGCAACGAGAACGGCACAAGCAAGAACGAGGCCGCGGATGTTCACCGCGCAGACCTGTAGTTGGCGAGCGCGACCCGCGAGACCGGCGCGCCGGGGCCGTTGGCGTTCGAGAAGGTCTCTAGCACGTAGCCAACGCTGACGTTGCCGGCGATCCGGTCGTGCGGAGGCGGCGTGGTCACGCAGTCGAGCTGGTCGCAGGGTTCGAAATCGCTCGAAAGCGCGACGTAGGTCGGTACCCGATCGACCCGAAACGACCGGAACAGCCGCGGATCGATCGCGACGTTGCTCGCGCCAGCCTGGTCCACAACATTGCGGATGCCGGTGATGAACGCCTGCGGGTTTCCGGCCGAGAAGCCACGAAACACGACGACGCCACCAGCTTTCGTCGTGTCCTCGATCATCTTCGCGAGAGATTCCTCGGGCATCGAAAGGCTCGCGAATGCGATGAACAGTGGAGCACCTTTGGAATTGGCCACGCCCGCTTTCGCGCCGGCGACCATTTCGTCGAAGTCGAAAGGCCCGTCACCGCCCGCAATATCGGACACATCGAGTCCTTCGATCGAAGCGTAACCCTCGTTGACGATCGTCTGCGCCTCTTCCCGATGTTCCTCGCCATTGGAGGTCACGTAGTCGAAGAGTGCCTGGGCATCCTCTTGGAACTCTCCCGCGCGCGCCTCGATAGCCTGGGGGTCGAAACTGTCAGTGCTCTGGGCGAAGACCGCCGTTATGCAGCCGATGAGGCTGAAGCCGGCGAGCGAGATAGCGATTTTGCGGTTCACGGCGAGCCTCCGTCCTACAGCACGCAGCAATTGCGTTTACGCCAAAGGAGGAAGCCGACGTCCTCTCCCTTGACCGGGTAAACCTGTCCGGATTTGGGCAAGATGGTTGTCGCCCCGATCGGCGAGCAGCTTTCGCGCCCGCTGACCATCGGCGTCGGATTGACCTGCTGAAGCCGATACTGGCTCTTCTTGAGGATCGGCATGATGTACTTCGAGCAAAGGGCCTTCGAGCCGCTGGTCCCCCAGGCAAGGCCCTGGCGATGCATCTTGTAGATCATCCGCTCGGCCGCGAGCCGCGCCGACTGCTTGATGCCGACATTGGCTCCGATATTGCCGTTCATCGGATACATCGGACCCTGGCAGCCCGAACACCAGAACAGCTCGTCGATCGGCAGTTTGGCGGTCGAGGCGATGCAGTCGGCCGAACACGCGGCCTGCGCGATCGGCGAGGTGAAGAGCGCCGCTTCCGGGTTTAACAGCGTCGTCAGCTCGTCGTCCTGCCAGAGCGGATCGATCTCGCTCATATAGGCAACGTCGAAGGAGCTCGCCTCAAGGCACAGGAAGTCGGTTACGACCTCCAGCCAATAGAGAAGCGGATAGATGTAATAATGAACGTGATATTTGGCGGTGTTCTGCGATTGTCCTCCGATTTGCGAAGAGTTCGACGCATAGCCGTTACCGATCGGGAAGCCCGGGTCGAGCTTGATGCCTCCGAGATTTGGAAAGCACCACGGTTTTGTCGAGACATCGATAAGGCGCACGGGTTCCCAAAATCCCATCGCAAGCCCGACGCGCGGCACGGGCGTTCCGCACGCGCAGATCGGCAGATCCGGATTCTTGGTATCGGCGCGCGAGGATGGCCAGATCTTGAGCGATCCGAGCGAAAGGGGAAACATGCAGCCCCAGCACACATCCGTGATCGGATTGACGAATGATCCGGAACAACGTCCCGGGCCGGAAGGGAGCCCTTGGGCGGACGCCGGCGCAACGAAAGCAAAGGCGGCCAGCGCCGCAACAACGGCGAGCCACCTACGCAACATCGTCGGTCTCCCTGAAGAGCCAAGCATCGTCCGCGGCGTTCTTCAGCCTGGCCCATGCCCAGCCCTGAACGGCCATGAAGGTGAAGGCCGCGGCCAGGCTCGGGAGAGCGGCGGACCCGATAAGCTGGCGAAGCTGGCCAAGGAACAGAAGCGCGACCGCGAAAACCAGGCAGGCTGCGATGACGCGGAAGCGCGCAGCCCGCAGCTCCTTGGTTTCCGGAGCGGCCAGCGGAACCGGGATCATGTCGCGCCAGGACGTCACGATTGCCTCCGAGGAATGGCCCTCTCGGTAATCAGCAGGACATCACCCTTCGCCTCGACCAGCGCGGGCGTATGCATGATGCCGAAATGACTGGAGAGCTTGCCCTCCTGGTCGAAGTAGAACCGACGCTCGTGGGTTTTCATGGATTCAAAGGGTGAACCATCGACGAAGATGATCTTCGCGCGTTCATCCGATCCGTGACTGAGCGCCCACTCGATTTCGGCGGGATCGTCGCCATCCACGAAGACGAGCTTCTTGGAGAGCCCCGAAGTCGCGAGCGGATTGACCCGCTGCCCACGCGCCGCGATCAGGTTGCCCTGGTGGTCGCGGATGTCGTTCTCGACGACGATCGCAGGATCGAATTCCCACGAACGCGTCTCTTCGGCGCGAGACATCCCCGAAACGGGAACCGGACGCATGACGCGATCCTTCACTTTCGCGGCGAACTGCTGGTTCATTTCGTCGAGCTTGCCGGTCGCCTGCGCATGATCGAGACGCGCCTTGATGACGGACAGGAGGTCGGGCTCGATGACGGGCCAGGTCTGACCCATCTGGCCATGATCCTGCGCCTGCGCAGTCAGCATCGACGGCGCCGTCGCAGCCGCGGTGACGGCAGCGCATGAGAGGATGACGAGACGATACCTCACAGGATCGCCACTCCCGTTCCAACGAGGCGGTCGCGGCACACGAAGCCGATGTGCGAATAGCGGCTGTCGAAGCCATCCTTGTGGTGAGTGGCTGCAAACACGCAACCTTCCGGAACGACGCCGAGAGGTCCTTCGGTGAGCGCATCACCGCGCTTCGTGAGCGGCTTGGTCGATGCGATGCGCTCGCCATTGACCAGCACGTCATGGCCTTCGCGGGTCACGAAATCGCCGGGCAGACCGAAGGCGATCTTGGCGAAGGCGCCAGGCTCTTCGCCGAAATACTTCTGGGTGACCGGATCATGGCCCGGGTGGAATATCACGTAATCCCCGCGGTCGGGAAAGCGGCCACTTTCGACAAGGAACGCCCAGTTCGGCAGCGAATCCGTTGCGTTAATCATGAAGGCATGGGTCTCGCCCCATTGCTGCAGGGACGTCACCGCCGTTCCGATGCCGAAAACCGCGGCGATCGCGAGTAGCTTGCCCTTGGTCGACAGCCGCTTGGCTCTATTGTTGAACACCGCCCTGCCCTCCCCCGTTCGCGGCCATGAACGCCTGCATTTCCTGCTCGACACGCGCGTCTTGTGTTTGTTGCATGTCGATCGAAGCCTGGGCGATTTGCGGGCGCGGCACCTTCGCGTAGACAGCCGCCTTTACGCTCTGGGTGACATCCGGGATCTCGCCGCCAATCACCGCCTCGTGGACGAGAACGACCTTCCCGCTCTTCGACAAGCCAGCGACGGTTCGATCGAGTGCGGCCATGAAGACGGCCGTTTCCTGGGCGGCAGTCTGCTCGTCGGAACTCGATCGCGCCTGGGCCTGCAGATATTCGCCGATGATCCCTTGCAGCTGAAGCTGCACGAACTCCTGGCGTCCCCCATCTTCAGAGACGAGGTTCTTGGTGACCCAGGCTCCCCAGATGAAGATGGCGGCGGCGGCAGCGAGCAGCACGATCTCCCGGGGCGAAAGACCCGCAAAGGCACGTTTGGCAGCCACTGTCTTGGGCCTGCGAACTTCGGCGGTCGCCGCACGGTCGGCATTCTCGAACAGATCAGTCATTGTCACCTCCAGCGACTTCGAAAGCGGAGCGAAGGCTCGCGCGGCGAAAGAAAGCGATGAGAACGAAGGCGCCGCCGAGGACCGTGAATACGATCGACCGGAACTGCGCTTGGCGGACAGCATCGGCCGCGAGGTAGCGGGCTGCCAGATTGTCCAGCTGAAGCATGGTTCCGGAAAGGGTAAAGCTGCCGAGGAGGACGAAGAACAAGGTCGCGACGCCAAGGGTCGCGAGGCCCGTCGTGGCGAACCACCCGATCAGGCGGAGCGCAACGGCCATTGCATCTTGGCCGCGTGCGATCCGAGTGTGCGGGGATCCGGCGTGTGCGAGCGCGGTCATTCGGCGGCCTCCAGCATCTGATGGGTTTCGGGAAATGCCACCGCCTCGATGGCATCTTGCATCGGGAAGCCACGGTGGACGTAACCCTCGATGTCGGCGAAGACGTCGGGGCTCGAGGAGTAGAGGGTCGCCGAATAGCGGTCGAGAACGAGGCGCCCGATGCTCTCGGTGTCGGGGCCCCGGATGAAAACATCCGAGTAGTCCACCCCGTTGCGCTTCAAGGACCGCAGCAACGCCTCGGTCATGTTGTCCATCTCGAAGCGATCCGAGTTGCGAAAGTCGGAGATCGTCTCGCCCTTCTGCTGAAGGATGAGGAACCAGTCGGAGTTCTCAAGCGCGGCGCGCGACCCCTCCGACTTGTAGTAGTCGTGGATCGATTGCGTCGCCGTGATGAGCGAACCGCCGTATTTGCGGCAGGTGCGCGAATAGGTCTCGACGAAGTCCGCCATCGCCCCACCCTTCAGCATCTGCCAGGCTTCATCGATGATGAGTGGTTTGGGGATCGAGCGGTCCATCCGGCGCATCACCTGAGAGGCAATGAACATCACGGATGTCAGAACCACGCCGCGCAACTCCTCGCGCGTCGCCAGATCGGACAGCTCGAAGACGGTCAGGTCGGCCGACAGATCAAGATTGGCATCGCCGAGGAAGAAGCGACCGAATGTCCCGGTCGAGGCGAACGGCAGCAACGAGGTCGCAAGATCGTAGGCGAAGGGATGTTCGGGCTGCTTGAGCGCCTCGATGATGTGGTCCACCGTTCCATCGCGACCCTCTGCTTCCCAGACGGCGTTGACGGCCTGGTCGATGAGCCCCCGCTCGGTGTCGTTCAGTCGGGTCTCGTTCCGCGCCATCTGCGAAATGATCGACTTCAACATGGCGAGGCAGTCGACCAGATAGTCGTCGTCGCCCTGGGCCAGCTCTTGGTCGATCATCCGAAAGGGGTTGATCGAAATGCCCGAAGAGAGCTTGAATTCGGTGAAGGTGCCGCCGAGCGCCTTCGCCATGTGCTCGAAACTGCGACCGTCATCGATCACGATCGTCTTCGCGCCGACGCCGGCGAAGCTCGCCGTCAGATCCTGAAGGAGGACCGATTTCCCCGAACCCGACTTGCCCGCGATTGCCACGTTGTGGTTGCCGGCACCGTTCTGGAACGGCGACCAGAATTGCGGTTGTCCCCGGCGCCCGATGAACAGCAGATGCGGAATGTTGCCGCCTACATATTCACCCTGGATCGGTGCGATGGCCGCGACGTTCGTGGAGCGCATGGTGCGCAGCCGCTTCATGCGCTTGTAATCGGAATCGAGCCCGTCCGCGAGCATGAGCGGGAAATGGGCCATGAAGGCGGGCAGCTGGATATGGGTCTCGTCGATCAGGTCCCACCCGCTCGCCTTGTAGAGCGCCTTGAGCGTTCGCTCGCAGGGCTCGCCACGTCCCTTGGGCGCGAGGATCGAAACCGCATAATAGCATGAAACCAGCTTTTCGCCCTGCTTCACACGGTCTTGGATGAACTGCCATTCGGCGGCCTCTGTGCGAAGCTTCGGGACGAGCTTGACGCCCTTTCCCTCCGCCAGCGAGCTCGTGCGCGCGAACTTGTATCCCGCCTTGCTTTCCGAAGACTCCTGCCCGGGGATGACCCCGCACACGGTCTGGAGGACCGGGCACGGCAAGTTCAGCTTGGGATTGAAGATATCGCCGATGATCTTCTGCGTGTCCCACGGAGCCCAGCGATCGGGGAAATTGCGTACCGCCATCGTCCGGATGTCGAAGCGCTCGGGAACGAAATCCTTCATCTCCGGCACGCCCCCGGCAGAGGCACCCGTTGGGCGGAGCGACTGCGCATGAAGGATAAGGCGATCTTTCTCGACATGGGTGACGAGATCGCGGCGGACGCATTGTTCGTTGATTGGGTCGAACCGGTTGTACCCCGGAACCTCGTCTCCAGCTCCGGTCGATGGAGCCAGGATCTCGTCGAAAAAGCGGATCAAATCGGTGGGCTCGAATTGCTTGATTGGAACGTCGATCGATTCCAGCGCCGAAATGGTTCCGTCGCGCATCGTCACCAGATCATCGGTCGTCAGCCCGGAGCCTTGACTGACGCCGACCGACATGACGACACGGTAATTGCGGACGAAGAAGGGGCCGTCGCTCGCGAGAGTCGACCACGCGCCGTTGCGGAGCTTGTCGAGACGATGTCGGGCAAGGGTCTGGAAGACGCCCGAGCCGCTGAAGCGCGGTAGCGCCCAGTCCTGCAGCTTCTCCGCGACGCGCGGAGAGGAATAATTGGTTACGCTGAATTTGGTCCCGGGCAGGAGGATATCCGAGAACAGCGAGCTTATGATGTCGTTGACGCGATCATTGGCCCCGACCAGCGGCGCAAGCTCGAGGATGAAGCCTTTCGAGCGGACCTGATGGAAGATCCGCTTGTCTTCGTCGTAGGAGCGATAGCCAAGGTAATGCGACAGCATCGGCACCTGCGGCGGGTTCGACTTCTGCTCGGGTTTCCGGCTGTCGCCGACCACCAGGTCCACGATATTGCTGAATGCTCTCATCATCGCGCTTCACTCCACCACGCCGGGAAACGATGCGGCCTGCCGCCGCGGCTTCGCCTGCTGGCCTGCAAGGCGTTCGGATACCTGCGCCTCGATCGCCGCGATGGGATCGGCCCCTGTCGCGACGACGACTTCCTGCGGCTTTGCCGTAGGATCAGCCGCGGGCGGGAGGATATCGGGGGTGATCGCGAGGAACGACGGGGCACTCTCCGCAGCGGCAAGCAGCCCTTGGTTGCGCGTTGGATGGCGCCCGCGCATCGCCATCGCATCCATCGCATCACCGCGACCGGGCAAGACGGCCTCGGTCCTGACGGTCCGCCGCGCGTGGATCATGCCCGTCGCATCGGTGTAGCCCGGAAAGACCACGGCAAGCTCGTAACTGGGGGCACTGGTCGCCGTCATGGGAGCGGACGCGAGAACGGTGCTGTGGACCGGAGTATCGATCCCGTCATCCATCTGGTAGGGACCGGCGGGATTGAGCAGATCGGTGGAGCTCGTTTCCTCGATCCGCGATATCGCGTTGTCGTCGATCACGGTGGAGGGGGCGCACACACCGTCGGGAGCCTCGCACCGGAAACTGCCGCTCACATTGGTGCCCAGTGTGGTGCAGGCCGAGAGCGCGCCGCCAAGCGCGGCGATGGTGAGAATGGCTTTGCTGTTCACGATGCACTCCCTTGGATCCAGCTTTCGAGGAATTCGCGGGGGCGGTAGCCGTGAACGACGGCACCATCCTCGCGGACGATTACGGGGGTTCCATTGAAGCCATGCTGGCGCGCGAAAGCTTCGTTGGCATCGAGCCCCGACGTGTCGCATTCCGATCCGGTGGTGATCGACCCGCCATCATACGCCTGATTCACGGCCCGGCGCTTGTCGGGAGAGCAGATCACGGCTTCGGAAATCGGGCGTGTGCCGAGCACCGAGATTGGGCGCTCGACGACCTTCACGTTGAGCGTCTCGAGGGTCTCGTGAAGCCGCTTGCAATAGCCACAGCGGAAGTCGCTGAAGACGGTGACCGTCTTTGTCCCCCGGCCCATCACGACCGCGCCGTTCTGCGGCAACGCAGCCAATGCGCGAGGGTCGATCTGATCGTCGATCGAGCCGCCCGTGGCATTGCCAGCGGCGGGCGCTTGCATGTCGGCGCCGGGCGAGGCCGACTCTCCGCCCCCTCCCCCGATCAGCATGTCGGGGTTCATCTCGAGCAGCCGCGCCGCCGTCAGATCCTGCTTGGTCTCCATGTCGTAGACGCGACCGATAATGAGATAGCGAGCGCCGTGATCGATGTAGAAGAGGTTCTGCCGAGCCTGCACCTCGCATACGCCCTCGATCTTCTCGCAGTCGATCGCCGTGATCTCGGTTTTGGGCAGGCGTTCGGCGAGGGCCTGTTGCACGGCGGCGTCCGAGGAACTCTGCGCGAGAGCCTGGGCTCCGAGGGCAAGAACGCCTCCCGCGCCAAGGATCCCGACTGCTTGAACAGTCCGGACGAGAGAGGCTTTATGATCTTTGTGCATGAGCCGCTTGAGGGTCAAATTCTTCAGCATGATTGCTTCTCAATTCCTGATGAAGGTTCCGTCGAGAAACACGACCTCGACACTGGCGCCGGTGGGCATCTCGACGACGGGCTGATATTGCTCCGCGCGCTCGATGAGATATTCGGAGAGGGTCGTGCCGGCCTGTTCGGCACCGCCGCCAAGAGCGCGCAGGCCAACCTCGCTTGCGTCCGGGTCCTCGCGACCCCCCGAGATGATGGGCGCGTTGAACGAGCCGTTGAGGGCGCTGCCGGCGCTGCTGACAAGCCCGGCGAGGAAGGCCTGAGTCGTCAGGGACCCCTCGCGGCTGACAACCCGGCCGCGAACACCGACCTTGCCGCCGAAGGCGATGAAGCCCTTCACCTCCGATACGGCGAAGCGGCCGCCAGGCTGCGCGCATGTCATGCGCTGAAGCTTCACGTAGACCTTTTCCGAGGAGAGATCCCCGTAAGCGGCGCCATTCACCATGCAACCCTGTACGCGAGTGGCGAGAAGGCGACCCTCGCTGTAGACCGAGCGCGCTGGTCCGGTGATGCGCAGAAGGACAGGGAGCGGATCGCTCTGGCTCCGCGTATTCGTGGTGGCGTCGACCCCGACGACCACCGTCGCCTTCGCGATCGAGTTGGGAGGCAAGTAGTTCGGAGAGTCTGTGTAGATGGCGGGCGACTTGGAAGCGTCGATCCGCGAACCCGTGCCATTCGCCGTGAACGAGACCATCTGCACGTCGTTGGCGCGCCGCGGCGGCCGCGGCGGCGCCGCGACAGGCGATGAGGAGGGGGCGACCCCCAAAGCCTGTGCGGCGGCGACCGGGCCCGGAGCACTCGGGGGGGCGTTGCCGCGGCTCGCCTGCTGGCGTAGCTGCTCGTTCTCGCGCTCGTATGCTTCCAGAACACGCTGGCCATCGCGAGCCATCGCGGCATTCTCGTTGCGCAGGCTCTCGACCTGCGACTGAAGCTCCATCATCTGGCCGGCCTGCGCCTCGACGCCCTTCAGCCGCTGCCCTTGGGAGTTGATCTCGCCCTCGTACATGGCGACCCATTCCTGGTCGACACGCTGGCGGTTCATGAGAGCGTCGGTCGAGACCCTGGTCTCGGTACCGTCCATCGCCTGTTCGATGGCATCGTCAGTATCGAGGACGTACATCGAACCCGCGATCGCGATGACGCCCACCAGCCCGTACATCAGCATCTTCTGACGCTTTTGGGTCTGGTCGTTCTCCGCGATCGAACCCCTCTCGTCGAGCTCATCGTGCTCGTCATATCCGGCGGCATCCAGATCCTTGGGTTTACGCTTCAGGAGATCCATCTCAGTTACCTTCCTGTGGGGACGACGACATAGACGGCAGTCGCCTGCCCACTCGCGAGGTCGCGGCTTGAAATGCTGACGGCGATCGCGCCGTCGCCGGCGATGAGTTCTTCCTGCAGCGTCATGGGAGCGGCTCCGGTGTTCTCGATCCGGAGAACCTTGCCCGTCATGGTCGGGCTGCGATATTCGCTGACCAGCTGGACCTTGATGTCGCCGACGTTCACCGGCGCGCGAGCGGCGTCGCTGATCTCGAAGCCCGTCACGGGACGCTGTTCGAACATCGCCCGAACGAGGCCCACCGCACGATCGTCGAGCGAAGCAGCTTGCAGCGTTTCGGCCTGGGGCTTCGGATGCCCGATATCCGTGTTGGCCACGAAGACCTGCAACGCGCCGTCACCCGACACCTGACAGTCGAACTTGTAGACGTATCCCTTCTGCGTCGTGCCGAAGAAGGAAATGTTCGGCTTGGTGTAGCCTTCCGGCACCGATAGATAGATGTCGCCGCGCGTGGGTTCGTGGACAATCGAGAAGTCCTCGGCCTCGATACCGCTCTGGACGCGCGACACGGCGACGAACTGATCGTCCTTGAGCGCGATCCGGGTAAGGTCTGATTTCGACGCCTGACAACGTACCTCGCCGTTGTCGACGGCGAGAATGTGTTCCTGCGCGAGTGCGGGCGTGGCCGACATGACGAACGCGCCTGCCATGAGCGCCGCGCCGCTCAAGCGCGTAAGGTAGCAGTCGAGACGAGAGGCCAACAGCCCGCCGGAGACGATCATGAGCGAGGAAATGACCGGGTTCATTCTTCCTCTCCTTCTTTCACGACGACGCCGAAGCCCTTCAGACGGAGCGAGACGCCGGTATATTTCCAGTGGAACTCGAAGACCTTGTGTTCGCGGCGCACGTCGCGCGAACCGACGATCGTATGGAGCACGCCGCCGACCTGGCTCGTGAGTTCGTCGGGGTTGGTCCTGATCCAGTCGATGGTGACGAACTGCGTGACCTGCGAGCCTTCCTGCTCGGCCATGATCTCCATCAGCTTGGCTTTAAGCGCGCCGCGCGACTCCGGCGCGGCGATCGCGACGATCCCGTCGAGCCAGTACTGGAGGGTTTCAGGCGAGCGATTGAGCGCGAGCTGCGCGGTGTCGCGTGTTACCGCCTCGAGATACTCGGGCGTGACCGACGCGGAGCTCAGCGTCATTTCGCTAGGGAGGATCGGCTGAAGGACGACCTCACGATCGCGCGTCGAGGCGGCCGTGAACATCACAACCACAAGGATGCCGAGAACGATGCAGATGAGCGCGAGGAGATTGCGCTGTTTCAGCGTCCGTTGCGACGCCTCGTGAGCAAGAGAAAGTTCCATTTCAGCCCGCCATCACACGAAGATGAGAAGGCGGAGCGACCTTCAGACCAAAGAACCCACCCGGCAGATGCCAATAGACAAAATGCAGAACCCAATACATCGAACGCCCGGCTTTTAATTTGCGATAGAAAAACCATGCAGCGACACTGAAGAGAAGTCCGATAACGATGTGCTGCGCAAGAATTCCCCATCCGAATGGAACCAGCATTATGAGGAATTCATCAAGCGTCCAGAACCCGATCAACTCGGGATCGTCGAGGTGTCTTGGGATTGAATACTGGTCCAAAGGTCGTCTCCGCCAATTTGGGGGCGGCTGCGTCTCGCGAGGCAATCAGCAGGCCGCATCCCGTGGTGAGAGTCCGATCGAAAAATCAGACCGTGCCGGTAATCGTCGAGGTGACGATCGGCACGCCCGTGCCGGCACCGACGCCCACACCAACCGGGATCGCGACCTGGCCAAGCGAAAAGCGACCGGAGGCAAGCGCCACGATGCCGCCGGCAAGCGACAGGACGGTGATGATCTTACCGCCCGAGCCTTCGAGGAAATTGGTGAACTGCGTCAGCGCGGTATCGAACGTGGAGTCGGTACCGGCCATCGCGGCGTCGATTCCGAATACGCTCATCCCGGCTACTGCAGCCAAAGCGACGGCAAGGTTCGCGCCGCCCTTCTTGAGGTCGAGTGCTTTCATTGTCTTTCCCTTCTGGTTTGACGAATGGCGCAATGCGCCAAGACCAGAAGGGAAGATCGGGAACCATTTCTCAACTATTGCGTGGGTATCTTTAGCTTTACCCGACTTCGAATCACCGTTTGCATGGCCACTCGGCATCGAAATTCGTCCCGGCCGGGTGCAAAAACGAAGCCATTTGGCTACGTCAGTGTGCCTACCTGGCAAGAAATCGGACCCACGATGGCCCGAATACAGAGCCAGCTGGCCTGTATGCAGAGCCACCTCCCCCATCTAAACAAAAAATCTGATTCTCTGACCTTTCGAGCCGCTGACAGGGCGCGCCCGCACAAAGATCTGAGGGGGCGAGGAGGTTCTATGTCAGACGACAGCGAGGTTGTGCATGAGTTGCTGATGGGCGAGCAGCCCTTCGCGATAATCGCGGACGCGATCCGAATCCTCACGGTTGAAAGGTTGAAGTTTCAGCGCCTGAAAGACGTTATTATTGAGGCCATTAACTCCCGCCCGAAACCTACCAAGGAACAGCTCAAGCTTTTCGCGGGGCAGCTCCCGCTGGACGGCCGAGTGCGGATCTATCTTCGCCTTTCGCGCCCACTCAACGCCAGATTGGACGAGATAAAGACTGATTTGAGTGAGCGTCTCGGCGGCCAATGCGGTGTCCGGGAGACGGTTGTTTTCTGCGCGCTCGTCATTTCTCAACGTTAAAGTTTAACTTGCCAAACATCGCTACCCTCTTCCAAGGTATGCGTATGCATAGGGCGGGGCATCGGAGGAACTATGTCCGAGGGGTCACAGCGAGTTGAGATAAAAAGCTGCAGTCAGCTTCAGGAGGAATATTCGGTCCTCATCAGAGATCAGATGCAGAAGCGCGGCGTGAGCGTGCGGAAGCTGGTCAACGAAGGAGTCATCCGGCGTAGCCATCGCAACCGTTTCTTCGAACGCATTGCCGAAGGATCGCTCCCGATCGCTGAGTTCCATGCCGTGTCTGCACGACTCGAAATCGATCCGATCCGCGCTGCGATCACAGTTCAGTGTTTCTCGGACCCAGCTTCCTATGAAGATCCGTGCTGCGAGACCTCGGCTCTCGTTGCGATCGCGATGGCCACCCATCTGCCAGGCGAGCTCGCTGCCTGCGAAGGCACCTTCGAGACCATTCGCGACGAACTCTGCAACGGAATTGCAAAAAACACGTCTTCCGCAATCGCCAAATACCACCGCAAGCTCGAAGACCGACGCAACGGTGGAGACTTCGATTTCGCCTACGGTTGAGCGTTGCTCGGACTACCTGGGTGGTCTCTGCTGGCCATCCGGCGCCCCAGATGTCGCAACATTGCGCTCTCATTGCCGAACAGCGATCTGGCGCAGAATGAAATACGGAAAGCAGCGGAGGTCTAAATGAAAGCCCTCGTCGTCAATCAAGCGAAAAGCGGCGATGTCAATTTCAAGCATACGCGGTTCGGACGGAACGAGGCGATGTTCGGTGAGCTGGATCGGACGGCTTCGGGCTCGGTCACCATATGCAAGAGGCACGCTGATAGCCAGGAGCCATGAAGCAAGAAGCTCTCATCGCCTGGACGTCGCTCTATATTGCCGTCGGTATCATGGCGCTGATGTGCGCTGTCCTCGCCGTTCTGGTAACCGCACACGATTGGCGCACCGGAAGGTGGCGTCCCGCCGTCGCCACCCGTCTCGACAAGACGCTGCTTCTGCCAAAGATCTGGCTTCGCTGTAAGCGTCCGGTCGAAACCGTTGTCGGCAATGGCCAGTTTCGGGATGCGGGTGGCGGCACCGGAATGACCGATTGTAGGGTGGGAAGCCGACATTCCCGAGTCTTTGAGCATGAAGCGTTTACGGCTTCGGA
>VFQO010000635.1_pt1 | contig 34919 bp, 23 predicted proteins | sample 3512331 | NCBI WGS metagenome assembly VFQO01 (sample SAMN10412371, study PRJNA504923) | tailings metagenome | isolation source: Replicate 3 from Balatoc abandoned mine | place: Philippines: Itogon, Benguet | collected 2017-08-28 | reverse complement strand
ACACGCCGGTCGAGGTCTGGGTCACGGTATAGGCCGAGCGCTGACCGCGCACCACAGCGGTGTCGACATTGCTGCCGCCGTCGAGGATATCGTTGCCGCCAAGACCCGTCAGGCGGTTGCCTCCGGCGTTCCCGAAGAGTTGATTGTCTAACTCGTTTCCGACACCTGAGACCCCCTCACTGCCGGTCAAGGTCAAGTTTTCCAGGTTCAGACCAAGTGCGTAGCCAATCGATGATTCGACCCTGTCGAGGCCCGCGTCCTGCAGTTCGAACACAGTGTCCTGTTCGGAATCGACTACATAAATATCGTCCCCGGTTCCGCCGTTAAGGTAGTCGTCCCCGGTGCCGCCATCGAGGTAATCATTGCCGCCGCCACCAAAGAGCAGATCATCGCCACCCATGCCGAACAAGGACTCGCCGTCGTTGTCGCCCATGAGAGCATCAGTGGTGTCATCGCCGGTCTGCGTGGCAGGCGTGTCGAGGTTATAATGGACGAGGAAATACTCCGTGCCATCCGCCACCGACCTTCCGTGATGTCCCGCCAAATCGATCCGGCCATCGCCATTGAAATCACCGGGCGCAAGGAGGTCGTACCGGATGCTGAAGCTCGGCCACAAACCAGTCATCTGATAGAAGCGACCTTGGCCATCATTGAGAAAAATCGGGTTCTCTGTTGATCGCGCAAGATACATGTCATCATAGCCATCGCCGTTGAAGTCGGCGAAATGGATCCGGATCGCCCAATCGGGCAAATTCAGCGACGGTAAGTTGTATGAAGTCGTATCCAGAAAGCCGGTGCCGCCTTGGTTCTCCAGAAAACGGATCATGCGGCTGCCGCCGTAATCCGTCACGCTGACCACAAGATCGTCCCAGCCGTCCAGATTGAAATCGATCACCGCTGTATCGACAACCACATCGTTGGGCGCGCCAAATGCAATGGGAACTGCGATTTCGCTTCCAGTGAAATCGCCCTCTCCATCGTTCACGAGAACGACAGAAGTCCAAGTCGATAGCTGACCTGAACCGAGAAAGAGATCCAGATCACCATCATTGTCAAAGTCGAAAAACTCGACGGATGTCGAGGGGTGGATATTCTCAAAATATGCCGGAAGGCGAGCAGTATCCAAGGAAAACCCGCCGCTGCCGTCATTGATCAGGAAATACGGCCGTTGTGACCCGATGTTATTGACCATGATGTCAATGTCACCATCGCCATCAATGTCACCCACCGCTGCGCTGTGTGAAAAATCGCTAACGGTAGACCAATCGCCAGTGGGCGTACTGAAGCCGGTCGGCCCTGACAGCAAAAGATCGTTAGGTTCACCGGGGAATGGCGGGAGATCATAGCCATGGTCAGCGATGAAGGCGTCGTCGACACCATCACCATTGAAATCTGCAACGCGGATTTCCCGCGTCATGACGTTGCCAGGCACATTGCCATTGAAGAGAGCCGGAGCGCCATCGACAAACGTCCCGTCGGCTTGCTGAAGCATGATCCTGATCGGGACAGAGCGATTTTCAAAGGGGTAGAGAAAATACCCCACGATGAAATCAAGCCGGCCATCGCCATTGAAATCACCGACGGTGACTTCGTGTGCTGCTGCCGTTTCAGTTCCGGCCCGCAATGGTAGGTCTATTCGGCCGAATGAAAAATTGAACCCTAGACGTCCCCCCATATTGGCCCCCCACAAGCCTCGAGCGCAAACCTAATAACATCTTAGGCGAGCAATCAGCGTTATATTAGTCATGCTGACACTCAAGCAAGAATAAACAATCGTGTCGAACGCGGTTGAGCCGACATCGAGCTTGACGTGTTCCTTTGGTATGTGACCATCTGCTGGTGAAGATCATCGCTCTTACAGAAGAGGCATCCCGTTGCACGCTCAACCACATGATATATCTATTATAAAAGTTCGAGGAGAGGCACTTGCCCCCATGTTTGCCCCGGGACTTTTTGCTGGAGTGGTTCGAGTCCTCGGTCGTAAAGTTATGGATAGCTGGGCGCCGTTTAATGAGCCTGATGCCGTGAGGGCTGATGCTTACTACGGCTTGCAACTGCATCGTGAAATGTTGTGGGCGTGACGCGCGCCAACCGTCTCGTGACGGGGGCACTTTGAACAATGCCGCGGACGCTTACCCGTAGAACTCCGGCGTGATGGCGTCGGGCTGGAAGGCGATGCCGGGGTGGAAGCCATAGGGCATGTCGCCCGCGCCCGAGCCGATGATGTCCGAACCTGCATCGCCCTTGACGAGGCTCGCATCATCCTCGCCGATCAGGCTCGCCTCGCCGCTGGTGGGCTGGTTAAACCACCCCGACCAGGTCGAAGGGCCAAAGCCGTTGGCGGTGAGGTAGTCGATCACCTCCTGCTGCGACTGGTAGTTGGCGTAGCGGATGTTGCCGTCCGCCTCCATGATCGCGCGCAGATAGGCCGTGCCGTCGGTCAGCGCGAAATAGACCTCCTGCAAGCCATCGTTGTCATAGTCGTCGGCACCCAGCACACGGTTGATGTTCTCGATCTGGAGATCGTTCTGGAACCGGCGCTGGCTGTCATTGGGGCCGAACGCCTCGACGATCCCGGCGGCCACCAGCGGGTCGATATAGATGCCGGCCACGCGCGTCTCGCCCGCCCAGCTGTGGTCCGAGAAGTAGACAAGGCCATCGGGCGCGGTGCCCACAGTCGCGAAGCGGCCAATGGTGCGGTTGACGAGGATCTGGTCGATGTCCCCATCCCCGTTCACATCAGCCGAGCCGATCCGCAGCCACGAGCCGTTCCCGCCCAGCGCATTGCCGTCAAAGTCGCGGATCGCGTTCATCGCCGACTGGTAGACCGAGGGGTCGGCAGTGTTGAAGTTGACGCTCACCCCCGTCCCGGGGCGCAGGCGCAGGATCTGGTCGTCGAATTGCAGGAACTCGATCGCGGTGAGCGTATCGGTGCCGTCCGGCCCCACCACCTGGAACACGCCGGTCGAGGTCTGCGTCACCGTGTATTGCGAAAGCGTGCCGCGCACCACCGCCGTATCCACGTTCGAGCCGCCCTCGATCGAGTCATCGCCAAGTCCGCCGACGAGGCGGTCAGCGCCGTCCATCCCGCGCAGATCGTCATTCCCGCCACGCCCGTCGATGGTGTCGCTATCACGGCTGCCGTAAAGCCGGTCATCGAGATCGAGACCGAACAGCGTTGCGCCCGTGCCTGCCGGACGGTTCCAGATGATGGCATCCATCGCCGGGGCGCCTTGGACCTCGATCACCAGCTCGCCGCCCGACGTCATGACAGACACGACGGTCATGGTGATCCAGAACGCCCCTAGACCACTGCCCTCGAACCTGCGGGTGTACTCGCCCATTGTAAAGTTTTGCACGTCGAAGGCGCTGAGGTCGATCGTGTGAATGGCACTGTCGAATCCGAACAGGATGTCGGCCAATCCGCGCCGGGACTCCTGCAACGCGGTGTAGACCGCGACATCGCCGACGTCGCTCATGTAGAGCGTGTCGGCCCCGATACCCCCGATCATGATATCTGCGCCCCCGTTGCCGCGCAGGACATTGTCGCCGGAATTGCCGATCAGGATATTGTTGGAATCAGTGCCGCTCAGGAACCCGTGACCCGTTCCCAGAATGCGCCCATTCTCGACGAAGGTGGGCAGAAATGCGCTGGTCCAGGTCCGCAGCTCGTCCGTGCCGCCGTTTTCGGCCTCGACGATGAGATCGCCGTTGTTGTCGTGGATGAAGATGTCGTTGCCCGCACCGCCATAAAAGGTGTCGGCCCCAGTGCCGCCGTCAAGCACATCATCGCCTGCCGTGCCATGCAGGGCATCGTTCCCGTCACCGCCCAGCAGCGTGCTGCCGCTGACCACCGCCATGAGCAGCTCGCTGTTGCCGGTGCCTGTTATTGTCGCGGAGGCTGGTTGGGTGATGATGTCGGCGGTCACCGCCAGACCGGTGACAAGCACCTCCAGAGTTCCGTTCGCGGTTGTCGCGCGCAGGATGGTGTTGGCCCCGCTTGGGCTAAGCGTGAATCCGGTCGCGCCCAAGGCGCTGATGTCGATCCGGTCGATACCGGTCTGGAAATCGGTGATCGTGTCGCGCTGGGCCGCGGTGGAATCGCTCGCGCTGCGATAGACGAAGATGTCGGCGCCGCTACCGCCGGTAAGCTGGTCTGCCCCGCCGCCGCCCGCGAGCCAGTCCTGCCCGTCATCCCCTGCGAATTGCTCGGCCCCGTCGCCGCCCTGGAAGGCGTCATTGCCCGCACCGCCTGAAACCAGTCCGGACATGATGCCGCCCGGAGTGCTGCGATAGAAATCATCGCCGCCGCGCATCGACATGGTGCCGAGGATCACGCCCGAATTGTCGACTATGTCGGGGGTCTGGAATGCGAGCGTCCAGTTGCCGTACCATCGGCCGGAATTGCTGATCTGGTTGACCCCGCGATCGAGCTCCAGCGTGCCCTCGATGTGCCCGCTGTTGGTGAGGTAGGTTGATGTCTGGAACCCGTCGAGCGCGATGATCGCCCGGTCGGCCACGATGGTCCCGCTGTTGTTGAAGATGTTCGGGCTGAAGATGTTGCTCGCATTGGGAAAGAAGCTGAACCCGACCGAGCGTATGAACGGTGTATTGGAGACGACATGCACCGTCCCCGCGTTGTTGACGATGTCGGTCCCGCCCGATCGATAGCCGATGATGCTGAGGGGATCGGTGGGAAAGTTGGCCGAAGTGAAAGCTGCTCCGCCCTCGACATAAATGAACCCGGTGTTGGTGAAGTTATTGCCCAACTCCTGCCATGGGCCGAAAGCGGTCAATGTGGAGGTGACTTCAATTAGACCGGTGTTGCGATCGAGGGCCGACCAGGCTTGGCTCCGGCCGGCAACTGAGTTGGGGTCATAAGGCGAGACAGTACGGACCGTGACGACACCGTGGTTCTCGCCGGACCCGTTGACCCCGAGCCCCCCACGCAAGGCGGCTTCCGAAAGGTCGAGCACGATCCGCCCGAAGTTCATCACCTCGCGCACAGCAACCGCCGTTGACAGTGTCTGGCCGCCAGATGATGTGCCACCGATCCAGCCGCGGTTCTCGAACACCACCAACGGCGTATCCGAGTAGATGATGGTTTCGCGGAAACCTTCGAAGGAGCTAAATCGAACCTGCGTATCGGCGGCGACGCGAGTGTCGGTGCCGACCGTGATGGGCGCATCGTAGTTTACGAACACCTGCTCCGGCTCGTTCACGCCGTTAATCGCCACATTGACGGCCAGCGTCTGTTCAACCCCTCCGAGCCGGAAGGTGATGACGAAGCGCTCTATCGCCAGATCGCCCGCCGCGAGCAGATTGGTGTCGTTGTCGTTGTTGTCGAGCACGTAGGTGAACGACCCGTTGGCATTGACCTGGATCGTGCCGAAAATGCCCCGGAACGGTACCCCGACATTGCCGGGCTGGCGGCCGGCGAAGTTGACCCCGACAACGGTCATGCCCGTGAGGCTTCCGGTGTCGAGCCGCCCGGTTATGACAGTGGTGGCGTTCTGGTTGCTTTCGCTGACAGTACCAAGCCGCATCGTCATTGAAAAAGCTCTCCCGAGAACCGACCAGTAAGGCAGCCGTCATCCTCGGGCGCCTACGCCATTAAAGAACGAAAATGCATTCAATGGCAAGCGGTTAGCTTTAGAACTCCGCACGCTGATAATTGTCGCTGGCGAGTGCGGATGCGGTAACGGCGAGGTTTGTCATGCCGACAGAAGAGGCATCCCGTTACACATTCAACCACATGATATATCTATTATAAAAATTCGAAGAGAGGCGCTTGCCCCATGCTTGCCCCGGGACTTTTTTGCTGGAGTGGTTCGAGTCCCGTTCTTTGAATAAGCAGGTCGCAACGGCTCGGTTGCGCTCAGATCATGGCTGCAAATGGTAACCGCTTCGTAGCGCTGAGACATGGGTTGGTAGCGGAGCAGCCAATCCGAACTTCAGGTGCAAGGTTGATTTGCGGTCCCCCCAATCGCGCTGTGCTGGTCATTCATGCACTTTCAAATGCGCACACCGGCCTTTTGCATCACCTAAACGCTATAACATGCTCGAATAGTAACGCTGCTCGAGCGGCAGCATCGCCGCGCCAATCGCGCAGGCATCGTAGCTGGTCCGAGAGGCAATGATCCGAGGCAGCGGGCGGGGCATCTCGCGACGGGCATCGTCGAACAGTTCTATCGCCGGGAGCAGCTTTGCCGCCAATGACGCAGGCAGGCGACCACCGAACACGATTGCCTCAGGGTCAAGCAACGCGGCGATGGCCGAGGCGATCAGCGAATACTGATCGCGGCTGCGGGTGATCCATTCATCAACTCCCGGCCATTCCGGGTCGAATTCGGCAAGCATGGTCGACAGCCCGTCAAGCTCAACCCCTGCGGAGCGGAGCGATTGGAGCAGGGTTTCAAGCGTCGGGATCTGGAAGTTGCGCCAGGGGAGCATCCGGCCGATTTCCCCGCTGTTGCCATGCGATCCCCTGAGCAGCCGGTTGTTGACGATGACGCCGCCACCCAGCCCGGCGGCGACGTAAATATAGACGAAGTTTGCGAACTGGCGGCCGGCCCCAAGAAAGCTCTCGCCTACAGCTGCGGCATTGCCGTCACTTTCGACCCAACAGGGCAACCCGAGCCGCTCGCTGAACAGTTCGTCGATCGGCACCATCGCGAACTCATCGAGCGCGCGCGGCGGGTTGAATCGTGCCTTGCCATCAAGACAGGGGCCAAGAATGCCGATCCCTGCGCCGACCAGGCGCTCGCGCGCAGCCGGCGTACGTTCCAGCAGGCGGGTGCGGATCTCCTGAAGTCGCGCAAACACAGCCTTGCGGCTCATCACCGGCATGGTGAGCTGTTCGTGGCCGACCACGTTTCCGGCAAAATCCATCAGTGCAACCGACAGGGCGTCGGTCATTAGCGCGATGCCTAGCGAATAGGCGTAATGCGGTTTGACCGTGATAGAGACGCTCGGCTGACCGCGGCGACCACTGACCTTGCGTTCGCCTAGCGCGAGCGCGCCACGGTCGACAAGCTCGCCCACCAACCGCGAGACTGTCTGCTGAGACAACCCGCAATCGCGCGCGATTACGGGCTGAACCGTGCCCGGGTTGCGCAAAACATAACCGAGGATCGCAGCCTCGCTCTCCGAAGGACGCTGGAGAAAGTCTTCTATCGTCGGGGTGTTCATGCGGGCTTGATGCCAGAGTTGAGGCAAACGAGCAACGATATCACCCAAATATCACCCAAATATCACTCAGTGTGGGTTGTATTATCCGAGACTCACTGTTACAGCCTCATGACGAAGCCCGGATACAGGGCTCATTTGGGGAGAGGATCAATGAAGCAGTTTCTTGGACTGGCTGCGGCCGGCGTCTCTTTGACGGCCCTTTTGCCCGCTGCGGCGCTTGCGCAGCAGGGCGACAATTCCGCTCCGGTTGCCGAAGAGGCAGAGCCGATCGCGGGGCAGGAAATCATCGTTACCGGCACCAGTCGTTCGCGCGTCGCGCTGGATACGCCGCTTGCCATTTCACAGCTCGACGACAGTGCACTTGCCCGGGCAGGGGTTACCAGCCAGGCAGACATCCTCAACACTATCCCCTCGATCAAGGCGGACGGCGGTGGCGGCGAAGTGGCCTCGAACGTGTTCATCCGCGGGCTACCTTCGGGAGGGCAATATCAGTTCACCCCGCTCATGTATGACGGGATGACCGTGCTGTCGTCGTTTGGTCTGAACTCGTCGGCCTATGACGTTTATGCTCGCAACGACCTTGGTATCGACCGGTTGGAATTCGTGCGCGGCGGGGTCTCAAACCTGTTCGGCCCCGGTTCGGTGGCCGGCCTCATCAACTACATCAGCAAATCAGGCGGCGATCAGCTTGAAGGCACCGCGCAGCTCGAAGTGGCTCAGCGCGGGCGCTATCGCGGCGATCTGGCACTGAGCGGGCCGCTCGGTAAAAATGTCTATTTCGCGGTTTCGGGTTTCTATCGCATCGACGACGGGCCGATCGACACCAATCTCGATACCAAGGGCGGCCAGATCCGCGGCAACCTTGAATATCGCTTCGATGACGGCAGCGGCAATATCAAGTTGGTCGGGCAGTACATCAACGATCGAACCCAATTCTACCTGCCGATCCCGCTCGATGGCCCGACCCGCAGCCGGCTGCGCGGCAATGACGGCGAGATCGTGAACTCGGTGCAGAACCAGTTCGATTTCGCCAGCCTTGGCTTCAACATTCCCGGCGGTGGACGTTTCACCTCGGACATCGCCGACGGCGTCTCGACCAAGGGCGGGATGATCGGTGTCACCTTCGAAAAAGACTTCGGTGACAGCGGCTGGGGGATCAACGGCCGGATCAAGTATTCCGACTACAAGCACCAGTTCGGACTGTGGTCCGACGGCGATGGCGTGATCAACGTCCCGGAGACACTTCAGAGCTTCCTCACCAACCGCAATCTCGGCGCGCTCTCCAACGCGCAGTTCAGCTTTGTCGGCGGGGGCGCAGCGCCGAGCAACACCTTGCTCTTCGCCAATCGTTTTACCGACCGTAACCGGCCCGTCGATGACTTCACCGCCGAGTTCAATCTGACCAAGTCGCTGCAGACTGGCTCGGTCGACCACGCGTTAACTCTCGGCGCTTTCTACGGCAATGCGACCGCTGGGGATTTCAACGCGACCACCACCTACCTTGCCGAGCTCAACAATCGGCCGCGGCTTGTCAGTCTCACGGTCACCAATCCGACGACCGGCGCACAGACTATTGTCTCCCGAAATGGCCTGCTCAACGCCGGCGCCGGCTACGTCAACAACGAACACTCGGCTGAGCGCTTTGCCGGCTACATTGCCGATCAGATGAAGATCGGTGACCGCTTCAACTTCGACATCGGCTTCCGAATCGAAAAGCTGAATGGCGATGTGCGGCGCGAGCGCACCTCGACCACCATCACCGATGCCACTACCGCCAACCTTTCGGCGGCGCTCCGTGACGTGATCTGGGGCAATAGCGGATTCCTGACCGGCGAGGTATCGACCACAGAATGGGCACTGGCAGCTGGCGCGCTTTACAAACTGTCGGACAGCATGAGCCTCTATGCCAACGCCTCGCGCGGGTTTTTCTTCCCCGAACTGCGCTCGGCCGCGTTCCGACCGCTTCCGACCGGCACCGCTGCCAATGCTAGTGTCTCGCCAGGGATGCAGAGCTATGACGCGGAAATCATCAAGCAGGCCGAAGTTGGCATCAAACTCAGCCAGCCGGGCCTCTCGCTGACCTTCTCGGGTTTCTACACCAATCTCGAGAACCGCCGCCAGGTTCTGTTCGTCAACGACGGCGCAGGTGGTTTGATCGAGCGGGTGAACCTCGTTGGCACCGAAAGCTACGGGGCCGAGGGCACGATCGACATCCGCATCATCGACGACCTCAACTTCGGTGGTAACGTGACCTGGCAGAAGGCGGACTACACTGCATTTGACACCACCCCGGCGAACATCGGCAACACCATCGAGCGGCAGCCCGAATGGCTCTATAACGCCGGGCTCTATTACGATAACGGCACTTTCGACCTGTCGGTCTTCACCAACTACACCGGGCCGAACTTTACCGCGGCGAACAACGCGATCGAGCTCGATGGCTGGAATATCGCAAACCTCGATGCCGGTTACACGATGGATGTTGGCAGCTCGACGCTGCGACTGAGCGTCAACGTGTTCAACCTGTTCGACACCGATGCAGTGACCGAAGGCTCGCCGCGCCAGGATGCTAACCAGGTGGCCAATGGCGCCTTCTTCGTCGGCCGACCGGTGCTGCCGCGCCGGATCACTGCACGCGCAACCTTCACCTTCTGATGCCAGCGCCGGGGCTGTGGCATAAGCTGCGGCCCCGGCGGATGCGCACCATCCCTGGGCAAGAACCGGGAAAGAGGGCTGCGATGTTGCTGAGCGACAACTTGTTTTCCATTTTCAGGGCCGGTGTGGAGGCTGCGAGCGCGGCTACAACGCTGCCATCCTTGCTGCCTGTCGACCGCCCGCGTGGCCGCACCATCGTGCTCGGCTGCGGCAAGGCCGCTGCCGCGATGGCCGAAGTCGCCGCGCGGCATCTCCCGGGAGAGGTAACGGGCTGCGTCGTGACCCGGTTCGGTCACGGGGCGCGGGCACCAACCGGTGAGATCGACGTAATCGAGGCAAGTCATCCGGTCCCGGACTCGGCGAGTCTCGCCGCCGGACGCCGCATCCGGGAACTCGCCGCCTCGGTTGTCTCGGGCGACCGGGTTATCTTCCTGATTTCCGGCGGTGGCTCCTCGCTTCTGGTCGATCCGATCCCCGGCCTTTCGCTGGAACGCAAGGCACAGATCAATGATCACCTCGTCAAATCGGGGGTGGCAATCGCCGACATCAACCTCGTCCGGCGGCACCTGTCGCAGGTCAAAGGCGGGCGGCTGGCTGCAGCTGCTGCGGCAGCGGCGGCGGACATGTACAGCTTCGTCATCTCCGATGTAGTTGGGGACGACCCGTCGGTGGTTGCTTCAGGGCCTAGCATTGCCAGCGCCTTTGAGCCGGAGCGCGCTATCGCAACTCTCTCAGCAAGCGGCTGGGTGGTTGACGAAAATCTCGCCAATCTGATCCGTGCTGCCGCGCCGCCATTAGTGCCAGCCCATCCCGTTCATGTGATTGCGGATGCGCGCACGGCGCTTGATGCGGTAACCCGCACCGCCGAAGCGCAAGGTTGGGACGTCATCCGAATTGGCGACGCCCTTTCTGGCGATGCCGCACAAACCGGCCGCGTGCACGCAGCATACGCGCTTGAACAGGCGGCAAAACGCGGTTCCTGCCTGCTGGTCTCCGGAGGCGAGCTTACGGTCGAAGTGCGTTCCCGCGATGGACGTGGCGGGCCGAACCTCGAATATCTCGCCGGCATGATGGCAGTCTTGCCAGACGGTGCACCCATCGCTGCGCTCGCCTGCGACAGCGACGGGATCGATGGCAGCGAGGACAATGCCGGAGGCTGGTTCGATGCAGTTCACCGCGCACCAGCCGCGGATTGTGCCGCCGCGCTCGCCAGCAACCGCACATATGAACTGTTCGAACGTTTGGGCGGACTTATCACGACCGGCCCGACCCGCACCAATGTCAACGATATCCGGCTGATCGCCGTGGGAGTCCCTTGATGCGCCGCAACCCAGACCTCGACCGGCAGGCCCGCGAGATCCTCGTCCGTAATGATCGTGGCGGATATACCGTGCCGACCCACGGCTTGTATCCCTTCCAGTGGAATTGGGATTCCGCCTTCGTCGCGCTGGGCTTCGCTACTTTGGACCGCGAGCGGGCATGGCAGGAAATCGAGACGCTGGTATCCGCCCAGTGGGAGGACGGTATGATCCCCCACATCATCTTTCACCAGCATGACGAGGGCTATTTCCCGGGTCCGGAAGTATGGGGCACCGGGAGGATTCCGGCAACCTCAGGCATCACCCAGCCGCCGGTCTTGGCGACGGTCGTGCGCCAGATATGGGAGAGCGAAGGCGCCGATCCGGCCTGCGTGCGGATGCAGCGTCTCTACCGCGCCTGCCTTGCCAGCCACCGCTGGTTCCACACCTATCGCGATCCGCTCGGCAATGGTCTCGTCATGGTCACCCACAACTGGGAGACGGGCCGCGACAATTCGAGCGAGTGGGACGATGCGCTCGGTCGGGTCGATACCAGCGAGGTAGTACCCTATCAGCGCCGCGACACCGGTCATGTCGATGCCGCGATGCGCCCGAAGCAGGAGGAATACGACCGCTACGTCGCGATCCTCCAGTTCGGAAAAGCAAGCGGCTGGAACCACCGCACCATCGCCGACGAAGGCCCGTTTCGCATGGTCGACGTCGGCATGTCGATGGAGCTGCTGCGCGCCAACCGCGATCTTCTCGTGCTGGCCGAAGCGCTCGGCGATGCCGATGCGGCTACCGAACTTCGCGGACGCATCGCGCTATCCGAGGAAGGCATCGACTGGCTGTGGAACGAGGAGGCCGGGGCCTATTGCTCGCGCGATGCCACGACGCATGAAAGCTCGGGTCTCGTGACCAATGCGAGCTTCCTCGCCTTCTACGCTGGGGTCGGAAACGCTCATCAGCGCGCGCGGCTGATCGAGGCGCTTCAGCGGCTTACGGGCAGCGCGCGTTATCTCCTCCCCAGCCTGGAAGCGGGCAGCCGCGCCTATGATCATCGCCGTTACTGGCGCGGGCCCGTGTGGCTGGTTGTCAGCTACATGGCAGCGATCGGTCTTGCCGAGCAGGGTTACACCGAATGGGCCAACCGGATCCGAGAGGATTCCGCGCGCCTTATCGAGCGATCGGGCTTCTATGAAAGCTTCAGCCCCGAAACGGGCGAGGGCTCGGGCGGCCCCGCTTTTTCATGGACGGCCGCGATGTGGCTGGCATGGTGCGGTCAGTGAACACACCGTCACGCGGACTGTTCCGCAAGCCCGCTGCCGCCCATTACCCGTGGATCCTGATCGGCCTGCTATGGATGGTCTCGTTCCTCAATTCGGCTGACCGCGCGATCCTCAATGCGGTCAAACCGCTACTGCGCGATGCGTTCCAGATCACCGACATCCAACTGTGCATCGTCGATACCGTGTTCTTCTGGACCTATGCGGTCTGCGCCTTCCTGTTCGGGCGGATCGGGGACAGCGTCAGACGGCGCAATATGGTGCTGTTCGGCCTCCTGTTCTGGAGCATGGCTACGGGCTTCATGCCTGTCGCCACAGGTTTCGCGATGTTGCTTGGTATGCGCACGCTCGTGGCCGTCGGGGAATCAACATACTATCCCACGGCAACCGCGTTGATCAGTTCCTGGCACCGCCCGGCGATGCGCAGCCGGGCTCTGGCTATCCACCAAACGGCAGTGTTCGCGGGCGGCGGGGTTGGCGCCTGGGCGGCCGGTTGGCTGGCCGATGTGTATGGCTGGTCGATGCCCTTCATTGTCTTTGCCCTCTTCGGCTGCATGGTGTTTGCCGTGCTGATCTTCACCCTGCGTGACGATGCCCCTGCGGCGATTGCCGCCAAATCTGCGCCGCAAGAGGAGCCACTGCGCCTGATCCTCGCCAACCCGGCGGCGCTGCTGCTGTGCGCTGTGTTTTGTCTGGCGACGGCCGCTTCGTCAGCCGTGCTCAACTGGTGCAACACCTACGCCCATGACGTACTGGGCCTGAACCTTGCTGACAGCGCGCTGGTGGGGCCGGTGATGATCACTACTGCCGGGTTTGTCTCGGTGCTGGTTGGCGGATGGCTGTCAGACCGTTTCGCCGCGAAGAGCATCACGGGCCGCATGACTGTGCTCGCACTGGGCCTGGGAGTGGCAGGACTGTTCCTGCTGCCGTTCCCGTGGGTCGGGTCGGTTCTCGCGGTAGGTGCACTGCTGTTTGCAACTAGCTTCGGTAAGGGCCTGTTCGATGGCTGCATCTATGCTGCCATGCATGATGTGATGCCGGATTCTGCGCGGGCCACGGCGGCGGGTTTGATGACAATGATGGGCTTCCTTGGGGCGGGCATGTCGACCGTGGCACTTCCCGCCATCGCTGTGCACACCGGATTGGCGGCAGGCTTTGCCATGATGGCAGCACTTTATGCGCTTGCAGTCATCGCGTTGCTGGCAGGGCGCCCACTGGTCCGGAATGCGGTTCATCGTTTGGGCGAAAGGACAATTCATGACTGACGAACGCCTATTTGGCGGGATCGAGCTCGGCGGCACCAAGACGGTGTTCGCCATCGGAACCGGCAACGGAAAGATTATCGCACGCCGCACCGTGCCGACCGGGGCACCAGAGGCCGTGGTTGCCGATGCTGCCGACTTTTTTGCGGAAGGGGGAGGCAAGTTGTCCGCGTTGGGCGTGGGTGCTTTCGGTCCGATCGTACTCGACCGCAAGGCTCCGAGCTATGGTCAGCTGTGCGAGACCAACAAGCCCGGCTGGAGCGGGTTCGGGCTCACCAGCGCGCTCGAGCAGGCGATAGGCCTTCCGGTCCAACTCGTGACCGATGTAGGCGCCGCTGGAATCGGCGAAGCGCGGCTCGGCGCGCTGCGCGGGCAGGACATCGGTATCTATCTGACCGTCGGCACTGGGATCGGCGGTGCGGTCATCGTAGGGGGCTCAGTGCTCCCTGCTTTGTTGCACCCCGAGATGGGGCATATCGCACTGGATCGTCTGCCTGGCGACACAGCTCCGTCGACTTGCAACTTTCACGACAGCTGTGCCGAAGGACTGGCCGCCGGTCCCGCGATTGCCGCGCGCTTCGGCAAATCGCTCGATCATTTCGCACCGGATGAACCCGAATTCCTCATGATCGCTGATTATCTGGGCCAGATGTGCTGCCAGCTGGTGCTCACCATCTCGCCACAGCGGATCGTGCTGGGCGGAGGGGTTGGCGGTGCGCCGGGCGTGGTCCCCGCGGCACATCGGGCTATGGTTCGGTATTTGGGGCGCTATGGACCAGATGCCGTTGCTGACGAGGACTACCTGACGGCACCTTCACTGGGTCAGGACGCCGGAATTACTGGTGCTTTGGTCTCTGCAGTCGACGCGATCCGGGAGATGGCCTGAATTGGCGATCGTCGACTGACCGCTTCGCGAACGGCAATGAGGATGGCGCTATCTTCCGGACATTATGGCTCGGGAGGACGGATGATCGATGAGGTCTGGCACCATCGCCACGAACCGCATGTCGGTTCAGGTTGACCCCCGACGATGCCGCGGCTCGTAGTAGGGGCTTGCCAAGGGGCAAGAAAGAGCGCGCAGAAGAGGATACGCTCCTCGGTCCCATTCACATATGAAAAACAACGAGTTAGATCGCCGTCTGCGAGCAGTTGTGTAGCAGTCTGGTGGGGGAAGGCAAGCCCCGCCCCACCAGGCCGATTTTCAAGCGGTCTCCCGCTCTTCCTGGGCTGCCCGGATCACCTCCTCGATGATCCGGCGTCCCTTTGCAGTGAGCCGCAGGTATTTGCGGCGGTTGTCCTCTGCGTCGATTTCTCGCACGAGCCATCCCAAGGCAGTCTGCCTCCTCGGCTCGCGTTCGTCCGTGCCGAGGAACACCTTGTAGGTGGTATGCAGGCTCCTGCTGATCACCGGGCCGGTTCGATCGCGAAGCTCGGTGAAGGTGGCGGGTTGGCCGGATAGGTCGGCTCGGGCAGCCTCGATAAAGAACACCGCTTGCCCGAGTGAAAGCCGATCAGGTGCCAAGGATGCCAGCCGGATCAGCGCATTGTTGAAGTGCTTGAGCTCAGGCAAGGCGCTCAAAAGTCGGATCATCGTTGTCCTCTAGTCATATTTGAGACGACACAGGTTTCGCGCCGGATGGGATTGTTTCACTGATCATCCCAATGCCGCGATGATCTTGGCCACCGCGTCGATCCCCTTGGGCGTAAGCTCCAAGTTGTATTTCCTGAGGTCGTGATGGTCCCTTTCGGGCCGGACGGTATTCGCTACACCCGGTTTGCGCTCAGTCTCTACGTGCATCATCGATCGGAGGAGTTTCGATGAGGTGCCGCTGGGCAGATCGCCGAGCTTATAATCGATGTCGCGCACTCCGATCGGCTCATCCGATCGGTTAGCTATGGCGACGGCCAGGAGCGCCATAAGCTGTCGTGGGGGAAGGTTTGGGCCGAGCTCATTTACCGCGACATTGAGCGCGCGGAACAAGCGCCTCATCTGCGGAAGGGACAGGGACTTCAACTCAGTTGGCATAGTTCAGACGGTTCTCCTCTTGCGCCCTCTGCGGGGCTGTCTGGTCATTTAGGCTGCCGAGCGTTCGTGTTAAGTAGCTCAATTGTCTCGGTTGTTGAAAAAAGCAGGGCAGAGCGAGGGTGGGCAGCTAGGCAGCCGAGCGCGCCAGCAGGTTCTTGACCGAGGATGCGTGCCACCGCCCGCCCCGCGGCGTCACGATCCCGCGGTCGTTGAGCTCGCGGGCGATCCCGGCGAAGGAAGCCACGCCGCTCTCGCGGATGTCCGCGATGATCTCGGCGTATTCCTTGGCGCGTTCTGCGGCCTGGGCTTGCACCGCCCGGATCGCGTCGGCGTTGCCGCGTCCAGCGCGAAGCAGCGGGGCCGCTCCGTTCGGATTGCCGAGCTTGACGCCGCGGGCTTTGGCAGCGGCGAGGGCCGCCTTGGTGCGATCCGAGATGCGCTCGCGCTCGTCTTCATTGATCACCGCCAGTAGCCCGATGGTGAGCCGATTGATGTCGGGGTTGTCGGCACAGGCGAAGTCGACGCCGCTATTGCGGACACGCAAGGTGAACTCGGCGTCACGGCTAAGACGATCCAGCTTGGCGACGACGAGCTTGGCACCCAGGACCTTGGCACGTCGGAGCGCGGCGGCGAGCTGGGGCCGAGTGTTGCGCTTCCCGCTCTCGATCTCGGTGAACTCGGCCACGATTTCCCAGCCGCGAGCCTGGCACAGTCCCGTCACCGCCGATCGCTGCGCCTCCAGGCCAAGCCCGGAGCGGCCCTGCGCTTCCGTTGAGACACGATAGTAGGCAACAGCACGCTGCATATGCACTCCTTACAAATCCACGAAACGAGCGTTAGGCAGATTTGTAAGGTCCATTCGATCGGGTCGCCAGGCGGTGCCGCTTCAGCTCGACTCAAAAAGGACTCGGTTCGACTCATCGAGCGTTGCGTTCGCAAATCATTGAGAATCAGCGGATACCGCATCGCCATAAAGGGAGGACCCCATGATTGCCGGGGGTCGATTTGTTGCCATCACGTTGAGTTGTGCTGCGCTATCGGCGTGCAGCCAAGACCCGCTGATCCAGGCTTGCAGGCAAGCAGCAGAGGAGAACATCGCTGCGCCCTCGACATTGCGGAACTTCAAGGGTTCGATCTCGCAGCAGGAGCTGGAGCGTTTCCATTTTCGCCAGGTCTCCAAGGAAGGCTGCGCCGAGCTAGGCTGGCCGTCCGACGCCTGCCAAGCCATCGAGCAATCAAATGCGATCATCCTCATGAGCTCAGAGGAGCGTGAACGGCATGAGGATCGAGCCTGGCAGATCGTGTCAGCCCTTCCGCTTGAGCGTCGCCAGTCTCGCCGCGTTCTGATCAGCTTCGATGCGGCAAACGAGTTCAACACCCCCATCCGCCACGAAGCCGAGTGCGTTTTCGGTCCAGCTGCGACCGACAAGCGCGGCGAACCTGTTTGGATCGCGTGGAACGGATACCGCGGTTTCGAGTGAGGGGGTATGGGGGGACTGGGCTGTCGCCGCATCCGATTATGGGCGCGCGGGATTTTGCGGCAAAACTAATCGGCCTCTCGTCGCCGTCGCCCCGGACGCTGAGTGCCTACAGCGCAGGGACCGGAAGCTCGTTCAACTCTAGGCGAGCCTCGGCCCAGTTTGGGTAATTCCTTGTGAGAAGCTCGAAGAACCGCGGGCTGTGGGTCGGTTCGAGAATGTGGAGCATCTCGTGCACCACGACATATTCGAGGAGGTCGCGGGGCTTCTTTACCAGTTCCGTGTTCAGTCGGATTGTGCGCTGCGCGGCGTTACAGCTTCCCCACTTCGTCTTCATGCGCTGAAGGAAATACCGCTCGACGGTCACGCCCAGGCGTTGCTCCCACTTCTTGATGATGGGCGGGAGGGCTTGATGCAGCAACCGAAGGTGCCACCGATGAATAACCTCGGCGCGTGTTGATGCGTCCGCTCCAGGCTTGACACGAAGGCGCATGGTCCGGTGGTCAACGGTTACGCCCTGACGCCCGTCGCGCTCTTCGATCTTCAGGAGGTGACGTCTTCCCCAGAGGTAATGGCTCTCACGTGTCACGAACCGCCGTGGAGCCTCGCGGACCTGGCCGCGGAACCGCTCTTGCTGCTTTCGTATCCACCCGAGGCGGGTAATGGCGTAGGCGCGGGCCACTTCGATCCGGGTGTCAGTCGGTGCCACGAGTGTGACGCGACCCTCCGGTGGATGAACCGAGAGGTGGACATTCTTCACCTCCTTTCGGGTCACGGCGATCGATATGTCAGCGATTTCGATTGTTTCGGCCATCAATACCCCGGCTGGCTCTTGATGATCTCAAAGATCGCCATGGTGGCGTCACGGTCGCGGTTGAAGAGCGGGAACAGCGTATTCTTGACTTCCTTTTCCCGGATCGGATCGCCTTTCCAACCTGCGGGCGCACGTTCGCGAACGGCGAGGTCTACCTCCAGAGCTAGAGCTGCTCTTTCGTCATCGCCCGGCGGGCAGACGAAGGTCGTTGCCGGAATCGCTGCGAGGTTGTTGTAGATCACGGCAGCCTCGCGCTTCCCCTGGAGCACAGTCGGCAATCCCGGATCCGCTTCCTTTTCGGCCAGCTTGCGAACCAGATCCTCGGCTTCGCGAAGAAACTCTTCGTAAGCCTCGGCACTCTCGCGGGCGCGCTTGATGAGATCCTCAAGCAGCTTCGACATTTCCTCGTAGAAGCGCGGGTCCGTCAGTTGCTCGCGAATGATCGTCTTGCGGATGTTGTTGATGATACCCTCGGCGATGGCGTTCTTTGACAGCTTGCCCTTCTCGTTGAGCTGTTTGGCGATGGCATCGTGAATCCCGGTCTCGATGATCGCCTCAGTAAGCGAGACCTGGGAAAGCGTGCCGAGCGTGTTTGCCGCGTCCGCTTCGATGTAGGTGTTCAGGAGGTGCCGCATATCTGCCTCGTAAGGCTTGATGTCGAGTTCCTCTCCTGAGTGTCGCTTAACCGCAGCGCGCAAGTCGGCGTAGGCCTCTACGTCGCGCGTGATCTCGGCTTGTTCGGTTGCGGAGTATCCGGCTTCTTCGAGGTTAGCGGCAATCGCGCCATAGGCTCGCACGAACGAGGCGACTGATTTGTAGAAGGCGATGCGGAGCGGTTCTGTCTCCAGCAACGCCTCGGGATTGCCCGCATCGCCGCAGAAATACCGAAGGAACTGCTCGACCTCACGGGGCGGCGGCACGGGCTCGCACAGATAATGCAGCTCCTCGCGGGCTGCATCCAGCCGCGCCTTGCCTTCTTCCAGCCACCCTTTGATAGTGACGTTGTTGTCGCCGCCGTCCCCCTGATCGACATCGAGCTCGTCGGAGCTGTAGATCGCGATCGCCTCCTGGACCTTCCCGAACAACTCCTTGAAGTCGACGATGTAGCCATATTCCTTGTCATCGCCATCGAGACGGTTGGTGCGGCAAATGGCCTGGAAGAGGTTGTGATCGCGCAGCGTGTCGTCGAGGTAGATGTAGGTGCAGCTCGGCGCGTCGAAGCCGGTGAGCAGCTTTGAGACCACGATGATCAGCTTCATGTTGGCCGGTTCGTCGATGAACCGACGCTTCACCTCGGTCTCATAGGCGGCAGTTGTTTGGCCCTTGCCGAGAACGGAGTTGGTGTAGGTGTCGAACTTGTAGCGCTCGTCGCTGTTGGCGGGCTCGCGAGAGATCGCGTTGTGGTTCGGCTCAAACGAGGTGACAATGCCGACTTGCCCCTTCAGGCGGGTCCCCTGGAAGAGCTGGAAATATTCACAGGCGTCGCGGATCGAGGCCGCGACGAGAATGGCCGTCCCGCGATCGTCCGACAATCGGGGCTTCAGATCGAAGTCCTGGACGATCTCCGCGACGATCCGGCGTTTCCGCTCGGTCGAGCTGAGGAGCTCTTCCATGGTTGCCCAGCGCTTCCGAAGGGCGGCTTTCTGGAAGTTGTTCAGCCCCTTCGTCTTCTTTGCGAACCAGGCGTCGATTGCCGCCGGATTGGTCATCCGCTGCGGAACATCGCGCGCTTCATACTTGAGGTCGAGGACTACGCCGTCGCGCACGGCCTCCTGGAACTTGTAGGTGTGGATGTAGGTGCCGAACACCTCCCGCGTGGTCTGCTTGTCCTTCTTCAAGAGCGGCGTGCCGGTGAAGCCGACGAAGATCGCACCCTCCAGCCAACGCTTCATCTGCTTGTTCATGTCGCCGCCCTGGGTGCGGTGGCACTCGTCGACGAAGACGTAGAAGCGCCCCTTCACCGCCGGGGGTGGGCCGGAGAGATCGGTGGTGTCGAACTTGTGGATCAGCGCGCAGATAAGGCGGGGCGAGGGGGAGCCCAGCCAGCTCACGAACTGATCCCTCCGTGTCACCCGCGGTGACGGCGCGTCCACGCCGATGACACCGGCGTTGCGCATCACGCCCTCGATCTGTTTGTCGAGCTCGTCGCGGTCGGTGACGATCAGCACGCGCGCCTCGGGGTCCTGCTCCAGGATCCACTTCGCGAGCAGAACCATCAGGATGCTCTTACCGGAGCCCTGCGAGTGCCAGATCACGCCGCCTTCGCGCTTCGCCAGCCGTTCCTGGGCCAGCTTCACCCCGATGAACTGGTGTTGCCGCGGGACCTTCTTCTGGCCTGCATCGAAGACCACGAAATGCCTGATCAGATCCAGCAGCCGCTCCTTGTGCAGCATTTGGCCCACCGGGCGATCGAGCAAGGCACCGGGCGCGAGCTCTCCGGCTGGCGGGTCCTCGTCACGCCATTCAACGAAGTGAGTCTCGGGCGTCCTCACGGTGCCGTAGCGGAGACCTTGGGCGTCACTTCCGGCGAGCAGAAGCTGGGCCGTCGCGAAGAACGGTTCGTTGAAGATCGCTTCCTGGTTCGAGATCAGTTGCCGGATCCCGTCGCCTATTTCGACCGAGGAGCGCTTCAGTTCGATCACGCCCACCGCAAGACCGTTGAGGTAGATCACGATGTCCGGGCGGCGCTCGTGGCCACCCTTCAGTGTCACCTCCTCGGCGATGGCGAAGTCGTTGCGATCCGGTCTGTCCCAATCGATCAGGTGGACCGTCTTGAACGGCTCGCTCGCTGCGGTCTGCACTTCAATACCGTAGCGCAGCATGGTGTAGGTGCGCAGGTTCGCTTGGTAGAGCGTGGTCCCCGTCACGTCGATCGCCTGCATCAGTCGGGTGATGGCGGCGTTGATCTCGGCCTCGGTATAGCCACGGGCGGCGAGATTGGCGCGAAGGAGTTCGGTTTCGACGCAGCGGTTGCTCTCGTTCTTGGCCCAGTCGCCGAGGTGACGATAGCCGAGCCCGCCGTCTTCCTCGCGAGCTGTGATGAAAGCGGCGAGGCGATCCTGCGTCGCGCGCTCGCTGCGGGGTCGGTCAGGCATGGCCCGGCTCCTTGTCGGCTTGTTGAACGTCCGCCAAGGGCAAGCGCACGCGGCCAGTGAGCAGCGATTGCATCATAGCTCGTTTCATTGCTCTTGTTTTGGTTAGTCTTTCAGCAGACGCCGATATATCTTCATCCAGATCTTTCAGCACGTTTCCGATCAGTTCTTGCTCGTCTAAGCTCGGAAGCGGAACCATGAATTTTTCAACGTCAGAGCAATTAAGTCCTGGCTGCGCCGCGCCTTTAAGGAAGTTCGAGACCTGATTCTCACCGATTGGCGAATTGAGGACCGCCTTTACAAAAGCAGGAACTGCTCTTGGTCCGATGGAGAGGCGAGCTGTAGTCTGCGTGAGGTTCGCTCCATCTAGCCATTCGGGGACCATTTCAACATGGCCACAATACCCCACGATCGTCATAATGAGATCGCCCTGGCGCACGCGCGCATTGCTATAGCGCGCTTCGATGGCTGGACTTACGCGAAAAAGAGCGTCCGGCCTCGCCCAGCCCTTTGATCGGGAATAGTCTTGGCCTCTGATCATGTAGCGGCCTGTTGGATCATAATTACCAGGCTGAACAATGCCATAGCGAATGCCTCGTCCCGGTTCGACGAGTTCGCCCAAGGCAATTAAGTCCCAATCTGAAGGTAATTGGCCGATAGATGTCTGACGCTTGGCCGAACTAGTGGCAGAGTATTTCCCAAGTCGGATCTTGCCCGTGAGCAGTTGCTGCATCGCGGCGGTGCGCAGGTCGCGCTTTTTGGCGAGCAGCTTGGTCATCGCCTCGATTGCCGCGTCGACGTCAGCAAGGGCCTCCGCGATAGCGCGCTGCTCGGGCGCGGGAGGCCACGGAATAACAAGGGCTTGGAGAGCCTTCGCGCTGATGTGGACAACGGCATCGCCCTGACCGTGCGCAGCTTTATGCCGAGCGGCGACAGGCTGATTCAGGGCGTATCCTAAGAATCTGGAGTCGCCGGTCGCTGGTGAGAACAGGATGGTGTCGCCACCGGCATAAGCCATGACATCATCGAGAAAAGCGGCACATTTGCCGATCTCTCCCTTCGTTTCACCTGAAGCCGCGAATACGACATCACCTTTCCTCAGGGGGCGCGCCGTTGCCGCCACTTCCTCCGAGATCCAGCTGCGGAACTCCCGGATTACTTCGTGGTGATCTGTGTAGAGCTCGCCGTAGCGAACGCACGGGATCACACCACTATTGGCTTGATCCTTCCGCACCCCCGAGCCCTTCCGGAATGAGCCTCGCGATCCCAATGGGGCCAGCTCCCAATCCTCCGGGATCGGGCCGATCTCGGAGTCCTTGTATCCGGGCATCAGCTCCATGTCGCACCCATCGCCTTGAGGTGCAGGGCCACGCGTGCAGAGAGGTCCTCGACTGACTTCTCCAGCTCGGGCAGCGGCGTGGCGTAACGTTCGGCAAGCACACGAACGCGGCCCGATAGAGTCTGGGCCACCTGCTGGACTTCACCCGTGATTCGCCCCTCGATCGTGTCGAGCCACTTGTCGGCAACGGCCAGGTCCTTGGTCTCACCTTCGGTCAGCTTGGGGAATCGGTCGTGGATCAGCTTGTTGAGCTCTTCCTGCTTCGCCTTGCGCTGCTTCTTGGTCTTGTCGAGCGTATCGAGAGCCTTGCCGTAGGTCTCCAGTGCCGCGCGCTCGTCCGCGAAATCGGGATCCTTGCCGATCTCCTTTAGGCGCGCTTTGACGGCCTTGGCGGTGATCTTCTGCTTGTCGCCTTCACCCTCGATCACTTCAGAGAGCAAGCCGTCCTCGCCGGAGCCTTCCTCCAGCTTGTCGGCCAGATCCTGCTCCAGCTCTGCGATCCGGGCATCGAGCTCGTCGATAGCCGCCTGCTCCGCGGCGAAGAAGCGGGCGATCATCAGCCGAGCGGGAATGAGGTCAGAGGTGAAGCGGCGCTTGCCGAGCGTGTAATCGCCCGGCTCGGGCCACTCCATCTTGCCGCTCTTGCCCTTGCGCTTGATGATCTCGCGCGGCTGGGCACCGGCCACCCAGTCGGCGGCGGCGATGAGATAGGCGTCATCCTGAAGTGCCTCGGCCCAGTAGTCCATCAGGTGCTGATAGACGTCATACGGGTCAAGCAGCGGCACAGCGCGGAAGGCGGCGAGCAGGTCCTCCGAGATGGTCTCGATCAGCTCTTTGGGATTGTCACCGGGGCCGAAGGCACGGCAGACGGCGTCTGCTCTGGCGCGCCAGCCGGACAGGGTTTCGGCCGCCGTAGCGGCGAACGCCTCGAACTCGGTATGGGCGCCGATGGCGTTCTTCACGTCGCCGGTGGGTAGCCTCGGTGAAAGATAGCCGGGGCGCAGATCCTCAAACAGCTCGTTGCGCAGGCCCGGCATCACTTCCCACCACGGCTGGAGCGCATCGACATCGCGCACGGGGATCCCGCCATTGAGGTGGGCGTCGATGTCGTGGATGTCCTCAGGCTCGGAGGTGTCGATGTAGCGCGCGAGGTTGAGGTTGAACGCGTTGCGCGGATCCATGATCTCGTCGAATGGGACCATACGGGCATAACGCGGGACATCCTCGCCTTTGCGGAAGGTGTCGACGATCTTGTGGATGTCCTGCTCGCGCAGGCGGTTCTTCGCTCCGTCCTTGCGGTAGCCTTTCGAGGCATCAATCATGAAGATCCCGCGGCGCGCGGCAGCGTTCTCCTTGTCCAGCACAACAAGGCAGGCCGGGATTCCTGTGCCGTAGAAGAGGTTCGCCGGAAGCCCGATGATCCCCTTGAGATAACCGGAACGAACCAGCGCCTCACGCAAGGCGCCTTCGGCGTTGCCGCGGAAAAGGACGCCATGGGGCAGGACGCAGACTGCCTTTCCGGTGCTGTTCATCGCGCGGATGATGTGGAGCAGATAGGCGTAATCGCCCTGCTTCTTCGGCGGAGCTCCCCAGTCGAACCGGCGGTGGGCATCAGTGACGCCGCCCTCGGCATCGTAAGTGAACCCGGTGCTCCACGACTTGTCCGAGAATGGCGGGTTGGCGACCACGTAGTCGTAGGTCCGCATCCGCTCGCCATCGAGAAACTTGGGCGCAGTGAGCGTGTTGCCCGCGAGGATGTTGGCGGTCGGGAAGTCGTGGAGGATCATGTTCATGCGGGCGAGACCCGCGGTGGTCACGTCTTTCTCCTGGCCTTCCAGCGTGATCCGCTTGCCTGCCTCGGCGGCCACCTTGAGCAGTAGGGATCCCGATCCGCACGTGGGGTCGTAGGCGGTGGTCCCGGCCACCGAGTTCTGCGGCGAGATACCGATGATCTTCGCGATGACGCGGCTCACCTCGGACGGCGTGTAGAACTGGCCCTTGCTCTTGCCGCTCTCGGTCGCGAAGTGGCGCATCAGGTATTCGTAGGCGTCGCCGAGGATGTCATCGTGATCGGCGCGGTTCTTCGCGAAATCGAGATCCGGGCTGTTGAAGATCGCGATGAGGTTCTCCAGCCGCTTCACCCGCTCGTTGCCATCGCCGAGCTTGTTTGGATCGTTGAAGTCTGGGAAGTCGGTGCGGGCGAGCCGTTCGTTGGCATCAACGAGCGGCTGGATCACCTGCGTGTTGATCAGCTCGCCGATCTGCGGGTTGCCAGTCAGCGCCACCATATCCTCGAAGGACGCGCCCTCCGGGATAACGATCGGCGGCTCCATGTCGTCGCTGTTCGCATACTTGTCCGACACGTATTTGATGAACAGCATGAACAGGACGTAGTCCTTGTATTGGGTCGAATCCATGCCGCCGCGCAGCTCATCGCAGGACGCCCAGAGCGATGAGTAGAGGTCGGACTTCTTGACGGCCATGCTTGTTCTCTCCGCGATTTGTCGGCGCACCGTGTTCGTTGGACCATGTCAGGACCCGCGCCACTGCACTGTTCGCCGTTGGCTTGATCTAATCAGCTTGGCTTGCAGATAACGCCACAGCTTCAACCGCGTCCAGTGCCAACCGAACGTGAATCAATTACTTGGATTGTCCGATGGTCGATGAGCAGGGACGCGCTGAAGGCTTCTCTTTCTCCGAGGATGCGCCCTAATTATGGCCATTAGTAATGCGCACGCTTACAGCCATTAGTAACGGTGGAAAGTGCAGCCCCGATCGCTCGATGGTGATCCACTCCCCATCCCCGTCCTTATGAAGTCAATGCAGGGGAAGGCTGGGCTGGTTCGGGGCGGGGTGGTGACTGGAGCCGTGCTAGCCTGGCCATCACCGTCTCCCTCGCCTCGATCGAACGCCAGCCTGCGATCACGGGCCAGGAGCGGGTCTCGGTATAGCTGGAGAGGACGCCGCGGTATGCGAGGCACATGGTTTCGCCCAGCATTGTCTCGGCTGAGGCGGGGACGATGAAGCTGTCATGGATCGGTAGGCAGCACACGCCGCGGTGGCGCAGATAGTCCATCACCCCGGCGGCGATCTCGCTATCGATGAACTGGAGCTCCACCCCGCGGCTGGCGCGGAACCAGGGCGCGAGGGCGGGGTGGCTGCGTTCGATCTGGGCGAGGAGCCCGCGCCAGGACCAGCCGCCCGGCAGCCTCTCGCGCGCACCTTCGGGGGCCTTCGGGCGGCCACCGGGGCCTGTGTTGAGGAGCTGGTTGAACGCGCGCTTCACCAGCTCGCGCCGCTCCTCGCCCTCGAACCCGGCGATCGCGTAGGGGTCAACCTCGGCGGGCAGCGGCTGGCCTTCGAGCGCGTAGCACAGGCGGGGGTGGAGCGATTTGAAATCGAGCTCGACCGTCTCCTCGCCATGGATCAGCAGCCGCGCTCGGTCGGCTCGCGGCAGCGCCTGCCACCAGCCGCCATAGAAGCGCCCGCCGTGATCCCATCGGCCATTATTGAAGACCCGGTAGAGCCGCGGCTGGGGACGCGGGCGGGCCTCGCCTTCGAGGCGCAGGTCGAAGCCTGCGAGGAAGGCGTTGAGGCTGCGCAGGCGCTCGCGCATCCGATCCGTCGCCTCGGTGTCACCATAGGGGGCCAGCGGTTTGTTCCCGCCGCGCCGGGCGGGCGGAGACTTGAGGCGGATCACCTCGGCCCAGTCGGCGAGACCGAGGCTGTCCTTCGTCACCCCGGCGGCTTCAAGCCGGACGGCGAGGGCCGCGGTGCCGCGGATGCGGGAGCGGACGCCCTGGCCCTGCGTGCCGAACGGATTGCGCGAGCGGTCGTAGAAGCCCCGCCGGTGCTCTGCGAGGCCCGAGCGGGTGAGAAAGTCGACCACGGTTTGCGTCGCCGTCAGGGTCGCGCCGGGGAGCCAATAGCGCGCCTTGGGGCCGTAGTCCGAGGCGTTGCGCGAATAGGCCAGCCAACACTCCGGGTCGCGTTTGTGGGCGCAGAAAAGCGCCAACACAAAGGCCTGGAGCGTATCGGCGAGGCGCTGGCGATCATTTCCCCGCCGCCGCCGTTTGCGCGTTTCCTGGGCTTCCAGATCGGCGAGAAGGGCGTCCAGCACGCCGGGCCAGGTCGGAGCGGTGCAGATCGCATCCCAAGGCAGGGGCCAGGAGTTTTCGAGATGCGATCGGTCCCGTTGAGGAGCCTCGCTCATGCGGCTTTCCGCTCCTCCCCGCGGTGCAGGTGGGAGAGATCGAGATCGGGGTAGGCGACCCGGCTCACCGCCTCCAGCAGCATCCCCATGGGATAGCCAGCGCCGCCATACTGGTCCGAGCTCCCGGCACGCTTGGTGCGCCCGACGATCTCCTGGCCGATGTCGGAGTTGTGCAGCCCCGCAGCGCGCAGCCGGTCCTGGAAGTTGTGGCGGAAGCTGTGCAGGCCCAGCCGGTTGCCGGTGACGCCCAGCTCCTTGAGCCGCCGCCCGAACCAATCGCCGAGGCTGTCGCCCCACTTGCCAGCAATGTCGGGCTCTTCACCCGCGAAAAGCAACTCGCCGCCCTCCTTCCGGCGACGCTCGACGTAGCCGAGAAAGCCCATGCGGATCAGCTCGGGGTGGACCGGAAGTGTGCGCCGGGCGTTGCGCGTCTTGAGCCGCTTCGAGCCGCCAGGGCGGACGCGGATCGCCGGTATGCCGTCCACCTCCTCGATGTCGGCGGTGTAAAGCTGGGCGATCTCGCCGCGGCGCATCCCCAGGAACAGGGCGATCAGCGGCCCCCAGAAGCGGATCGGCTTCTCGCCCTCGCCATCCGGCCTGGTCCATGGTTTCGCCGAGAAAATCGTCTTGAGCTGCGCCGAGGTGAACGGATCGCGCTTGTCCTCGGGTGCCACCGGATCGTTGATCATCAGGCCGCGGAAGGGATTGCTGGTGGTCCACTCCTCCTGGTGCGCCCAGTTGAAGAGCGCCGATATGTGGGCAAGGTAGGCGCGGTTGACGGTGGCGGGGGCGATCGTGGGCAGGCCCAGCTTCTCGCCGCGATCTGCCGCCTGCTTCACTTTCAGGCCGCGGAGCTGCTTCAGCTTACCGAGGCCCGCGGGCAGCCGACGCAAGAGGGCGACGATCTCGCGCGCTTCCGTTCTGCCGATCTCAGCAGCCGGGCGTTCACCGATGGTTTCCCGCAGGAGCCGGTTGACGGGCTCCTTGGCCCGCACCGTGGACGGAGCCCACCGCTCGCTCTCGGCTTCCTCGAAGGCGTCGATCAGGTCGTTGACGGTGCGCGAGGGCTTGTCCGCGTCGTCGACCAGGTTGGCGATATTGCTGTCTGCTGGCCTGTAGTCACCCACCCCGCGGAGCCTTGCCGCCACGCCGCGGTGCAGCTCGATCATGGCCCTGAGGTTCATCATCGCGAGGTGCGCCAGCGAGCCGCTGTCCTCGGGGATCGGCAGGCCCTTGCGCTCCACCATGTTGCGCGTGAGCGTCGCCACCGGGGTCGGATCGCGCCGCGCGAGGTGATCCTCCAGTGTCTCGATGGTCTTCTCGGTGACTTCGAGGAGCTGGTCGCGCTGGGTGCGATCGAGCGGCCCGCGGATTTGGTAGTGGCGCAGCGCCTCGGTGTAGAACTCGGTTGCCAGCCGCCTGATCTCCACTTCGGAGAGATCGCGGAAGCGATTGTCGGCGAGGCGTCGGCGGGCGTCCTCCACCAACGCGACATATTCCGCCGAGATGATCGGGAGCTTCGCCTCGGCGAGCTTGCGATCGCTTTCGCCGGTGGATCGGGTGAACTCGCCCTTGAGAATGGGGGCAACGTCAGTCGGCCAGCGCTTGCGCACCTGCCACAGAGACGAGCCTTTCCGCTTGCTGATCTTGAACATGAGATCGTCGACCTGTGTAGCACTCTTGTGGTGCAGTCGGCGGGTTTTTCTCATGGTTTTTCAGTAAGATCAGGACCTTACAGTGTGTTGGTGCCCAGAAGAGGACTCGAACCTCCACGCCCTTGCGAGCGCCGCCACCTGAAGACGGTGCGTCTACCAATTCCGCCATCTGGGCACGGATTGCTTCCGGACATCGGTGCCGGAGGCTGGGTAGGGGCGGGCCAATAGCGGGCGGTTGGGGGCGCTGTCAATGCAAACCTTGCCGGGTTTCTCGCCGAGCTGAAACGGGTGTTCGAACGGAGCCCCGCAGCCTTCGGAAGTCGCCATTACGCCCGCGGTAGCGCATTGCGCCCCTTGCTTGCTTGCGCGCATTGACGCAAAGCGCTGGCACCATCACGGCAGCCATCAAGAGCAATCGGAACCATGCCCATTTCCTCCCCGCTTTCCGGCCAGCTTGTCACGATTTTCGGCGGCAGCGGCTACATCGGCAATTATGTCGCGCAGGCGCTGCTCGAGCGCGGCGCGCGCATCCGGCTGGCCAGCCGCGCGCCTTACAAGGCGCAAGGGCTGAAGCCGCTCGCCAACCTTGGCCAGTTGCAGTTCATGCCCTGCGACATCACCCGCGAAGATCATGTCGCCGCCGCGCTGGACGGGGCGAGCCACGTGGTCAATCTGGTTGGCGCGTTCGGCGGTGATCTCGCCAAGCTGATGGGCGAGGCACCCGGCGCCATTGCGCGGCTGGCCGCCGCGAACGACGTTGCCAGCCTGGTCCATGTCAGCGCGATCGGCGCGGATGCCGCCTCGCCCACCGCTTATGCGCGCAGCAAGGCGCTGGGCGAGGAGCGGGTGCTCGCAGCCTTCCCCAAGGCGACGATCCTGCGTCCCTCGATCGTGTTCGGCAAGGACGACAACTTCATCAACCTGTTCGCCGGGATGATCGAGATGCTGCCGGTGCTGCCGGTGTTCGGCCCGCAGGCGAAGCTCCAGCTGGTCTATGCCGACGATGTGGCCGAGGCGGTCGCGGTGGCGCTTGAACACCCCGAACAGCACGGCGGGCACACCTACGAGCTGGGCGGGCCGGAGCAGCTCACTATGATGGAGATCCACCAGCGCATTGCCGCCGCGCAGGGACGCGACCGGCGCTTCATCGCGGTGCCCGATGGCCTGTCGGCGACCTTCGCCGCGCTGCCGCTGACCCCGATGAGCCGCGACCAGTGGACGCTGCTGAAGGCTGGCAATACCGTGGCCGAAGGCGCGCGCGGCCTTGCCGAGCTCGGCATCGAGGCCAAGCCGCTCGGCCTGTTCCTCGACAAGTGGATGCTGCGTTACCGCAAGCACGGCCGCTTCGGCGCCGCCAACGAGCGCGCCAAAATCCGTAGCGCTGCACGTTAGGGCCGAGGCCCCGCCGCAGCGTTACAGCGTGCTGTAAAGCGCCAGCAGATCGGCCTCGCCCTTGGCGGCAGCCTCGGCGTTGTAGGCCGGGCTATCGGGCACCATCCAGCCGTGGTCACCGGCATAGACCTCGACCTTGGCGGTGACCCCGGCGGCCTTGGCGGCATCGGCAAAGGTCACCTTGTCCTGTGGCGCCTTGGCGTCATCGTCCTGTGCGACGGCGATCAGCAGGCCGGCATCGACCTTCCCGAGCAGCGCGTGCGGGCTCATCGGATTGTCAGGCCGCACCAGCCCGCCCCCGTGGAAGCTGGCGGCGGCCTTGATGCGCGAAGGCACGGCGGCTGCGCTCCAGACGGTGAACGGCCCGCCCATGCAATAGCCCTGCGTGCCGATGCCCTTGGCCTGATCGACGCCCTCCTGCCGGTCGAGCCAGTCGACGATCGCGGCGGCATCGCGCATGATCGCTTCGGCATTCAATTTGCCGCGCCAAGGGCCGACCTTCTGGAAGCCGCCGCCCGCGATGAAGGCGGCGAAATCGGCGAACTGTTCGCCGGCCACGTCGCGGTAGTAGGGATTCACCACCAAAACGGCATACCCCTCGCTCGCCAGCTTGCGCGCGATGTTGCGCTTGGATTCGCGGATGCTGGCGATGTCGGGCCACAGGATCACGGCGGGGTGATTGCCGGTTTCGGGCTGGACGAAGAGGCCGTCCATCGTCCCGTCGGCGGTAGCGAAGCTGACCCCGCGCTCCTTGAGGCCGGGGGTGAGGCTCTGGGCCTTGGTCACTGCCTCGCCCGAGGCGCAGGCAGCCAGCGCGGCCGCACCCGTCAACGCGCCGAACTGGCGGCGGCTGATCGTTGACTTGGCCCATTCGGCCAGCTTGCTTTCATCGCACATCGAAAACTCTCCTGTCGCCCCTCCGCAGTACAGATAGGCATGAGGGAGAGGCATGGACAAGCCCAGTGTGACTCGGCAACATGCCGCAAAAGAAAACGGGGAGAGCGGGATCAATGGACTTCAAGCGGTGGGCGGGCAGCGCTGCCCTGTTGCTGTCGGCAGGGATGCTGGCGAATTGCAGTCAGATTTTCGGCAGTGGCGAGGGCGAGGGGATCACCACCGCGATGCTGGTGGGGGCGGATGGCGATTCGGCCAATTGGATCAGCCACGGTCGCAACTATTCCGAACATCGCTTCTCGCCGCTCGACAAGGTGAACACCGCCAACGTCGGCGAACTCGGCCTTGAATGGTTTGCGGATATGGACACCGCGCGCGGTCAGGAAGCGACCCCGCTGGTGATGGACGGCAAGCTTTACCTCACCACCGCATGGAGCAAGGTGAAGGCTTTCGACGCCGCCACCGGCAAACCGTTGTGGACCTATGATCCGAAGGTGCCGGGCGAAACCGCGGTCAAGGCGTGCTGCGATGTCGTCAACCGTGGACTTGCCGCGTGGGGTGACAAGCTGTTCTTCGGCACGCTCGATGGCCGCCTGATCGCGCTCGAACGCGATACCGGCGAAGTGGCGTGGGAAAAGGTCACCGTCGACCAGTCCAAGAGCTACACCATCACCGGCGCGCCGCGTGTGATCGATGGCAAGGTCATCATCGGCAACGGCGGGGCCGAGTTCGGCGTGCGCGGCTTTGTCGCCGCCTATGATGCCGAGACCGGCGAGCAGCTGTGGAAGTTCTACACCGTGCCCGAAGGCGGGCAGGGCGAGGATGCGCCCGCCTATCTCAAGAAGGCGGCGGAAACCTGGAACATGGACGTGCTCGGCGCCAACGACGCGATCGGCGGCGGCGGCACGGTGTGGGATTCGATGGCCTACGACCCGGAGCTTGACCTGCTCTATATCGGCGTCGGCAACGGGAGCCCGTGGAACCGTGCCTACCGCTCGCCGGGCAAGGACGGGACGGGCGAGGGGGACAACCTCTACCTCTCCAGCATCGTCGCGATCCGGCCCAAGACCGGCGAATATGTCTGGCACTACCAGACGACGCCTGGCGAAACCTGGGACTTCACCGCCACCCAGCACATCATGCTCGCCGACATGGAGATCGACGGCAAGCCGCGCAAGGTGCTGATGCAGGCGCCCAAGAACGGCTTCTTCTACGTGATCGACCGCGAGACGGGGGAGTTCATCTCCGCCAAGCCCTATGTCAGCGTCAACTGGGCCTCCGGCATCGACCCCAGGACGGGCCGCCCGATCGAGAACCCCGAAACCCGCGTCGACAAGACCGGCAAGCCCGCGCTGGTCACCCCCGGTGCGCTGGGCGGGCACAACTGGCACCCGATGGCCTACAGCCCGCGCGAAAACCTCGTCTATATCCCCGCGTTCGAGGCCGGGATGCTCTATGCGCCCGAAGCCAACTGGAAGCCTGATCGCGCACGCGGTTTCAATGTCGGCTTCAGCTTTGCCGGCGAATTGCCCGCGGATGGCGGCTTCAGGAAGCAAGCGGCCGGCACGCTCAAGGGGCGGCTGGTTGCGTGGGATCCGGTGGCGCAGAAGGCGCGCTGGACGGTCGAACATCCGGGGCCTTGGAACGGCGGCGTGCTGGCGACCGGCGGTGGCCTTGTCTTCCAGGGCACCACAGGCAGCGAGTTCAATGCCTATAATGCGGAAACCGGCGAGAAGCTGTGGAGCTTCGCCGCACAGACCGGCGTGGTTGCGCCGCCGGTGACCTACACGGTGAACGGCGAGCAATATGTCGCGGTGCTGGCTGGCTGGGGCGGGGCCTATGCACTGACCGTTGATGGCGATCTCATCAAGCGCAAGGCACCGGTCCGCAACATCAGCCGCCTGCTGGTGTTCAAGCTTGGCGGCAAGGCCAAGCTGCCGGCCGAACCGGCACTGACCGATCTCCCGCTCGACCCGCCGCCGAGCACCGCTTCGCCGCAGGTGATCGCGCTGGGGCAGGCCAAGTTCGGCCGCTACTGCGCGGTGTGCCACGGGCCGGGCGCGGTCGGATCGACCGTGCTGCCCGACTTGCGCCGTGCCGGTTCGCTCGAAAGCGCGCAGGCATGGAACGCGGTGGTCGAGGGCGGCATCCTCAAGGACAACGGCATGGTGAGCTTCAAGGGTTCGCTGTCGAAGGACGAGATCGAGGCGATCCGCGCCTACGTGATCAAGCGCGCCAATGATGACAAGGCGCTCGAAGGCGCACCGAAAGTCGCGCGCAAATGACCCGATCCGGTGATCCCGAGGACATCCGCAACTGGCAGCGGCGGCCCGACGGGATCACCACTTCGGGCAAGCTCGAAGCGCACGATCCCGCGCGGCTTGCCGCCATCGGCGTGCGCCATGTGGTCAATCTCGCGCTCGACAATCACCCCGAGGCGCTGGCTGATGAAGCTGCGCTGCTCGCGGCCGAGGGCATCGCCTATACGCATATCCCGGTGCCCTTCGACGCGCCCGGCGCCACTCATGTTGCAGCGCTCGAAGCGGCGCTGGCCGCGCATGACGGGCCGCATCACGTCCATTGCATCATGAACTGGCGGGTAACGGCGTTCTTCTACCTGCTCGACCGGGCAGCAGGCGTGCCCGAGCCCGAGGCGCGGGCGCGGATGGCCGCCGTCTGGAACCCGCTAGAAAGCGATGACGAGCGGGCGGCGCCCTGGCGGGCGCTGCTTGGCGGTTAGCTCGCGAAGAAGTTCAGTTCGAGCAGCACGTTGTTGGGATCGGCGGTGAAGATCTGCCTGAGGCCGATGCTGCTCAGATCGTTGATCCGGTAATCGGCGCCCCGCTCATCGAGGCGCGCCTTGACCTCGTCAAACTCCCCGCAGCGCAGCGCGACATGGTGGATCGCGCCGGTCTCGCTACCGGGTGCCACGTCGCGGTCAAACGCGCGCGGGCAATCGACCGAATTGAGATGCAGGATCGCGTTGCCCGCGTGGTCATACATCCAGCGCACCTGATGCGGCGGCAGCGGCGGCGGGCCGTCGCGCTCCTCCAGATCGAGCAGTTCGGCATAGAACCGTGCGGTCTCGGCGAGCCGGTCGGTGATGATGTTCACATGGTCGAGGCGCTGGACGATCATGGGGCGGATTGTGCCGTGCTTGCGTGCCTCGCACACCTGCGAAAAGCGCCTAGCCCCTGAACACCACCGTGCGGTTGCCGTTCATCAGCACCCGCTCCTGCGCGAACAGGCGCACCGCTTCGGCGAGCACGCGGCGTTCGATGTCGCGGCCCTTGCGGACGAGGTCTTCGGGGCTGTCGGCATGGGTGATGCGCTCGACATCCTGATGGATGATCGGGCCTTCATCGAGATCGGCGGTGACGAAGTGCGCGGTCGCGCCGATGATCTTCACCCCGCGCGCGTGGGCCTGATGGTAAGGCCGCGCGCCCTTGAAGCCGGGCAGGAAGGAATGGTGGATGTTGATGCAGCGCCCGGCGAAATGCGCGGATTGCTCGTCCGAGAAGACCTGCATGTAGCGCGCCAGCACCACCAATTCGGCATCGGTCTGCTCTGCCAGCGCGCGAAACTGTGCCTCGGCAGCCGGCTTGGTGTCGGGGGTGACAGGGATGTGGTGGAATGGGATATCGCCGATATCCACCCGGATCGCGGCCTCGCGCGGGTGGTTGGAGACGATCGCCACCACCTCGATCGGCAATTCGCCGGTGCGGCAGCGGTAAAGCAGATCGACAAGGCAATGGTCGAACTTGCTGACGAGGATGATGGTGCGGCGCGGGCGATCCTCGCGCGCCATCTTCCATTCCATCCCGAACTCGCTCGCCAGTGTGGCGAAATCTTCGCGCAAGCCCTCTGCGGTCGAACCATCGGGGTCGAACACCACGCGCATGAAGAACCGGTCGCTCCCGCCCGCTTCGGCGCGGTCGTTGAACTGCTGCGCGTCGAGGATATTGCACCCGCGCGCGAACAGGAACCCGGTGACCTGCGCGGTGATGCCGGGCCGGTCGGGGCATGCCAGCGTAAGGATCAGCGGGGCGGCCATTCTATCGGGCCAGCGCCGCCTCGCACTGGCTCATCAGCTCGGCGATGATATCGGCGGCGGGTTCTTCCTTCGTGACCATGCCAACCGACTGGCCTGCCATGACCGAGCCATTCTCGACATCGCCCTCGATCACCGCGCGGCGCAGGGCGCCGGCCCAGAAGTGTTCGATCTGGAGCTGGGCCTCGCCCATGTCGACTTCACCCGCATCGAGCAGCGCGGCGACTTCGCGCTGCTTGGCGGTGAATTCCTCGGTGCCCTTGTTCTTGAGCG